>Ga0299914_10000762_pt1 | contig 20047 bp, 24 predicted proteins | sample RVTome_10_FD_201361 | JGI IMG/M metagenome (GOLD analysis project Ga0299914, IMG submission 201361) | Soil microbial communities from uranium-contaminated site in the Upper Colorado River Basin, Wyoming, United States - RVT153D57 (version 2) ...
TCGAGCTGTACCAGAACGCCGAAGATCAGCACACGCTGCGCCGGGCGGTGCCGGCACGCCGGTCGCTCGTCGTCGGAAATGGGGTCGACCTCAGCCGCTTCCGCCCCGACCCGGATGGCCGCGCCCGTGTCCGCCGAGAGCTCGGCCTTCGCGACGGCGACCTGCTCGTCGGTGGGGTCGGCCGGCGGGTCGCAGAGAAGGGCATCGCGGAGTACGCGGCCGCAGCGCGGACCCTCGCCGGCAAGGCTCGCTTCGTCTGGATCGGACCGGATGACCCGGACAAGGCCGACGCGCTGCGCGCGGACGAGGCCGGCGTCGAGTTCCTCGGCGAACGCTCGGACATGCCGGCCGTCTACTCGGCCCTGGATGTCTTCGTGCTGCCGTCGCATCGCGAAGGATTCTCCCGGTCGGGAATGGAGGCCGCGGCTTGCGGCGTCCCGAGCGTCCTGACCGATATCAGGGGGTGTCGCGAGATCGGCGCCCACGAGCGCGAGGTGCTGCTCGTCCCGCCGCGCGAGGTCGCTGCGCTGACCGGGGCCATCGAGCGAGTGCTACTCGACGCGCCGCTCAGGGCGGAGCTGGGGCGCGCCGCCCGCAAACGTGCATCGATCGAGTTCGACCAGCGTGCGGTCGCCCGGGCATCGCTGGAGACATACGCGGCCGTTGCCCGGCGCAGGGGCCTGAACTGGCGGATCGAGGGGGTCCGGTGAGACGACTCGTGGATATCGTCGTCGCGGGAGCTGCGGCTATGGTCCTGGCGCCGGTGGCGGTGTTGGTGGCGTTACTCGTCCGATGGCAACTGGGCAGTCCGGTGTTGTTCCGCCAACGCAGGTCGGGGTTCGAGGGGCGGCAATTCACGATCCTGAAGTTCCGGACCATGCGCCCGGCATGGCATGACGCCGAAACCGACCTGGATCGCGACACGCCGCTCGGGCGTCGGTTGCGAGCAGCCAGCCTGGACGAGCTGCCGCAGTTGATCAACGTGCTGCGCGGCGACATGAGCTTGATCGGTCCGCGCCCAACGCTCCCTGAGCAGGTCGTCCATTACGACAAACGGCAGCGAGGGAGGCTAGCGATTCGTCCCGGTGTTACTGGCTGGGCTCAGGTGCACGGCCGTAATTCGATCAGCTGGCCGGAGCGCATCGAGCTCGACCTGTGGTATATCGCCAACCGCTCGCTCTGGGTCGACCTGAAGGTGCTGTGGCTGACCGTCATGAACGTCATCCGGCCACGCGGCATCACCGGCGCCGGCGGCGTCAACGAGGGGTTCCCGCTGCCGGACGGACGGAAGACAGCAATCCATGCGGCCGCGTCCGCGTTGACTACGGAACAGGGCGGTCGGTCTTCAGGTACATAGTCAACCGGCCCCGGCCGGATTCGTCGGGCGTCATGTCTTCGCTGAACTGCTCGAGTTCGGCACTAGGTAGTTGGCATCGACTCGTTGACCGACTACTACGACGTTTCGATGAAGCGGGCCAACGCGAGGCGGACTTGGCCGGACGCCGCGCAGCGGCCCGGCTCGGAGTCCCGTCCGTGTCCAGCCTCGTGAACACGGCCTACAGGCGCACCGAGTCGAGCGCGGACGGGCGGATAAGGGTCCTTGCAGCGCAGACCGCCGACGCGTGGACTGCTTAGCGCTAGAGCGGTTCCATGCGGTCACCCACCACGTGGCGAAGGTGATGAGCCAGAGACTGAGAATTCCCGCCGAGAAGATCGACGTCATCGCGGGGGCGCGATGCTGCGATGGTCGGGCGGTGGTCGGCGGCGCGCCTACGGCTGGATCTTGGGGACGAGGTCCGCCGGTGCTGGCTGTGGGCCGTGGGAACCACAAAATAGGAACCACAAAAGGGTTTCGACGTTCTGCTACGGGCAATTCTGGCGGTGCGGCCTAATTACCCGGGGTGAGAATCGTCGTGGCCGGCCGGGATCTCCGGGCGACCGAGTCGTTGGCCGGGCTCGTGACCGATCTTGGATTGGGGGATATGGTCAAGTTTTTGGGATGCGAGACGATGTGCCCGATCTCATGGTTGCCGCCGACGTGCTCGCATTCCCGTCCTTGTGGGAGGGCGCCGCAGGCACGCTGCAGGAAGCGATGGCGCTGGAGTGCCCAATCGCAACGTCGGCACTGCCGACGAATATCGAGACGGTGGACGAATTCACGGCTACACTCGCGCGTCCTGGGAGTACCGACCAGCTGGCGCGCGGACTACTTTCGGTCTTATGTGAACCTGACGCAAGCCGACAGCGCGCGGTGCCTGCTCGCGAGCGGTTCGAACGCGACTTCACCATTGAAGCATGCGCTCAGCGGATGGCTGATCTGTACTTTCGAAATGCATCTGCAGCCTAGGCACGCTTGGACGCGACGCGCCCGTGCCGTCCGTCGCTGGCTAACGGCAGGGCAAGCAGGACTAGGACGAGCGGGAAGACAAGCACGCGCTGCCGGGCCAGAATGCCGAAGTTCTGGAACGCCGAGAACATGAAGCAGAACAGGATCACATAGGTAACGCAGTACGCGACGTAAGGCTGTTTGAACAGGCGCCTCGGGACGGTGGTCAGCCGAGGTAGGACGAGAACAAATAGCACCATCAGCAGCGTCCCCTCAAGGGCGGCGAGCAGCGTCGGCACGCTGTCAACCTCGAAGACGAACGGCCGGAACAACACAGTGATGATGTTCATCGGCAGATTCCCTAAAGATGGCCCACCGCCTACGAAGGCCGACCCACCCTGCCCAGTCTGGCCTTCGGCGTACTCGAGCGTTTCCACGGCCGCGTCCAGGTTGAACTCGTCGATGCCAAAGAATTCTGAGATGCGCCTGATTGCCAGCAGGGTGATTAGCCCGATCACACCGATGCCTATCAGCGCTCGCAACTTTCCTAGCGTGACGGCGCGTTGCGTGCCGAAAGCGCGCAGAACATACCCGATGCCTAAGCCGCCTATAACCAGGAGTGACATGTGTGGGCGGACCATCATGACGCCAGCCAGTCCGAGGACAAGGTAAATGGACGCGCCACGTTGCCGCTGCAAGAGCAGCGCGCAGCCGTACGTTGTCATGCCCAGGACCAACGTCATCCAGGCTTCTTTGCCGATGCTGGACGGCCAAAAGAGCATGGATGGGAGGAAGAACACTAGAACGGCGTAGCGCCTCGCGTCGCCGTCTGGGATTCCTACGCGGAACGCTCGGTAGAAGAAGAAGAGTCCCCAGAAGCTCAGCCAAGAGAAGAATACAAACCCACCTATGAACGAGGGCCCAATCAGCGTGTACACAAACCCTGTGACAATCTCCACGAACTGCGTGCCAGTGCGGCCTTCGCTACCGAGTGCAGTGAAGCTGAAGTCCCCGGCGAGGAAGGCGGGGCGTAGGCGGGTCGCAGTGTCGTCGTAGCGGAAGGAGTCGCCCGCCTCGTACAGGACCGCAACCATGTAATAGCGGGGGACCGCGGCGACCAGCTTCAGGACAAGCGCCAAGACGAGGATACGGCCAATCTGCGGGTCGGGCTCGTTGTGTGCGAACCGCAGAAGAACCGGAACACTTACGACGATCAGGGCTGGACCAAGCCATAGGGCACCCCACACGTCGTACGAGGTGTGCTGCATGGCGTACGCGAAGGTACCCGCGTAGACGACAACTAGTGGCGCGAGGAGGACGGCAACGGCACGATGGCTTACTGCATCCGTTGTGGCGTTCTGCGTTCTTGCAGTTGTCATGACCCCCCAATTCAAGCATTCGCCCGGGACGATCGTCGCCCGTGCTGATGCCCTCGCGCAAGTACCCGGGCCAATGCATCGATGATCAGTTTGGCTGGCCACAAGAGATGTCGTGCGAGCATGTGCCGTGTGCACGGGTGTCGTGACGAGTGGTTCCTACCAGCCGCGCGCGGGAGGATGGCCGATGGCTGGGCCAACCCGTGCGGCACCGGGTTTCGGGTTGGCGCGCACCCCGCTGTCCTCCCGAGCGGTCACGTAACCGACCACGCCCGACAGCCGGCGAACAATCGTGCTCGCCGCCAGGCCGGGGTCGCGTCGACCAGTCGCACCACCGTCTAACCTCGCCGTAATGTCCGCTGTCCAGCCCGGAAGGCGAAAACGTCCCCACCCGACTCACCGCGGCCGGCTCTTTCCCGACCACCTCGAAGAACACATTCAGATCGTACGTCGGCGCCAGCCCACGTGTTGGTCCGCGCCCGGGCCGCCACGAACGCCAGATAGTCCTCCAACAGCGGATGGCCGAGCCTGATCGACTGAACCTCACCGCTGGCCCTCGAGGTCCGGCAGGACATGTACTCCAACGGGTGACTTCCGTCCGGCTCGGGTGACGGACCACGCCGAGCGACCATGTCACCGTCTCGAGATCACCCAAATATAGAGCATCAAGGGCCAGCGTAAGCCTGCGCGACGGCCGAGTTTTCGCTCTACCGTGTGCGCCGATTACCAGCGCACTTGACCTGCCAGGATCCGCCTCGGCCCGGTCCTGCCCGAACAGCGGACCACGCTGCCGTTCGCCGAGGTCACCGACAGCCCCTCGCGTGACAAGCCGTTGATCAAGTTACGGCTCACCTGCAGCTACTGCCTGCACACCGCGGCTCAGGGTGTCCGCCCCTACACCAAAACATCTGCGAGCACTGCCCCAACTCTCGCACCGACAGCGGGTTCCCGCCGTGCTCGGGCACAACGCGCCGAAGCCGCGCACTGGCGCCGACGCCGGAAAACGCGGCTGGGCAGGCGAGGCCGCCCGCGACCGCCAGGTCGTCGAAGCCTCGACGAGGTGATGAACAGCGCGAACTCGGCGTGAATGGCCACGCCGTTCGCCGTGTCGAGCAAGCCCGCCGTGACCTCGCCGCCGGCACTCCGGTCACCTTCGACGAAGTCGCCGCCCGCGCCGGCATCGGCCGCGCCACCTCCTACCGGCGACCCGAACTACGCACCGTCGTCGAAGAACGCCGGCGGACCACCTGCGAAGCGCTCACCCTCACTGGGCACGCGGTCCAAATCGACCAGCTACTCACCCTGCAAGCTCCCGCCGACCAGGGAGCGTCCGCAGCACGTAGTGATCAGCAGTCGACCGCCGAGCTCTCGGGCGTTCTTGCGCAATACACGCTGACCGTTCAGTTGCGAGGGAACGAATCCGACGACTCTCACCGCAGCGACAGCACCCAGCGCTGCTCGTAAGAGAGGGTTCTGTCGGTCTCGCCACGAACGATGCCGTACAGCTCCCCGAGACTATGCACGACGAGGACGTCGCGGTACTCATCGACGAAGGCCTGCCACTCGGAGAACTCCGACCAGTGCGACACGAAGACCCGCATCAAGCCGGACTCCGCGGCCACTTCCATGTCGAGTCTGCTGTCTCCGATGAAGACCCCCGGCCTTGCGAGTGGGCTGGCCGACAGGGCACCGAGAATCTCCCGCTTCGTCCGAGGGCTCCCGTGAATCCCGTCGAAGAGAGCGGCGAGCCCGTGCTGCTCAAGCGCCCACGACACCTCGTTCTCTGCCCCTCCGGAGACGACATGAACCTCGGCGCGGTGACGTATCGATGTGATGAGAGACGCGGCGGCAGGGTCCGTTGACGAGTGGAGCAATCCCTCACGACTCGCCGCGGCGAAGTCGTCGAGCAGCGCCTCTAACTCCCCCGCTTTCGGCTCGCGTCTCAGTACTTCTCGGAAAAGCCGGTCGAACTTGGCGAAGCGAGACATTCCACCCGTGCGAAGGTGGTGGTCAACCACGTCGGCGGCGACATCCGGTCCGTATCTCATCGCTACCCGGCGAAACGCCTCGGTCTTGACCCCATTCGAGTCGAGCAGGACACCGTCGCAGTCGAAGAACCAGCGACGTGATCTCATACAAAACATCGCGTCCGAAATTCTCGCTTGGCCGAACCCGTCATCCCGACGCGATCGACGTCAGAAAATCGGCCGGTTGAAGGCCCGCCTCACGCAGCACGCTGCCATAGGCCTCGGCCAACTCATGTCGCCGGGAGTCAAAGGCTCGGCCGTCAAAACCGAGATCCCGGACGAGTCGCTCCGGCGAACGACTCCGCATTACGTCTCCCGGCTTGGCGATCGACAGAGCGCACGTCGTTGCCAGCTCGAGTGTTCGCCCATCGTGGGCGATGCAGAGGGCCGGCGTGCCAGCCTGGGTCGCGAGCAGCGAGCCATGAATCCGGGGGGCGACGCAGACGTCGTACCTCGCGGCCTGTGCGATCCAATCAACTGCGCGAACGAAGTATGTCGCAGTGATCATCGAACGTTGCCGGGCGATGAGCGCTCTTCCGACCAACGAGTGCCAGGGGACATAGAGGGGTTCGCCGTCGATGGCCCGGCGGAGGCCTTCACCGCTCTGCACGACCCACGACCCGCTGCGGCGCAGTACCCAATTTCGGAGGCGACCATGAACTCCGGCGAGCGCACGCTTCCTGGGCCCTTCGACCACGAGAGGCTTCATCCCCGATGGAGTCTCGGCGAGCCGTTTCTCGATCACTTGCCCGAGAAAAGGATCCTCGTTCCAGAACAGGCTGGGACAGCCCGTCACCAACGTGTTCCGGATCCCGAGCCTTCGCAGTATCGCCGCCGACCGTTCTCCTCTAGCGCCAAGCAAGGTGGTCCGAGCGGCCAATGCCCGGAGATAGCGCGCCGTTCCAATAGGGGGGTTCGGATCTCGGCCACCCGCCCCGTCCTGAAATCCCACACCAATGACGACCACCGGTAGATCAACCTGTTCCACGAAGTCCGCCTTCCACCCAAAGTCCTTTCCATCCGCCATGACGGACGCCTCAGGAACTACTAGAAGGTCGAATTGTTCTCGGATTGGGCCGGGAGCGTCGCTCCAGGCCGTGTACTCGAGGTGGCCTTGGATATGCCGCGGTAGCACCTGCTGGAAGGCCACATTCCCGGTGTTGTGCCCCAGAAGCGCCACAAGTTGCTCTTTGGCGGCCAGGTGGAGGCCGTCCACTACCCCTGCTTCAGTCACCACGACCGCCCTCACCTTAACCCCCCATCCCGTCGAGCATTCGCGGCGAGACGCGATTCCTCGTCGCCTCATTCGGTCCATCATGAAACCACATCCTCACTGCGAGTGAGCTGCGGAGCCGCCCGCATGACGACCCATTTGGTGCAGCCAGCGGTCTTTGATGACTGTCGGAAGAGAAGCAATCCGAACTTGCCAGCCGACACACGACCGCACCGTCGCAGCAGCTGTCACTCTCTTCCCGCGGTCGCTCGGTGGTCCCTGAAGAGAACGCCAATCTCCGATCCGTACTGGTAGTACCTCCGAAGCCGCACTCAGCCGTGACGATCATGGCGTACTCGCTCCATTGTCGGCACTCCCTCTATCGTGACGCCGAGAGCGCGCTCTCCACGCAGGATCGGCGTTCTTCCCCGTCAAGCGGCACTCATCAAAGCCTCTCAGTTCTATGAAGAGACCGCTCGTGATTCCCATGTTGCTTCCCGACATGAACGCGGGCGACGCCCAGGGGTTGTGGACGAAGGCGACACCACGTGATCCCGTCGGTGTGTCAGCCGCCACCAGATGTACTCCGACGCAGCACGCCCTGCCGTCCCGCACGCAGCGCCGCCTGCCACGCAAAGGACACCCACCCTGACCAGTTACACGGATCGAGTGTCTTGATCCGAAGTCCTCGGCGGATCATCGGTGTAGGCGGTCCCGTGGCTGACGGCGGTCGAACTCCGCCCGTTCCGCAGGTCGGCCGGGTTACATCCTCCGGAGCCGGCATGACTCCCACCCCTCGGTGGTTGGGAGGCCAATCAATCCCGGGCGGTTGCACCCGTTGGCGCACCACGATGGCCCAGCTTCGGCACGGCGGTGCACCCTCCTGCGTAAACGGAGCCGACAGAAGAGGGCACCGATTCAAGTTTGCGTGTACCCGGGATCGAGCGGCATGTCGACAGGTAAAGTCCATGCCGTGCGCCCCGACCGATCCGTTCCGACACCGCCGCACCATGAGCCCGACACGAAGCCGGCCGCTATCTGCACCACCTCGCTGCGCATCCTCCAAGTAACAACCGACCGCGACCGGCGTGGTTCACAGGTATATGCAATGGATCTCGAGAGCGGACTCCGCTCACTGGGCTGCACGGTCGAGACGGTCGCCCTGGCTCCCGGCGAGCACGGTGACGGACTCCCGATCGATGTGTTCGGACCGACGCGCCGATCGCCATCAACGCTCGGTGCGCTTCGCAAGCGGGCGAAAGACTATGACGTGGTGATTGCACACGGGTCCACGACGTTGTTCGCGTGCGCAGTGGGGCTATGGGGTGCTCGATGTCCGTTCGTCTACCGCCAGATCAGCGATCCGCTGTTCTGGGCGGCCGGACCGTTGCGGCGACTCCGGGTTGCCGCGTTCCTGCGTCGAGCCGTCCACGTGGTCTGCCTATCGCGGGGCGTGTCGGAGGTGTTTGGCCTGCATTACCGGCTCGGCCCCGGATCGATGACCGTGATCCCGAATGCAGTGCCCGGTGAACGCTTCACACCGGGTGATGCGTTAGAACGCGCTGCCGTTCGTCGCGACCACGACGTGCCGGCCGGATCGCTCGTGGTGCTCTCGATCGGTGCGCTGGTCGAGGAGAAGGGGGTCGATCTCACGATTCGCTCGCTTGCTGATCGTGATGATGTAACTCTGATCGTGGCCGGCGATGGGCCGGATCGAGCAGCGCTCGAAGCGCTCGCAGGCAAGGTCCTCGGTGATCGGGCCCGATTCCTCGGTCCGGTCGACGATCCCGGACCGCTCTATCGCTCGGCCGATGTGCTACTGATGCCGACGCGAGGTGGCGATTCGATGCCGGCGGTCCTAATCGAGGCGGGTCTATGCGGACTTTCGGCGGTGACATGTCCGATCGGTGCGATCACGGACGTCGTGATCGACGGTGAGACGGGGTACGTGGTGGCCGTCGACGATCTCGAGGGTATTCGTATGGCGACGGAGCGCATCCTCGACAACCCGGAGCTCCGCGCTCGGATGGGTGAGCGCGCAAACATCCACTGTCGGAAATGGTTCACGATCGACAGCACCGCGCCGGTCTGGGCGGCGCTCTGCGACCGGGTCCGGGCTCGGTCGATCGGGTCGCAATCGGCGGTGACGTCGTGACGGGCGTGGTCGGGTTCGTCCCGTCCAAGCTCAACAGCCAGCGACTTCCCCGCAAGAACGTGCTCCCTCTCGGCGGTCGTCCGCTGGTGAACTGGGTGCTCGAGACACTCGCCGGATCGCAGGTGGACGAGACGGTGATATATGCCGCCGACGACGAGATCACCGGCTATGTCGAGCCGGAGATTCCGTACCGATTCGTGCGGCGGCCGGCATGGCTCGACAGCGACGAAGCCAAAGTGCAGGACTTCGTCGGCTCATTCCTCGACGACGTTAAAGGCGACGTAGTGGTGCTGCTGCACATCACCTCGCCGTTTATCACGTCGGCCACGGTCGATGCCTGCATTGCAGCGGTGACCTCAGGTGAGCATGAATCGGCGTTCGCGGCGCTTGAGATGCAGCGGTTCGCATGGTTCCGGGGACGGCCGTTAAATTACGACCCCGAACTGCCCACGCCGCGCACACAGGATCTCGATCCGGTGCTGGTCGAGCAGTCCGGGCTCTACGTATTCACCCGCGATCTCTTCGTGCGAACTGGACACCGGATCGGCGGCCGACCGTACATCCATCCGATCGACGCCATCGAGGGCCACGACATCGACACCGCTGGAGAGTTCGAGCTGGCCGAGATGATCGCTTCGTTACGGGCGGCGGGCAGCTGAAGTCGTCGAAAGGGCTCACGCGCCGGAGCGCTGGAGGAATTCCTCGATACCCAGGCGGGAGATCGACACATCGAGCTGCTCCGACGGGGTGATCACCTCGAGCTCGATCCCGGTGGCGGCAAGCCAGGCGTTCGCCGCGGCGGTGGATGCGCCGACCACCTCGGTCTCGCCCGATACCGGCAAGGCACGGTTGTAGACCCTTCCACGTGAGTGGGCGACTAGCGCACGTCCCCATCTACCTGCGCGCTTGGCGATCCCGGGTATATGGCCGCGAGCCGAGGCCATCGTGAACGCCGAGCTGCGGTCCCGTTCGAAGAAGTCGTCCTCGTCGGCCCGGTCATAGAAGTGAGTGTTCTTTCCCTGCGGGTTTCCGATGTCCCAACCAATGGTGGTGATGTGCGCCACGCCGAGGTGGACCGCGAGGTGGAGAACCAGCTCGTACATGATGCCTGGACCCCACGGCCTGGGGGTCTGGGCGGTGAGGGGATGAGAGGCGAAGTCCGTGGTGACGGCGAGCGAACGCCGGAGATCTCCCACGTCAGTGGCCTGGTCGATGGTGAGGTCCGCCCGGTTTAGCTGAGGGGTCTTGCCGGTCGGCTCCCTCGCGAAGCACCGAATAGTGTCCTTTGAGGGCGTTGTGAACCGTGTGACATTAAACGAATTGAAGCAGAGGAAGTCGGTGTGCTCGGCCGTGATGTGCACTGCCTGCTTTACTGAGAGGGTCAACACGCCCTCGAGCGCACCACGGAGTCGGTCGACCGGAACCTCGCCGAGCGACGGTCCACACGTGACGATCACGCACCGTTCGCCCTGGTAGGCACCGGCGAGCGCGTCGAGCCGTCCAGCGAGGTCGGGTGCGGCGCGCACCGCGGCAGCGACGGTCGGTGTGTGCGGGTGCATCAGGTCGGCGAGCCGGCCACTCTGACGGGCGCATAGATCGATCGCTGGCCGACACGGTAGTTCGTCGGAGTGAGGGCCACGAGAGGAAGGGCCTTCGGGTTCGCGGTGTACGACGCGATGAGGTGCTCCATCTCGCCTTGGCGGGGATCACTGTCCGCAAACCCGTCGAACCCTGTGAGCTGGATCTCGGTGGCCCCACCCGCGGTTGCAATAGCAAGGGCGTAGGGGAAGGCACTGATCCGTGGCGACGTGCACGACGAGGACGAGATGTCCATGGGGCCGTCGGCAGCAGCGATACCGAAGTCGCGGAATTCGACGGTCGAGTGCTCGGACACGATGCGTGCCTGGATGCCGCGAGGCATCACAACGGGCTGGTGAAGACTGCCGATGGTCTCTGCGTCGATGAGAGCGCGGACCGGGTGGCAGATCGCGAATACGTCGACGAGGGATACGTCGATCGGGGGGATGGCGTTGAGGGCGATCACGATCGGTCGAATCGTGCGCACGTAGTTCTCGATGTCGTCGCGGCGGGCGACACTCTGCGGGCCTGGTCCGACGATGAGTACGGGGCGGTCGGCGCACCAGCCGGTGGCGTCCCATGTTCCGTCCGGATCGATCAGGCCGCTCTCAGTGACTGCGGCCTCGAGTCGGGCCCGGTTGAAGCTGGTGCCGCCTGCCGCCTTGAGATCGTTAAGTGCGGTCACAATCTCGTCCACCGTGTACCGGCCGTCCCTCGTCATCTCCTGGATGTACGTCGGGTGAATGTTGTGGGCGGCAGACAAGAAGTAGTACACGTTGGCCCCCCAGCCGTAGTGGCGCTGGAGCTCGCCGAACTCGCCGGTCACGAGGGGCAGTAGGGGCACGACGTCGAGCTTGGCGTAGCCGCGGCGTGTTAGCTCGACCGCCATATACTCGGTCTGGGCGTTGCCGGGGCCCCGTCCCATTCCGAGCACGGTCGAGTCGACATAGGTGGCGCCGGCGTCAATGGCCGCCATAGAGTTGCTGAACGCCAGCGACATGTTGTTGTGCATGTGGCAGCCGATTGGGCCATCGAACGACTTCCTCAGTCGGTTGACGACGTCGGTCACGTGTGCCGGTTGCATCCCCCCGAACGAATCAGCGAAGTAGGCGACCGAGACCTGCCAATCGCTGGCGAGCCGACCGAACCGGTCGATCTCCTCCGGGCTCCGCGCCGCGATCTGCATCAGGTTGAGGCCCACCTGGTAGCCGAGCGCGTGGAGTCGCTCGATGCCAGGAGCAAGGTCATCGAGTTCACGGAAGTGGGCGGCGATCCGGACGAGGTCGACGGGAGAGGCGGCCGCGGGGGAGAAGAGCGCGTCGATGAATGCCGCCGGCGCTTGGTCAGCGACAACCTCCTTGGCGTTGAGCATGACGGCGTAGGTGATCCCGTCGGGCAGATCAAGCGATCGGAGATAATCGTCAGTGGCGTAGGCGGCGGGCCCGAGGAATGTGTCGGCTTCGATGGTGCGGAACCCGATCTCGACAACGGGGACGCCCGATTGCTTCATCGCCGCGAGGTACCGGTTTATGAGCGTGCGCGAGAAGTCCCAGTCGTTGTAGTAGCCCCCGTCACGCAAGGTGCAGTCGAGGAGGGTTATCCGACCGTTAGTGTGGCTCGCCATGGGGGCTCCTTCATGTCCGCCAGTGGTGCGGGTGCCAAGCTTACTGTGCCGCGCTCCTCGTCGAGGTTAGCGTGTGCCAGCGCTCTGCCGGAACGAAAATCGCATTCCTGGGAGGGGATGGCGGTCGGTCTAGCGATCGCCGGTGACGGTCAGGACCGGCCCCGCCTTGAGGCGCTGACTGCCGACCTTTGGATGCAATCACGGGTGCGTTTCGTGGAGAGTGCCGAACCCAGAGATGCCATCGTTCCTTGCCGGTCTTGACGTCGCCGTGATCACCGCGGCCGCCGGGCAGAAGTTCCACTACTCACCGCTCAAGTTACGCGAGTACCTGGCGATGGGCCCTACCCGTGATCATTCCCCGTATCGGTGAGATGAGCCGGATGGTCGACGACGGCTATCACGGCCTGCTGTACGACCCGGGAGAGCCGTGCAGTTCGCCGACGCCGTCCGCCGTCTCGCGGCCGACCCGGTGTTGGTCGCCAGGCTCCGTGAGCAGGGCCGGGCGATGGTGCTCGAGTCGGGCACCTGGGACGCCATCTCTGCAGCGTGGCCGAGGCGGTTGGGAACGCTGGCATGACAGGAGCTCCTGCGGTGCAGGTGGGCTCGCTGTGGATCTTCGACGGCAACGAGTGCTGCAGAACTCGAACACCGCTCCTGGACGACTTCGCGTCGGTGTCGGTCGGTCGGCTCGATCGACGGCGTGGTGCTGCTCGTCGCGGGTGGCGGGCCAGAGGATACGGCTTTTCGGCGGTTGGCAGCACAGACCGCGGCCGACCGCGTCGTGTTCGCGGGCGACCGCGACAACCCGGTGACCCCTATCACGCGGCCGACCTGATCGTGTTGCCGAGCCGGGGTGGCGACTCGATGCCGGCGACATTGATCGAGGCGGGCTTCTGCGCTCTGCACGCCGTCGCAACGCCGATCGGATCCATCACCGATGTCGTGACCGACGGAGTGACCGGCACGACCGTCCCGAACGCGGACTCCGACAAGCTGCGATCATCGATCGCCCGCTCCGCGATAGAGCACGGCCTGGCGGCCGTACACGGCGAGGCTGCCCGGAAGGAGTGCCTGGACGACTTCGAGATGGAGGCCGTCGCTCGCCGATTTGAGGAGATCCTCGGCTCGATCGCCGTCTAGCGACCGTCCTGCCGGACGAAACCGGATCGACGGAAGCCGCGGTGGAGTAGCGTGAGGGCGTTCGGACCCATATGAAAAGGGCGGTGGGCGACGAATTGGACCAGCAGCACGCAATTGGCGGAAGCGATGCGCCGAACGGGGTGACACTGCTCGACTGCATCCTACGCAACGGTGGCCACCTCGCGACGCTCGCACGAGGATGACCGGGTGCCCGACTCCGACACCCCGCTTATGGTCGTCCCGAGCCGGTCGCAGCTCCAGGCCGGCGCGGTCTGGATCACGATCGCCAACTGGGCGGACGGCTTGCGCGAGCGGTACGGCGATGTCGAGATCCGAACCGCCGATGGCCCGATCACCCCCGAGCGCGCGCGGACGGAGGCGTTTGACGACCGGCCAATCGCACCACGTTCGATTCGGCAACGACTTCCGACGCTCCGCGTCCTCGCGAAGGACCTTCGCTGGGCATGGCGTGGTGTCCGACGCGTGGTCGGAGACGCCCGACACCCCGTACCGGATCCGAAGTCCGTACCGTTCGTCTGGCAGCACCACGATCTGTTCCAGTACTCCGGCCTCGTGCTCGCCCGGCGCGCAGGGATCCCGTTCGTGCTGTTCGTCGACGCCCCGATTGTCTGGGAGGCACGCAAGTGGGCCGTCCGTCGTCCGGGTTGGTCGACCCTCGTCGAGTGGCTCGGCGAGCGAATCGTGCTCCGCAGAGCCGATGTGGTCCTGTGCGTGTCGGATGCGGTCGCCGATCAAACGGTCGAGATGGGCGTCGATGCCGCGAACGTCATGGTTACACCCTGCTCGGCAATCCCGCCGGATCCGCCGCCCGATCGAGCCGCGTGCCGCGCCGAGCTCGGCGTCGATCATCGGTTCGTTGTCGGTTGGGTGGGTTCCTTCCGCCCCTTCCACGCGCTCGACACACTGCTCGAAGCTCTGGACGACGAACGCGTGCGAGCGATCGACCCGGTCGTCGTCCTCGTGGGCGACGGCGTCGAGCGGCAGCGAATCGTCGAGCGACTGACGGCGCTCGGCATCGACCATCGGTGTCCCGGTTCGCTCCCCCACGACCGGGTGTACCGCCACATCGCCGCCTTCGACTGCGGCATCGTGACGGCATCACCGGGCGACGACTTCCACTACTCGCCACTGAAGCTCAAGGAGTACATGGCGATGTCGACACCGGCGATCGTTCCGGCGGTCGGTGAGATGGACCTCGCGCTCGACGAAGGTGTGAACGCCGTCAAGTACGACCCTGGTGACGCGGACGGCCTTGCCGCCGCGATCGTGAGGGCTGCGAGCGACGACGCCATCAGGGATGAACTGGGTCGGGCCGGCCGTCGGGCGTTCGAGGCTCGATTCAGCCAGATCGCACAAGTCGAGGCTCTCCACGAACGCCTCGTCGCTCTGAGGTCGGTATCGAGGTAGCTGCCGGCGTTGTGGGCTGCAGACGGCGAGACCGGGCGAGCTGAGCCGGGTCGTGTTGAAGGGCTCAGCTAATGCGTGCGCGAGTCAACAGGGTAAAGCGCTGAACCCGCGCTGCAGTCCTGTTGTAGATCGGCGCGATCGGCGTGCCATCGCGCCAGGGTACGTAGAAGGTGCTGCTCTCGCCTGCGGGTTGTGCCACCCACGCCTGATCGTCGAGTTCTTGGACACGGATCCGCGCGCCGGAGAAGGTCTCGCCGTTGAGGTACACCCACGGCGCCGCGGTCGTGCAGTCGATGATGTCGATCAACTCGGCCGCTCACCGGTACCTTCCGAGTACTTTGCGCCCATCGACTGCTTCCGTTGCCCACGAAGTCGCAGCCGATCACCCTCACCGGCATCGCGCCACGGACGCGATGGTGCGCCAACGCAATTCCGAACACGTCACGACGTCGAGCATCACAGCGGAGACGGCTGAACAAAACCGCCCCGTCGTCGTCGGACAGGGCGTGCAGTCGAATCGGCTCCCATTGGTTGTCATACATATAGCCGTTTAGATACTTGGACTGGTTCCGATACGCGCCGTGCTCGATGCCCTACCGACCATTGCGGTGGCACACGAGGTTCTCGATCAAGTGGGGCAGATCTCGTTCAGCCCCGAGAAGATCCCGTTCTGCGAGTTGTGCGTAACATCGCTGTCGAACCGCCATAACCCCGAACCGTCTTCCGGCCACGTGAACCCCGACGATCCGAGAGCACCGCGGACGCCGACCGCGACACAGTTGATCGCCTCTTGCCCGGAATCCGGAAGCAACTCGAACCCCGACAAGCGGAATCCACCCAGGTGCCCGTCGGACCAGGCCTTCGACGCCACGCAACCGTCGCACAGGAGAGCGTTGGTCACCGGCCGAGCCGAATCGTGTTGTTCGCGCGATGGTCCCACCGGTACGCCGAGTCGGCGGTGCGCCGAGCGCGAGTTTCCCAAGACGGGAGCCGACAATGTGGTGACCAGAGTCACTCGGCCTCGGCGCAGCAGCGACAGGTGCTGCGCTCTTAGGGTGCCTCACGCCAACGTCAGCGGCCCACGGGCGACGCCGCTGACAACGGCTGACGCCGTTTGCCTAGGTTCCGACCCGGGGGCGCGGCGGATCATACGGTCGGTCGGGTGGTAGTACCCGTGAAGATGCTTTACGGTGTCTCATGGGGGTATGAGGGGGATAGATGTGGTAAGGCGTCACGGAAGTCAGCGCCGGGTCCTTGTCGTGGTGCAGAACTTTCCGTTGCGCCTCGATCGGCGAGTCCGCTCGGAATGCTGTGCGTTGTTCGACACCGAGAACAGCGCGACGGTGATTTGCCCGAAGGAGACGCCGGACGAGCCTGATCGTCACGAGATCGACGGTGTCGTGGTCCTTTCCTACCGGCAGCCGCCCCAGCCGTCCGGGTTAACGAGCTACCTCGTCGAGTTCGCACTGTTCTGGCTGTGGACGGCCCGGCTCTCCCTTCGGGCAGCTTGTGCCGAGGGCGTCGACGTCATTCAGGCTTGCAACCCACCTGAGCCTTACTGGTTGCTCGGGCTGATCTGGAAGATTCGCGGCAAGGCATTCGTCTACGACCAGCACGACCTCTGCTTGTTGCAATTGGAATGGGCCACTTACCGTGTGGCGGATCATGTCATCTGTCCGAACCCGGCGTACCAGGAAGTTGCTCTTGAGCGTGGACAGGTTCCATTGAGCAACACCACTGTTGTGATGAGCTCACCCGACCCGGAGACCATGGTGCGTGGAACGCCCGACGTGTCCCTACGCCAACGCAAGCAGCACCTCGTGTGCTACGTGGTCACCATGGGGCCGCAGGACGGCGTCGATGTGCTCCTAGTCGCGATTGACCAATTCGTTCGCGTCCTTGGCCGCACTGACTGCCACTTCGCGCTGCTGGGCTACGGCGACAGCCTTGCGGCCGTGATCGAGCAGCGCGACCGGCTAGGCCTCGGTTCGTGGGTCACATTCACCCGCAAGGTAGACCACAAGGAGCTAGGCCGCTGGCTCTCCACCGCCAATGTTGGCGTCACACCGGACCCGCCATGCGAGTTCAACCACCGCTCGACGATGAACAAGACCTTGGAGTACATGGCCCGCGAGGTGCCCATCGTTGCCACTGACCTACGAGAGACAAGGCGCTGCGCGAGGGACGCCGCTCTGTACGTGCCCGACTGTGACCCCACGGCCATGGCCGAGATCATTGCCGAAATGCTCGATGACCCCACGCGCTGGCGAGCAATGGATACTGCCGGCCGCGAACGGATCGAGGGCGAACTGAGATGGAGCGACCAAGCTAAACGCTACGTGGCCGCATTCGACAATCTCGTCGCCGCAACAGACCATGTCCGACACACCGGAGTTCTCGGTGGGGCACAGCAGGGCGGTCATTGATGACGACGAGCATGGTCTGTCCAGCTTGCGGCAGTTCGGACATATCGCCCTTTTATGTAGTAAGCAACGTGCCCGTCAGCAGCTGCATGCTACTTGATGACGCCGCTGCCGCGCGTGCGTTTCCGTGTGGTGACCTGCGGTTGGCTGTGTGTGAGTGCGGATTCATCACAAACGCCGCATTCGACGCGAATCTTCTCAACTACTCACAGGATTACGAAGAGACCCAGGGCTTCTCGCCTCGCTTCCGCAGTTATATGACAGAGCTCGCAAGCGAGTGGGTCGCGCGATACAAGCTAGCCGGCAAAACCGCCGTTGAGATCGGGTGTGGTAAGGGCGAATTTCTCGCCGAGTTGCTACGTCGCGGTGTCGGTCACGGAGTGGGCATCGACCCCAGCGTCAGGCTTGAGCGTGTCGACCCAGCCTTGAACGATCGGGTTACATGGATCAGTGGTATGTTTCCCGCCGACTACCCTGTTCTCGACTGTGACGCTGTGGTCTGCCGGCATACGCTCGAGCACATTGCTCCGGTTCGCGAATTTCTCCGCTCCATCCGGCAAGCCATTGGTGCCAGGACCGAGACGGTCGTCCTCTTCGAGGTGCCCGACACGCAGCGAATTCTTGAGGAGGGCGCCTTCTGGGACGTCTACTACGAGCACTGCTCGTACTTTTCGGTCGGCTCACTCGGCGCTCTCTTCCGCCGGACGGGCTTCGAACCGCTCTCGGTCCGGCGCACGTACGAGGATCAGTACCTAGTCATAGAGGCCAGACCTACGGCGCCAAAGCCAGCCGCCGTCGCGAGCGACAGGGAGATCATGCGAACCGCAGCCCAGACCTTCTCCGATACGCAGCAGAAGGAAACGCAGCGCTGGCGCGATCGTGTACGGAGGGTCGCGGCGAGTGGAGGCTCCACCGTACTGTGGGGCGCTAGCTCTAAGGCTGTCGCCTTCCTCAGCGCACTCGGCGATCAAGCCGGCAACGTGGCCGCCGCGGTCGACATCAACCCATACAAGCAGGGCCACTACCTCGCCGGCACGGGGCTCCGGGTCGGCGACCCGAAGGAGCTACTCGACATCCGCCCTGACCTAGTCGTCGCCATGAATCCCGTCTATCTCGACGAGATCGACGCAGGTCTGGCGAGTCTTGGAATAACAACCACGCTGGAGGCATTGTGACCATCTGCCTGGCCTGCAGAAGTAGCCGCACCAAGGTACTTGCGGATCTGGGCACAACCCCGGTCCTCAACGGAGTGATGTTCGACGACCGAGCCTCCGCGCGGGCTGCTACTCTCGGTCGACTAGACCTTGCGGTCTGTTTGGACTGCGGCCACGTCTTCAACGTCGCGTACGATCCTGGTCTCTTGGACTACGACGCTGAGTACGACAACTCCCTACATTTTTCGCCTACTTTCCAGGCCTACGCCGACGAGCTCGCTCACCGGCTGGTCGACACTTACGACCTTCACAATGGGCTCATCGTCGAGATCGGCTCCGGCAAGGGGGATTTCCTGGAGTCGATCACAGCACTGTCCGGCAGTCGGGGCGTTGGCTACGACCCCAGCACGATGTCGGAGCGCGAGATTCCCAACGTCACGCTTGTCAGCGACTACTACCGTCCAGGGCAGGGAGTAGAGCCTTACGACCTGCTGGTCTGTCGTCACGTGCTCGAACACCTCGAGCGTCCCGAAGAGATCTTACTGTCGCTGCGTCAGACCGCCCCGGCTGACGCCATCCACTATTTCGAGGTTCCGGCCGCCGAATTCGATTTCGGGCCGGACGGGCTCTGGGATTTCATTTACCCCCACGTGTCCTACTTTTCGACGGAGTCGCTTTACACGCTGGTAATGCGGTGCGGCTTCGACATCATCGCCTCGGGGCGGTCATTCTCGGACCAGTTCCATTGGGTCGAGGTGCGTGCTGGCGCCGGCGATGCGCCGGTAGCTGACCCGGGCGCTCACCTTGCTGCACTTGCCGACTTCGCGGAACGGAGGGAGCGCACGGTCAGCCGGTCGCGGTCCGAACTCAGCGACCGCAATCGGCGTGGTCAGATCACTGCATTGTGGGGTGCCGGAGCTAGGGGCGTGGCCTTCCTCAACGCTGTGGATCCTGACGCGATACTGCTTGTGGTCGATCTCAACCCGCGCAAGTGGGGACGTTACCTACCCGGAACCGGCCACGAGGTGATTCCACCGGAAGCACTGGCCAGTAGCAGCGTCACCCAAGTCTTGATCACGAACCCCGCCTACGAGATTGAGATATCTGAGCATCTGCAACGCCTCGGCATACACGCTTCAGTGTCCAGAGTGTGATATGAGCAGCCCACGTGTGAGCATCGGAATGCCGTTGATGACACTCCCATTGCCAGCGCCAGCGGACCACTTGAAGCGGACGGCGCCGCGAGTCCGGATGAGCCATTGTGCAGGTAAGGGTCAGGCGCGCTCGACTCGTTTCGGCACGTGCATGTAGCCTTCCGCCAGGAGGGGAGCTTCTCGAGCGTCCAAGGGGATGACGTTGTGCATCAGTGGGGGGAGGGCGTATGCGGCTACTTGTGGCGGGTGACCGCGGGTATCTCGGAGCGGTGATAGTCCCGCAGCTTCGGTCAGCAGGGCACGAGGTCGTCGGTTTGGATGCCGGCTGGTACGACGGCTGCGACTTCGGGCCAGTGTCAAACGGCTACGAACAACGCACAGGTGACATCCGCGACGTTGCTCCTGGCGACGTCGACGGCTTCGACGCAGTAATCAACCTCGCTGCGATC
>Ga0299914_10000763_pt1 | contig 20043 bp, 23 predicted proteins | sample RVTome_10_FD_201361 | JGI IMG/M metagenome (GOLD analysis project Ga0299914, IMG submission 201361) | Soil microbial communities from uranium-contaminated site in the Upper Colorado River Basin, Wyoming, United States - RVT153D57 (version 2) ...
GGATGTCGAGCTCGGCGAGGCCGACGGAGGGTCGCCTGAGGGCTTCGTCGGAGGCCGGCTCGCGCATCTGCTGAAGTTGGGCCCGCAACCCGTCGAGAGATCGGCGGCTGGTGTCGCGAATGGCCTCAAGGGCCTCTTTGACCTTGGCCGGTTCGCGGTCCAGGACGTGCAGCGCGACGCCGGCTTGCATGGCGATCACAGCGAGCTCGTGGCCGACCGAGTCGTGCAGCTCGGTCGCCATGCGCAGCCGTTCCTCGGTCACCGCGCGGCGGGCGAGCGCGGTCCGCACGCCGGCTTCGGACTCGCGACGGACACGACTGGCGATACCGATGGCGAGCGGTGCAGCGAACGCCGCCAGCGAAACCATGCCCCAAACTGCGATCTGCCGCCACAGGTCGTCCCCGTCCTCGCGGAACACGCGCGACAGCGTGGCGGCGAACGTGAGCAGGTAGTACGCCCCTATCCAGCGCATCGCCGCTCGCCTCGGCAGTAGCGAGCCGAGCGTGTAGGCGGCGATCGGGATCGTGAACAGGATCGGCCCGTACGCGTAGTCGACCGTCAGGTACGTGAGCACCGCCGCGCCGCTGGCGACGGCCACCGGAACCGGGTAGCGCCGGCGCAAGACGAACGGCAGCGCGGCGAGAACGACGAGCAGGTATGCCCAGCCGTCCGGAGCACGGCTCCATTCGAGCTGGTCCTGGCTTGCCGGGTGGGTGCCGCCAAGGCCGACGAAGAGCAGCAATGCCGTGACGCCGGTGTCTTGGACCAGCTCACGAAGTCGCCAGGGCTTCAACTTTCACCTCGGTCGGTCGGGTCATCTCGACCATAGGGCGAGAAGGCGGTCGATGGCATCGGTCGGCTCGCGTATCCCGGCTACGCGGATTTGCGTAGTACACGAGCCGCCCTACGGCGGACGCGCGGGACGCCCGCGGCGGCGAGGCTGGCCATATGACCGAAACGATTGTGGTCACCGACCGGTTGACCAAGAAGTATGGCGACCACATCGCCGTCGACGACGTGAGCCTCACCGTCCGTCGCGGTGAGGTCTACGGCTTCCTCGGACCGAACGGCGCCGGTAAGACGACCACGTTGCGCATGCTGCTGGGCTTGGTCCGTCCCACGCGGGGCACCGCGACGATTCTCGGCGCGCGCCCGGGCCATCCGGCCGCCGTCGCACGGACGGGAGCGCTGGTCGAAGGTCCCGGCTTCTTTCCGTACCTGTCCGGTCGCGACAACCTGCGAGTGATGGCGCGCTACCAGGGCGTCACTGACGCTGCCGTGGACTCCGCCCTTGAGCGGGTGGATCTTGCCGGCCGGGGCGGTGATGCTTTCCGCTCGTACTCGCTGGGCATGAAGCAGCGGCTCGGCGTGGCATCGGCGCTGCTCGGCGGTCCGGAGCTGCTGGTGCTGGACGAGCCGACGAACGGGCTCGACCCTGCCGGGATGGCGGACATGCGCGGGCTGATCGCCGAGCTGGCGCAGCAGGGCCAGACGGTACTGCTGTCCAGCCACCTGCTCGGTGAGGTCCAGGAGATCTGCGACCGGGTCGGCGTGATCTCGCGTGGCCGGCTGCTCGCCGAGAGCACTGTGGCCGAGTTGCGCGGCGCGAGCACCGTTCTGGTTCGAGCCGACCCGATCGACCGGACGCTCGCGGCCGCCATGCAGGTGGCGGGAGCCGACGCGGTGCGGTTGCAGGACGGCGGCGTGCACCTCGACCTGGAGGCCGGGCGCGTCCCGGAGCTGGCGCGTGAGCTCGTCACGGCCGGTGTCGACATACACGAGATCCGTTCGTCCGAGCGTTCCCTCGAGGACGTCTTCTTCGAGATGACGGCCGGGGAACGCAGCGGCGGCAGTGGGGAGCTACGGCCATGACGACGATGGAGGTAAGGCCCATGCGGACGGCGATCGAGCCGGCGGTTATCCGCGCCCTGGGCGCGAGTGTGCGAGCCGAGTTGCTACGGCTGCGCAAGTGGCCGACGGTGTGGGTGCTGAGCGGCGTCTGGCTCGCGTTGAACCTGACGTTCGCCTACGTGTTCAACTACCTCGCCTACACGACCGGATCTGGCAACTTCGGAACCGGCGAGGCGACTGAAGGCTTGCTGGCCGATCTGCTTCCGGAGGCGATCCCGCGCATCTACACCGGCGGGCTGCCGATGTTCGGCGGTGCGATCATGATGATCCTCGGCGCGCTGGCGGCAGGCAGTGGCTTCGGGTGGGGGACCTGGAAGACGGTGCTGACCCAGGGCCCCGGCCGGCTGGTCGCGTTCGCGGGGACGCTGGTGGCTCTGGGCGTCGTCATCGTGGCGATCATTGTCGGCCAGCTGGTTCTCGACTTCGGCGCATCGGCGCTCATCGCGACCGTAGAGTCGCAGGCTCTCGTCTGGCCGGACGCCGGCGAGCTCGCCCAGTCCGTCGGCGGTGGCCTGCTCATAAGTGCCATGTGGGCAACTGCCGGCGTGTTGATCGGCGTCCTGACCCGGAGCCCGGCGCTGGCCGTGGGTCTTGGGCTGGTGTGGTCGCTGGTCGTCGAGAACCTGCTGCGGGGCGTGGCGAACCTGATCAATGAGCTGGAGTACGTGACGAACGTATTGCCCGGCACCGCGGCCGGTTCGATGGCCGGCGCGCTGGGAGCAACGGCCGAGGGTGACGGCGAGGGTGCGCCAGGCGTGCTGACAGTACTGACCGGCGCGGAGTCGGCGACGTTGCTGACCACGTACCTGGTCGCGTTCGTGGTAGCGGCGGTGTTCACCATGCGCCGACGCGATCTCGCATGACGGTGTTACGGTGCCCCGCGAGGAGGTCTGAGGTGACGACCGAAGGCGACGCCGTCGACCGGCTGTACCGCGCTACGGCCAAGCCGCAGCTAGTGCCGGTACCTGCGCTCAGGTTCCTGTGCCTCGACGGGCACGGCAACCCGAACACCAGCCAGGCGTATGCCGCCGCGGTTCAGGCGTTGTACTCGGTGTCCTACGCCGCCAAGTTCGCTGTCAAGAAGGCCGGCGGACCGGCATTCAAGGTATCCCCGCTCGAGGGCCTGTGGTGGGCGGCGGACATGAGCACGTTCCTGACCGGCGACAAGTCCGAATGGGATTGGACCATGATGATCCGCCAGCCCGACGCGGTCACCGGCGACCTGGTTGCGCGCCTGGCGGACGAGGTGGCCGCCACGAAGTCGATGCCCGTCGCCAAGGAGCTGCGGCTGATCTCGTTCGAGGAAGGCGCTGCCGCACAGGTGCTGCATGTCGGGCCGTACGACACCGAGGGTCCCACGATCGCGCGCCTGCACGAGTTCATCCAGTCGCACGGGTTCACCCTGGACGGGCGTCACCATGAGATCTACCTCGGCGACCCACGCCGGTCGGCTCCGGAAAGACTGCGAACCATCATCAGGCAGCCGTATGCCGCGGCGTGACTGAGGTCACGTCGACGCGACGGCGCGCCGATGGCGATCCGCCACGCTTGAGCACCGCGCAGGGGTCCGCAAGAGGAGGCCTAAGCCCGTAGACGGCAGGACCTTGGGCCGATGCGTCAGTCGCATGCGACAGACAGAGTCGACAGCATGGCGGACTTTCCCCACCCCGAGATGACCGTTCTCACGGAGGACGAATGCTGGAGGCTGATGGCGCGAACTGAGGTCGGCAGACTCGCCGTCTGCATTGGTACCGGCCCCGAGATCTTCCCGGTGAACTTCGTGACCGATAACCGGACCGTACTCATTCGGACCGCTGAGGGGACCAAGTTGGCCGCGGTGTCCGTCAACCCGCAGGTTGCCTTCGAGGCCGACGGGTTCGACCCGGTACGCGGCGACGCGTGGAGCGTGATCGTTCGTGGCACCACTCGGGTGCTCGAGAAGCTCAACGAGGTCTATGCCGCCCAGGAGCTTCCGCTCGTGCCATGGGACGCGACGCCAAAGCCGATCTTCGTTCGGATCGAACCGGAGACGATCAGTGGGCGCCGCTTCACCGCAGCACGTGGGCTCCGCGAACCCTGAGACCGGTCGAGCCTCAGTCCCAGTCGGTCCAAGCGATACACCGCTGGGGCGAAATCTTGATCATCACCGCCGTGGCCGACGCCTCGTCGTCCCACCCCTCGGCGTAGTCGTCTCGGGAGTATTTCGTGTCGAGCGCATGCAAATCGGCGGCCTCGGGCGGACGGCGGACGCTCACCTTTCCCGATACCGAGACATAGCTGCGCATGCCGCCCGCGGTCACCTCGACGCACAGCGTTGCCACGGCATGGACGCTACCCGTCGACATCAGCGAGGTCCGCCCGAGCCGTCGTCGAAGACGTCATCGCCGAAGGCGGCTGCGAGCGCCTTCGCGATCAATTCCGGCAGCTCGGTCCGTCCGTCGTCCTCGGCCCAGCGCACCAATGCCGTGTGCATGGCGGCCAGGCAGGCGCTGGCCGCCGCTTGGATGTGGAACGCCGTGTCCGGATCGGTGGCATCGTCCCCGAGAGCATCGACGATGGCCTGCTGAAGCGCGTAGTGGTTGTCCAGGTGCTTGGCCCGCAAGGCCGGCGTGGAGATCATGAGCCGGAGGCGGGCGAGCAGGTACTGCTCGGCCGCCGTCGGGTCGTCTTCGTGGCCGCCACCGGTCAACGTCGTCGCCGCGTCGATGAGCGCGGTGCCGATCCGGCGGACCAGTGGCTGAGTGGCGGACGAGGCGGCGATCCGCTCGGCGACGAGCCGATCGCGCTGGTCTACAAGCACGAGGTCCTCCTTCGTGGGGAAGTGCCGATACACGGTCATCGGGGACACACCTGCGGCCTCGGCGACGTCGGTCACGGTCGTGGCGTCGTATCCGCGCTCGGTGAACAGCCGTACGGCGTGCGCCTGAATCGTGCGCTGCATCTCAGCTCGGCGCTTCGCTCGCAATGTTGAGTGCCGGTCGTCCATGTGATAGACACTACCGCATTGATAGTTACTACCAAATTGGTAGCAGCTAACAGGACTTGAGGAGAATGACATGAATGACCTGACCGGCAGGACAGCTCTGGTGACCGGAGCATCGCGCGGCATCGGGCAGGCGATCGCGGTCCGGCTGGCGGCGAATGGGGCAATGGTCGTCGTGCACTTCGGCATGGACGAGGACGGTGCGATGGCGACGGTCGAAGAGATCGAACGTACCGGTGGAACCGCGCTCGCCGTACGGGCGGAGCTGGGCGTGGATGACGACGTCGAGACCCTCTTCACTAGCGTCGAGGCCAGTCTGGCCGGACGGCAACTCGACATCCTGGTCAACAACGCGGCGGCTGCGCCGGCCGGCCCGCTCGGAGCCACGACGCGCACGGAGTTCGATCACCTCTTCGCGGTGAACGTGCGAGCGCCGTACTTCATCATCCAGCGAGCATTGCCACTGCTGCGCGATGGTGGCCGAATCATCACTATCTCGTCCGTGGCGACCCGGATGGCCAACCCGACCCAGACGTCCTTTGCCATGACGAAGGGCGCAGTCGAGACGATGAGCACGACCTTGGCCAACGAACTCGGAGCCCGAGGAATCACCGTGAACGCGGTCGCTCCCGGCGCCACTCGGACGGCGACCAACGGATCGTCCTTCGAAGCGCCGGGCCTGGCCGAACTCATCACTGGAATGACGGCCCTCAATCGGCTGGGCCGGCCCGACGACGTCGCCGACGTAGTCGCCTTCCTCGCCTCCGATGCTGCGCGCTGGATCACCGGTCAGGTCATCGACGCAACTGGTGGCCTGTTCCTGGGTCCGCGCTCCTGATCGCAGGATCGTGGACATCCCCGTCTCCGCGAGGGAGCCGACACGATCACGGGCAACCGGACATTGACGGCTGTTACGCCCGGCCGTACGTTGACTGGAGTCGTGTCATAGCGATTCAGCTATCGAGTACGGCCTTAAGTCGGCGTCAAACGGTCAAACACCATAGGAGGCGATCATTGATGCGACGTTTATTGGGCGGTCTTGCCGCCGCCGTCCTACTTGCAGCCGGGTTGACCACCGCGCCGGCCGCGGCAGATCCGCCGCATAACCCCGGCGGGCCGTGTATCCAGCCCAACCAGCACCAGTCGCTGGAGAGCATCTACTTCTACGAGGACGTGGTCAAGGCGCTCGACCAGATCGAGCGGGCCAGCCAGGGCGTCGTCACAGTAGAGAGTGCCGGGCAGTCCGGCCAGGGTCGCGAGCTGCTGTACGCGACGGTCGGCACTGGCGAGACGGTCTTCTGGATTCAGGGCCGTATCCACGGTAACGAGCGGCTCGGCACCCAGTCTGCGCTCCGAATTCTCAGCTGGCTGACGTCCGGCCACCCGGACGCCAAGATGATCAGGGAGAAGCTGACCGTCATCGTCATCCCGATGTACAACCCGGATGGCGCCGAGTTCGTCACGGCATCGGGCCTTCGCGGCATTCGAGGGTCGGTGACGCCGAACTTCAATCTCGACTTGAACCGGGACTGGGGTCCGCAGCCGGCACCGGGCTTCGGCCAGCAAGGCTCCTTCGCCCAGCCTGAGTCGCGGGCATGGTGGGCCTTGTTCGCCGACTTGCTGCCGAACTATGCGCTCGACTACCACCACGTCGGCGAGGCGGCCGTGGTGCAGGGCACCGAGGATCTCACGCAACTTCAGATCGGCCATCGGCCCATCGCCATCTCCGCCTTCACCGACGAGCAGTGGCGGACCAACCGCGCCATGTCGATGGTCGTCTACGACGCTGTGCAGAGCCTCGGAGTGATCACTCCGACGCTCTACGGTCCGGCGCAGAATCCGGCGTTCCATATTCCCAACGCCGTGATCAGCACGATGCTCCTCGGTGACAGCGCCCCGCCCGGCGAACAGGTTCCTGACCACCGGGTCGACGGTGCACTGTTCTTCGAGTTCCGCTCGGTCGGGCAGAAGAGCAGCGGCCTGCTAGTCGAGACTCATGTCAGGCCGACGAAGGCGCTGCTGACCGCGGTAGCCGACGGCTCGCTGGCCGATGTGGACATCAGCGGCTTCGACGACATCCCGTTCCCACAGGCAGTCCCCTGCGGGACGTAGCGCCGCAAGTCAGCCACGTTCGCCGGGCCGACTGCGTTGCAGTCGGCCCGGCGAATGAATCTTCGGACTAGCTGGTGGGTGCTTGCCCGACGTTCAGGATGTTGCCATCCGGATCCTTGAACCACGCGGCCTTCATCTCGCCGAGGTCGGCGACACCTCGCTCGTCGGTCTTGAGCCCTGGCAAGTCGTACTTCTCGAACACCACACCACGGGCCTCGAGCTCGTCCACTACCGACGCGATGTCCTCGACCTCCCATGAGGCCAGAGTGTGCTGGGCGTGGCCGGCGAACTGGCTCTCGTACAGGTAGAAGCGGGTCGTACCTGACTGGTAGTAGACCCCGCCTGCCTGATCCTCCGTCACAATGCTGAATCCCAGCGTCTCCTCGTAGAAGGCCCGTGCCCGGCCAAGGTCGGCAGTAGCGATCGTGGCGTACACCGGATAGTCGCTAAGCATTCCAATCACCCCCGAACCGAGCGTAACCCTGGCCGGCTGTGCCGCGTGTACGTTCCGGGCGCCTAACGCGAGAGTGCGATGTATGAGCGATCTTGCCGAGGGCTACGTAGTGACGGCCGCGATCTCGACATGTGACCGTATTGACACGTGACCTTTAGGTCACATATGCTGTCTGTGTGAACGACGACGACGCGGTGTTCAAGGCCCTGGCCGACCCGACTCGCCGGTTCTTGCTCGACCTGCTCTTCGAGCGCGACGGCCGCACGCTCACCGAGCTCGAATCAGAACTGGAGATGACGCGCTTCGGCGTCATGAAGCACCTTCGGGTGCTCGAGGAAGCCGGGCTCGTCGTCACACAACGGTCTGGGCGAGAGAAGTTGCACTACCTCAATCCCGTACCGATCCAACTGATCCACGACAGGTGGATCGACAAATTCCGAGAGCGTCACGTGTCGGCGCTTACCGAACTGAAAGCCAAGCTGGAGGAATCATGACCGCCAAGACCGAGACGACCCAGGTCTACCGGGTCTACATCAAGGCGAGCCCGGAGGCGATCTGGGACGCGATCACCAAGCCGGAGTGGACGGAGCGCTACGGCTACACCGGCCTGGTCGACTTCGACCTGCGGCCGGGCGGAGCGTACAAGGTGCGCCCCACAGAGGCCTTCAAGAAGGAAAGCGAGGCCAACTTCGGCGGCGAGCTTCCCGAGGTGATCATCGACGGAGAGGTCGTGGAGGCCGATCCGCCGCGCAAGCTCGTCCACACGTTCCGGATGCTGATGGATCCAGGGATGGCTGCCGAGCCGTACACCCGCCTCACGTACGAGATCAAGGAACTGGACGACAAGGTGTGCTCACTCACCCTCACTCATGAGCTCGAAGGTGCGCCGAACCTCGCGTCGCTGGTCCGCGGCGATCAGGAGGAGTACGGTGCCGGCGGCGGCCACGCGTGGGTGCTCAGCGAGCTCAAGACCTTGCTCGAGACCGGCAAGGTCTTCGCGGAGTAGGGGAGAGATGCCATGACTACAAACGTCACTCCCGTGGACGTGAGGGCCGAACTTCCGGTCGCGGCCGGCGAAGCCAAGCGCACCCGGACGCTGCTCGGCGGCGGCGCCGCGGCTAGCCCGATCTTCATCGCGGCCGCCATGATTCAGGCGGCGACGCGGACCGGCTTCGACCCGGTCGAGCATCCGCTCAGCCTGCTCAGCGTGGGCGATCTGGGTTGGATCCAGATCGCGAACTTCGTCCTCTCCGGTCTGTTGTTCCTCGGCGCGGCGGTCGGAATGCGGCGCGTGTTGAGTCCTGGCCCCGCGTCGAGGTGGGGTCCGAGATTGATCGGAGTGTTCGGGGCGGCGCTGATCGCTGGGGGCGTCTTCGTCGCCGACCCGGGGCTCGGGTTTCCGCCGGGGACGCCAGACGGCGTTCCGGACGAGATGAGCTGGCACGGAATCGCGCACTCGGCAGCGCCGGTGGTCGGATTCCTGGCGCTGAGCCTGGCCTGCTTCGTGTTCGCTCGCCGATCGTTCCGGCTCGGTGAGCGCGGATGGGCCTGGTGGAGCATCTTCACCGGTATCTCCATCCAGGTCCTCGGCGCGATGTCCAACATGAGCCTCAACTTCATCCCACTCTGGGCCGCTATGGTGCTCGGCTTCGGCTGGGCGTCCGCTCAGGCGGCTCGGCTGATGTCTCGCATCTGATTCACACAACGATGAATCGCCCCCTCCGACGATGTCGGAGGGGGCGACGTCGCTGGCGTTCTGATCGGTCAGGCGTACCGGTTCAGGTTCTCCGCGTGTCGCTTAGCCGGGCACCGGGGACTGGAGCACCGGGGTCAGCGCATCGGCGAGGGTCGGTGATCCTTCGACCTCGTCGAGCTCGTAGGTCACGCGAACCGCAGGCTTGCTGATGTGGACCACATGCCGAAGATCGATGGGCGTCGCGATCACCACCACGTCGGCCTCGACAGCGTCGATCGCCGCCTCCAACTCGGCCACCTGCTGGGGAGAGTAACCTTCGGCCGGCAGCACCGGTCCGACGTCATAGTGGTCCAGCACCGTCCGCAGACTGCCGGTGGCGTACTGCCGGGGATCGACTATCTCGGCCGCACCCTCGCGACGAGCCGCCACCACGCCGGCCCCGAACTTCATCTCTCCGTGCGTCAGGGTAGGGCCGTCCTCGATCACCACGACGCGCCTTCCGCGGATCTGCTCGGGGTGGTCGACCGTGACGTTACTGCGGGCCTCGATGACCATGGCCTTCGGATTGAGTTCCTTCACCGAGGCGCGGACTTGCTCGACCTGAGCCGGGGTCGCGGTGTCGACTTTGTTGATCAACACCACATCGGCCATGCGCAAGTTCGCCTCCCCCGGGTGGTAAGCCCTCTCGTGCCCGGGCCGTAACGGGTCGGCCACCACCACGTGCACGGTGGGCCGGAAGAACGGCAGGTCGTTGTTCCCGCCGTCCCACAGCACGACGTCCGCTTCCTCCTGGGCTTGGTCCAGGATGGCGCGGTAGTCCACGCCGGCATAGACGACGGTCCCCTCGGCGATGTGGTGCTCGTACTCCTCCCGCTCCTCGACCGTCACGTCGGCGGCGTCGAGATCGTCCTTCGATGCGAACCGCTGGACGCGTTGGGCCACCAGATCCCCATAGGGCATCGGATGCCGGACCACGACCGGCCGGTGTCCCGCCTCTCGGAGGATCTGAGCCGCCTTGCGGGTGGTCTGGCTCTTGCCGGCTCCGGTGCGGACCGCGCACACGGACACCACTGGCACCCGCGACTCGAGCATCGTGGCGTCGGGACCGAGCAGGACGAAGTTGGCCCCCGCGGCCAGCGCCTGGCTCGCCCGGTGCATGACGTACTCGTGCGATACGTCGGAATAGCCGAAGACGACGTCGTCGACGTGGAGGTCTTGGATCAGCCGGGTGAGCTCCTCCTCCGGGTGGATCGCGATGCCCGCCGGGTACCTGGGGCCGGCCAGCGCGGATGGATAGGTTCTGCCCTCGATACCGGGAATCTGAGTTGCCGTGAACGCCACGACCTCGGCCTCCGGATCGTCGCGGTACACCGTGTTGAAGTTGTGAAAGTCGCGGCCCGCGGCTCCCATGATCAGCACTCGCCTCGTCATCTCCGTGCCTCCTTGCTGGTCGTTATCGATTCGCAGGAGCAAGCCCTCGCGCCGCGACGGCGGCGCGAGGGCTTGCTCGGTTGGTCACTTGACCGCGACCCGGCCGGGCTCGCTGCCAGTGGTCATCGACGCCATTTCGGGCGCACCGACGTCCGTTTCGGGCGGCACCACCACGGCCGGCAGTGGGGCTGCTGTTCGGGACTGGCGCCACTTCAGGAACAGGTAGACCGGCACCCCTGCCAGCAGCAGCAGGTAGCCCTGACCGACGTACTCCAGCCCGGCCCCGTAGATCGCCCAGAAGGAGAAGGCGAACGCCACGAGTGCGACGATGGAGTCGCGGGTCAGCCGGCGTCCCTCGAACCGCTCGCGGTCGGTGAACAGCAGGTACACCTGCGCCGCCGCCGAGAACGCGTAGGGAACCAGCGTGGTCAGGGTGGCCAGGTAGATGATGAACGTGAACTGCTCGACCAGTCCCTTGGAGTAGTTCATCAGCATCAGGCCGGTGATGAGAGCCGAGGACGCCACGAGGCCGACCCATGGAGTCCGGCCGCGGTGGGTGAGGTTGGCGAACACCTTCGGGAACAGACCGTCCCTGGCCGCTGCCATCGGGATGCGGCCCTGGATCAGGATCCAACCGTTGAGTGCCCCGAAGGTCGAGATCATCGCCACCAACGCTATGACCTTGCCCCAGTTGCCGCCGAAGATCTCCCCGGCCGCGTCGGCGAACGGGCTGGTCGACTCGGCCAACTGGGAGACGGGAATGATCCCCACGATGGCGATGGTCGCCAGAATGTAGACGATCGTGGTCACTCCGGTTCCCAGGATGCTGGCCCGGGGGATCGTTCGCTCCGGGTCCTTGACCTCCTCGGCCGGGACAGTCGCGGACTCCAGTCCGATGAAGGCCCACAGCGTGAGCGCAGCAGCGGCGGTGATGCCGCCGAGCACGCCGTCGCCGAGGCCCCATCCGTTCGGAGCGACTGGAGTGAAATTGCCGCCGTCGATGAAGAACAGCCCGATGATCCCGATGACCGCCAGCGGGACGAATTTCAGGATCGTGGTCACCAGTTGCACCATGCCGCCTTGCCGGACGCCCAGCACGTTCACCGCTGTGAGAAGCCAGACCACCGCGATCCCAACCAGCGCTGCGAGCAGGTTGTTCGTGCCCAGCTCAGGCCAGAACACCGACGCGTAGCCGACGAAGGCCACGGTAATGGCAGCATTGCCAACCCAGGCCGCGATCCAGTAACCCCAGGCCATCCAGAAGCCGATGAAGTCGCCGAAGGCCCGCCGCGAGTACGCGTACGGTCCTCCGGTCTTCGGGTAGGCCCGCCCCAGGTTGGCGAACACCAACGCCAGCAGCATTGCCGCCATCCCCCCGAGCAGCCAGGCCAGCAGCGACCCCGACCCTGAGATCAGGACCACCCCAGCCAGCGAGGCGGGCAGCAAGAACACCCCGGACCCCACCATGTTTCCGATTACCAGCGCGGTGGACGTTCCAGTACCGAGTTCGCGCTTCAATTGGACCGTTCCGGGTTGCGACGTCGCAGCTTCGGTACGCATCGCGACCCCTCCCTTCCGAGGGCATACGACCGCCATAATGATCATGGCATTCGCTCGGCCGTCGATCACGAGGCCAAGGTCCCCGGTCGAGGGGTCTGAGGGCCTCTTGTCGGCACGGCTCAGCCTGCTGGGAATCGACGCTGTAGGTGACTCTGACGGCCACTTGCCCTCTCGTCTGCGTCAGTGATTCCGTCCGACCGACCGTCACACTCTCGGCGTCCCATCCGTCAGGGCAGTGACGGATCCGTCGAGCCGCAGAAGGAGTGGTGGGCATGAAGATCAGCAGCATTTCGGGTCTTGTCTATCGGGTGCGTGACCTGGACAAGACGGTCGAATTCTACGAGTCACTGGGTTTTCGTGTTGGCGAGCGCGACGATCACGAGGCCACGTGTTATGTCAACTGGTTCTGGCTGAGATTCGTCGCCGATGCAGCCACGGGCGAGCCGGAACCCGGCCCTGCTCTGTACCTCAAGGTCGACGACATCGACGATTACTACGGCGCGCTACTGGCCAACGGCTTCATGCCATCGACCGAGCCCCGCAGGCAACGCTGGGGCGCCCGCGAGTTTCTGATCAAAGACCCGGACGGCAATGCTCTGGCGTTCTTCGCCAAGTGAGTTGCGCCCGCGGCCGCGCGCTGAGCTGTGGCGGTGTCAGCGGATCTGTTAGAGGGTTAGGCAGCATGGCCAAGCTGATCTACTCCGCCATCACCTCGCTCGATGGCTGCGTTGCCGATGAGGACGGCAACTTCGACTGGGCGGTGCCGGACGATGAGGTGCACGCCTTCATCAACGATCTCGAGCGGCCGATCGGGACGTACCTGTACGGGCGGCGCATGTACGAGGTGATGGTCGGCTGGGAGGGGATCGATATTCGGGCCGACCTGCCGGCTGTGATGAGTGATTTCGCTGCGATCTGGCAGGCCACCGACAAGATCGTGTACACCAAGACGCTGGAACAGGTCTCCTCCGAGCGCACGCGGATAGAGCGCGAGTTCGACCCCGACGCCGTCCGGCGGCTGAAGACTACGCAGGAGCGTGACATCTCCATCGGTGGACCTGAACTGGCTGCGCAGGCGTTCCTGGCCGGCCTGGTTGACGAGTGCCACTTGTTCGTCACGCCGATCATCGTGGGTGGCGGGGCGCGGGTGCTCCCGCGTCACGTCCGAGTTGGGCTCGAGTTGCAGGACGAGCGGAGATTCGACGCCGGCGTCGTGTACTTGCGCTACCGCATCCGGCCGTGACCGCGGGCGCCCGCCGTCGCGATCGTCCGCCTTCCGTCTCGACACGGTTGTCGATGGGAGTTCAGCCGCCGTCCGCCGCCGCAGTCGCCGGCTTGCGAGGTGCGAACGGCCATTCTTCGAATGCGTAGCAGCGGCCGTCCTCCGCGAAGCGGATGATCCAAAGGTCGCGGAAATTCTGTTTGGTCGGCGGCCCGTAGGACACCTCCGCCCGCACCACTGCCGTGTCTCCATCGACGGCGACGATGCTGCTGGTCAGGTCGAAGATCTCGGCCGGCCCATCGCGCTCCGCTTCCCACATCTCGGCGATGGCCGTCAGCCCGTGCATCGGCTCGGCGTACGGTGCCTGAACGTAGCTGGCGGACTCGGTGAATATCGAGCCGAGGGTGTCCGTCCCGGGGGTTCGCCACGCCCGTTCGTAAGCCGCCACCCAATTCACCACGTGCTGCCTATCCATGGGACAAGCCTGCCAGTTTCGATCGCATAACGGCCCGTCGCACGTTGCTGTTGATTGATTCTCACGGAGATTTCGGAGGTACGGTTAATGGCTAGCCACCCCCAGGGGAGGTCGGGTCGAAATGTCGTGGCTTGTATGGTTGGCAGCCGCCGCAGCCTTGGGCGCCGCGGAATTCTTCACGCTGACCTTAGGGTTCGGGATCCTGGCCGCTGCCGCGGTGATCGCCGCTGTCGTGGCCGGCGTCGGCCTGCCGTTGATCGTGCAGGTGCTCGCCTTCGCGATCACCGCCGCCGGCGGGTTGCTGATCGTGCGTCCGATCGCGAGGAGGCAGATGTCTCAGCCTCCCCTTAGCCGCGACGGCAGTGAGGCGCTCCTGGGAAAGCAGGCCATCGTTGTCGAAGAGGTCACCGCTTTCCGCGGGCTGGTCAAGCTTGCAGGCGAGGAGTGGTCGGCCCGCGCCTTCGACGAGCATCAGGTCATACCTGTCGGGTCTCTGGTCGACGTGATGGAGATCGACGGTGCCACTGCGGTTGTCTACCCACGCGAACTGCTGCCGTGATGGCGTCCCAATGAGAAGCGAGGAGACATGGAACTTCTGATACCTCTCGTCATAGCAGCGGTCCTGATGGTGTTCCTGGTGATCTCCACTGTCCGCATCGTCCCCCAGGCACGCCGCTACAACGTCGAGCGATTCGGGCGGTACCGCACGACGCTGCAGCCGGGTCTCAACTTCATCATCCCGGTCGCGGACCGGATCAACACCAAGCTCGATGTCCGCGAGCAGGTGTACTCGTCCGAGCCCAAGCCTGTGATCACCGAGGACAACCTGGTGGTGAACATCGACACGGTGCTCTACTACCAGATCACCGATCCGCGCGCGGCCGCCTACGAGGTAGCCAACTATCTGCACGCGATCGACCAGCTCACCGTCACAACCCTGCGAAACGTAATCGGGAGCATGGACCTGGAGCGGACGCTGACCTCGCGCGAGGAGATCAACACGCGGCTGCGCACTGTGCTGGACGATGCAACCGGCAAGTGGGGAATCCGGGTGAACCGGGTCGAGATCAAGGCGATCGACCCGCCGTCCACCATCAAGGAAGCGATGGAGAAGCAGATGCGCGCCGAACGCGACAAGCGTGCGGCGATCCTGCACGCCGAGGGGGACCGGCAGTCCAAGATCCTGACCGCCGAAGGCACTAGGCAGCAGCAGATCCTCGAGGCGCAGGGTGCCCGTGAGGCCTCCATTCTCCGAGCCGACGGTGAGGCCAAAGCCGTCGATCTCGTCTTCAAGGCCGTGCACCGCAACGATGCCGACCCTAAGGTTCTGGCGTACAAGTACCTGGAGACCCTTCCAGAGCTCGCCCAGAGCGGAAACACATTCTGGGTGATCCCAGGTGAGCTGACTCAAGCCGTGCGGACGATCACCGAAGCGTTCAGCCGCGACACCGGTCCGGGCGCACCGGTCGCCGACGCCGGCGCGGAGGAAGTCGCAGCGCCATCGCTCGAAGGCGAGAAGAGCACGCGTGAGCTGACTTCAGGTGATCAACTCGCCATGGACGCGGAGTCCGCCGCCGATCAAGCGGTCAAGGATGCTCGGGCAGCAGTGAGTAACGCCAAGGCGGAGGCGGAGGCTGCGGAAGCCGGCAAGCGGTAAGAAAGTTACGCAGGGACCGGTGAATCAGCGCACCGGGCTGTCTCTCAACGGATGGTCGGGCCGAACGCGCCCATCCGGAAGGAGACACGAAGATGCGAAAGCTGATCGTCTGCAACATCATGTCACTCGACGGCCGGTACGAGGGGCCTGGCGGCGATGTGATGGCACTGCCGTTCGATGTGGGGTTCGACGAGTACAACGCCGAACTGTTGCGGGCGGCGAGCACGCTGCTGCTCGGTCGCAAATCATTCGAACTGTTCAAAAGCTACTGGCCGCCGATCGCCGGCAACCCGGATGCCCCGCCGGTGGAGAGGGAGATATCGCGGCTCAACAACGCCATCGACAAGATGGTCGTCTCGGACACCCTGCGGCCGGAGCAGACCGCGCCGTGGGACAACACGACCATCGTCCGGCACGCTGACGCGCACCGGCGGGTTGCCGATCTGAAGGGCGAACCCGGCGGTGACATCCTGGTCTTCGGTAGCCATACGCTGTGGAACGACCTGCTGTCGGCCGGACTGGTGGACGAGCTGCATTTGATGATCGGCGCCGGTGTCTTGGGTGACGGGACGCCGATCTTCGACGGCAAACCAGCGTCGTCGCTGCGACTCGTCGGCACCCGCACCTGGCACGGGTCGAGCCTTCTGCTGGCTCAATATGCCGCTCTGCCCGGCCCTTCGCCTCGCAGATAGCGGGCCGGATTCCGCCGTCGGGTGCTCGGCACCAAGCTTCCACGGTGTCACTCTGGGGCGGCACCAAGCTTCCGCAATGCCGCAATAGCCGCCCTATGGAAGCTTGGTGTGAACAGTCCACCGCACCGTGGAAGCGTGGTGTGAACAGATCGCCACACCGTGGAGGCTTGGTGCTGTCGACGAGCCGCGTCGCGCGTCGGAAGGACCGGTTGTGTCCTAGGAGAGCTCATGTGGCAGCCCGAAATGCCGGTACAAGTCTGGGTCGATGAAGCCGTTGATCACTGCGATCTTTCCGTCCCGCAGCGTCAGGGCGTTGACGGCGCCGAGGCGGAAGGTGTCGGCGCCGGCCTCGCGCAAATAGCACGCGAAGCCCAGCTGCGCGTTCACGCTCAGCGGTATCAACCGCCACGAAGTGGCGAACACCCGGTCGGTGAAGAACCGGCCGACGTCGTCCCGGCCCAGGAACCAGGCCCGCAGCGGCGGCATGGTGAACCGTGCGTCGTCGGTGAGCAGTTGCAGCAGCGCGGCGATGTCGGCCCGTTCCCACGCCGTGACGAAGGCTTCGACGAGTTCGTCGCGGCCCTCCGCGCCGAGGGCGGCCAGCTCGGCTTGCTGGCTGTTACGAGGGATGCGGTCACCCAGCGACTTGCGGGCGCGCTGCAAGGCGCTGTTGACCGACACCGGTGTGGTGTCCAGGTGTGCGGCGACCTCGGCGGCGGAGAACTGCAGGACGTCCCGGAGAATTAGCACGGCGCGCTGAGTGCCCGGCAGGTGTTGCAGCGCGGCCACGAAGGCCAGCTCGATGCTCTCGCGCTGGACGTATTTGGTTTCCGGGTCCTGGGCGTCGTCCTGGATATCGGTGACGATCGGTTCCAGCCAGATCGGTTCGGTCACCGGTTCGCCGAGATCGGCGGTGTCGGCGCGGGGCGGGCCGTACTCGGGGGACAAGACTCGCCTGGGGCGCCGGTCGATCAGCCGCAGGCACACGTTGGTCGCTATTCGGTAGAGCCACGCGCGAAGGGTGGCGCGGCCCTCGAAGCCGGGCAACCCTCGCCATGCGGCCAGGAGGGCTTCTTGCACGGCGTCCTCCGCGTCCTGAACCGATCCGAGCATGCGGTAGCAGTGCGCGTACAACTCCCGCCGGCGCGGAGCGACGAGACTCTCGAACGCGCCGGAGTCGCCATGGCGTGCTGCCGCGACCAGGTCCGTTGTGTCGTCCACGAGACGATCGTCTCAGCCGATGGGCCTGGTGTCGTCAGGGCGGTCACGTGGTAGGTGCGGGGGACGCAGCGCGTCAACATGCTCCTCAGCACCGCTACCGCGATGGCCGTGCCGCCCGGGCGAGGCGGCTCGCCACCACGTCCAGGTGCGCGACGAGTTCCGGAGGATCCAGTACCTCGAAGTCCACGCCCTTGGCGGCCACATAGATAACCAATTCGTCGAGCGAGTTCGACCCGGTATGCAGCACGCAGGAGTGATCGTCGACCGGCTCGAGCCGTCCCGCCGTGGGTGAGGAGCGCTCGGCAACCACTGACAGCGGCGCGTGCAGAAGAATCCTGGCCTGGTACCGGTACGGCGCCGAGGACACCGCCTGCGATACATAGGCCGCGGCATCCGGGGGTGGCGTACGGGGCGGGAACCGGGCACCCGGTGCGGGCAGGCCGGCAATCCGGTCGACGCGAAACGTGCGCCAGTCCGCCCGATCGACGTCCCACGCGAGCAGATACCACCGGCGGGGGCTGTGTACCAGCCGGTGCGGCTCCACGTGCCTCGGCTGGGGCGACCCGTCACGGCTCTGGTAGCCGAACCGCAGCCGCTGGTGGTCACGGCAGGCCGCGGCGATCACGGCCAGGACGCTCGGATCGACGGCCGGTGCGGAACCCGTCATGGGCACGGTGGCCGCGTGCAGCGCCGTGACCCGATGGCGTAGCCGGGACGGCAAGACCTGCTCTAGCTTGACCAGTGCGCGCACCGAGGCCTCTTCGATGCCGGTGACTGCGCCGGTGGCAGCGGTACGCAGGCCGATCGCGATCGCCACGGCTTCGTCGTCGTCGATGAGCAGCGGCGGGAGCTTGCCGCCCGGACCGAGCCGATAGCCGCCGGCGGTGCCCGAGGCCGAGTCGACCGGGTAGCCGAGGCCCCGCAGGCGGTCTATGTCGCGCCGGACCGTCCGGGGGGTGACGGACAACCGGTCGGCAAGCTCTGCGCCCGACCAATCGCGGCGGGCCTGCAGCAACGCCAGCAGCTGGAGTAACCGCGCCGAGGTTTCCAACATGAAACGAAGTCTCACACGGCTCGAGGACAGAACTTGTCCGCAAGCCTTCATACCGTCGAACCATGACGACAACAACAGAGATCCGCCCCTACCGGATCGACATCGCCCAGTCCGACCTCGACGACCTCGACCGCCGGCTCGCCGCCACGCGCTGGCCGAGCGAACTGCCCGGGACGGGGTGGGAGCGCGGCGTACCGCTCGGCTACCTCCAGGAGCTCGCCGACTACTGGCGCACGTCGTATGACTGGCGCAAGCACGAGGCCGCTCTCAACGAACTCCCGCAGTTCACGACCGAGATCGACGGCCAGGGAATCCATTTCGTTCACGTCCGTTCGGCGGACCCAACTGCCACGCCGCTGTTGCTCGTGCACGGCTGGCCCGGGTCGTTCATGGAGTTCGTCGACGTCATCGGTCCGCTCACCGACCCGAACGGCCACGGCTCGCCCGGTGCTCCGGCGTTTCACGTTGTGATCCCGTCGATTCCGGGCTTCGGGTTCTCCGGGCCCACCAAGCAGGCCGGCTGGCACAATCGCCGGGTCGCACAGGCGTTCGCCGATCTGATGGGTCGGCTTGGTTACGACGAGTACGGCGTACAGGGTGGCGACCTCGGCGCGTTGATCGCCCCCGATATGGGGCGGATCGACGGTGACCACGTCGTCGGCGTACATGTGAATGCGGCGACGATGGGGTTCATCCCATTCGGACCGGTCGACGACGAAACGCAGGGCGGGCTCAGCGACGTCGAGCGCGAGCGGATCGCGCGGCGCGATGCCTACCTGAGCGACGGAAACGGCTACTTCCAGATGCAGGCGACCCGCCCGCAGACGATCGCGTACAGCCTTGCCGACTCGCCGGTCGGACAGCTCGCCTGGATCGTGGAGAAGTTCAAGGAATGGACCCACGGCGAGCTGCCGGAGAACTCCGTAGATCGTGATCGGATTCTCACCAACGTCGCGATCTACTGGTTCACCGGCACCGCCGGCTCGGCGGCCGGCATGTACTACGAGAACATGCATTCGGGGCTGTGGCCGACACCGTCGACCACTCCGACCGGGGTAGCCGTGTTCGCGGAGGACATCGCCATCCGGCGGTACGCCGAGCAGGGCAACAACATCGTCCACTGGAGTGACTTCGATACCGGCGGGCACTTCGCCGCCCTGGAAACCCCCGACCTGTTGGTGGCCGACGTCCGGACCTTCTTCGGCTCAGTACGACCCCCGAGGTAGCGCCAGCAGCCTTCTTAGAACCGTTATCAATGGGGAGTTGCGCTCAGGTTGCCGGGAGCAACTTCCCATTGATAACGGTTCTCGTCGACCCTGAGCGGTCGCCGCGAATAGTCAGCCCTATCCTTGGCTGCGTGCCGATCATGCGCCTGCTCGCCGGGCGGGTGTGGCTGTATCCGCACGATCCGGATCCGGACAAGGTTCAGCCGTGCGTCGCGGTCATCTCCGACGACTCCGGCAGCGTTCTTGTTGACGCCGGGAACAGCCCGGCGCACGCACGGGACGTACGGAACGCGGTCGAAGCAGCCGGCCTGCCGACTCCACACACGATCGTCTACACGCACCATCATTG
>Ga0299914_10000764_pt1 | contig 20042 bp, 23 predicted proteins | sample RVTome_10_FD_201361 | JGI IMG/M metagenome (GOLD analysis project Ga0299914, IMG submission 201361) | Soil microbial communities from uranium-contaminated site in the Upper Colorado River Basin, Wyoming, United States - RVT153D57 (version 2) ...
AGTCCTGATCGTTGCGCTTGTACTGAAGCGCGACGAGCTTGCGGACGATCTCGCGCTGGTCGACGATTTGGCCCTTCTTCATGCTGAAGGTCATCGCCGAATAGGTTTCGACCGAGCCGATGCCGTAGATGCAGGAGACCGAGGCGACGATGATGACGTCGTCGCGTTCGAGCAGCGACCGGGTCGCCGAGTGGCGCATCCGGTCGATCGCCTCGTTCACGCTCGATTCCTTTTCGATATAGGTGTCGGAGCGGGGGACGTAGGCCTCGGGCTGATAATAATCGTAATAGCTGACGAAATATTCGACCGCATTGTCGGGGAAGAAGCTCTTGAACTCCCCGTAGAGCTGCGCGGCGAGGATCTTGTTCGGGGCGAGCACCAGAGCCGGGCGCTGAAGCGCCTCGATCACCTTGGCCATGGTGAAGGTCTTGCCCGAGCCGGTCACGCCGAGCAGCACCTGAGTCCGCTCCTCGGCGCGCATCTGATCGACCAGTTCGGCAATCGCCTGCGGCTGGTCGCCCGCCGGCTGGTAATCCGAGACGATCCTGAACGCTTTGCCCCCTTCCGCCTTGTCGGGGCGCTGCGGGCGGTGCGGCACGAAGGTCTGGGTCTCGGGCTCTTCGAGGCTGGTGCGGATTGCGATAGGCATGGCTTTCATATGGCGATTCCCCTGCCTGCGCGCTAGCGTCGCCGGTGCGTGCCGTCCCGCCCGCAATCGAAGGGGAGCTTGTCATGATGAAACACTCCATCGCTGCCGCAGCGGCGCTGATGCTGGCGGCCTGCGGAAGCCAAAGCGAAGGCGACGGCGAGAAGGCCGGCGAAAAAGGCGCCGCCGTCACGAGCGGGGCCGCAGGCGGTGGTGCGGTCGCGATGACGCCGGGCCAGTGGGAGATGACGGTCCAGATGATCCGAATGACCGTGCCCGGCATGCCGGAGGGCGCGTCCCCGCCGGCGATGCCCGCCACGACCATCCGCACCTGCCTCACGCCCGAGCAGGCGAGTCAGCCCAATGCCGATTTCCTTACCGGCACCAGCGCGAATGGCGACTGCAGCTATGAGAACATGTCGATGGGAGGCGGACGGCTGCAGGGAAGCGTGCAATGCAACACGCCGGGCGGCGCGATGCGTGCCACGTTCGAAGGCCAATTCACCCCGACCAGCTATGAAATGACGCAGCAGGCCCAGGTGGGCAACGAAGGCTCGCCAGGAATGGAGATGGAGACCCGGATCACAGGCCGCCGGATCGGCGACTGTCCGGCTGGCTGACCGCCGTCGGCGCTCGGCGACGCGCCGGCCGCTCCGATATGGCCAAGCCCGCCGGGACGCGTTACCCTCCCCCAATAACAAGGGGGAGGAAGATATGCGCATCATGGCCTGCATTCCGCTGCTGGTCGTCGTCGCCGCGTGCGGCGAAGCCGAGCAGGAGGTCGCCGCGCCGAAGGCATCGAGCCTGACGCCCGGCCAGTGGGAGCTCGCGTCCGAGGTCACCGCATTCCGGGCCGTGGACCAGGGGGAACCGAAGATCGACACGCCGGTCGGCACCCGTGCCACCGAACTGGTCTGCGTCGGCGACGGGCAGGCGCCTTCCGCGCTGTTCTCCGGCGAAGGCTATCAGTGCCGCACGGACAATTTCTATCTGCGCGGCGGCCGCATCAACGTGACGATGCAGTGCACGCGCGAGGGCCTGTCGGGCTCGATCCCGATCACCGTGGACGGAAATTTCGAGGCGGAATCGCTGGAATATAATCGCGAGATGCGCACCGTCCTCGCCACCGACGGTGACGTCCAGATCACGGCGCGCGTCACCGGGCGCCGGACCGGCGAATGCCCGCCTGAACCGGAAGGCGACAACCAGGCCAACGCCCAGGACGGATAGAGCGGAAAATGCGGCCCGTCGCCGCCCTTCTCGCGGCAGCCTGTCTTGCCGCCGGGGGCTGCGGCGAGGTCGAGCCGCGCGACATGACACCGGAGCAGGTCGCCGGCGAACTTGCCGGCATGCGGATCGACCCGGGTCTGTGGGAGCTGACTAGTGAGATCCTCGAGGTCAGCGCCCCCGATCTGCCGCGCGAAGTGCGCAACCGGATGGTCGGGCCGCGCAGCCGGCTGCGCAACTGCATCGGCCCGGAGCAGGCGTCGCGGCCGGGGGCGAACTTTCTCGCGATGCGGGCCGACAGCGAATGCGCCTATCGCGACTTCGCCGTGCGCGACGGCCAGATGAGCGGGACGATGGTCTGCCCCGACGCGGTGGCGCGCATGAACGGCCGCTATGAACCGGCGTCCTACGACCTGCGCATGGAGATGGAGAGCCCAATGCCCGGCGGCGCGACGATGACGCTGCAGCTCAGGGCGCAAGGCAGGCGAATCGGCGATTGCGCCGAGGAGGAAGGAATATGATCGGCTACGTGACTGTCGGCACCAACGACATCGAAAAGGCGCGGACCTATTATGACGCCCTGCTCGGATCGATCGGCGCGACCCGGCTGATGGCGTTCGACAACGGCTTCACTCTGTACGGGACGGGTTGGGGCCGTCCGGGGCTCGCGGTCACGCCGCCGTACAACAAGGAACCGGCGACGGTCGGCAACGGCTGCATGGTGGCCATGGTCATGGACGCACGCGACAAGGTGGATGCGTTCCATGCCAAGGCGCTGGAGCTGGGCGGGAGCGATGAAGGCCCGCCGGGACTGCGCAGTCCGGAGGGAGACCAGGCCTTTTACGGCGCCTATTTCCGCGATCCCGAGGGCAACAAGTTCTGCGCCTATAAGATCGGACCGGCCTGACGGCCCGATCGCCGCACGTCGCCGGCCCGTTCCGCGGCGGGCCGGAACGAGTCAGGGAATATTGAAGCCGCTGCCGGCCTCGACCGCGACGAAGCGCCGCGGATCGATTCCGCGCGCGCGGCGGAGCGCCGCCAGGCGCTGGCGCGGCTCGTCGATCGGCTCGAAGGTGAGCTGGAACGTCCCCCAGTGGACGCCGAGCGCCCGCACCGGGGCAAGCGCCTCGAACATCGCCACCGCTTCCTCCGGATTGACGTGATGGGTGCGCATGAAGTCGCGCGGCTCGTAGGCGCCGATCGGGATGATCGCGAGTCGAAACGGCCCGTGCCGGGCCGCCTCGCGCACCCATTCGCCGTCGCCCCAGCCGGAATCGCCGGCGAAGAAGATGTTGCCGCCCGGCAGCCTGACCGTGAAGGCGGACCATAAGGCCCGGTTCCGGTCGGTGAACCAGCGCGAGCTCCAATGGTGGTTGCGCTCGATGACCACGTCGATCCCCGGCCGCACCGGAACGATCGTGCCCCAATCGCCGGTCGTCGCCTCGACGCCGATGCGCCTGAGGATCGTGTCGTTGCCGACACTGGTGACGATCTGCGGCCGGTCGCGCGCCCACAGGCGGCGCAGAGTCGGCAGGTCCATATGGTCGTAATGGTTGTGGCTGAGCAGGACGAGGTCGATCCGCGGAAGGTCCTCGAACCGGATTCCGGGCGCGCGGACGCGGCGCGGGCCCGCAAAGTCGAAAGGCGAGGCGCGATCCGACCAGATCGGATCGGTGAGGATGTTGACGCCATGGGTCTGGATCAGGACCGTGGAGTGTCCGACCCAGCTGACCCGAATCTCCCTGCCGTCGATCCGCTGCGGTGGCACGCTCGGCCGTACCGGCACCTGCGCCGGCCATTCCGCCCGCTCATCCGCCGTTGCCCAGCGGGCGAAGAAATTGCGCGGGCTGGCGGTCGGTAGCGCGCTGTCCGGGTTGAGAAAGCGCTCGCCGTCGAAATGGTCGCTGGGCGGGCCGCGATAGTAGATCCGGTCGAGGAACGGCGGAACGACGGTCGGGGCAAAGCAGAGGCCGGCCAGAAGGAACAGAAGAACGGCACCGAGCCGCCGCAGGAAGGTTCGCATCCGCCGCCGAATAGCCCGATGCGTGGCCGCGACCAATCCCGCTTGGAACGCGGCGAGGGCCGTGCCACAGCAGCGCCATGCCCTTTGGCGAGGAACAGCTGCGCGCCTATCTGGAGCGGATCGGCTGCGAGGGACCGGTCCGGCCCGACCGCGCAACGCTCGAGCGACTGCAGCGAGCGCACCGGCTGACCATCGCATTCGAGAATCTGGACATTCCGCTCGGCCGCGGCATTGCCCTCGAATCCGACCGACTGTTCGACAAGCTCGTGATCCGTCGGCGCGGCGGCTACTGCTTCGAGCAGAACGCCTTGTTCCTGGGCATGGCCGAGACGATCGGATTCGCGGTGCGCCCGCTGCTCGCCCGCGTCTGGCTGGCGGCCGAGGGGATTCCACCGCGCACGCACACACTCAACCTCGTCCGGCTCGACGGCGAGGAGATCATTGCCGACGTCGGCTTCGGCGGCTCGTTCGTTCCGCCGTTGCTTCTCGCCGCCGGTGCGGAGGCGGCCACCGCCGACGGCGCGCGCCACCGGCTGGTCGAGGATCGCGATCATGGCTGGATGCTGGAGCGCGACGGCGGCGAGACCTGGCAACGCCAGTACAGTTTCGGCCTCGACCAAGTGTGGCCGGCCGATCTCGAGGCGGCCAACCATTTCACCGCGACCCGCCCCGGAACCCGTTTCACGACACTGAGGATCGCATCTGCCACGACGGCCGACGGTTATGTCTCGCTGGTCGGCAGAACCTTCACCGCCTCCCGCATGGGGCGCTCGGAAACGCGCGAGATCGGAAATGCGGAGGAATATCGCGGCCTGCTGCGCGACCGCTTCGGCCTCGACCTCGCCGCGGACGAGATCGATGGCCTCGGCCTATACTAGCGCGGATACTAGCGCGGAAGAATTGCGAATCCCGGCGGCGGCCGATCCTCGGCATGCTCGCTATGGTACATGTCCATGACCAGGGTGATTTGGCCCGGCGCCGCATCGCCGCAGTCGAGCGGGTAAGCGTCGACGATCGTGCCGAACGCACCGACGCCGGCACTGCCGCGCTGGCCGACGCGAGGCGCCGAGCCGTCGGCGCAGCGAAGCCTGGCGAGATAGGAGCGCTCGCCGGGCGGGCCGCCGACCCGAACCGGATTTCCCATCGATCCCAGCGGATGCGCCCCCGCCGCGGTTATCGCCTCGCGCAAATCATCCTGGCCGGGTGCCAGACCCAGTTCGGACAGCAGGGATTCGGGACTGCGGGTGCGCTCGCCCAGTTCCTGGGCGGCGGCGGGCGCGGAGAACAGAGCGAGGGTACAGACGCAGGACAGCAGGCGCATGAAGATCTCCAATCGAAGCCGGCACCCTAGAAGCACGCCGGCCTCGCGGGCAAGCCTTCGCCAGGCGGCGGGTCGGGACGGCTGGTCCTACCGGGTCTGAGTCCTAGATCGTGCCGCTGATCGTCAGGGTGAAGACAGGGCCGTAGAAACGGTCGCGGTCTTCGGTGAAGCGGACCGGGCCGGTGTGGCGTCCGTCGAAGAAGACCCGGTTGAAGCTCTCGTTGGTGCCAAGCAGATTGTCCACGCCGGCCCGCATCGTCAGACCCATCACGTCTTTGTGTTCGACGAAAAGGCCAAGCCGGCCGGGGGTGTCGAGGAACTTCCAGCGCTCGTCGAGGCGGAACAGATGCGATTGGCGGAACTGATAGAAAGAGCCGCCATAGGCCCAGTCGGTCTGCGGAATGTCCTGACGGAAATTGACCTCGACCTCGCGCGTCAGATTCTCGTTGATCGGCCGGTCGAGACCGGTGAGCGGGTCCTTGAGGCTGGACGTCTGGAACTGAAGGTTGAGATCGAGCTTGGCGCCGCGCCAGCCAATGGGATCGAAGTTGAAGGTGCTGGCCCATTCGACGCCATAGACCGTGGCGCTGTCGAGATTGCCCGGCGACTGGCCGGTCGTCCCGATCGGAATGATGTCGACGATGTCGCTGATCAGCTGACCGTACAACCGCGCAGTCGCGGTGCCCCATGGCCCGAGATTCCGGGTCGCCTGGATCTGGGCGTTCCAGCTCTGGGGCGGGACCAGATTGGCGTTCCCCGAGTTGACGGTGCCGGCGCTCGCGTTTGCCGAGGCGACGAAGTCGAAGAAGTTGAGCTGACCGACTTCGCGCTCGATCCGCGCGCTGAGATCGAGGCCTGCACGCGGCCGCCAGGCGAGCGAGGCAAAACCCTTGGGCCGGTAGAAGGTGCGGGTGAGGCCGCCCGATCCGGACTGACTCAGCTCCGAATATTCGCCGGCGAGCGACGTCTGCAGCGTCAGGGTGGAAGTGAGCGGCCGTCCGTAGCTGACCGCCGCCTCGGCCCTTCGCTCCTCTACCGTCGCCGCCGCATCGGGAAAGGCGACCGGCTCGAAATCGCCGGCCGCGTTCATGTTGAACAGTCGGTTCTCGACATCGAGGCTGTTGAGCGCACCTTCCAGCGAGAGCTGCCAGTCGGCCCCACCAGATCGCCAGCGATACTCGCCGCGGGCGATGGTCTCGGTCTCATCGGCGGTCTGGGTGAAGCGCTGGCCGATCGCCGGCGTAGCATCGGCGAACGTCTGGATGAAGGTCTGGCTGGACGGGCTGTGCTCGAACCGCCTGAGGCCGATCAGCTTGAGGCGTCCGCCGCCGAGGCCGAACTCATAGTCTCCGCCGAACTCGTAAACATGCTCGCGCTCGCGTTCGTCGAGAATGCGCACGCGGTCCGGCTGGCCGGGACCGGAACGCCGCGAATCCTCCTTCAGATCGCGATGATCGAGGCCGAAGGCGGCGTTGGCGTTGAGGATCGAGCCGTCGCCGAAGGTTCGACGCAGCGTACCCGAAAGACGGGGCTGCTCGCCGTCGACGCTGAGCACCTCATCGCGGCGATCGAGGATCGTCCCGTCCGGCGTGAAGACCAGCTCGGGCCCGGCATTGCCGTTGCGATAGCTGTCGTTGCGCAGGCTCAGGGAATATTCGGTGCCGCCGAGCGAGCCATTGATCGACACCTCGCCGTTGGTGAGCCGTGCCGGCGTGCGGCGGGCGCGGATCTGCGGGTTCCAGACGAAATTGCCGCTGAGGCCGCGCGAGGCTGTAAGGACGTTGGCGACTTGGCCGGACAGGCCCGGCACGTCGAGCGTCGCGCCGTCCACGATCTCGATGCGGGTGACGTTGCTTGCGCTGATCCGCCGCAGCTCGGTGAAGATGTCGGTCGACTTGCCCGAGAAGCGCTCGCCATTGATCAGCACGTTCACGGTCGCCTGACCGAGACCGCGCCGTTCGGTATCGCCCTCGTCGATCGTAAAGCCCGGTACCTGATTCAGCATGTCGAGCGCGTTGCGCGGCGCAAAGCGGGCGAAATCCTCCGGCGTGTAGCTTCGACCACCCTGCGGGGTCGCCGCTTCCGCCGCCACCGGCGGCGGTGCGTCGCCGGGCTCCTCCGCTTCAGGGGAAGGTTCGGCCGGGTCCGCCGCATCCTGACCGAAGGCCGGCGTCGCCGAGCAGAACAGGGACAGCAGGACCAGGAAGGGCCGGCACTGGCTGAGCGGCGTCATGCTGAACTCCCCGATGCACTGTCAACGGTCCGCCCCTGTGCTACGTTTGTAACACCTCAGATGAACGTCAGCCGAACGGTGGTGTTGAGCGGCTGTTTCCACAGGGCGGAACAGCTTTTCGACCGGCAGCCGATCGCCTTCGACGGACGGGTTTCAAGACTCCGTCGGGACGCGCGACGGATGGGAACGGGCGCCGGGCCGCGGGGGTTCTTGCCGCGAAGACAGGAGGGCCAGGTGCCACCCCAATGGCGGCACCGTGGTGGGGAGTTGAGAAACTGGTCGCTGATCGCCGCCCGTCCGTCGCCCCGCCATGCGCAATCGTGCTATGGGCCCGGCTGAACAGGGGGAGTGAGAAGGCATGCGCGTTTTTGTGGGAATCGTCGTCGGCATCATGGTGGCGCTCGCCGTGCAGGCGGGCGTCGACCTGATCACCAATCAGCTCTACCCGGCGGCGATCAGCGACATCTGGGACCGCCGGCAGATCTCTGAAGCCTTCGCGGCGCGTCCGACCGGGGCGCTGCTGCTGAGCGTGCTCGGATTCTTCCTGGGCGGCTTCACAGGCGCGCTTGCAGCGAAGCGCGTTTCGCGCGCGGGGTGGACGGTTTGGGTGCCGTCCGGTGTGCTTGCACTTATGGCGCTGGTCATCACCTTCAACTTTCCCCTGCCCGCCTGGACCTGGTTCGCGGCGCTGGCGGCGCCGCTCATCGGCGGCCTGCTGGCGCGGCATGTCGGAGGCGAAGTCGACGCGGCAGAGGAAGCCGGAGGCGATGCGGCAGTATAAGTGCTTCTCCGACTTCTGGCTCTTCTACCTGCGCGAGCATTCTCGGCCGCGGACGCGTGCGCTTCATTATGTCGGAACCACCTTGGTCGTACTGATCGCGCTGGCGGCGATCGCGACGGGCCGCTGGTGGCTGCTCGCCGCCCTGCCGGTCGCGGGCTACGGCTTCGCCTGGGCGGCTCATGCCGCCGTCGAGCGCAATCGCCCCGCCACCTTCACCCATCCCCTATGGTCGCTGGCGGCCGATTTCAGGATGTGGGGATTGTGGCTGTCAGGCAGGCTCGGTCCGGAGCTCGACCGCGCCGGCGTGAGCCCCATATCGCCGCATCGGCGCTGATCGCTCGAAAGCGGTCAATCCTGTCCGTATCCGGACACCGCGAATTGGTGAAAAATCCCACAAGTTGGGGCTCGTTCATCGGCCGGAAATGAAGAGCTTCCACGAAAATGGCAGATTTCCGCCGTTTCGTCCACTTGGCACACGCCCTGCACTATCCCTGGCATGACCGCCGGATGGTCCGGTGGCCAAGTTCAGGGAGACTTCAAATGACGCTTTCTTTCGCCAACCTGCACCAGATCGCTTTCTCGATCGTCGGCGCGATGCTCGCCAGCAGCCTGTTCCTCTCCGCCGCCGTCGGTCCGGTCCTGGTCATCTGATCCCTGCCCTTCGCAGGGACAGGCCGGCCCGATCCGCCCTTCCACCCCGAATATTGGAATGACCGTCATGAACACCCGCTACGCCCTCGACAGAAGCAACGGAAAGATCCTCGGGGTCTGCGCCGGCCTGGCGCGGACGACCGGCTGGGACCCGCTCGCGATCCGCCTCGGCGCCGTGCTGGCGACCGTCCTGTTCCTCGGCCCGATCGCGATCCTTCTCTATCTGCTGACCGCCTGGATCGCCCAGGCGGACTGAGCCGCTCGAAGCGCCGCTTCGCCCTTGCTGGCGGCTCGGGCCGCGCTCAACCGATCGGCAAGAACATTCCGAGCAGCGCCAAGGCGAAAGCCATGGCCGCCACGATCAGAGCGATCCGCGCCATCACCGAAGCCCGGCGCGCCTCGGCTACGGCCTCATCGAGCTCAGTGGGAATCGCCGTCCGCTCAGGCCGGCATCGGCCGGGCGACGAGCTCGACGCTCACCGTCGATCCGGCCTGCGTTATCGGTGGCGGCGGCGGCACGCCCTCGGCTTCGAAGGCGGCCAGCGCGTCGGCCAGCGCGCGACGTGCTTCGTCGCGCGCTTCCTCGTCGTCGCGGCCGAGCGCGGTCACTCCGGGAAGATCGGGAAACGTGGCGATGACCAGCCCATCGTAGCGCGTCACGAGCCGAATGGCATAGCTGACCATCTTCGCCTTCTCCTCGATACGATCAGGCGCTCCCCGAAACGGGTTCACAAGCGCAGGCGCGAATCCGCCGCCATTTCCGCAGGTTCCCATTGCCGCCCGCCGGAGTCAATGAAGGGACGCCGGCGCTGCACCGTTAGCCGCCGCGAGGTCCGGGGTCGCCGGCTCCGATCCGGCGCGGACGAACAGGATGGCAGGATTTTGGCGCGCGGTGGGACTTGCCTTCCCCACATTGCGCTTCGGACGGCCTGGTGGCCGGACCCGTGCTACGGCAGCAAGATTCACCGTGTCACGCGCGCCGCAGCTTCCATAGCATGGCCGAAGCGAGTCGCGAACCGGCAACCGATCGCGGCCCGGCCCCTTTTCCAACCCGTTGAACGCAGGGCCGTCCAACGGTCGGAGACGGAAGACCCACCGGTCGGGGACCGGTGGATCTTGCTTGGGAGCAGAAGCGGCGGCGGTGGCCGGCGGCTCAGCCGCTCAACTTCGAATTCCCGGCCTTGCCGCTCCGGCCGCGGGCTCGCAGCGCAGGGATCGCTGCCGCCGCCGCGAGGCCGACCGCGACCGCGGCGCCTGCCGCCGCAGCCGTCTTGGGATGCTCCTTCACCATGTCCGCGAGCTGCGCGAAACGGCTCCCCGGTTCGCCCGCCTCGCGAGTCGCATCGTTGGCGGCCTGGGGGGCGGCGTGGGGCATGGCGGAATTGGGAATGTGGGACATGAAGCGACTCCGGTTCGGGTTGCCGATGGCCAGCGCAACGGGGGCGAGCGCGGCAGAGTTCCGTCCAAGCCAGGCAATCGCAAGCCCCGCGCGACGAAGCGAGCGTGCAGCCTTATTGACCGTTCTTCTGGATCTCCGGTGGCGGCCCCGGCGTCTGTGCGTTGCCGGCGGCGTTGAGCGCCTGCTGGGCCGCATCCGGATCGGTGATATTCTCCTCGCGGACCTGCTCGGCGGCATTCTCGAGCACCTCAGCCGCCTCGGGCGTGCTGTACTCTGCGGCTTCCTCGAGCGCCTCTGCAGTGTTCTCGGCTGGGGTATCCTGACCACAGGCGACCAAGGCGAATGCCGTGGCGGCGGCGAAGATCGGGAAGGTTTTCATGGCGGCTCCTTCGGTAAGCTCCCGACTGAACGAGCGCCGCGCCTGACGGTTGCGCGGGTGTGGAATGGCGGGGAAGGTGCGGCCCGTTCCAGCTCGCCGGCTCAGGTCCTTTCCGATGCGTACGGCGCTCAGCAGCGGATCGAATCACCGGACGATCCGTCTGCGTTGACGACCACCAGCCGGTCGGCATCGAGCGCGCGCAAGGTGACCTGCAGCGGATCGCCGGGGCCGGTCAGCGTCAGCGTGTCGCCGTTCAGTGTCCAGCCGCCTTCGACGCCATCAAAGGTGCGGAAGGTGCCGTCGGCGAGAAATTCGAACTCCTGCTTGCAATTGCCGTCGTCGCTCCATCGGCCGACGAGCAGGCCGGGCTGGATCGGGCCGGGCGCGGCGGCCGGAATCGCGCCGGGATCCTTGCCGCCGATGGTGCCGCCGGTCAGGCCGGCGAGCGAGCGGCTGCGGATGACGCCCGCATCGCTGATGCCAGAGGGCGGTGAGTCCGTTTCCGCGCGAGCGTCGTTGCCGGCGTCCGCTTCGGCCGAGCCGTTGGCTGCTGCCGGCTCCTTCGATCCGAAGCCGAGACGGTCGCAGCCGGCCAGCGCAAGACAGGCGACTGCGAAGACCACCGTCGCATTCCTCATTTCTATCCCCATCGACCCATCATCCCCTGATCATAGCGTCGCCGCACGCCCCGCGAAAGCCGCCAGCGGGCGCCGGAACGGCATTCGCTGCGTCAGCGTTTGGACCGGACGAGGGAGACGAGGATGAGGAAGCTCATGATGTTCGCCGCAGCGGCGGCGTTGGCCGGGTGCGACGGCGGCTCCGCACCGGCTGGGGGCGACCGGACCGCCGAGGCGCCGCATGAGGAGGCGCGCGAGGGCGAAACGGTGATCCGCGCCGACGGCAACGGCGCCTTTGTCGACACCGGCGCCGGCGAGATCAGGGTCGGCCGGAACGGCGTCGACGTCGATCTCGACGGCGGCGAGATCGAGGCACGGATCCGCACCGGCGAGGACCCCTCGATCTCGGTGACCACCAACCGCCGCTGAAGCCAGCCATCACTTAGCTTAGCTCTCCGGTATCGCCGGCAGCGTGAAGGTGCCCAGCGCGCCGTTGCCGTCGAAGCGATTGTTGCCGTACGTGTTGATAACTGTCGTCCCGCCCTGGGTAAGGCCGGTGTTCCAGGCGGTAATCGTTGTATCGGAGACCCGCACCCGTACGCTGGCGTTCCCGGCCGTGAGTATGCCGGTGCCGTTGCCGAGCGCAATAAACGAGTCGGTGATGACCGCGGTGACGTTGGGCGTCGTTTGATTGATGTTGATGCCGTTGACGCCGCCCATGATCTGGCTGTTCTCGACGAAAAGCGAAATGCCGGCGCCGGTATTGCCGGTGGTGTCGACCCGGATCTGGTTGTTGGCGTTGTTCTGGATCAACATGTTGCGCAGCGTCACCCGGGCGCTGCCGCCGGCGCCGGTCGGCTGGATCAAAACGCCGCCGCCGGTCGCGCCGGTGCCATTGTCGTCGATCGACGAATTGGTGACGGTCAGCTGCAGCACGCCGGCCGGCTGGATCGACATGCCGAGCCCGTTCGACGCCCGATAGTTACGGATGATGCTGTTCTGGATGTGCACAATGCCCCCGCTGACTATGCGGATGCCGTTCTGAGCGCTTCCCGCGCCGTTGAAGTCGAGGCCGGACAGGAAGACGGTGTCTGTCGCCAGGGGCAGGTTGATGACGAAGCCGTTGACCCCGGGCCCGGCCGAAAGAACGCCGCCTTCGGTATAGTCGCAGACGATCGAGATCGACTTGGTGATGGTGAGGCCGCCGAACCCACCCGGATCGAGACAGTTGATCTCGCCGCCGGCCGCAGTCTTGGAGATCGCACCCGCAAAGGTCTTGCACGGTGCGGTGCGGCTGCACGGATTGGCGTCGTCACCGACACCCGAAACCCAGGTGCGCGTGGCTTGCGCAAATGCTGCCGATATAGGGAAACAGGCAGCGGCCAAGCCAGCCGCGATAATCGAAAGCCGCGCCAAATGAGCATATTTCATGGCATCCCCCCCAGAATGAATTGTTGGTCCCTGACATACTGCAAGTTGGCTGAAGTATCGAGTCCCTTCGGTGAAGAAGGCGATTTCACAAAAGATCGGCAACACGAGCGACTTGGGCTCGTCTGCTGCGATCATTGACTAGACGGCACGATAGGCCGGCGAAGAAACGCCTTGGGCCGCATTGAATGATCGAGTCGCTCTACCAGCGCCCGGGCAGCGGACGCGGATTCTTTCGCCAGCCGCGGGCGGCTATGGTCACCACCCAAAGGCTACAGGGTCTTCTCGTAGATCCGGTAGACGCGGTTGCAGCGGGATTCGATCGCGTCGGCAATCGAGATCATCCCCTGATTGTCGTCGAGGATCCAGCCGACCTCGCCGCGCTTCATGCCGTAGGCCGCAGTGCCGCCGCGGCGGATATATTCGATCAGCATGAAGGCGAGCTGGCTGGCGAGGCGCGACGCCTGCAGCTTCTTCACCACCCCCATCAGCGCCACCCGAGCGCCATGATAGCGCCGCTTGCGCAGGCGCCAGAGCAGCTTCGCCCAGCCGAACGGGAAGAGCTCGCCGCGAAGGTCACGAAGCAGCGGATTGATGTCCGGCAGCGAGAGCATGAACGCGACCGGCTCGCCGTCCAGCTCGGCAATGCGGACGATCTCGTCGAGCACGATCGGCTTCAGCTTCTTGCCGGCATAAGCGATCTCGGACGGCGTGAGCGGGATGAAACCCCAATTGTCCGACCAGGCGTCGTTGAGGATGGACAGGATCAACGCCGCTTCCTCGTCGAAGCGGGACGGGTCGATCTTGCGGATGCGGATACGGGAATTCTTCTCGCCGGCGGCGACGATGCGCTGGACCAGAGACGGGAATTCCCTGGTCACGTCGAGGTCGTAGGTGAGCAGGTCCTTGGCCTTGCCGTAGCCGGCGTGCTCGACCCAGGTTTCGTAGCCGGCCTTGTTGTGGCCCATCATCACCATAGGCGGATGGTCATGACCCTTGATGAGCAGGCCGGGCTCGTCCCAGATGCCGAGCGAGAAGGGCCCCATCGAGCGGCTCATCCCCTTCGCGCGCAGCCAGTCTTCGGCGGCGGCGAAGAGGGCATGCGCCGCCTCCTCGTCCGTGGCCTCGAACATGCCCCACTGGCCGAGGCCGGGCGCCATATGCTCGTGCACGAGCGCGTCTATCTGGGCCGAGATGCGGCCGACGACCCGCTCGCCGCGGCGGGCGATGAAAAAGGCCGCCTCGGCATGCTCGAACCAGGGATTCTTGCCGGGCGTGATCAGGCCGCTCACCTCGTCCTTCAGCGGCGGTATCCAGTTCGGATCGTCGGCGTTGAGACGGTAGGCGAGCTCGATGAAGGCCTTCCTGTCGGCTTTGGTAACGACACGGCGGATGGAGAGGCCGGTGTCCGGCGCGGCGGCGGTCATGGCGGGTTGGTAGGCGAAAAAGGAGGCCGCCGGAAGTGGCGCGGGCGCGACCGGCCGAAGCTCTGTATCACCGCGCGCGGGCGCGAAAAGTCAGGTCAGCCGCGCTGTTCGCGCTGGCGCGGATGGCCGGTGGCGACGCCGCCGCTCAGCTGTGCGACCCAGGGCCAGCGCTCGGCGGCCTCCGGCGTATAGCCGAGATTGAACACGGTCGGGCTCTTCGCCGGGCGCTCGGGACGGTCGTAATAAGTGCCGAAAAGCTTGTCCCAGAAGAAGGTGGTGATGCCGTAATTGCCGTTCTCGTCGTGGAAATGGTGCGCCATGTGGCGCTTCTTCATCTCTGCGAGCAGCCGGCTCTTCGGCTTGTAGGCGAGGTGCTGGATGCAGTGGACGAACTCGTAGATGCAGGTCGTGATCAGGCCGGTGGCGAACGCCGCCATCGCGCCGCCGAAGCCGCCGATCGCCCAGCCCAGCGGGATCACGCCGATCGCGACGGTGGGCAGCGTCGTGTGGAGCGCGCCGAACAGCACTTCGAGATGGTTGGGATCCTGATGGTGGTCGTAATGGATGCGCTTCCAGGTCGAGGCGAGCAAGGGCACCTTGAACATCCAGCGGCTGTGCAGCACCCAGCGGTGCAACAGGTACCAGAAGAGCGGATAGACCAGGCTCGCGACGACGACCGCGGCGAGCGTCGGCAGCAACGGCGCCGGCCGCCAGACGTAAAGGCCGACGGCGACGACGCTCAGCGCCAGATAGGCGATGATCGCCGGATATTGGAAATAAGCGACGACGAGCTCGCGAAGGCTCATCCGGTCGAGATGATGCTCGCGTCTCCAGAAGGACGGGCGCAGGGTCTGGGCGATCTTCACTCGGGTTCCTTGTAGCGCGCTGTCGCGCCGATGGGGAGCGACTTTGCGCCCCTATGTGTGCCGGCGACATGGATTTGCAATGAGGCGGTTTTTGGGCGGAACCGGGACGAAAGGCCGCGGCAGCAGGCAGCACGAGCCGCTGTAGGGGCAAGCCGCTCGCCCACCCGATTCGCGGCCGGCCCCTCCTTTTCAGCGTCCTTCGCGGTCACGGACAATGCGGTTGGCGAGCTCCCAGTCCTGCATGCGATCGACGTCGATCGGGCCTTCGGCGAACGGCATCAGGATCGGCGCCGTCCTGAGGCCGACCGTTCGGGACAGTGCGGCGAGCACGGTGCGCAGGGTGAACAACCGGCTCTTGTAGAGCAGGAAGGCGAACAGGCCGAACGCGCCGATCAGGCGCCGCGGCTTCTTGCCGAACTGGCCGCCGCTGTTGAACACCCGCGGGCCGTTCAGCGAGCGCGGCGTTAGCAGAGCATAGATGTTGCAGCTCGAATAAGCGCCGTCGCGGAAGCGGTGGAAGGCGCGATTGCCTTCCGGATATTTGTCGAGGACGTAATGCGCCGGAGTGAGGCCGATCGCACCGTCGGCGGTCACCTCATCGAGCGCGTCGCAGAAGAAAGCGACCATCTCGGCGGTATGAAGCGCATTGTCGCCGGTGGTGATGATCAGAGGCAGCGTCTCCTCGGTGGCGATCGCGGCGACGCTGGCGCCGATATTCTCGCGGCTCGCGACGAACTCGATCCGTTCGGCGCCGGGAAGTCCGGCGATGATGGCCTTGGCTTCCTCGATGCTGTCGGGCTCGATGGCGACGATGGTGCGGCCGATTCGGCCCGCGCCGAGCACGGCTTCCACGACCCGGCGCAGCATCGGCTGGCCGGCAATGTCGATGAAGCATTTGTGCGAGACGCCGCCCGCCTGCGCGAGCGGGTCAAGATTGCCGCGGCTCGCGGCGAGCACGAGCCCGGTATACATCCTCTCCCCCATGACGGCGATCTAGCTCCGTTGAGCGCGATTAGGAAGCGAAGCGCGCCGCCAATGGCGTCATGAGCGGCGAGATTTCGGCAAGATGTGGCAATTCTGCCAGCGCTTTGCGCAGGGCCGCGACGACGTCCGGCGCCAGCTTGCCGGACGCGCATCCGTCCAGCTTCGCCCAATAATGATCGAGGGTGAAGGGCGCGGCGAGGCTTCCGGCCGGCATCGGCACCGCCGTCTCGAGCCGCCGCCCATCGGCCATCACCACTTCGACTTCGGTGGGAAACTCGCCTTCGGCCTTGTCGACCGGATGGCGGTGGATGCGCGGATAGATCGCCCTGACGTCGGGCCGCATGGCGGCGGCGTCGGTGAAATCGGCGAGCGTGCAATTGCCGCTGAGCAAGGCGACGGCGAGACCGTATTCGAGCGAGAATTTGGCTTCGAGCGCGTCGATGGGATCGGCGTACATGAGATTGTTGAGATGGGTAACCGGGGCGCGCACGTGGATCGCCGCGACATCGCCGGCTTCGAAGCCGTGCCGTTCCTTCAGGGCGAGCAGGCCGTCCATTGCGCGGTGGGCGCTGCCGCAATTGGGAAAGCGCTTCACTTTGAGGCCGCTCGACAGGATCAGCAGCGGATCGCCGACGCTCGCCGTCTCGAACCGCAGGTTCTGGCCGTGCTCGACATGGGTGAGCGTATCGCGCAGCTGCTCGTAATCGGGGCCGACCATCAGCCGGTTCATGCCGTGCGGTCCGTCGAGCGTGGCGAGACCGGCATCGATGCCGGCGCGGGCGAGCCCGGCAGCAACGATTCCCGCCTTGGCGGCGAGGCCGGCGTGGAGCGGCTTGGTCATCGTGCCGAACTGCGACATGAAGCCGGCCGCCATGCTCGTCGCGATCGACAAAGCGAAGCCGGCTTGCCCGGCATCGAGCCGGAGCAGCCGTGCGCAGGCGGCCGCCGCTCCGATCGCGCCGACGGTGGCGGTTGCGTGCCAGCCGCGGTTGCGGTGCGCCGGATTAACGCCCTGGCCGACGCGGCCGAGGATCTGCAGCCCGGCGATGTAGGCGTCGAGGCAGTCGCGGCCCGACGCACCTTCCTGCTCCGCCAAAGCGATGATGGCGGGAGCGAGGACGGCGGTGGCGTGCGCCTTCGCGGGATCGAAATTGTCGTCGAAGTCGAGCGCGTGCGCGGCGGTGCCGTTGACCAGAGCGGCCCAGGGCGCGGCGAGCCGCTGGCCGGTGCCGATCGCCGTGGCGGGGCCGGCGCCCCAGTCCTTCACCGTCGCGAAGACGCGGCGCGTCGCCGGCTCGGCCGCGCCGGGGATCGTGACGGCGACGATGTCGATGAACTGGCGGTGGGCCGATTCCCACGCGGCCTCGGGCCAGTCGGCCGGGGTGTCGGCGAGCCAGGCGCCGTAAGCGAGAACGGGATTGGCGGTCATCCCGACTTCCCTAGGACCAGTCGAACCGCGTCGCTAGACCAGCCGCAGCCGGCGCGAGACGCCGCCCAGAGCGAGGCGGTCGTCGCGGGTGAGGCCGTAGCGCAAGGCGAGCCAGCTGGTGGCGGCCCAGATCGTCATGTTGAGGCCGAAGCGGAGCGGTCCGCCGGTCAGATGTTCCACCAGCGCCATTCCCGCCACGCCGGCCAGGGCGACGGCGAGGCCCTGGAACAGCTTGCGGCCGAACGGCGTCAGGCCGTCGCTGATCCTCAGCTCGAGCGCGGCGGCCCAGGTCGAGGCGAGGATCGCGACCGACACGGCCACCGCCATGCCCATCGCGCCGAGCGCGGGGGTCAGCCACAGCGCCAGCGCGATCCACAGCAGGAAGGCAAGCAGGCTGTTGAGCAGCGGCAAGGCGCGATGGCCGGTCATCTCGACGATCGTCGCGGCCGGCCCGACGATCGCCTCGGCCGCCCGCGCCGCGCACAGCACCGCCAGCAAGGGCAAGGCCGCCATTGCCTCGTCCCGGTAGACGCTGAGCACGTCGGCGCCGGTGAAGACCATCAGCCCGGCAAGCGGCACGACCAGAGCGGTCGAGACGCGGCTGGCGAAATCGTAGAGCGGGCCGATCGCGGCGCGGTCGACATGGGCCTGGGCGGACGAGAGCGGGCCGAGCACATATTGGAAGGCCTGGCGAACGATATAGGGCACCGTCGACAGCTTTCGGGCGATCTCGAAGATGCCGGCCGCCGCGGCGCCGCGCGCGCCCGGCAGCATGAAGTTGATCAGCAAGGGCGGTGCGTCGATCAGCATCCGCCGCGACAGGTTGGCCGGGAGAAGGGCTATGCCGGAGCCGATCAGCTCGACCGCAAGCCGCCGCGGCGCCGGCGCGCGCAGGAGGGTCCGAAGGTCGTAATAGCGGCCGAGTAGCGGCACGCAGAGCGCAGCGGTGAGGACGAGCGAGCTCAGATGAGCGGCCATCAGCCCGATGCTCTCGAAGCCGAAGGCGAAGAAGAGAGCGGCGAAGGCCAGGCGAGCAAGCTGCTCCCAGAAGATGCGCAAGCGAATCTCCGGCCCGAAGGCGCGCCGCGCCCGCGCTGCCGAGGTCGCGACCTCGATGAAGGTCCACAGCGGCAGCGCCCAGACGAACAAGGCGATCGCCGCCGGCAGCCGCGCCGCGTCGGCCGGCGCGGCCGAGAAGAGCGAGGCGATCGCCCCGGCGTTCAGCGAGACGATGGCGGCGACGGCGATCGCCGGCAGCACGGTGACGAGTAGAGCGAGCTTCACCGCGCCATGGGCGAGCGCCTCGCTCGCCCGGGTCGGAACGATGCGCTGGAGCGCGCTGGTCATCGACAGGTCGAGGATGTTGGTGAGCAGGCTGACCGCGGCCCACAGAGCGACGTAGATGCCGTAGCCGGCGAGGCCGAACATCCAGATGTAGAGCGGCTGGGCGAGCGCCTCGATCAGGGCCCCGGCACGCGACAGGCCGGCGAGGCCGGCGCCGCGCGCCACCTCGCCGCGGGTAACGGCGGGGGTGGCAGTCGACTGAGGCGGATCGTCAGACATGGCGCCTCACCCTACCCGACAGGGAGGGGGCAGCGGCCTACGGACTTTCCTCATTCCTCGGTCCGAATCAGCACGGCCTCGCCGACGAGCAGGAAGAGGAGGAACGGCCCCCAGGCGGCGAGGAAGGGCGGGTAGGCGCCGAAATTGCCCATCGCCAAAGCGAAATTGTCGGCGACGAAATAGGCGAAGCCCAACGCCATGCCGATCACGGCGCGGACGAAGAGCTGGCCGGACCGGGCGAGACCGAATGCGGCGGTCGCGGCGAGCAGCGGCATCAGCACCGTCGATAGCGGCCCCGAGAGCTTGTGCCAGAGGCTCGACTTCAAAGTGGCGGTCGGCCGCCCGGACGCATCGAGCGCGTCGATCGACTCTCGCAGCCGCCAGAAGTCCTGCTCGTCGGCATCGACCGCGGCGAGGGTGAACTGGTCGGGCCGGAGCGAGGGGCCGAGCTCGACCTGCGCCATCCGCGTCAGCCGGCCGGTCTCGACGATGAACATCCGGGCGCCGTGAAGCGTCCATCCCTGCGCCGAGCGCTCTCCGCGCTCGGCCTCGAGGATGCGGCGCAGCGTGCCGCCGGTGCGGTCGTAGATGGTGATTTCGGCGAGCCGCGTGGCGTCGCCCTCGCCGACGACCTGGCGAACGAAGATGAGGTCCTCGCCATGCTGGAGGCGCACGTCGTTCTGGACGTTCGTGTCCGCCGGCACCGAACCATATTCGACCGCCTCCCAGACCGACAAAGCGGCGTTGGCACGAGTGACGATCCGCTCGTTGAACGCGAAATTGACCAGGGCGACGAGGAAGCCGGCGAGGACGAGCGGCGCGATGATCTGGTGAGCGGAGATGCCGGCCGCCTTCATCGTGATGATCTCGCTGTGCTGGTTCAGCGTCACCAGGGTGACGAGGGTGCCGAGCAGCACCGAGAAGGGAAGGAAGCGCGCGACGAGCTGGGGGATGCGCAGACCGACATAGCGCCACAGCTCGGCCTCGCCATTGCCGGGATGCGCGAGGATCTCGCCGCTGTTGCCGAGCAGATCGAGGGTCATCAGGACGAGGACCAGCCCGAGCAGG
>Ga0299914_10000766_pt1 | contig 20028 bp, 20 predicted proteins | sample RVTome_10_FD_201361 | JGI IMG/M metagenome (GOLD analysis project Ga0299914, IMG submission 201361) | Soil microbial communities from uranium-contaminated site in the Upper Colorado River Basin, Wyoming, United States - RVT153D57 (version 2) ...
TTTTAGACGTCGCCGGCTGTGTCGCCGCACAGGTCCGGTCGATGGAAGGCCGGCCGCCGGCGCAGGCGTGACGATGCACGCCGCTACAACCCGGCCATGACCACCTTGATGACCGCGGCCCTTCCGGCCAGCGCCACCGCCCACGTCCACCCTCCCGCCGAGCCAACGATCGGCCTTCCGTCCGGGCTGACTGATGCCGACACCGCGCATCACCGCCGCGATCAGCGCCGCCCGGACCGAGTCCACCCGCACCGTCTACGCCCACGCATGGAGCCAGTGGGGGCGCTGGTGCAAGGCGCGCGGCATCCCCGCCCTGCCCGGTGATCCGCTCGCCCTGTGCGCCTACCTGACCGAACGCGCCGAGAGCGGCCGCGCGATGGGCGCCCTCGACCTGTCCTGCACCGCGATCAGACACGTCCACCACATGTGCGGTGTCGAGGACCCCGTCGCCGCCGAGTCCGTCCGCCAAGTACGCCGAGGTCTTCGGCGGACGTACGGAGCAGCACCGCGACGCTTGGCCCGACCACTCACCATCGACGAGATCCGCCAGATCGTCGCCGCAATCGACCGCACCACACCCATCGGGATCCGTGACGCCGCGATGATCCTGCTCGGCTACTCCTCCGCCCTGCGCCGCGCCGAGCTCGTCGCCCTCACCCTCGCCGACATCGAGCACAAACCAGCCGGACTCCTGCTCAACGTGCGGCGATCGAAGATGGACCAGGAAGGTCACGGCGAGCTGGTCGCCGTCGCCCACGGCAGCCACGCGATCACCGATCCAGTCGCAGCACTCGCCGCCTGGCGGTGCCTACGTGGCGACGATCCCGGGGCGCTGTTCACCCGCATCTGGGCCAGCCGCGTCAGTCTCGAATCCGTCTCCGGCCACGTCGTCGCCCGGCTGCTCCGCGCCCGCGCCGAAGCCGCCGGTCTCGACGGGACACGGATCACCGCCCATTCGCTGCGCGCCGGACACGCCACCACCGCCGCCCAGGAGTCCCGCTCGACCGCATTGCCGCCCAGACCCGGCACAAGGACCTCTCCGTCCTCGTCAACCGCTACATCCGCCCACTCGAGGCACTTGCCACGACCTCCAGCCACGACCTGGGATTGTGACCGTTCCAGGTTGCACGGCGACTACTGGGCCCTGCGCTCCTGCGTGCCCCACTCCGTGACGCACTCGTCGCGGTTGGACCCGCGCGTCATCAAGCCCGTTTGGAAGCACGCGACCCGCCGCAGATCCGGACGCCACGGGACGAGGTCCGCTAGAGACCCGCGTGGCGGCGACCTTCCAGATCTGATCCGCAGCATCCTCAGGAGTGAGCGCGGTCGTGTCGAGGACGAGATCGGCGCTCGCCATCAGCCAGGCACGGGCAGCTGCGTAGTTCGGCAGGTGGTCGAGGCGCCATTGCTTGGCGTCGGGCTCGTTCTGGTCGGCGGCGATTCGCTGCCTCATCACGACACCATCGGCCTCGACCACGACGTGCACCACCTCGTGCCCGAGCGCCGCAAGGCCCGACTGCAGCTCATGCCAGTAGTGCTCGTCCAGGACGGTCTGGGCAGCCACAAGGTCCTGGCCCGTGACTCTCACCAGCTCGTCGACGACCAGTGGCGTGAGCTTCCTCCACGACTCCAACTGCTGGAAGTCGGTGAAGTCCTGGTCGGCAAGGTTGTTCATCAGCATGAAGCCGACCCATTCCGGGTCGAACAGTCGTAGCCGGGGATCCCGCTGCACGAGCGCTCTTCCGGTGGTGGTCTTGCCTGCCCCGAAGGTGCCGTTGACCCAGATGATCACCGGGGGACGTTAGCGCAGCACCGTCCGAATCTCGGCCTGGCCGCACGGATCGCGGTAGATGAGCGCGTTCGACCTTCCGGCTCACCCGAGTTGTTGGCCAGGCTGGCTTAGTCCACTCGGACGGCTCAGGGTCAGTTTGAGCAGCTCGTCTACGCCGGAGCCAGTGGTGTCCTCTTCTGCGATCGCCGAGGCGAGCCGCTGTGCGGCGGTGGTGAACGCCGGATCGCCGAGAACGTGCGCGATGGCGGAAGCGATCTTGTCCGCATTGCTCCGCGCTGATAGCCGCACGCCAGCCCCTCGCCACGCGACCCGTGCGGCGACGTCGCCCTGGTCGCGCCCCATCGGCAGGCAGACCAGCGGAAGTCCGTGACGCAATGCCGCCATCACGGTTCCGTGCCCAGCGTGCGTCACAACAGCGGCCGCCTGCGGCAGGACCGAGGCGTGCGAAACGAACCGGGCGATATGAACGTTGGGCGGCACCTGGTGGCCCGGGACATGGACCGGTCCGGCAGTTATCAACGCGCGTACCGGTAGCCGACCAACCGCCTCGATCACGTTCCGCACCAGGCTTTCCTGCGCCTGGTAGGTCGTGCTCAGGCTGACGACCACGAGCGGGCGGGAGTCGCCGTCCGGCCACGGCGAGTCCCAGGACGACGTCCCGCCCGGGCGCTCCAACTGAGAGCCGACGTAGCGTACGTTCGCGGGCAGCTTGGCCGGATAGTCGAACGACGCGCTGGTGAGGACGAGGATCCGGCCCACGCCGTCGAGCAGGTCCTCGAAGCTGGTCGGCCGCAGTCCGAGGCGGTTGCGTACCTCAGTGAGTCTGGTGACCAAGGGGTTCAACCACACGCGCTCGAACGCCACTGCTCCCAACCTGTCCCGGGCCGAACCCAACAACCCGGAGCGTGGTGACCAGCCATTACCGAACGGCGGCAGCCCAGGGGCCGGGAACGGATAGATGGTGTGCACGAGCATGGCGGCCGGAATCTGTGCCTTCTCGGCTGCGAACAGAGCGCCGAGCAGCATGAAGTCGAACGCCACCACGTCGGCGGTGTCTCGGTCGAGGATGGCGAGTACGTCTGCCGCGACGGGTTCGGCCAGGTCGGCTAACAGGCGATCGCGCTGCGCCTTGGCGGCAGCGACCGGCGACCGGATCTCGAAATCACGGATCAGGCTGCGCGCCGGGTCTGCTTCGTCATGCTCGGGTGTCGCGCGGTATGGCTCGAACTCAAGCCCGGCGACTTCGACTCGCTCCCGCAGAGCGGCTGGCGCGAGCATTCTCACGCGATGCCCGGTCTCGGCCAGGCGCGCGGCGAGGGTGATCTGAGGTGGGACATTTCCGCCGCCGGCCCAGAGCACGAACAGGAATGTGGTGGTCATGGTGAGCCCCCCTGATTGACCACGGACTGAATCATTTCGATGAGCGAATTCTTGGTCTCCGCCCGGTCTAGACCGAGATCAAGATGCAACAGCTTCCACGTGTAGACATCGGTGAGCGCGATGAGCTGAGCCCTAAGCCGCTCGCGGCCACCCCTGTTGTCGAGGAACGGGGCAAACGTCCGCTCAACCCATTCGTAATGAAACTCACGACCGCGGTCGGCGATCTCTCGCAGCTTAGGTACCCGCTCTTCCTGCGCCAGCAGCCGCAGCGCGGCCGCGCCGGTCGCGTGGTAGTGGTCGAGGAGGTTGTCGACGGCGGCCGGAATGTCACCTACCGGGGCAGCCATCCGTTGGCTGCGGACTTCTGTGGACGCATGCTCGGCCGCGGCGGCGATCAAAGCGTCCTTGGACCCGAACCGTCGCAGCACCGTCTGGACCGTGACACCGGCACGCTCGGCGACGTCCTCCAGAGTGATCTGATCATGGAAGCGCTCGACGTGCAGGTCGAGCACAGCCCGCAGGATCCGCTCACCGGTCTCGGCGGCGGATGCGGCGCGCGCCCGCATCCGGTACGTGCGCTTGGTCACCGCGCCAACGGCGGTAGATTTCATGTCAGTGGACATTAACATGAAGTCCGTCAGTGTCAATACCACCGGCGGTAACAGCGGCCGACACTCGTAGAGCGAGGGACCTCGTGTCTTCCACGCCCGACTCCATGCAACCGCAGGGCGGCATGATCGGGCGAGCGTAGCCGCCCTCACCGCGGCATGATCCGGACGATCAAAAGGAGTCGGCCGGATGCGCTGGGATAGATTCCGTCACGATGGACCAGCGGGGCCGGCTCGGGCCGGAGCAACAGCACGCGGAGCAACTCGACGCGGGTCGGCTGCGGCGCATCGTGCTGGTGGTGGCGGGCCTGAACTTCGCGTACTTCTTCGTCGAGTTCGCGGTCGCGCTCGTGGCAGGCTCGGTTTCCCTCCTTGCGGACAGCGTCGACTTCCTCGAGGACACCGCGATCAACCTGCTGATCTTTGTCGCCTTGGGCTGGCCACTCGCCCGGCGTGCCCTGATCGGCAAGACCATGACCCTGGTCATCTTCGGCCCGGCGGCGTTGGCGGGCTGGCAGGCGATCCAACGATTCTCCGACCCACTCGCACCGGACGTCGTTCCATTGGTGCTGGCCTCGCTCGGCGCGATCGCGGTCAACGCAACGAGCGCCTGGCTGCTGGCCCGGGTGCGCCACCACGGCGGCTCCCTTTCCAGCGCGGCGTTCCTGTCGGCACGCAACGACGTGCTGGTCAACGTGGCGATCATCGGCATGGCCGTGGTGACGCTGTGGACCGACTCCGGCTGGCCGGACCTGATCCTCGGCTGCTTCATCATCCTGCTGGCACTGCACGCCGGCTATGAGGTGTGGCAGGTCAGCGAGGAGGAGCGACTGGCCGCGAAGGCGCTCGCCGGCGAGCAGATCGACTGACGCCTCGGCGGCACCCGCAGGCGGGTCCGACGCAGGATGTCGGGGTAGTCGAACTTCGCCGCGAGCGCTGCGAAGGCGGAGTCGGCTCGGACGAGGCCGACCTTCGTAGCCGGATCGCTATGCACGCGGAGGTCTGTTGATGAACCGCTCCCATGAGGCGCGACGTGGCAGGTTCATGGCATGAGATGAGGTCAACGATGGCCCTCTGGTGGGGCTGGTGGGGACTGGCTGTGGGCGTAGTCGCAGGTAGAGGCCACGGTCGTCGCTGTGCTGCGCTCTCAATATCTGCGCAGTGTGCGTCCGGGTCGCACCGGGGGCACGCCTTTGACCTGGGATATGCCCATTGCAACCCACGTTGCAGGAGCTTATAAGCGCGGCGTGGCATATTCATGGCATGAACGGCGCGTAGAGTGTTGGGACGATGACCTTCGTACCGAAGCGAAGGCCTCTCAAGCCATACCGAGGACCAGCCCATGGCCGAACCAGTCCAGATCGCCGGTAGCGATTACACGGGCAAGATACGCAATCCCCTCGGGGTCGTCGGCCTCACGTTCGTCACTCTTGGGATCTACTGGTTCTTTTGGTACTACTACCTCAACAAAGAGCTCGCGGAGATGGGCAAGGCTCGCAACACCGACGAGCTCGGCACCAGCCCGGGTACGTCGGTGCTTGCCGTGACCTTGGGAGCGTTCATCCTGGTCCCGCCGTTTGTCTCGGTGTACAGAACCTGGGACCGCAAGTGCAAGGCCGAGGACGCCACCGGTCAGGTCGGAATGGAGGCAGGTCTCGGGTTCCTGCTCACGATCCTTATCAGCCCGATCGGGATGTACATTCTTCAGAGCAACCTCAACAAGGTTCTTCAGGCCCAGGCCACCGGCGGCTCGGCGCTGCCGCCGGGCTCGCCCGCGCCGCCGATCGAGCAGCCCGCCGCATCCGCAGCACCGTTTGAGCAACCGTCCCCGGCCGCGGCGCCGGTCGACCAGCCGTCCCCGGCGGCGGAGCCGGTCGACCAGCCGGCCCCACCCGCGGCGGTCGACGAGCCGTCCACAGCCGCCGCGGCTGTCGACCAGCCGGCCCCACCCGCGGAGCAGCCTCAGCAGCCTCCCCAGCAGTAGTTGCTTCGCCCGGCGTTGGTGCCGCCTGCCCCGGCGCAACCACGGGCAAGACGTTCAGCGCAGAGCACTAGTCGAGCAGCGCGCACTCTCAGCAGCCAGCCGCGCGGCTTCCATGACCGGCTCCCGGGCTGCTCGACGCGCACCCAGGCTGCGCGATCTTCTCAGCTTGGTGCACTCGGCGTCCGCGACCCCGTTCGCGGAGACCGTCGTCGGCTATCGACGGTGCGCTGGCGACGCGCCACATGGCTTCGGGGCCGTCAACCGCGAGAACATCCTGCCCTGAGTTGGAGTCCGAAGGAAGCCCGGCAGTTTCACGGGAGTACCTCAGTCGTAGTCGCGGATGAGTCGCAGGTTGAGGGTGACCATGAGCACGCCGAGTACCGCCACGACGCCGAATCCGCGTGCCACTGGTGTCCACGTGAGGTCCTGCAGGATGAGCGAGCGCAGAGCCTCCATCACGTAGGTGACCGGGTTGAGGGTTGCCGCGATCTCCATCGGTCGGGTCAGCATGTCGCGCGGCACAAAGTTCGGTGTGAGGAACAACAGCGGGAAGAATATGAGGCCGCCGGAGTTGGTGGCAGCCGCGCTGCGCGTCTTGAGCGCGATGAGCTGCATGAAGCCGGAGAAGACGACCGCCCATAATGAGGTCAGTATGAGCAGCAGCAGGAAGCCGACCGGCCCGCTTGCGACCGAGACCCCGAACGGCAGTGCCAGGACCACCAGGACCGTCGTGATGAACAGACTCTTCACGGCCTCCGCGTGCAGGCGCCCGATCACCAGGGCGCTGCGCGACACGGGGGCGGCGCGCAGCTTGTCGAAATAGCCGCCCTCGATGTCCTCGACGAGGTAGAGCGCGGCTGAGCCGAACGACGCCGCGAGCAGCAGCGAGATCGGCAGTTGGAAGGCGGCGTAGGTCTGTCCGTGCAGGAACGACGTCGAACTCGACGGGAAGATCTTGCCCGCCTGCCCGAAGTTGACGATCAGGAAGAACACCGGGATGAACAACGTCGGAGCCAACGACTCGGGAGTCCGGAGCGCCTCGCGCAGCGCCCGTCCGCCGAGGACGTTCGCCTGCTGGACGGCAGTCATGCCGACACCTCCTGAACCTCGCCGGCAATGCGCTCCCGGGTGCGGCCGGTGGCATCGAGGAAGACCTGGTCGAGCGTCGGCTGGGCGTCCAGACCGCGGCGTTGCCGCAGCTCCGTCTTCAGCTGCTCTGGTGTCCCCTCCCGCACGATCAGCCCTCCGTCGATGACGGCGAGCCGGTCGCAGAGCTGGTCGGCCTCCTCGAGGTACTGGGTGGTGAGGAAGATCGTGGTTCCGCGTGCGTTGATCCGGCGCAGCTCCTCCCACACGGTGAGCCGACTCGCCGGGTCGAGCCCGGTCGTCGGCTCGTCGAGGAACAACACCTCGGGCTCGTGGACGAGCGCGGACGCGAGATCCAAGCGGCGCTTCATCCCACCGGAGTAGCCCTTGATGCGCCGGTCCCCAGCGTCGACGAGCTCGACGAGCTCGAGCAGCTCCTGCGCCCGGTTCTTGGCCGGCGCCGTCGACATGCCGAACAGCCTTGCCTGCAGGACCAGCAGCTCTCGCCCCGTCTGGCGCGGGTCCAGTCCGGCCTCCTGCAGAGCCACGCCGATGCGCCGACGCGCGGCGTCCGGGTCAGCCGTCACGTCGATACCCCCGACGCGTGCCGTGCCCGACGTGATCGACATCAGTGTCGTGAGCATGCGGACCGTCGTGGACTTGCCGGCACCGTTCGGGCCCAGAAAGCCGAAGACCTCACCGGCACCGACTCTCAGGTCCACACCACGAACGGCGTCGACAGTGCCGGCGCGACCGCGGTACTGCTTCACGAGGCGCTCAGCCTGCACTGCCAGTCTCTTGCCCGGGACCGGCCCGCGGCCTTGCGTCAGTTCCCACTCCGCCGTGGTCACGCCGCAACCACCGTGAGCCCCGTGCGGGTGGTGCGGGCTCTGCTCTCCTCGTCCATGGCATCCTCCTGCTCGTCCGGGTTCTCCTGACTCAGACGGCTGGAGGCGGCCAAACTCATCGGTCACCGGATTTCACATGTGGGCCCGCCCCGCGGTGGTCGCGGGTTCAGGCAGTCCGATTCACACGCGAGGAGTGAGGTGCTGCCGGGCACAGGCAACGAGGGCGCGGGCGTCGTCGGCGTGGAAACGAAGCGCGGAAACGGATTTGCTGCCCTTCGGCAGGGGGACGGTCACCGGGTCGCGCAGTCCGAGATCGACGTTGGTCTGGCCCGATATGCCGACCTGCAGGACTGTGCCGGACTCGAGGCGGCTGAGCTGGACAGTCCGGGAGCTGGCCAGGTCGCGGCGCCGGACTCCGATCGACGCGACGGCGTCCCAGGGAACGGTGATGTCGACCGTGGTGCCGTAGCGGATGCGCAGGCCGGAGCCGGCGACGAGGTGCGGGTAGGTCTTGAGGCTCGCCAGTAGCCCGAGCATCCAGGTCAGGCCCCATATGCCCACCACCAGCACGATCACACGTGCCGTCTGCCATGGCAGGAGCAGGTGGGCGACCGGGATCTCGATCGCGGACAGGCCGATGAACGCCCAGATCACCGGCGTCACAGGACCGGCGTAGCCGAACGTCTCCGCATCCTCGGGACCGAGAGGTCTCCGAGTGGTCCAGCGGTACAGGCTTCGCCATACGCCCAGCTCGAACGAGACGGCCCTGCGCACGAGCGCGGATACGGTCGTTCGCGTGCTCTGCCGATCGACGTCTGTCATCGCCCGGCCTCACGATCCCGCGAGACTCCATGGGCGTAGAGCCGGGTCAGGACCTCGCCCAAGCCCTCGACGAAGCAGTCCAACCGCTCAGCCGGCATTCCTGAGAACAGCAGATGAGCGAGTTCTTGCTGGCCGCTCTGCATCGCGCGCGCCGTCCTCGCGCCGTGCTCCGTGAACGACACGAGTGCCGCTCGGCGGTCCGTGGGATGTGGCTCCCTGGTCACGAAGCCGGTCTCCACCAGCGCGTCGACGAGCCCGGTGACGTTGCGGGCGCTCACGTCCATCGCGTCGGCGAGGACCTTCTGGGTGCTCGGCCCGCGCTGGTGGAGTTCCCACAGCAGGTGGGCGCGCGACGGTGTCAAGCCGTCGCGCGCCAGGCTCCGCGTCATGTCGTCGTTCAACAGGACGACGAGTTCGAATACCAGGCCGAGCGCCTTGTCGGACCTGTCCGTGCCGAGGTCAGCCATTGTCGTGATGCACCTTCACTATGTATCTGCATCACGAAGGCTACCAGCCCGTCAGCCGAGTGGATTCACCCAGCGCACGTTCGCGAAGCGGGCCGACGTCGGCGTCGTTCGAGTGGAGTTGCCGTGCAGGTGTCGGCCCTTACTCGAACAGGCCGCAGAACGCCGCGAGCAGCGCAGGATCGGACACGGAGAACGGGTTGATCTCCCGGATGGGATGCTGACCGCTGGACTGCAGCAGCTCGGCAGGGTTGAGGCGCACCACGAACCGGCCGACGTCGAGCAGGAAGTCCTCCCCGCCGGTGATGCGAACCGACAGCCCGTTGTCTTCGATCATGACCGAACCGTCGTCGAGGAACTGCACGCGCTCGAGGAACGAGGTCCGAGGCAGCTCCACGACCTCACCGGTGGCAAGGTTCGTGACGGTGCCGGACTCCTGAACGTGCGCGTGTATCCGGACCAGGGTCCCGTCCTCGAAGAACCGCGTCAGCATGACCTCACCGGTGAACTCCCACGAGATCGGGTCGCCGCATGCCTGCCCGGTGTCGGTCACAGCGCCCGAGAAGCTCTGCTGCGTGTGCGTGGGTGGATCGGCGGCAGCCGGCAGCGCGGTCAGGGTCAGCAGTGCCGCGGTTCCGGTCGCGCAGAGCAGTCGCCGGATGCTGGGTGCCATCGCATTCTCCTGTCGGACTACACGGGCGATCTTCCTGGTCACCGTCAGACTCCCGGATCTCGATCAGGGCACACCCTAGGAGGTGTTGCCGTCGTCGTCGACCCTGAGCCACAGCTGCGGAAAGACCTCGAGGATGCTCCGAGGCTCCGGCGTGGGGGAGCCGGAGCCTCGGAGCGGGGCACCCTGCAGGGGCAGTGCAGGGAGCGTTCGGACTAGCCCGGAATCGGAGGCGCGGATGGCCTTCCCTCGGCGTCGGCCGGCAGGTCATCGGGTCGTCCGGTGGAACCTGCACCCGGAGGATCGTCCGGGTCGGGCCTGTCCTGTGCGGTTTCGGGGAGGGTCTGGTCGGGCGTGGGAATGTCCGTCGGCGGCCCGTCCGGTACGCCGGCCGGACGGTGCTCGTCGGCCTGGCCGCCCGGAACCGCCGGCTGCCGACCCTGCTCCCTCGCCTGCTCGCTGATCTGCTGGCCGTCGACCCCGCCGTCCCTCGCGTCCTCGGCGACCTCCTGGCCGAACTCAGCGCGGTCCGGAAAGTCGATCGGGGTCACGGACTCGATCATCGTCTCAACGCGGTGCTGTGCCGCGTCCGGAAGAGCGCCCGCTGCGGTGACGCCGGTCAGGCCGGTGAGCGCGACGGCGCATCCCGCCGCCACCTTCGTGCGGAGGCTCATGGCAGCAAGCTTCGACAGTGTCATTCCGACCTTCGTTCGGCGGTCCGGTAGGTCGGTCGCGAAGACGCCCGACGCCAAGCGGTCGGCCAGCTCACGGTTCGGATGGACAGGCTGAGCCGCGGCCGTTCGGATGGCTCTCACGAAGCCGGCCAGCGGCTCCAGCTCCGGGGCGACCGCGGCGCCGCGGAGCACCGCTTCGACAGCGGCATCGTCAAGAACTGTTTGTCCGGGCATCTCACCCCTGTGATCGCGCGAATCCCTCACAGGGGTACGCCGTCCCGCTCGAGTTTTCTCCGGAGCGCATGGAGGGCTCTGCGCTGGAGCGCTTTGACCGCGCCGACGGACTTGTCGACGATCGCCGCGACCTGTTCCACGGTGAGGTCGCCGACGACGCGAAGGACGAGGACCTCGCGCTGGTCGTCGGACAGACCCGCACAGAGCTCGTACACCCGGGCTGTACCGAGCTCGGCGAACGCATCCTGCTCGACGTCGCCGCCCGGCCGGTCGAGCAGATCGGTGTCCGCAGTCATGATGGACGGACGTCGAACCGCCCGTCGCCGCTCGTCGATCAGCCGGCGATGGGCGATCGTGAACACCCATGAGCGGAACTGCTGCTCGGAGCCCTCGAAGGAGGCCAGTCGGCCGAACACGCCCAGGAACGCCTCGCTGGTGAGGTCGTCGGGCTCAGCGGCGCCCTGCATACGCAGATAGCCCCCGACGACAGGAGCCAACTCGACGTAGAGACGCTCGAACGCCCACGAGGCGCCAGCACGCGCCGCGTGGAGAACCTCGGGGAAACCTTCGCCGATCGCCAGTCTGGCCCTCCCAGGACGCACGGGTCATAGCGGTAATCGTCTGGACGGTCCAGAAGGGTACGGGGTCCGCACGGCGAGGGGCCGTGCCCCGCTCGTCAGTGTCCGAGGAAGCGACCGAACAGGGCGGCCCGCCTGGACGGCCTGCCGCTGCGCTCCTCCTCCCGGTCCGCGCTTGCCATCAGTTGCAGCCCGAGGTTCGCCTCGAGCCAGCGCATGGGCTCCGGCTCCCACCGGGGTGACCGGTGCCCGACCCACGGCAGCCGGACGAGTTCGGTGTCGCGGCGCAGGATCAGGTCGGCCAGGGTACGGCCGGCGAGGTTGGACGTGCCGACACCGTCGCCGACATATCCGCCGGCCCACGCGAGGCCGGTGTCCCGGTCGAGTCCGACCGACGCGAACCAGTCCCGGGGGACGCCGAGCGGCCCGCCCCAGGTGTGCGTGACCTTTGCGGACGCGGCGGCCGGGAACATCTCCCGCAGCACCCGCCACAGCTCGGCGAACACGGCCGGCTCTCGGTCGTACGAGGCACGCACCCGCGAGCCGAAGTGGTACGGCGCTCCGCGGCCGCCGAACGCGATCCGATCGTCTGCGGTGCGCTGGCCGTAGATGATCACGTGCCGGAAGTCACTGAACGTCTCGCGCCGGGCGAGCCCCACCGAGTCCCAGAACGCCGCCGGCAGGGGAGCGGTCGCGAGCATCAGCGAGTACACCGGTGCGACCACCCGGCGATAACCGGGCAGCATGGGGGAGTAGCCCTCGGTCGCCCGCACGACGATCTCGGCGCGCACCCGACCGTACGGGGTGACGATGATGCCCGGACCGAGCCGAGTGACCGGTGTCTGCTCGTAGATGGCGACCCCACGCGCCGCGACGACCGACGCCAGACCTCGCACGAGACGCGCCGGGTGGATCGCCGCGCAGTGCGATGTGTAGGTACCGCCCAGCACGGAGGTCGCGCCGAGCATGTCCACGGCCTCGGCGGCGGACAGCATCCGCAGGTCGCCGAGGCCCAGACTGCGGGCCTCGTCCACCGAGGCGCGCGCACGGTCGAGCTGGACCGGTGTCCGGGCGACGACGACGGTGCCGCCCTTGGCGAAGTGGCAGTCCACGCCCCACTGCGACGTGACCCGGCCGACCTCGTCGACCGTCTCCCGCATCGCCCGCTCGAGCGCGAGGGCATGCTCGCGTCCGTACAGCCGCGTCACCTTCGCCGCGGACGACGGGAAGAGCGCGGAGCACCAGCCGCCGTTGCGGCCGGACGCACCGAAGCCGGCGATCTCCTTCTCGAGCACCGCGATGCGCAGCGCCGGGTCGGCGGCGGACAGGTAGGCCGCCGTCCACAGCCCGGTGTAACCGGCACCCACGACCGCCACGTCGACGTCGACGTCCCCGGGCAACGCGGGCCGTGGGGTCAGGCTCTCGGCGACGGTGTCGTGCCAGTACGACACTCCGCGGTAGTCGGGTGCCTGCACGCTCAGATGCGCGACCAGGCCTCGGTCAAGACCGCACGCAGGATCTGCTCGATCTCGTCGAAGTGCGACTGGTCGCAGACCAGCGGCGGGGACAGCTGGATCACGGGATCGCCGCGGTCGTCGGCGCGGCAGTACAACCCGGCGTCGAACAACGCCTTGGACAGGAATCCCCGAAGCAACCGCTCGGACTCGTCGTCGTCGAAGGTCTCCCGACTGCTCTTGTCCTTGACCAGCTCGATCCCGAAGAAGTACCCGTCACCGCGGACGTCTCCGACGATCGGCAGGTCCAGCAACTTCTCCAGCGTCGCCCGGAACCGTGGCGAGTTCTCGGTGACGTGCTGGTTGAGAGCCTCGCGTTCGAAGATGTCGAGGTTCGCGAGGGCGACCGCGGCTGCCACCGGATGACCACCCCACGTGTAGCCGTGAGCGAAGCTCGCCGTCCCCGTCGCGAACGGCTCGAACAGCCGGTCGCTCGCGATCATCGCGCCCAGTGGTGCGTACCCCGAGGTCATCCCCTTCGCGCAGGTGATGATGTCGGGCTGGTAGCCGTAGACGGCGGAGCCGAAGTATCCCCCCAGCCGGCCGAAGGCGCAGATCACCTCGTCGGAGACGAGCAGCACGTCATGCTCGTCGCAGATCTCGCGCACGCGCTGGAAATAGCCCGGCGGCGGTGGGAAGCACCCGCCGGCGTTCTGCACCGGCTCGAGGAACACCGCCGCCACGGTCTCCGGGCCCTCGAACTCGATCGCCTCCGCTATCCGGCCGGCGGCCCAGAGGCCGAACGCCTCGAGGTCGTCGCCGTGCTCGGGTGCCCGGTAGAAGTTCGTGTTCGGGACCCTGAACGTGGACGGGACGAGCGGCTCGTACGGCGCCTTGAGGCCGGGCAGGCCGGTCAGCGACAGGGCACCGTGGGTCGTGCCGTGATACGCGATCGACCGGGTGATCACCTTGTGCTTCGCCGGCTTACCGGTGAGCTTGAAGTACTGCTTGGCCAGCTTCCACGCCGACTCGACCGCCTCGCCGCCGCCACTGGTGAAGAACACCCTGCGGAGATCGCCCGGTGCGAGCGCGGCCAGCCGGTCGGCGAGCTCGACCGCCGTGGGATGCGCGTACGACCAGATCGGGAAGTATGCGAGTTCGGCCGCCTGCTTGTAGGCGGCCTCGGCGAGCTCGACCCGACCGTGCCCGACTTGGACGACGAACAGGCCGGCCAGCCCGTCGAGGTACCGCCGGCCGTTTGCATCCCAGATGTACGCGCCCTCGCCGCGGACGATCGTCGGAACATCGCCCTTCTCGTACGACGACATGCGGGTGAAATGCATCCAGAGGTGGTCGTAGGCGTTCCGTGATAGCGCCTGGGGATCGTATGCGTCGGTCATCTCGCTCCCGTCATGTGGCACAACGGCATCTTCGTCGCATTGGGCCGGGCCAGGCAAGGGATTCCGTTGGATCTTGGCCGATCGACGTACCGAATCCCTCGCGACAATGCACCCCCGGCCATCGTTTCCGCACGACTATCCTTGTCGACCGGCCACCACTCATGTCAGGATCGGCGGCGCCAGGTCTCGAAGGACTGCCCCGCACCATCGAGAGGACCGCCGATGAGCGCCTTCCCACCAGGCATGATGCATCGTCCCGGACGCCGGCCACGCCCCACCGGGATGTCCCGTCGGGGCGTTCTCCAGGCGATCGGCGCGGGCGGTCTCTGGGTCGCGGGCGGCAGCCTGTTGGCCGCCTGCGGGACCGAGGGAACCCGCGACCAGGACGGCGACACCGCCGCCGAGGACCAGTCGGAATCCGACCAGCGGGTGATCTGGTCGAACTGGCCGCAGTACATCGACATCGACGAGGACGACGGCTCGTTCCCGACGATCGAGGCCTTCACGGCCGAGACCGGCATCGAGGTCGAGTACATCGAAGACATCAACGACAACGCCGAGTTCTTCGGCCGGATCCGGCCACAGCTCTCCGCCGGCCAGCCCATCGACCGCGACCTCATCGTCCTGACCGACTGGATGGCCGGGCGCCTCATCAGTCTGGGCTGGGTCCAGGAGCTGGCCAAGGAGAACATCCCGAACGCCACCAACGTCATCCCGGTCCTGCAGGAGGCTTCGTTCGACCCCGGGCGGGTGCACTCGCTGCCGTGGCAGTCCGGCTTCACCGCGATCGGCGCGAACGCCGACGCACTGGCCGAGCTCGGCATCTCCGACCCGAGCTCTCTGTCGATCGACCAGCTCCTCACCGACAGCCGGCTCGCCGGGCGGGTCACCGTGCTGACGGAGATGCAGGACACCGTCGGACTCACCCTGCTCGACATGGGCGTCAGCACGGTCGATTTCACCGACAGTGACTTCGACGCGGCCATCGCACGTATCCAGGACGCCAACGACTCCGGTCAGATCCGGCGATTCACCGGGAACGACTACACGCAGGATCTGCTCAGCGGCAACGTGGCGGCGGCGATCGCGTGGTCCGGCGACATCATCCAGCTGCAGTTCGAGACCGACGCGATCCAGTACGTGACGCCGGCGTCGGGCCAGATGATCTGGTCGGACAACATGATGATTCCGAACCTGGCCGCCCACAAGACCAACGCGGAGCGGCTGATGAACTACTACTACGACCCCGCCGTCGCCGCGCAGGTGGCCGCCTGGGTGAACTACATCTGCCCGGTGCTGGGTGCCCAGGAGGCCATGGCCGAGGTCGACGAGGAACTCGTCGACAATCCGCTGATCTTCCCGGACGAGGCGACTCTGGCGAACAGCTTCGACTTCAAGCCGATGGAGGAGGAGACGCAGCAGAGGTACGAGGACGCCTTCGCTGCCGTCTACGCCTGATCTGGACTGGACGACCGACATGGCGAGCACCCGAACCGTCGATTCCGGGGCGGGAGGGCACCTGCGGCTGGCCGGGGTCACCAAGCGATTCGGCGAGTTCGTCGCCGTCGACACCCTGGACCTCACCGTGCCGCAAGGGTCGTTCTTCGCCCTGCTCGGCCCGTCGGGCTGCGGCAAGACGACGACGCTGCGGATGGTCGCCGGCCTGGAGCGGCCGAGCAGCGGGTCGATCCACCTCGGCGAGGACGACATCACACTGCGCCGGCCCCACCAGCGGCCGGTCAACACCGTCTTCCAGAGCTACGCCCTGTTCCCGCATCTCGACATCGGCGAGAACATCGCGTTCGGGCTGCGCCGGCGCGGCGTGGCCAGGCAGGAGGTGAAGGCGAAGGTTGCCGACATGCTCCGGCTCGTCCAGCTCGAAGGCATGGAACGCCGCCGGCCGGGGCAGCTCTCGGGTGGGCAGCAGCAGCGAGTCGCGCTCGCGCGTGCCATCGTCAACCGGCCACAGGTGCTGCTCCTCGACGAGCCGCTCGGTGCGCTGGATCTCAAGCTGCGCCGGCAGATGCAGCTCGAGCTCAAGCGGATCCAAACCGAGGTGGGACTCACCTTCGTGCACGTCACGCACGACCAGGAAGAGGCCATGACGATGGCCGACACGATCGCGGTCATGAACGACGGCCGGATCGAGCAGGTCGGGACCCCCGGCGAGCTGTACGACAGCCCGGCGACGACGTTCGTCGCGAACTTCCTCGGCCAGTCGAACCTCATCCGCGGAACCGTGACCCGCGCGGATGGCGACCAGGTGCTCCTCGACGTCTACGGCGTCGCGGTGGCGATGCCGGCGGCTCGGTCACGTGCCTCGGCGGCCGACGCCTACGTCGGCGTCCGGCCGGAGAAGATCAGACTGGTGCGGGCGGAGGGCGCGGTCGCGGCGGACGGGGAGAACGAGCTGACCGGCGTCGTCACCGACGTGTCGTTCGTCGGCGTGAGCACGCAGTACCTCGTGCGGACACCGTGGGGTCAGGAGCTCACGGTCTTCGCCCAGAACATCGGTGTCGACGACCGGGTTCGAACCGGCGACGACGTGCGCCTGCGGTGGGTCGCGGCGCACACGTTCGCACTGGACGCGACGGTGCCGATCGACGCCGGCGCCGATGTCGACGACGAGGCCGAGGCACCCGTGGACGCACGCTCGTGAGCGTCCTCGCGGTCGCCGGCACGGCTGCCCCGAAAGCAGCACCGCCGGTCGAGGACGAGCGGCGCCGCTCGCGTGTCCCGTACCTGCTGCTCCTGCCCGGCATCGCCTGGCTCGCCGTCTTCTTCGTGGTGCCGATGATCGCCCTCGGCTCGCAGTCGCTGCAGGAGGGATCCATCGAGGACGGGTACACGCTGACCTGGAACTGGCAGACGTACACCGAGGCGCTGTCGCAGTACTGGACGCAGTTCCTGCGGGCCTTCTGGTATGCCGCGTTGGCCACCCTGTTCGCTCTGCTGATCAGCTACCCGCTCGCGTACACGATCGCGTTCAAGGCGGGGCGATGGCGCAACGTGTGGCTCGTTCTCGTCATCGCGCCGTTCTTCACCAGCTTCCTGATCCGGACGATCGCCTGGAAGACGATCCTCGCCGACAACGGCGTCGTGGCAGAGGTCATGCGCGGGCTCGGCCTGTTGAACTGGACCGATGACAGGCTGCTGAGCACCGGCCCCGCCGTGGTCGCCGGCTTGACGTACAACTTCCTGCCGTTCATGACGCTGCCCATCTACGCCGCGCTGGAACGGATGGATCGGCGCGTCGTGGAGGCGGCGCACGACCTGTACGCATCGCCGTTCACGGCGTTCCGGAAGGTCACGGTGCCGCTGTCGATGCCGGGCGTGGTGGCGGGGACGCTTCTCACCTTCATCCCGGCCGCCGGCGACTACATCAACCAGCGACTGCTCGGGTCGTCGCAGAACAACGTGATCGGGAGCGTGATCGACACGCAGTTCATCAGGGTCGGCGACTACCCGACCGCCGCGGCGTTGTCGTTCGTGCTGATGATCTCGATCGTGGCGCTGGTCGTGGTGTACGTGCGCCGCGCCGGCACCGAGGAGTTGGTCTGACGTGCTCGGCCGAGCGGTCCGCTGGGCGCGTGAGCACGTGGTCGTGTTCGCCGCGGCGGCCGCGGTCGCCTACATGTTCCTGCCGATCGTCGTCGTCGCGGTGCTGTCGTTCAACCAGCCGAGCAGCCGGTTCAACTACACGTGGTCCGAGTTCACCTGGGACAACTGGGCCAACCCTTGTGCCGTGCCGGCGGTGTGCGAGTCGGTGTTCACCAGCATCCAGATCGCGGCACTCGCGACGATCGTGTCGACCGTCCTCGGCACCCTGATCGCGCTGGCCCTGGTGCGGTACCGCTTCCGCGGCCGGAGCTCGACGAACGTGCTGATCTTCATGCCGATGGCGACACCGGAAGTCGTCATGGGCGCATCACTGCTCGCGCTGTTCGTGAACATGAGCCTGCCGCTGGGCTTCACGACCATCCTGGTCGCACACATCATGTTCTGTATCAGCTTCGTCGTGGTGACCGTGAAGGCGCGGATCGCGACGCTCGATCCCGCGATCGAGCAAGCCGCGATGGACCTGTACGCGACGCCGGCTCAGACGTTCGCGCGCGTCACGCTGCCGCTGATCATGCCCGGGATCGTGGCCGCGGCGATGCTGGCGTTTGCGCTGTCGTTCGACGACTTCATCATCACCAACTTCGCCGCCGGGACGGGGCAGACCGTGACCTTCCCGATGTACGTCTGGGGCGCCGCTCAGCGCGGCCTGCCGCCACAGGTGAACGTCATCGGGACCCTGATGTTCCTGGTCGCGCTGGTGGTCGTGCTGGCTCCCCGCTTCCTCCGGAGACGGGGGTCGCTGGTCGGTGCGGTGCCGGTGGCGCGCTGATCGCTCGTCCGGACCGCGCCCTAACGCGGCCTGGTGCCCGTCGGCTGCCGCTGGGATCTGCTCGCGGGGGGTCGCTGTTGTGGTCTGGCGGCGGTGGGTTGCTGCTCCTGCGCGGCAGGGAACGTCCAGCGCGCGGCGGGTGTCTCGACCGGTCGGGGCTGAGGGGCCGGGTCGGGCGGCGCCTCGTAGTCGTCGACGGGTGAGACGGCGATGAAGACCGAGGTGATGAGGAGGAAGCCGGCCATGCCCAGCGACAGCGGGAAGATGAACTCCATCGCGGTCGCGCCGGACAGAACCGCGCCGCCGCCGTCGTCGATTCCGGCCCGCAGCGCGGCCATCGCCGTGTAGTGCATCGCGCTCACCGCGACGCCCATGACCAGCGCGGCGATCATGGCGCCGGAGAAGCGCTGGACCCTGATCACGATCCACAGAGCGGCGGTGGCTGCGGCAACGGCGATCATCACCGAGAGGGCGACGAGCACGGGGTTGTACCCGAGGCTGCCATTGACCTGCACGGCCGCCATGCCCGTGTAGTGCATGGTGGCCACACCCAGGCCGGCGGCGAGTCCGCCGATGACCAGTGACCGCGACGTCGATCTGCCGTAGCCGACAGTGAAGACGCCGAGCCCGACGACGGCGATGGCGACGACCAGGCTGAGCAGGGTCAGCGGGACGTCGTAGCGGACGGCGGAACCGGTGACTCCGAAGCCCAGCATGGCGATGAAGTGCATCGTCCAGATGCCGGAGCCGATGGCGGTTGCTCCCATCAGCAACCAGTTGCGCCGGGTGCTCCCGGTCGCGTTCAGCGCCCTCACCGTGCAGCGCAGCCCGACGGCAGCGCCGGTGCAGGCCATGAGATAGGAGACGATGGGAGTCAGCAAGCCGTAGCTGAAATGTTCCATCTGCCCCATGAGACTCCCTCTCGCGCGCTGTGTCGCCGCCGCCGCACAGACTACGTCCTCGGCGCGTGCGTGTCGGCACCCGCCTGTCGTCGCTACGCTACGAACTCATCTGGCCAAGGGGTGGATGCGCGCCCACGGGGAGGGTCCATGGACGTCGTCGAACTGTTCGGGCGTGCCTGCGGTGAGTTCGACCGCAGGGTAGCCATGGTCCAGCCGGACCAATGGGGCCACTTCACTCCGTGCTCCGAGTGGGACGTGCGTGCACTGGTCAACCATGTGACGGTCGAGGACCTGTGGGTTCCGCCGTTGCTCGAAGGCAGCACGATCGAGCAGGTCGGCGACCGTCTCGACGGAGACCAACTCGGCGACGAGCCGCAGGCGGCCTGGCGGCGGGCGTTCACGGCGGCCACCGATGCTGCGGCCTCCCTCGAATCGGTCGACACGGCCGTCCACGTCTCCCGCGGCGACATCCCCGCGGGCGACTACCTGATGGAGGTCGCTGCCGACAACCTCGTGCACAGCTGGGATCTGGCGATCGCCGTCGGGGCGGACACCGAATTGGACCCCGAGCTCGTGCAGGTCGTGGCCGACTGGTTCGTCGGCGTGGAGGACGCCTTCCGCGCCGGCGGTGCCATCGGCGAGCGCCCTGCCATCGTCGACGACGCCGACACCCAGACGCGACTGCTGGCGATGTACGGCCGGACCGCCTGACCAGAGTCACATTCCCTTCTCGCCGGGTGTC
>Ga0299914_10000767_pt1 | contig 20019 bp, 24 predicted proteins | sample RVTome_10_FD_201361 | JGI IMG/M metagenome (GOLD analysis project Ga0299914, IMG submission 201361) | Soil microbial communities from uranium-contaminated site in the Upper Colorado River Basin, Wyoming, United States - RVT153D57 (version 2) ...
ACATTAGAAACAGAAGCAGTTTACCTGTTTTTTTGGCAAGAATTGGTTAATAACAGTTCATTCGTCTCAAATTAATCTTAAAGAGAAGACACGACAAATATTTAAAAATGATAAAATGGTAATTGAATCGCCAATTGACATCTTGTATTACAATCTCCTAACAATAATTGTCGAAGAATACGAACAAGTACTTACGACAATAGAAATAGCAATGACTGATTTAGAAGAAAAATCTCAGTATCAGTCTTCTAAGAAAATATTAGTAAATCTGGAGGGGTTATCACGTCAATTAATTATCCTTAGAAGGTATTTCTGGAAAATAAGAGAGATTTTTAATTTTTTACTTTATTCACAAAAGGAATCAGAAAATAAAAATCAGAAACATACAAAATATTTAAAAATTATCTATGATAATGTAAATGAATTATTAGACTTGATTGAATCCCATAAAGATACAATTAACTCTATAAGAGAACTTTACATTGCTTATGTATCATTGCAAATGAATGATACAATAAAAACATTAACAATATTTTCTGTTATAATTTTGCCTTTAACATTTATTACTGGTTTTTATGGAATGAATGGAATAGATTTAACTAATTTCTTTAGTTTGCCCTCTGGCTTAATTATGGTTATAGTTATTATGGCAATAATCATTGCAGTATTGATTATATTTTTTAGAAAAAAGCAATGGATATCTAAGAGAGTATATTATGATATTGAAAAAGATATAAAAAAAGGAAAAAAGGATAATACAATTAATAAGTCTAACTAGATACAGTATAACACCTTCTTTTATTCAACTTATGAATTTGTCAGACAAATCTCTTAAAATAACTATAAAAAAGCAAATATTGACTCATATTAATAAAAAATAATTTGTTTGAGATTTTGGTTATACGTTCAAGGCATTATTTACAAATGTCTCTAATTTTTCTTTTGAAGTAAGTCCAACAATTCTTGCTACTTCACTGCCATTTTTAAATAATACTAATGAAGGTATAGATTGAATATTGTATTTCATTGCAATTTCTCGATTTTGATCAACATTAAGTTTGGACACTTTTACTTTCCCTTCCAGAGATAGAGCTATTTGCTCTAGAGTTGGACCTATCATTCTACAAGGACCACACCATTCCGCCCAAAAATCTACTAAAACTGGAATGTCTGAATTTAAAACTTTTTCGCTCCATTTTGTTGCATTTAATGGAATAACTTTTTCTAATTCTTTTGTCATACTATATACTATTTGATTAAGAAGAATATAGACTTACAAATACATATAAAGTCACAAAAATAAGATAAATCATATTTCTTAAAATTAAAATTGTAAATGAAGTCAGTTTAAAATAATTCCTAGAATTAATTAATTTAATATTAATTAGTTATTTTATTAAAATCCTTATTATTTATAGGATATATGAATAAATTATGTTTCATTCCTATATTACCAATTGATTCTATAATTCTTGTAGAATAACTAAAAGCTTTGGATATATTCAATGGATTGTTGTCATTTGTTTCTATTATGATATTATTGTTAGATAAATAGACCATTATTTCTATAAAATTTTCTATATCTTTCCATTTTAATTGATATCCTTTCATATTTTGAATCATCCCGATCCATCTTAAGCTACCAAAATATTTGCCTGATAGATTCTGAACTATTTGTTGATTAGAGATTTGAAAAGGAACAGATACTTGTATAATTTGAGTATATTTTGTTTGATTATTTCTTTCTTCATTTAATATGCTCTTTAACTTTGAAAAAATAAATTTCCCTTTTTTATTGAAATTATATCCAGATTTGGTTTTATCAATTAGTCCTAATTCTTTTAATCGTTTTAAAGATCTTGATAAAATTTCTTGATGTAAATTAGATCTAATCTTTAATCCATTAAATGTAAATGTGGCTATTGTGTTTTCATCTCCATTATCAAATAAAATTTCTAGAATATCGATGTCACTCTGTCGAAGATCATTAACAGATATAAATTCATCTTCATAAACTTTCTGGTTGTCTAATGATTCTAGTAAAATAGAATTATTGTCATTATCTATATTGCTTTGATTTTTAGATCTTTTATTAGTTTGTATTTTTAATTCACATGTCATACTAACTATATTAATGTAAGTATATATAAATCGGTAAGTAGTATTCAGTATAGTAACTTACTATTTGTTAAGTAAAGAATAGCTAATAATATATTTACTATATTGAAATATAAAAAAGATTATGGTTGATTCTCTAATGTCACTGAAATAGTAAATCGTCTTCCATATCTATTAACAGATAATAAAGTTTGCTCGTTTATATTTTTATTTTTGATTCGAGATGAAAGCTCTGTTATTTCTTCTATTCTCTTTTCATCCATTTCCTCGATAATATCTCCAGGCCTTATTCCTGAATCGGATGCTGGACTATATTCTTCTACCTTTACAACTAATGCTCCTTCATTAGTTGGTAATCGATAATATTTTGCTATTCTACTATTTATCTTGATAGTAGTAATACCTAACCATGGACGATTAACTTTTCCGTTTTTTATAAGCTGTTGTAATATTGTTTTTGCTGTATTAACTGGAACAGCAAATCCTATTCCATGGGCATATGGTATTTTGGCTGTATTGATTGCAATTACCTCTCCATTGATATTTACTAAAGGACCACCGGAATTTCCAGGATTTATAGCTGCATCAGTTTGAACCAATTCTAATACTCCATCTTCAAATTCAATATTCCTATTTAAAGAACTAATAATTCCAGTTGTAACTGTAGGTCCTCCTGTCAAACCAAAAGGATTACCTACTGCTATAACTATTTGACCAACTTTTAGATTATCCGAATCTCCTAATTCTGCAGAAGGAATTGAGTCTTTTGTTTTATTGTCAAGATTTTTAGTATTATTATTGTTATTACTCGAATTATTAGAATCATGTTCAATTTTTAAAACTGCGAGATCAGTAAGTTTATCTGTTCCTATTACTTTAGCATTGAATGTTCTTCCATCATATAGAGTTACTTTTAATCGTCTAGCATGATCTACTACATGATAATTTGTAAGGACATGACCTTGATTATCAATTACGATGCCTGATCCTACACCCTCAATTGGAAATATATGTAAGAGTTCATCAGTTACCATTCTGACACTTGCAATATTAATTACATTCTTGCTAACTTTTTCAATAGCACTAACCAGTGATTCTTCATTTATAGGAATCAATATTCTCTACCCCCTCTTTCTAACGGAGATTTTGGTTTGGAAGGAGTTATAGGTGGTTTCTTTATCGGTGGTTGATTAATTGTTGTATTATACATATTTTATATTATAATAAAGATTGATGATTAAATTGATTAATTATTATTAAATTAGTCACACTACTTTGTATAAAGCGCTCACATTTTAACAATCTTCAAATTTAATAATTTATTTTAAGAGGGGATTTTTATATAGTATGATTAAATCATCGATAATTGATAATTGAAACTAGGATAAGTTGCTCCACAATTCAGTATAATTTTAACAAGAAAATTTATTATACCTATCCAAATGCAGAAAGAGAAGGATTTAAATAATTTTGGATGGATGGTAGCGAAAATAAATAATGATATTATAATCATCTATCATTCAATATTACAAATTTTTTTATATGCTGAGTTTAAGAATTTATTTTTAATTGGGTTAGACAGAAACAATAATTTATTAAATTGGGTAGATTAACTGAAGAAAAACGATAATTATGGAATCTAAATCATATCTTAAGGTTTGAAATACAGTATGGAATAGATTATTTAATACATCTATTTCCCTTCAAACTTATTCAATAAGGTCAGCATTCTCTTGAGTTATACCATCCGTATCTTTTCTAATTTCTTTTTTTATCCTATCTGAGACTTGTTCTTCTCCTTCTTCTCCCGATTTTCCAACAATATTTGATTCATAATCACTATCTTCGTTTTCTCCTTTATTATCAATTGATGACATCAAATCTTATTTATATAATAATCAGTTTATAATTTTTTAATTTTTTCTTATATAACTCTTCTAAGGAACTATGGAAAAATTCAACGTAATGTAATCCATTTTAATTGTAAAATATTAGATAATCATTATACAATATATTTGATTTTGTTCTTGAGATAATTTTGTGTTCATAAATATACATATACACTAACCAATAAAAAAAATTTCTTAATTTATATAGTATTCATAAAATGAAACCAATATCTAATTTTAATTCCAGTTGATTAAAATTTTATTTACTAGTTTAGTTCAGTTCATCTTATAATTAGTTTCTTAAATATTTAAAACGTTTGTAATGAATTAGCTAGTATTATAAACATGGATACTTTTGATTGTATAGCAACCAAGCTTGACATAAGAGAATATAGTAAACAAAAAGTACCTATAGAAATAAGAGAAAAGATACTTGAAGCAGCTAGACTAACAGGTACAGGTCTTAACACTCAGCACTGGCGATTTATAGTTGTAGAAGATAAAGATAATCTTAATAAACTGGCAGAGGATAGCACAAGCGGAAAATGGGTAGCAGATGCAAATTTAGCAATAATAGTCCTTACTAACCCCAAGTATAATTATCATATGATCGATGCAGGACGAGTACTGCAGAGTATGCAATTGGCAGCATGGAATTTTGGAGTGAGTTCAGGGTTATTTACAGGTATAAGAGAACAAAATTTTAGAAAAGACTTCAATATTCCAGAGCAGATGAATATTACCCTAGTAGTAGGTTTTGGATATCCAGCGAAAAAGAATTTGACTGGTAAAAGAAAGAATCGCTTATCCATTAATGAACTAGTCCATTATGAAATATTTAGATAAATCAAAAAGATATGAAAAAGAAGATTATATAATTACTGGTATGATCCGCAATAACTTTCATAAAAACCCAAAATTTTTTTCTAAAACCATTCTTTGGTAATTACATGAACCAATTTTTAGCTTATTAAATGGATTGTCATTTCAACTAGAATCTTCTTTAAGAATATATCTCATTACTATGGCATTGATCTGAAAATGATTAAAAATGAATTGTAAAAATGTGCATGAAAACCATTGAATTTGCCCATGTTTTAGATGTCTAAACTTTGTATTCAAGATAGTAAATTCCTGCAAAAGGATAGAGCATTATTATAGAAATTTTTATATGTATCTAGTTCTATAAAGTCAAGAGAGTCGAAACAATCGAATTGTCTAAACCACTCGAAAATGAAGAAAGTCTATATTTATCGGTCAAAGAAGCATTTAATCGTGGTGTAATAAGAGGACAATCACAGTCAAACTTTTTCGAATTTTTTGACTTTATTGGTAACCCCTTTGATTCAAGTTTTTTAATAACAAATCAAAGACAGATCGTTAAAAGTACCAGAATAATCATAAATAAATTAGCTGAAAGAATAGGCGCTTGTCATAAAAATCAAAGACATCTTATTTTAGTAGGCCCGGAATGCTCAGGTAGATCAACTATCCTAAAAATAATTGAAAATTTCCTAAATAAAGGCTTTAATGATAATTTCTCTCTATATGTGAATGCACAAGATACATGGTCCGGATTTACAACAGAGGAAGATGGAAGTGAGGATCATTTTGATAGAATTGATAATTTTCAACAATGGGTAAAAGAAGTTGATTTTCAAAATAGTAGAATAATTCTTGTTGATGATGCTGATTCCTTCATTTCGCATGCAGTACAGTATTGTAATGCAATAAAATTGGATGGATTTAAAGTTCCTACTTTTATATACTGTATTACAAATGTAACATATTCTTATGTGATAAACAATGAAAGACTAGGCAAAATATTTGGAGATGTTTTCTGGCTTGGTATAAGAGAAGAAGATGATATAAAAAAAATTATTTTAGAATCTACAAAAAATACATTAAAATCAAATACTAAACAATTAACGTTCTTTGATGATTATTCCTTGAACAAAATAGTTAATTACTCATTTGGATTACCAGGGTTAACAAGTTTCTTTATTCTATCATGCTTAAAGACTGCCTATCAAGCCGGTATTAACAAAATAGAAAGAAGATTAATTAAAAGGGTAGCAGATATTGAAGGATTCACTTTAGCCAAAAAAATAGTAGATCGAAACTTAAATTTAGATGGGACTAAATACAAGATTCTAGTTGAAATTCTAAGACAGTATTATATTGATGGAGAAAGAGCTGAGCGGAAAAAAATTATAGCTCAATTCTCAAATATGGCAAGATCTACTCTTGCTTATCATTTCAAAGATTTGATAAATGAAAATGTAATACAGCAAGACCGCATAGGGCTTAGGGTATATTATACTATACAAAAACCCATTAGATGTGCATTAGAACTAATAGATTTAGGTTTAGCAGAAATAGAAACAAGAAAGGAATCTGATATCAATGAAATGGTAAATATTGATCAAAGCATTGGAGATGGATAAGAATTGAGGACTTTTAATAATCAAGAAGATGAAATAGTAGAATTTTCATCTATTTTCCCATTTAGAATTAGTCATATGTCACCTTCTAGCGCTAGTTATATTACACATATAAATAAAGAGAATATTTATAATTACGATAGTTCTAGTTTTGATTCTTCATTTAAAATCTTAACGGAGCGTCTTTTAAAAGAACCTTTTCACTTTGAACCTAATAACTATCAGTCAGGTTATGCTATCCCTTCTATTTTAAATCTCAAAGTTGTGCTAATTCCTTATTATGAAATTATTGATGGAAACATAAGTCAGAATGTAACTGGTAAAGAAAAATTAGGGGCAGTAACTAAACAGACTACAGCTATTAAAGCTCAAAAGTTAAAGTATATTATTGATGCAAGTACATTTGCAAATAGTAAAATAATTTTAGTTTGTAAAGTTAAAACCATAGATGAAGCTCGTGACTTTCTTACCGACTATTTAAAAGCAATAGGATTTAAGGCAAGTAACGATACTTGGGATTTTGTTTATAATGAGTCAGATTCTATTATGCAGCAATTACTTCTCTCACTTTACGATTATTGGCCTACAAATGAAAGTCAGACAACATCTATAAAAATAGGAGGTAAAACAATCTCAGCTAATTATTCAGGAAGAGGAAAGTATGATTTAAGGTTAGAAGAGGTTAATGATGAAATAAAAAACCGTATTATTAATGGTGACCATATAGAAAATATTTCACTAAAACCACCAATAGGTATCCCAGGAATTAAATTAAGAAAATCTGTACCAAAGATCAGCATAAATGATCAAGGAATTATCAGTTGTAGAGCAAATATTAACTATGAAAATTTTGTCATAATAAAGTGGTTTATTGAAGAAACTATCAATATAATAAAACAACTAAATAAAGTCAAACAACCAAAAGCATCATATATCAAACTTGAAGACTTTATCACTCAAGAAATAGCTCACGTCAAAGATTCAAAACTGCCAATTTATGACAATTCATTAAAAATTAACAATAATGAAAAGATTCTCAGGGGCACGAACGATTGATCAATAATCATTCAACTTGGCACTTGAACCATACTGATATACATAACACTAATAATATCAAAAATGTTGATTCTCGCTGTCAGGTTCTTAATTTTAATTCTTCAAATAACAATGTTCCCAAGGTAGACTTTCATAAAGATATTGACAATGATTATACTTTAACTTCCAAAGATGTTATAAGGAAAATAAATCCAGTAGTACTTCCTAGAATAAGTGCTATAGCTAATATTGGCCTTTGTGAACGTGCTGCCTATAATATCTCTTTCTTTGGTATGGAATCGGATAATAATTTTACTGCTGAAGGAGTAATAGGTGATGCAATTCATAGAATCACCTTAAGATCTATAATGGAGATTACACAATCACTAAAAAATGGTAGTAGTAATGCCATCAATTCTTCTACAAATATTACTACAAGAAAATCTAAAGCTAAAGACATTTTTATTAGAAATGCGGAAAGAGATATCAAAATCAATTGGAAACGTTTTATGCTTTCAAATATAGAAAATCCTTTGCCTTCTATCCTAAATGATCTGGAAATTAGATCTGATAGATTAGTTCATCAGTTATTTGCAAAAGAAGAAGAGGGAGAGAAAAAACAAATCATTTTTAGACCCGAATTTACAATTCGTAATATCAAAATTCCACTCGAAGGGAGACTTGATTTAATTAAAATTAAGCTTTCAAATAAACAAAGAGAAAAAGGGAGTAATAGTTATAATGGAATTAAATATTTAAATTCATATGTGACTGCAGAAGATTTAGCTAATTTAGAAAAAGAATCAGTAGAAATAGTACAAATAAAAACAGGTAATTATCGACCAAGAACTGCTGTTTGGAATCTTCAAGCAGATGCTGAGGCTCTTTTACTTATGCAAACATTAAATCTAAAAGAACCTCCTAAATATACATGGCAATTTGCTGATAAAGATGGTAATAGAAAAAAATTTGATTTTGCAAAAGTATACAAAGTAATAGACAAATATATACAAATTTGGAAGTCTGAGGTTTCTCCACAAATTACTGGCTTTTGTCCTAAATGCCCATTGAGAGAAGGATGTTTAAATTGGGCATTTGTTAGTAATAATGTATTAACAGAAGATGAAAGAATAAAAAGAAACATAGAATTTCGTCTTTCGAAAAGAATAAGAGAAGAAGTTTCACTTGATGATAGATGGAAAGCATATGTAGTTTTACAGTCGGCAGAGAAAAGACAAAGGGAAGGATCTGCTATTACAAATTTGTATATTGATACCTCTTCAATTGAAGCGGAGAAACAAAAAATTACTTTACTAGGTGATGAATATTTTGGTCAATTCTTAGATTTTAGTGTAGGTGAACATGTGACTATTTCTGATGGTACTCCAAATTTAGGAAGTAATCCTAATGCAGTTATAAGAGCAATTGATATCGATAGAAAATCAATTACACTAGAATTTTACAGAGATGATTTGTATTATCTTTTGTACGATAACAGAGATAAATCCCCTCTTACTATTGACAGATTTAATTTTAGTAGTGGATTAATATCAATGAAATTTCTTGATAGTTTCTTTAGACTATCTTCCTACGCTGATGATATAGTATTAAAGAAAAGAAGTCTTAGGCAAGATGAGCAGAATATTATAGGTATGAAAAGAAGGTAGTTACTTGATATGAATGGACTAGTATAAACAAAATGAATACTGGTCGAAAGTTTCCATCCTTTGATGGAATTGAAAATTTTGAGCAAAAGACAGCAAGATATAGAATAAATTCAGAAAAAACAGTTCCTGTCACAGGACCTCCTGGTACTGGAAAATCAACTGTTATCTCACATTGTTGTTTTGATCTTTTAAATGATGATTATTTTCCAATTTTAGTTACTGCTCCAACCAATGTGATGATTGATAGCATTTTATCAAAAATAGATTCTCTTCTACAACGGGAAAAAATTCAAATACCTAGTGGGTTTGTTATTAGATATGGTAACGTTGCTAATCTAAATAGAACATATAATCATCTTATTAAATATACCTTTGATAATATTGTAGAGGATTATTGTAGTTCAGGCTATTCTAACTATGCTGATAATAATAAGTTTTATAATAAGATAACTATAGCCAAAGATTTTTTTCAAAGCGCTAGAATAATATTAAGTACAGATTATAGTGCTAAAGATCTTGGCAATATAATTAAAGTTGGAGCAGTTATAGTAGATGAGGCAGGATTAGTTGGTCTTGACAGAATGGGAATGTTATTTTCCTCGCTAAGAGATAATAATGGTAAAATTATTGTCATTGGAGATGATAAACAACTGCCACCAGTATCCCATGATTATGTAACGGAAAGCCTATTTGGCTCTGTCTTGGAACATTTTCATACTACGTTACTTAAAAGAGAATATAGATTTAACAAAGATATTTTAGATTTGATTAATCCTTATTATGAGTATAAACTTGAAGCCGATTCTTCTGTTATGAATATATCCACCGCAGATATAGCTAATAAAGATTATGATGGGATCAATGATAACTTATATAGACTCCTTAAACATGATAAAAATGTTGTATTTGTTGATACTAATGGAAAGTGTAAAGAAGAAAAGCATTTTACAAATAAAGGAGAAGTTGCAATTATCAAAGAGATTGTTGATGGATGTATCAGTATGGGAATTAAGGATATTATTGTTACAACACCATATAAACAACAAGAAAGACTATGCAATTTTTATCTACAAAAAGGGATAAGAATTGGAACAATTGATGAATTTCAAGGTCAAGAAGCAGAAGTTACAATAATATCAATGGTTCGATCGAACAATAAACCGAATTATCAAGAAGCTATAGGATTTGTTAATATTCCAAGATCATGTGTTGCATTCTCAAGGAGTAAGAGAAAAACAATAGTAGTAGGAGATAGAAATACTCTTATAAAAAATAATTTTTTATCTCACTCTATAGACACAATAACTCAAAAAGATGGATTTCTTTTATGGAGCAAATATTAACTACAATTCAGTGTTGTTGTTGATTTATTGAAGTTCCTAGCGATTGGACTAGAAAGATTAATATTTATAAAAATAAGTAAAAAATTTATTAAATAAGAGGTATTACATAAAATATAATTCTTCAAAATTAAGTTTGTAAGAAGTTAGTCTTTTTTGTATTGTTTTGCTTCTTCCTCTGTTACTCTTAAATAGACCGTATCGCCATCAAAACGCTCTAGCAAATTTTTAGGGATATAGAATTTGTCTTTGTCTACATTACCTCTTTGAGTTATTATATATTCTCCTGAAATTTCTTGAACTTCACCAAGGTCAGCTTCACCTAAACCTCTTGCTTCTTTTTTAATAATATCTCCTGGATTATAGTCTATAGAATCACTAGACATATTAATAATGTTTAGTGTTACATTTATATAAGTTCTTTTTGAGATCAATAAAATATATCGCTCTTTCAGTACAACTCTATTTATAATCTAATTTTTTAATTTTATCAACTAGGCTAAGAGCATCACATCCAGCCTCTGTAGTTATATAAAGCAAATGATTCTTATCTAAAGGCATAGTAATGCGTTTTATCTTTTCATATTCAGCAAGTACAAACTTCCCTTTTCCGATCTTTTTTTCGAGTGTACGGCGCATTTTCCATGCACCAAGTGCAATTTGAAGAGAATGTTTGCTTTCTTCTTTTGTTAGGAGATTTGTTACTCCAGGTCTATGTTCAGAAAAAAGAAATATGTTATCATTAATATCAAATATTGTTACAAAACGGATAGCTGGATCAAGACTCATAATTTGCTCTCCGATTTTTTTATAATCCATTATTAAATAGTTAGTTATGTCTATATAAAAAGTTTGTAGCAAAAAGTTTTCTTATCACGTTAGAAATGATTCTAACTTTCTATATGACTCGATTGATATATCTTTGTGCAGAGTTAATAAATCTGATTTGGTAGTTAATCAACTATATATAAAAAGCAATGACAAATTATAAGATAAAGCCCTATAAATTATAATAGATAAATCATGATCGACTTGCGATTGAAAATTAGTATATATATTAATGAATTAAAACTATTTTACATTCAATTATATAAATAAAAATAACCTCTATTATTGCACTCTATTATTGCATCTAGATGGGATTTAAACTCATAGATTAATTCTTTTTATTTATTGACAAGTACCAATATTCTCATTCATACCTATCATAGCAATTCAATAGGTGATCAATCACACAAAGAATCTAGAGTAAACTGAATCTAATTACAAATAGCCATAAATTAATGTCTGTAGTGAGAGGCAAATGTATTTATTTCTTGAGAACTTAAATCATTAAGGAATTGATTTCTATGTAATTTTCCATATATTACGATATCTCGAGCTAACATTTGTATCCTTTGTGATAATGATTCGTTTCTAATATTTCCATTTGTTCTAAAGTCTTTTTCTCCATTTATAGAGATGCCATAAGGCATACTCCATCCATAACATTGTCTTACTGCTGTGCGCATCTGATCCATTACTGTCAATCCTTTTTCATGAGAGGAACATATATACCCAAAAAGTTTTCCTGCAAATTCAGACCAAAAGTAATCTAGAAAATTTTTCATAGAACCAGCCATAGAACCATGATAATCAGGAGTAGATAGAATAAAAGCATCAGCCCACTTTACCATTTTTTCAGCTATTGAGATTTCCGTTTTTTTATCATGTTCTTGATAATACAAAAATGGTAGTATTGTTTGTCTTAAGTCCAAAATTTGAATTTCTGCACCATAATTTGTCTTTATTATATCAAGTGTTAAATTCAAGGCTTTAGTACTGGTGGATTCTTTTCGCATACTAGAAGCAACTCCTAAAACATTAAGCCTTTTATTTGATATCACATTAATTTATTATCTTCTATATTTTATAAGTCTAAAGGTTTACAAATTATAAAATATAATATTACCAAAGAGAAAAAAATTTTCTTCAAAAATATTTTACTAATAGTGGTTACTATATTATGTTTATATATATTCATACTATTATAATTAATAATAAGTGATTGTTATAATTATAAAAATTTTGATCGTTTGGTTTAATTATAAATCTATAAATAGCTTATTGTTTCTTATTAATTGATAAAATATTTTAGGGTCTTACAATATTTACTTCTCTTACGTGATTCTTCTGCCTCTGGACTAATTTTCTTAATTTTTCTTTATCATTGATAAAATAGAATGGTTAATTAGGTAATGTAACAATCATTGGGTTGGAATAGGTTTTTAAATTATTATTGACCAAATGTCAACACTAATAATCTATATCATCGTTATTCATTTCATAAAGATCTGCCATCTGACATAACCTCATCTAATAGAATTAAGTCGATGTCCTGTTTTTCTAGAAATATTTTGGACCGTATTTGACTGATGATCACGACAACCAACATGTCTATATGAAAGACAAAGACGTAATGAACCCAATCTGAACCAATTTTTTTACATTCTTCACAACCCATTATATTTCCGGTTAAATTTGATTAATGTGTGAACATTCAGATTTATATATTGATTAATATAGAATTTATTATCTATATACCATCATATCATAAATAACAAAAACAAAAATAATACATATTACGTCTTAATACTATGCTGAATAATGCTTATATTAATAATAACATTTTCTTTTGTCTGCTACACATAAAGTATAATTTTCTACTAAATATAGAGTAATATGGCCAAATACAATACCGATAATAATAATTCTTCTAAACCAGTTACTGTAATTGTTAAACGTATTGCTAAAAAGAATAAAATCAAAGAATTTGAAGAATGGCTTTTAGGAATTTCCACGGAGGTCTCTAGACAAGAAGGAAGTATGGGGATTGATATAATAAGACCAACCGATAAATCTAAACTTGAATACGTTGTAATATTTAGGTTTAACAATTATGAGACTCTCACAAAATGGGGAAACTCTTCAATACGTAATGAATGGTTAAAGAAAGGCAGGGAATTAGTAGAAGCCGATCCTCACGTCCAAAAACTTTCAGGATTAGAGTTTTGGTTTACTCCTTATTATAACGATAAATCTTCTTCGATATTAGCATTAAGACCTCCACCCCGTTACAAAATGGTAATTGTTACTATTCCTGTTATATCGATTCTACTAACCACTTTAGTTCCTCAAATACATACTTTAACAGAAATGTTATCAATTCCTTTTCAACTAAGACTTATCGGTATTACTATAACAGTTCTGTTAATGACTTATTTAATAATGCCTTTTTTAACTAAATTATTAAGACCTTGGTTATTCAAAACATTGAAATAAATAATAATTGTTTTCAGATCGGCAGGTGTAATAGTCTTATTGTTTTAATATTTATTACTATAAATATCATTTACTTTACGTATTGGTGAAAGTATCTAATGAAAAATTTTTAATTCTAGATCGGAACCTAAAACTTGAAGAAAAATGTGAAATATTAGATATTCGGAATGTTCTAGGTCGAAGATGGTCATTACTAATATTAAAAAATTTAAGTATTAAAAGGTAGTTAGATTTAATGAATAACAACCAAAACAAAAGATCTGGAGCTGATTTTGCAGTTTTAATTAATGGTGTGAAAAATGAGAATCTAAAAATTAGATTTATAATTCAATATTATCATTTTATACAATATAGTGAATTGAAGTGGGATGCAATTTAGACTTAATTAAAATGAACGGGAAGCGATTTGAATCTTATTGGTATATAGTTATAATATAGGCTGAATTCTATAAACATTAAACCATATTACGATTTTGTAAAAAATAAAATATTTAGAGATAAAAAACTGGATCCAAGAATCATGTTATAGATGGACTAAAGCATCAACTGATTGAATGGAGATTACACCAATCTTTTTTTCACTCTTGTCATTTATATGCTTGAGCTTTTTAATTAAATCTTCTAAAATATCTGACTCTGCTATTGTAACTATAGTTTTACGATTTGAGGATACTACTGCAGTTTGTCCACCTGCTTTCCCTGATCTTATTTTTTGTTTGGACTGTCCATAACCATGAGCGTCATACAAGGTTGCCTCTAATTTTAAACCCTCTATTTCTGATATTACTTCATCAACTTGTTCTGGACTAACAAAAATTTCTACTTTTTTTAAACCTGCATAAATTTTATTTTTATCAGTCTTTTTAGATTCTACTATCTCAAAGGGTAAACTAAATTTTTCTGTCAATATAAAATACAACCAATCGAAAGTAATAAAGTATTTGTTAATAGAATTTATCAACCGAAATTTCATAGACTTTGAAGTCTTTCAATCTAAAATAAGAAGTTAATTTGGAAATACAAAAAGACAAATTAAAATCTATAGTACTCTTTTAAGAGTAGTACATATCACGAAATAATTAATGGACAATTATTGTAAGCCGCCGAAGGCTACAACCTCTGAATGGAAGTTGAGAAATATATTGAAATCTAAAAAAATTCCATTTTCTTACAATAAAGTTATTTGGTATACAAGTTGCGACTGTTTTACACCGGATTTGATAATTGGAAAAAACCTTATTATCGAAGTAGACGGCAAGATTCATGATAAAGAGCATAGAAAAACATTAGATAGGATACGCCAGAGAGCATTAGAAAATATGGGTTATACTGTCCATAGAGTAAAAAATGAAGAAATTCGTGATAAACCAATTGATATAGCAAATGAAATTAACGAAATTTATACTATATTATCTGATACTAAAGATAAAAAGACAACTATAACAGAATTAAAAAAACCCATTTATATTGAACCGATTCCAAAAGTTATACAGTTCAATTTAGACTTCTGGACTAGGTCATTAAATGAAGAATTAAACTACGAAATCTGGTCAGTTGATTTTTTTAGAAAAACATTATCAAAATTCCATCCTGAATTAGTTAAAAATCAGTGTGCAATGGAAAGATTAATTTTATTGTTACATGGGCTTAATCTTCGAAAAACACAAGATGGTAATAATAAGTTGGATTTTGAACATTCATTACATTTCTTTAAAAAAAGTTTAAATTTATTGGAAGAAATATTTCCAGAAAATGGTAATATGGCTGCTATACATCTAAAAAATATATTTAATGAAACTTCTCCAGGTTTTTCAAAAATTTAATATTTAGAGGTGGACCAAACATAAACCCAGGAATAGTTTCAATCAAAAGTAAAGATTCTTTGAATTGCCATATAGATAGTTTCAATAAAAATTTGTCAGAATTGGGAATAACTGTAGAATATTCAGACATTATACAAGAATGTAAAGCAACATTGCAAAAGTTTAATGAGAACGAAAAAAAAGGTTATACTTGGCTTATAGAATTTATGGATACTAATTAAATTTTACATTATTTATTTAACAATAGATAATTTTATTGCATTACTACCATTTCCTTAGCTATGCCTGCTAATTTACAAAATTTACAAGAAATCAGAAGGTTCAAAAATCTGTTAAGGGAAGGTAATAATATGAATTACAATAAACTAAACCCAGAGGAAGAACGAGTCATTATAGATAAAGCAACTGAACCTCCTTTTACAGGTGAGTATGACAACTTCTACGAAGACGGAACATTTATCTGTCGTAGGTGTAATATGCCTCTCTTTTCATCAAAAAGCAAATTTGATTCTGGATGTGGATGGCCCAGCTTTGATGAATATTTTCCCAATGCAATAAAGCATGTTCCTGACCCGGATGGAATAAGGACAGAAATTGAATGTGCAAATTGCCATGCGCATTTAGGACATGAATTTCTTGGAGAGCAATTGACAGACAAGAACACACGCGAATGTGTCAATTCATTATCTATTCGTTTTATCCCAAAGGACAAGGAGTTACCAAAATAAATGAATAATAATAATAAAACTGAAATAGCAACACTTGCCAATGGTTGTTTCTGGTGTACAGAAGCAATCTTCAAAAAAATTAAGGGTGTCAAATATATTCTACCTGGATACACTGGAGGAACATTAAAAAATCCCTCTTATGACCAAGTATGCACTGGTAAATCTGGTCATGCAGAATCAATTCAAATTGAATTTGATCCAGAAGTTATATCTTTTGAAAAAATCCTTGATATTTTCTGGCATACTCACGATCCGACAACGCTCAATAGACAAGGTAATGATATTGGCACTCAATACCGATCTGCAATCTTTTATCATGATGAAAAGCAAAAGGAGATTGCAGAGAAATCAAAAAGAGACCTAGAAAAAGGAGATGTTTACAAAGATCCAATTGTTACAGAAATTACTCCTTTTAAGAATTTTTATACTGCGGAGAATTATCATAAGGATTACTATGAAAAACATAAAGATGATCCATATTGCAATTTTGTTATTGATCCCAAACTACGTAAACTGCTTCAGAAATATAGAAATGAAATAAAAGAAGAATATAAGTAGCTTTTATTAATGACTAGGATATTATTCTATGAATGCTTATAAATAATATTATTGGTTAAATTCAATTCAATTCAATAAGATGGTTATTCCGATTATAATGGCAGACTTCATTACCTTCCAATTCTCATTATTAGACATAGTCTAAAACCTACTATCAATAATAGAGGTAACCTCAATTGATGCAATATGATCTAAGGCGAGCTTTGAGATAGAAAATATGAAATGTAATGGAGATCTGATTACTGAATTTAATGATTAACTTTTTAGTAGATATGTGTATTATAACCTAAATTCTTGATATCATTAAGGAAATTCCCTTCTGTTCTTATGTCAAGGCCATTTTTTGCAATACGATAAAGTGCTTGTATAATCTTATTTTTATCTTTTACAAATGACGTAGGAACATGCATTGCTATTAACAATCCTTTGGTTGCAAACATCTTTTTCCAATCATCAGGATATGGTAAATGTACAGGAGTAAAATCTAGAGGAATAAATTCATGAGGTGATCTATTTTGTGGGTTCTTATCCTTCCAAAGATATCCTATATATCCAGGGCTTGATTCTAAAGGATCTTTACTTTTTGGTCTAATTACATTTTCTATAATCCAGGATCATGTGTTCTTCCAACTACTATATAGGAAGTTCCTCCATATCTCTTAACTGATTTTGATTTTTGTTTTATTTCTCTTTGATTTATTTTTTTTTAAAAAAGCCAATTAAATGTACTTGAAGTATAGTTTTTTCAGAATTATATCCAAACATTTTAAAAATTGTTCGATCTCGCTTCTTCTATTAGGAGGAACCTGAATATACAATTTGTTGTTTTGATATATCTTTATTAATAACGGATATCCAAATTAAAAATAATATTTCTTTTTTTCTGGAGGGGGAAAAGTTAGTAGTTGTATTTTAGTAATCCAAAAATTAAAATTAATTTTAATGTATGTTTGCTTTTTTTAGGGTTAAAATAATGTAACAGTAATTATAGAACCTATGATGACGTAATAATTTTTAAATAGTCCAATGATTTTTGCTAAAGCTATCAAAATAACTATTTTAAAAAAAACCATATCATTTATAGAATTCACGTTCCATTAATCATTATCAATATTATAATACGAGTAAAAATTTCTTTATCATTAATTCATGATTAATATTAATGTATACAACTATTTTATACTTTGTAGATTATAAGTTTACACAGAAGAAGGGATGTAAGTCTCAAATACTGTATAGGTGTTAAGACTATGGATAAAATCGTTGTCTTGGTATCTATTTTTAATAATAATTCCTATTATTGAATGATAATTTCATAAGGGACTAAATAATACAATAACTCTATTTTTATTAGTTATCATGAAACCATAGTTTTTTATATATTTTTCTGTGGCATTGAGACTTTTCTATCAGTTTATGATAAATAACAATAACATCTTATTTCATAATCTTGTCTTTTTTACATAATTTGTGTTTGTAATTCTTCTATCTGTGATTCCAAATCTGTATATTGTATATTTAGAGGTCAGGTAGGGTTAAATCTTTTAAAAATTTTCGTTCGTTGAGTCACCGGGTGTTAAAAACTGTTGTTGGGAATCAGTTAGTATTTTATAAGCATTATCACAATTTTCATTTCGAATAATATACTATAATAATTATATAGAACAAGATACAGTCTCAGTTAATGATGTTATCTGTAATGGCTAGAAAAAGTTCTATAAAAAAAGCATTAAAATTTGCTTTCAGTGGATTGGGTCTATTTTTTATTGGTATGTTATTTTTTATTTTAGTTCACGATACACTAACAGGGGAATCTTCAACAACAGCAGAATATTGTACAAAATATGGCTTTATAGCATCACCTGACTGTTGGTAGAGAAATGAATGGGTGTTAAATTAGCCGCATAACACCCATTGTGTTAACTTCTTTTTCGAATATGGTTTGTGTAATATAATATATGTAAAATAAAATAAAAAGATTATAGATTTTTGGGTAAAAGTTATTCTCTAACATCCACAATGACGACTATGTTCAAGGACAAGTAGATTTCTTTATGTGTATTATGGCAAGAGAAGGTATAGTAAAAGACGATTTATTGCTGGATGGTAAAATTATGTAGGTACCAGAAGGATTTAAGAGGAATCCACAAAAAGGTTTTAGAAGTTTATACGGCTTTATCCCTTAAACTTTACATTTTAAATTATTACAAACCGATAAGCTTTATAGTTTCCAATGGAAAACCAACAACAGTTTTTAACACCCGGTGACTCAACGAACGAAAATTTTCATTAATTCACAAAGTTTAATTTAGATTTTATCACCGTGTGAAATAGATTTTGATATACTTTCATTCACTACACTAATTAGTTTAAAAATCGAAACACGTTTTTTAAGCAGATTAAATTTATAATTACATTTCAAGTCACCGATATCACTCATTATGATTACATTTAGTTTTGGATTTATTTCTAAGAGTTTCGTACCAAGAAATAATCCATTCCTGTCAGGCATTTTGTCATCGGTAATTACTAATGAGTATCGATTTGGGTTTTCCTTGATGTGTTGATATGCCAAAGAAGGATCAGTAAAACTAGAAACTATGTAACCGCTCATTTTTAAGGCCTCGCTATATACATTAATTAAATCTGGGTCATCATCAACTATGATGATAGATTTGTTAAACATTAATGAATAATTTAATATAAAATCGTATTTAAGTTTCAATCATATTCTTATGATTAAAATTATAAAATATGGGTAGAGGAGTTGAACCATTATTGATTAGAGATTCACTATTAGAACCTATGATATGACTAATCATCATAGTTTTAAATAGAAATGCCCCATATAATATGGGAAATCCTATAGGAGATTTTGAGACAAGGACAGACTTGCCAATGGTTAGATTATGTAGAATATTACAGATAATTAAAACAAACGGTATATACTTTTGGTAAATAATTTATAAAAGTAAGTTTAAAAATCCCTTATTATATTGTTACTAATAATAGATATTACCATTTGATATACAAGTTCTCGTAAGCTGACAGTAGAGGATAATAAATCGAAATAAAATTGAAACATGAAGATACAAT
>Ga0299914_10000768_pt1 | contig 20011 bp, 15 predicted proteins | sample RVTome_10_FD_201361 | JGI IMG/M metagenome (GOLD analysis project Ga0299914, IMG submission 201361) | Soil microbial communities from uranium-contaminated site in the Upper Colorado River Basin, Wyoming, United States - RVT153D57 (version 2) ...
GCGACTTCGGGCCTCTGGATTACCGCGCGACGCTGCGCCTCAGCATCCCGGGGGTGATGTTCGCGTCCCTTGGCGTCCAGACGCTGCTTTTCAGTTTTTTCGCGAGCATTCTCGGACTCCGGCGGCGCAGGTGATCGCACTTGCGCACGGTCGCGTACACCGTCGCCGCATTCGGGTGCTCGCGCGTCACCTGTCCGAGCTGCTCCCGGCCCGCGCACGAGTCCTCGACGTGGGTTGCGGCAACGGCTCTCTGGCGGTTCGCGTCATGACATTGCGCGCCGACATCGAGATCGTGGGTGTCGACGTGCTCTCGCGCGAGGAATCGCTCATTCCGGTCCAGCTGTTCGACGGCCGACATCTCTCGTTCGAGACGAATGCGTTCGATGCCGTGATGATGATCGATGTCCTCCACCACGCCGCCGATCAGGAAGCGCTCCTGACGGAAGCCGCGCGGGTGGCCCGCGACGCTCTCATCATCAAGGATCACATCATGGCCGGATCGATCACGCGGGCAACGCTCGCCTTCATGGACTGGGTCGGCAACGCACGGCACGGCGTTTCTCTGCCGTACGCGTACTGGACAGCCGAGCAGTGGGAGCGCGAATTCACCGCGCGCTCGCTGCGCGTTGTGGAGTTTCGTCCGAAGCTCGGGCTGTACCCGTGGCCAGCGTCCCTGATGTTCGAGCGGCGACTGCACTTCATTGCCAAGCTCGAGCATGCGGTCCGAGTGTCGTCAGGCGGTTGATGTCGTCATCAGGGGCCCGCAGTACGAACCACGATTCGAGCTACTCCTTTCGTGTCTCGCCGATCCTCCATGCGGCGTGCTCCATCCGCCGCAGCCGCCAGTCGATGTCCTCCAGCAGCTGCCGGTTCACGGAAATGAGGTCGGCCACCAGACCGATGATCACCAGGGACAGGCCGGATGCCGCGAGCATGGAGCCGATCACGACCGACTGCACGTGGCCGCGACCGTCTCCCGTGAAGTAGAAGTACAGGAATCGCAGAAGCAGCGCCGCGCCCAGGCCGCCCAGGACGATCCCGGGAATGGCGAAGAAGCGGAAGGGGCGGTACGTCATGACGACCCGAATCATCACGTTGAGCTGGCGCGCGATGTAGCTCACCGGCCCGCGCATCAGCCGCGACGGCCGCGTTACCGGATTCACGCCGACGGGCACCGACAGCACGGCCATCCCCTTCTGTCCTGCCTGAATGATGGTCTCCACCGTGTACGTGTATCGATTGAAGACGTGCAACCGCATCGCCGCTTCCCGGCTCATGGCGCGGAATCCGCTCGGCGCGTCCTCGATGGTGGTGCCGCTGGCGACGCGGGTCGCCGCGCTGCCGATGCGCTGCAAGAGCTTCTTGAGCGGCGAAAAGCTGGCGATCGCCTGGACGGGCCTGGCGCCCACCACGAGATCGGCGCGTCCCTCGACGATCGGCGCGACGATGCGCGGAATGTCCTCCCCGCGATACTGGTGATCGCCGTCGGTATTCACGACGACGTCCGCGCCCAGCGTCACAGCATGTTCCAGCCCGGCGAGGAACGCCCGGGCAAGCCCCCGCTTGACGGGAAGGCGAAGTACCTTGGCGCCATGCGCCCGCGCTATCTCGGCGGTGCGGTCCGTGCTGCCGTCGTCGATGACCAACGCGACGATCCGACCGATGCCGGGGACGGCCTTCGGAAGCTCCGCCAGGACCCGGGGGAGCACTTCCTCCTCGTTGTGACAGGGGATCTGAATTACGAGCGTTCGCTGCGCGTCGTTCATCGGAAGGGGAATGTGACCATAAGTTTGTGTCGCGCGTGTCATGATGGCTACGCCGTGCGCCACGCGATGCAGGCTCACCACCGCCACGCCGACTCATGACGCACTGGATCCGGAGGGCCGCGGGACTCGCACTGCTCCTCCTGACCATCCTCCCCCTCTACCGGCAACTGCCGCAGAGGGAAACGGGGCTGACGGGCCGGTCAACCGCGGAGAACGTCGAGCTGCAGATGGAGCTGCTGCGAAGCGGATTCCTCATTCTGCTCATCATCGCCCTGCTGGCGGGGATGCTGCTCGACAGATCGGTCCTCCAACGGGCGGAAGACGGCATCGGGCGCGCGCTGCGCCGTCTCTCCGTGCCGGCGTTCGCCACGTCCGTGGGACTGCTGGCCGCCGCACTGACGACAGTGGTGGCCATCACCGTATTCGAGCGCCGGCCCAATCTGGCGGATGCGATCCTGCAGCTGACGCACGCCCGGTACTTCGCGGCCGGCCAGCTGGGAGGTCCGGCGGATTTCGCCGCGGGCTTCTGGCACATGCAAAACTCGGTCGTCACCGACGCCGGCTGGTTCTCGCAGTATCCGCCGGGGCACATCGCGCTGCTCGCCCTCGGGTACGCCCTCGGCGCCGAATGGCTCGTGGGCCCGGTCGTGATGGGGCTGACGGCTTCGATCGGCGTGCTGGTGATGCATCGGTTGATGGCCGGAAACGAGACGGCGGCCCGCTTGGCGGGGTTGGCGGCGGGACTGAGCCCCCTGCTGCTGGCGCACGCCGCGTCGTTCATGAATCACGCGACCGCGGCGCTCTTCGGCGTGCTCGCGATCTACTGCGCGCTCCGCGCCCTGGACGGGCCGCGATGGTGGGCAGCCGGCGCCGGCGCGGCGGTGACCGCGCAGGCCGCGGTGCGCCCGCTCGCCGCCGTCGTCACGATGCTCGTCGTGGCCGGCGCCATCTGGCTGCACGATGCGCGCGCGGGCCGTGGCGCCGCGGCAGAGCGGGGATCCCCTGTGCGCCGGTTCCTGGAGCGTTGCGCGCTCGCCGTGCTTGGCGGACTGCCCTTCCTGGCCGCACATCTGTGGTACAACGGCACGGCCTTCGGCGGTCCCACCACGTTCGGGTACGACGCCACCTGGGGTCCGACGCACGGTCTCGGGTTTCATCTCGACCCGTGGGGCCACACCTACGGCCCGATCGAAGCCCTGCTGTATACGTCGGCCGATCTCGTGGCATTGAATCTCAATCTCCTCGAGACGCTCCTTCCCCACGTCACGCTGGTCGGGGTCTGGCTGCTCGTAGCGCGCACGCTGCGGCCTGGCGAGCGCGTGCTCGCGCTCTGGGCGCTGCTGCCGGTTCTCGCCAACGCGCTTTACTGGCATCATGGTTTCTTCATGGGCCCGCGGATGCTGGCCGAGTTCGCGCCGGCGTGGGCTGGGGTGTCGGTGGTGGCCATTCACGGGCTGCTCGAGCGGCTGCCGAGCGGCGTGCGCCCGGGACTGCGGTTGTCGCCGCGCTCGGCCGCCACCGCGCTGCTGATTGCCGGGGCAGCCGCCGGAGTGGTGCTCGTGCCGCAGCGTCTCGCCAGTTATGGCGGCGACTGGCTGCCGGCGTTTCGGGCGGCTCCCCCCGCGGCACCGGACAATTCCGTCGTCTTCGTGCATGGCGCGTGGGAGCAGCGGCTGATGACGCGCCTCGCGTCTCGCGGACTGCGGCTCGACGTGGTGGAGACCGCGATGCGCCAGAACCCGACGTGCCTCGTGCAGCGCCACTTCGACGCGCTCGGCGACGGCGGCGGCTTTGGATCCGCGCGCGCGACGCCGACGACCACCACCACAGCGCTGCCGCCGCTCGACCTGGCGCCGCGCACGTTCGAGTACCTGCCGCGCCCCGAGATCGCGCCCGACGTGCGCATCCGCCTGGACACGGCGCGAGCGCTGGACGATTCCTGCCGGCGGCAGATTCAGCCCGACCGCTACGGCGCCACCGATGCGTCGTTCTTTCTCTGGATGGGCGACCTGCCCGGCATCGAGTCGGGAAGGCCGATGTACGCGCGCGACCTCGGTCCGGAACTGAACCGCCACTTGCTGGAGCGCTACCCAAACCGCACCGCGTGGATGTACGGCCATTTCGGAGAAGGCGAATCGCCCCGGCTCCTGCCGTACGATCGCGCCGTAAGGATGCTCTGGGGCGATCGCTGACCGCCGGCACGCGTTAAGGCGGACCGTTCGCCGATGGAGTGCCGTCGGCGCGCAGGGAATCGCGCATCCGGGTTGCGTCGGCGATGATGCGCCGCGATACCTTCAGTCCGCCGCCCAGCTGGATCCAGCGCAGCGCGACACGACGCGCTTCGTCGGGGCGCCGCAAGGCCAGCAGGCACTCGGCGTAGCCGAGCAGGCCGGTGGAGTTCGCCGGCATCATCTGGTAGAACGCCTCGTAGAGCTCCACGGCGGGATAGCAGAGCCGGCTGCCGCGATAACGCTCCGCGAGGGTCCAGATCATGTACGGGTCGTACGGGAACATCCGCAAGGCCTGCCGGAACTGCCGTTCTCCGTCCGCAAGATTGCCCCGTCGAAAGAGCACGACGCCCAGCATGAAGTGGGCGCGATAACTGTCAGGCGAATCCTTGATCGCCTGGCGCATCAGCGTCTCGCTGTCATTCCACACGGGATTCCGCTTCACGCTGCGCACCACGCCGAGCGCGAGGACGAGCCCCAGTGCTCCCGCGGCCGCCAGCTGCAATGCGCGACGCGCTTCGATGCGCTGATATATCCAGGGCACGGCACTCGCCACGGCGAGCATGGCGCCAATGCTCGGAAGCAGGAGCGTCCGTTCGGCGATGATGAACCCTGCCGGCAGGATGAAGTTACTCGCGGGAAGCAGCGTGATCACCAGCCATGCGATTCCGAATGACGTCGCCGGACTGCGGCGCCAGGTTGCGGCGGCGATTCCGAGCGTGCCCAGCAGGATCAGAAGCCCCGGGAGCTGCGCCACGCTGGGCCCCTGCGCGATGGCGATGTCGGGGGGCGCGTATTCGGTCTGCAGACGCGCGGGCCACAGCAGCAGGCGCAACCACTCCGGCGACGCGCGCACCATCGTCAGGATGCGGTCGGCGTGCGAGAGATCCAGGCTGTGAAAGACGATGTACGGCTGGAATCCGCTTCCTCCCTTGATGGCCAGCCCGCGGGCCCAGAGGTACCCGACGGCCAGCAGCAACATCACCAGCAGGGGCAGCCGCATCCGAGTCAGTCGCGCTCTGATGGGCGCGCGGTCGGGAACGACTGTGAGCTCCGCGAGCGGCAGCAGCGCGATGAGCGTGATGGCGTGCTCCTTGAAGAACATGCCGAGCGCGTACAGCGTGGCGATCGCAGCCCACCTGCCGGCGCCGAGCGTGCCCGCGCGGCGGCCGTGGATGTAGAGCCCCATGGCGATCGAGACGAGCAGCGCAACGATGATCTCCGATTGCCCCACGACGTTCGCGATCGCCTCGGTGTGAACGGGGTGCACGGCGTAGAGCGCCGCCGCGATCCAGGCCGCCGCCAGCGGCAGGACGGCGCGTGCCAACCAGAAGGCGGCGACGGAGGTGACGACGTGCAGCCCGATGTTGATCGCGTGGAACGGCAGCGGCGAACCGCCGCCGAGCTGCCACTGCAGCTTGAAAGCGAGAATCGTGAGCGGCCGGTAGCCGTCGCCCGGGCCGGTGCCGGACGAGGGCCAGTAGGTGGCGGCGAATTCGCGCCACCAGCCGGCCAGAGTGCTCATCCGCGCCGCGGACAGCTGGATGATGTAGTTGTCGTCGTAGGCGAACCCGTTGGTCACGCTGTTCGCGGACGCGGCCAGCGCGAGCAGCGCGATGACGAGGGCCTGCCCCCAGAGCGCCCGGCGCGTCACGACCCGAGATTGTATTTCAAGATGTGCCAGAATGCCGCGACGCCGTCCTTCCAATTGATCTTCTTGCCTTCGGCGTAGGTGCGCCCCGAGTAGCTTATGGGCACCTCGAAAATGCGCGCCTGCGCGCGGGCAAGGCGCGCGGTGATCTCCGGCTCGAAGCCGAACCGGTCGCTGCGGAGACGCGGCTGGATGCCACGCGCGAGATCGCCGCGCATCGCCTTGTAGCAGGTTTCCATGTCCGTCAGGTTCAGATTCGTCAGCATGTTGCTGAACGTGGTCAGCAGCTTGTTCCCCACGGAGTGCCAGAAGAACAGCACACGGTGGGGACCGCCCAGAAAGCGCGACCCGAAGGAGGCGTCGGCGCGCCCGTCGATGATCGGGGCGAGCAGGACCGGCCAGTCCTTCGGCGTGTACTCGAGGTCGGCGTCCTGCACGATCACGATGTCGCCGGTGCTCATCGCTAGCGCCTGGCGAATGGCGGCCCCCTTTCCGCTGTTCCCGGGCTGGAGATGCAGCTTGTGAATGCGCCCGCTCTCGTGCAGGCGCAGGAGAACGTCGCGCGTGCCATCCGTGGAGCAGTCATCCACCACCACGAGCTCGATTTTCATCGGCTTGATCGGGGCCGCGTGCACCGACTCCACGATAGTCTCGACGGTCTGGCGCTCGTTGAACACCGGCATGAGCACCGAGAGCGTGGCCTCCTGGACGCGCAGCGGCGTGCTCGCTGGCCTCATGCGTCCGTCTCCACGCCGTAGCGCGACAGCTTTCGATACAGCGTCGACGGGTCGATGCCGAGCACTTCGGCGGCTCGCGACTTGTTGCCTCCCTCGCTCTGCAGGACCCACATGATGTACGCGCGCTCGATGGCCTCCAGTGTCGGGTTGGTTGGCGCCCGCGCGGCGACGAGCGGCTCCGCCCGCCGGTCGGTCACGCGTTCGGGAAGCACGCCGACGCCGATCTGATCGCCCGGCGTGAGAATCACGGACCGCTCGAGCGCGTTCTCCAGCTCGCGCACGTTGCCGGGCCATTGATACTCCTGGAGAGCTTCCAGGGCGGCCGGGTCGAGCCGCCTGGGATGTTCACCGCGCGCGGCGGCGATGCGGTGGAGGAAGTGTTCGGCGAGCACGGGGATGTCGTCGCGACGCTGGCGCAGCGGCGGCAGGTGGATGGAGATGACGTTCAAACGGTAATAGAGATCGCTTCGGAAGCGACCCGACTTGATGTCGTCCTCGAGATCGCGATTCGTCGCCGCGATGAGACGGGCGTTCACGGGGATGGCCTCGGTGGCGCCGACCGGGATCACCTCGCGGTGCTGGAGCGCGCGCAGCAGCTTGACCTGCGTCGCCGGCGTCGTTTCGCCGATTTCATCGAGAAAGAACGTCCCGTGCTCCGCGGCCGCAAAGAGACCCATTTTGTCCCGCACGGCGCCCGTGAACGAGCCCTTCACGTGGCCGAACAGCTCCGACTCCAGCAGCCCTTCGGGGAGCGCGCCGCAGTTGATCGACAGAAAGGAACCCTCGGCGCGGCTGGACAGTTCGTGCACGAACCGCGCAATGACTTCCTTCCCGGTGCCGGACTCGCCCTGGATGAGCACCGTGCTGTCGGTGGGCGCCACGGTTTCGGTGAGACGCAGGATATCGAGCCAGACCTTGGTGTTGCCGACGGGGTGGCCGGACGTCGCCTCCCGCCGGCGGATCTCCCGTTTGAGGGACCGGTTTTCGACCCGCAGACTCCGATGCTCCGCCGCGCGGCGCAGGATCGCGATCAGCTCGTCGTTCCGGAACGGCTTCTGGATGTAGTAGAACGCCCCCTCGTTCACCGCCTGGACCGCCGACTGGAGGGTGGCCTGCGCGGTCATGAGGATGACCGGGACGTCCGGGTCGTTCGCGCGAGCGGCGGCCAGCACTTCCACCCCGCCGACTGCCGGCATCCGGATGTCCGTCAGGATGATGTCCGGGTTGAGGCGCTGGAGGTCCTCCAGCGCCTTGCGCCCACCCTGCGCGACATGCGCATCGAATCCCTCGTTGCGCAGCAGGATGCGCAGCGTGTCGAGAATCGCGGTTTCGTCGTCGACGACGAGAACGCTGGGTCGGCCGTTCGATGGCTCCATCGCGCTCAGGCTCCGATGACGGTGGTCTCGCTCGCGCGCGCGCGAGGGAGGATGATCGTGAAGCGCGTGCCCGCGCCGTTCGTGGCGCCGTCCAGAAACACCAGCCCCCGGTGCGCCTCGATGGCCCGATGCACAACCGCCAGCCCGAGGCCGCTCCCGCCGCTCTTGGTGGTGAAGAAGGGATCGAAGAGCCGCTCGCGGATGTCGGGGGGAATCCCCGGTCCGTCGTCGCTCACGCGCACGGCAATGCTCCCGTCGCGCCCGGCCGGGCCAAGCGGGATCTGGTCGACATCGTACGCTGCCTCGATGCGCACCTCGCCATCCGGCGGCGACGCCTGCACGGCATTCAGCGCCAGGTTGAAGATCGCACGATGCAACAGGTCCTCGTCGCCCTCGACCACGAGCCCCTCCGTTTCGGGAAGGTCACAGGTGACGCGAACCCCGGGGGGCCGGTCGGGGTGCGAAACGACGAGCGTCGCCGCGCCGCGCACCACCGAGGCGACGTCAACCCTCGCGGTGTGCGTCACTCGCACGCGCGCGAAGTCGAGAAACTCCGTGAGCAATCGCGACAGCCGGTCGGACTCGCGCATGACGAGCGTCGAGAGCGTTCGCTCGTCCTCCCCCGCGTACTTCACGCGCCCCAGCTGCTCGATCGCGCTGCGGATCGACGCCAGCGGGTTCTTGATCTCGTGCGCGAGCGCCGCCGAGAGCTCGGCGACTCCCTCCAGGCGTTCGGCGCGCAGACGCAGCGCCTCCATGCGCTTCTGGTCGGAGATGTCGGAAAAGATCGCCGTCGCCGTCCGGTCCGTGCGGGTCCCGTCGCCCTCCGTGTAGGTAGTGGTCACGCCGATGGGGAACTCGCGATCGCCATTGCGGACCGTCCCCTCCGCCCGGTTGGTTCGGACCTTGTCCACGAGCGAGCGCCGGAGCGCGTTGGCCAGCTCCGGAGACGCCCCGGCGATCGAATCGATGATCGGCGCTCCGATGTGCGGACCCAGCTCCACGCCGAGCAGGCGGCTGGCCATGGGGTTGGCAAACAGGAGCCGGCCGGAGGAGTCCACCGTGAGGACGCCGCTGCGGATGTTGTTCAGGATGTCATCCGCCTGGAGCTTCAGGTGCCCGAGCTCCGCCACCAGCTGGTGCTTCCCCTCTCCCTCCTTTCGAAGCTGCACGGCCAGGTAGGCGAGCCCGAGCGCCACTATGGCGAACACGCCGAGCTGAAGCCAGACCGCGAAATCCAGCCGCGTGTCCACCGCCCACAGCACTTCGGCGACGTACAGCACGTTGCCCAGCGCCGCGATGAGCAGACCGCCGCCCAACGGGAGCAGCAGCGTCGAAGCCGCGATTACCAGGATGTAGAGCGCAGCGAACTGCGAGTTCTGGACGCCCGTGACGTGCACGACCGCCGTCACGAGCAGGAGGTCGTAGACGCTCTGGAGATACAGGAAGTTCGGCCGGAGCGTCCGGCGGTAGAACTCGCTGTATACCGCCGACCCGACCGTGACCGCGGTGGTGATTGCGAATACGAGCGACGTGATCGCCAGCTCGTCGCCCCGATCCATGTCCTCGCGGAACCAGACGCGCAGGGCGGCGAGGAAGATGGCCAGCGCCACGGAGATGCGGCCGATGTAGATCCAGCGCAGCAGGCGGCGCGGATCCAGCATCGCTTCCATGTGCGGCCTTCCCCACCGGGGAGAAAGCCGTGGAGAAGAGGTTGCCGGGCGGGTGTCTTGCAAAGTGCGAGAAAAAGTGGGTTAGCCGTACTATGGCATTCTGCTATATCTCTGGACGACTTGGCCAGGGTTGAGTTTCTATTCAACCAATGATCATGAACCTCGCGGTTGACCCCGAAGCTGCCGGGGGTATCGCCGGCGCCGGCATCGGCGTCCGGCTCGGTCTCGTCGCGCTCCTGGTCTTCGCGAACGGCTTTTTCGTCGCCGCCGAGTTCGCGCTCGTCGCGGTTCGTCGCAGCCGGATAGATCAACTGGCCGACGAGGGCGATCGGAGCGCCAAGGTCGTTCAGGGCGCGCTGAGGCACCTCGACCGATATATCTCCGGAACTCAGCTCGGGATCACGTTGTCGTCCCTGGCGCTCGGCTGGATCGGCGAGCCGGCCCTGGCGTCGCTCATCGATGCCGGACTGGCGAGGCTGGGGATCATCGCTCCATCGGCGGCCGTTCACACCGCAGCGGCGATCACGACGGCGTTCGTCATCATCACCTTCCTGCACATCGTGCTCGGCGAGCTCGCGCCCAAGAGCGTGGCGCTGGCCAAGCCCGAGGTGGTGAGCAAGATCGTCGCGCGGCCGCTGATCGTCTTCTCGAACGTCATGTACCCCGCCATCTGGGTGCTGAATGGCGCGGCCAACATGCTGCTCCGGTCGATGGGGGTGCAGCCGGTTTCGGAGCTGGAGCACGTGCACTCGCCCGACGAGCTGCGTCTCCTGGTAATGCAGTCGCGCGCACACGGCGCGCTGACCGAGACGGACACCGCGATGCTGGCGGGGGTCTTCGACTTTCACGAGAAGAAGGCGCGCGACGTGATGCGCCCGCGAACCGACATCGTGGCGCTTCCGGTGGACGCCACCGCCGACGAGGTGCGCCAGGTCGTGCGCGCCGAGCGGTATTCGCGCTATCCCGTGTACCAGGAAACTCTCGACGACGTCGTGGGGATATTCCTCGCGAAGGACCTCTGGCTTCACGATCCCGACACGCCATTCGTGCTGTCCGAGCACGTGCGCCCCACTCTGTACATCCCCGACAACCGGCCGGCGGAGCGCGCCATGGAAGACCTGCGGAAGAAGCGCGCGCACATGGCGGTGGTGCTCGACGAATACGGCGGCACGGCCGGGGTGCTGACGCTCGAGGACCTCATCGAGGAGGTCATCGGCGACATCAACGACGAATACGACATGGCCACGCGCAAGGCGGTGCTGGACAACGGCATCCTGGAGCTCGCCGGCGCGATGTCGCTCGTGGACGTGCGATCCGACTACTCGCTCGACATCCCCGAGGGAGATTGGAACACGCTCGGCGGCTACGTTTTCGGCACACTGGGACGGCTCGCCCGCATAGGCGACCGCGTCTCGTTTCCGGGCGGCGAGCTGGAGGTCGTCGCGATGGACGGCCGGCGGGTTGCGGCGGTTCGCGTCGTACTCGAGTACTCCTCGGAAGCGCGCGAGAACGGCAGCGCGACCGATGGCAGTGGAAGCGGCGGCGGCACGGGGACGGCCGGCAGCCCGCCCGCGGCCGGCGACGCTGCCCACAAGGTGGTGGCCGGGCGCGCCGAGCGGCCGTGAGCGCGGGAGCGCTCGTCGTCAACGACCGTATCACCATTCCGCGATCCGAGCTGACCCTACGCGCGTCGCGCGCCGGCGGACCGGGGGGCCAGCACGTCAACACGTCGTCCACTCGCGTGGAGCTTCTCTGGAACGTGCGCGCGTCGGGCGCGGTGCCGGCGGATCTGCGCCGCCGGCTGATCGACAAGCTCGGCGCCCGGCTGGACGCGCGCGGCACCGTGCGCGTGGTGGCCAGCGCCTATCGCAGCCAGGCGCGCAACCGGGAGGACGCCGAAGCCCGGCTCGCGGCGCTGGTCCGGCGCGCGCTGGTGGTGCCGAAGCCCCGAAAGAAAACGCGTCCTACGCGAAGGGCGGTGGAATCACGCCTGCGGACGAAGCGCGAGCGCAGCGAGCGCAAGCGCCGGCGTCGCGAGCGCGATTTCGACTAGGAGGACTCTGATCGGAGATCCGTCCGATAGAGTAGTGCGGGAGCACTTCGCAGAGGCCAAGGCTGGCTAGGACTCCGCGTGCAGGTCGCGCTTGACGTTGGCGAGCGCCATGCGCGCGAACTTTGCGGTCGTGCTCCCCGGGTACCGCTCGATGAGACGGCGGAATTCCACGAGCGCGCGCCCGGGCTCGTCGAGGGGGCCGAGGTACAGATCCGCGAGCTTGTTCGATACGTACACGTCCTGCCCGGATGACTTGGCCGGCAGGCGCTGCACCTCGCGATACAGCTCGGCGGCGCGTCTGGGATTGTCGCCGTGCTGGACGTAGAGGTCGGCCGCCGCGATCCGGACGCGCGGCTCGCCCGGAGTGAGGGTGATGCGCTGCTCGTAGCAGGCGAGCGCGCCGGCGTAGTCGCGCTGCATCACCAGCGCCTGCTCCTGCGAGAACTGCTCCTCGTATGGCGTGCTGGACCCGCCGGCGGTGAGATACTTCATGACGTCGCCAGCCGCCTGGCCGCCGGCGAGACCGAGGTACATCGACGCGCCCGACAGGGTGCCGGCGCTCACGAGTGTCAGACCTATGAAGGCGAATCCCCGCGCACCGACGAGAAAATGGAAGAGAAAGGCGAACATGACGCCGCTGAGCGCGAAGACCACCGCCGCGTACGACAGCGCCTTCACGCGGTGCATGCCCGCAGGGCCGTGACGGTCGAGGAAGGTGACCTTGTAGCTCGAGCGGCGCTTCATGCAGACAACCGGGTTGGGAGAGGGTCAGGCGTACCCTACTATTCAACGCCTCCTCTCTCGCCGCAACGCGGCATCCATGCAAGCTCGAAGGCGGCACATCCTTTGCCGCCCCAGCAGATCAGAACGGCTCACGCACGCGCGCGCCGCGCGCCGTGTACACATCTCTTGCTTCGGACTCGTGGCACCATGACCAGATTCACGCGGCCGGCGGTACTGGCGCTCGCCTTCATCGCATCGGGAGCCGTGCAGACGGCACACGCGCAGTACTTCGGCCGGAACAAGGTCCAGTACGAGAAGTTCGACTGGCGCATTCTCCAGTCCGATCACTTCGACCTCTATTTCTATCCGGCGGAGTCGCTGAAGGTCATGGACGCTGGCCGGCAGTCCGAGCGCTGGTACCAGCGGCTGTCGGACATCTTCCGTCATCAGTTCGATCGCAAGTCGCTCGTCTTCTACGCCGATCATCCCGACTTCCAGCAGACCAACGTCATCACGGAGTCGCTGTCGGAGGGCACGGGAGGCGTCACGGAAGGGCTCCGCACGCGCGTCGTCATGCCGTGGACGGGAGTATATGCGGACGACGAGCACGTGCTCGGCCACGAGCTGGTGCACGTGTTCCAGTACAACATCGCGGAAACGGCTCCCGGCCAGGGAGGGATCGCGCGACTCGGCGTACTGCCACTGTGGCTGGTGGAAGGCATGGCGGAGTACTTCTCGCTTGGCCGCAACGACGCGCTGACGGCCATGTGGATGCGCGATGCCGTCATGCAGGACCGCTTCCCCACCATCAAGCAGCTCACCACCGACCCCCGGTTCTTCCCCTACCGCTATGGCCAGGCCCTCTGGGCATACATCGGCGGACGCTGGGGGGACCGCGCCGTGGTGGACGTGTACCGGACCGCCCTGCGCGTGGGATGGGACCAGTCGCTCGTGCGCGCGCTCGGCCTGACGAGCGACTCGCTCGCGGCCGACTGGGCCGCGGCCAACAAGGCTTTCTATGCCGGACAGGTCGCGGGACGAACCCACCCGGACAGCGTGGGACGCACGATCATCCCGCTGGGGGAGCGCAGCGAGTACAACGTCGGCCCGGCACAGAGCGCCGACGGCCGCTACGTCGCCTTCTTCACGACCAAGACGAACCTCTTCGGCATCGAGCTGGTGCTCGCGGAGAGCGCCACCGGGCGCATCATCCGCCGCCTGTCGGGTCCGCAGAGCGACGGCCACTTCGACGCGATCAGCTTCATCAACTCGTCGGGTGACTTCTCCCCCGACGGCTCGCGCTTCGCGTTCATCGTGTACGCCGACGGCGACAATCACATCGCCATCCTGAATACGGAGAACGGCGACATCGTGCGCCGCTTCCAGCCCGACGACGTCGGAGCGGTCTACAACGTGGCCTGGTCGCCGAACGGACGGCAGCTCGTGTTCAGCGGCGCCCGCGGCGGCATCAGCGACTTGTATCTCGCGGACGTCGAAACCGGGGCCATCCGGCAGCTCACCAACGATCGTTACGGCGATCTCCAGCCGACCTTCTCGCCGGACGGACGCACCATCGCCTTCGCGACCGATCGCGCGGATGGTACGAGCTTCGACCGGCTGACCTTCGGGTCGCTTCAACTGGCGATGCTCGACGTCGAAAGCGGCGCCGTGACCGTCGTGAACGGGTTTGCTCGCGGCAAGCACATCAACCCGCAGTTCTCGCCCGACGGCCGGAACATCTTCTTCGTCTCGGATCAGGATGGCGTCAGCGATCTGTACCGTCATGACCTGAGCAGCGGGCAGGTCTACCGGATCACGCGCGTTGCCACGGGCATCTCCGGCATCACGTCGCTGTCCCCGGCGATCACCATGGCGCGCAACAGTGGAAACCTGATGTTCACCGTTTTCAAGGATCAGGGATACTCCATCAACATGTTCGAGCCGTCGGAGCTGGTCGGCGTCCCGGTGGACGTCGATGCAGGCACGCAGGTGGCCAGCGCGGCAACGCTGCCGCCGGGCGACGTCGCGGGCAACATGACCGTGGCGTCGTATCTCGCCAGTCCGCTCCAGGGGCTGGTCTCCGGCAACGACTTCACCATCGTGCCGTACCGATCGTCCTTCTCGCTCGACGCGCTCGGGCAGCCCGCGATCGGGGTCGCGACGGGACCGTTCGGGACCGGCCTCGCAGGCGGCGTTTCGGCGCTCTGGGGCGACCAGCTCAGCGACCAGGTGATCTTCGGCGCACTCCAGGCGAACGGCACGGTGAAGGACTTCGGCGGTGCGGTGTTCTACCAGAATCTCACGCGCCGCTGGAATTGGATGGCCGGCGCGCAGCACATCCCGTACTTGAGCATAGCTCAGGGCGCCGCGCTGGGCGGCACCGGCAGCTGCGTTTCGGGCAGCGTCTGCTACTACCAGCTGCTGCAGCGCATCTTTGTCGATCAGACGATGCTGAACACGCAGTACCCGTTCAGCACGACGCGCCGGATGGAGTTCGGAGTGAGCGCCACGCGCCTGTCGTGGCAGCAGGAAATGGACAGCGTCGTGGTGACGGCCGGCGGATTGATCACGAATCGCGGCCGCCGGAGCGCGGCGGGGCCGGAACCGCTCTTCTACGCGCAGGGCACCGCCGCGTACGTGGGTGACAACTCCTTCTTCGGCTTCACCAGCCCGATCTCGGGGGGCAGATTCCGGATCGAGGGGTCGCCCACCGTCGGCGACGTGGTGTTCAATACGGCGCTGGCGGACTTCCGGCGATATCTCTTCGTCCGGCCGCTGACTTTCGCCGCGCGCGGCATGCACTACGCGCGCTATGGCCAGGATGCCGACAACTACCAGCGCCTCTCACCGCTGTATCTGGGGCAGGAAACCCTGATTCGCGGCTACGGCGCCATTTCGGTGCAGCCCGAGGAGTGCGCCGCCGAACCCGCGGGGGGCTCGGGAAGATGCCCCGTGATCGAGCGGCTCCTTGGCAGCCGGCTCGTGGTCGCGAACCTCGAGATGCGTATCCCAGTGCTCGGGACGAGTTCCTTCGGTCTTGTGAACTTCCCCTATCTGCCGCTCGAGGTGTCGCCATTCTTGGACGCCGGGCTGGCGTGGACCTCGGACCAGAGTCCCGAGCTGACGTTCCAGGAAGGCGCCACGAGCACGCCGACTTGCAATGCGGCGCCGGATCCGACGACGCTGTACCCCTGCGCACAGCGCATTCCGGTGTTCAGCACCGGCGTCTCGTTCCGCTTCAATTTGATGGGATACGCGGTGATCGAGACGTACTTCGCGAAACCATTCCAGCGCCCCACGAGGAACTGGGTGTGGGGATTCCAGCTCGCGCCCGGTTGGTAGCGGTCGAAGTGGTTCCCGTTGATCGTTAGCGCTCCAGGCCGTACAGCGCCCGGTACAGCTCCGCGTTGCGCTGCACGATCCGCACGTAGTCGCGCGTCTCGACGAACGGAATGCGCTCGGTGAACAGCTCCGGATCACTCGCGCCGACGCGCTGTGCCCAGCGGCGCACCCGGGAGCCGCCGGCGTTGTAGGCGGCCAGTGCGCGCGGCAGGCTGCTGTACTGCGAGAGCGCCGCGCGCAGATGTGACGTGCCCAGCTCGAGGCTCACGTGCGGATCGAAGAGCAGCGCGGGATCCCACACGGGGTAGTTCCTGGAGCGCGCGATCGCTTCTCCGACGCTCGGCATCACCTGCATGAGCCCGCGTGCGCCCGCGACGGAGAGCGCGCGCGGAAACCACTGTGACTCCTGCCGGATGACGGCCGCGACGAGCGCCGGATCCAGCCGGTGCTCGCGTGAGCGCGCCACGAACTCCGCCTCGTGAATCATTGGATACACGATGCGGTAGGCGCGTTCGTCTGCCGCGGCCGAGTCGCCGCGCGCCCGCCCGTGGGCCACGGCGCGCCAACCGACGCGAATGGCGCGCGGCACCTGCCCGCGATCGAGGAATGCCGCGCCGGCGGCGAGCGCCAGATCCGGATTCTCGGCGACGTCGCGCTCCACTTCGTCGTACTCGTGGCGCTCCTCGGTGGTCATGCCGAGCTCGTTCAAGCGAGCCGCGCGTGTCATCGCCACGTCGATGGACGCATCGCGCGGCAGCGGTCCCGGCGTCACGGCGGGAGTCCAGTTCTTCGTCTCGAGCCGACGGGCGCTCGTCACCGCGTAGTACGAGAGCGGTTCGCGCTGCATGGCGGCGGTCCAGCGCTCGCGCGCCACCGCTGCATTCCCCGCGCGCGCGTGCGCGCGCCCGGACCAGTAGAGCGCCGCCATCACCTCGGGCGAGCTCGGGAAGCGCCGCGGCAGCGCGTCGAATGCGGTTGCGGCCCGGCGCGGGTCGCCGAGAGCGAAGCTCAGGATGCCGGCGCGGAAGCACGCGTTGTCTGAGAATGACCCGGGGCGCGCCTGCGTGCAGGCCGACTGGTGCAGATCGCGCGCGCGGCGCTCGCTGCCCGCGTCGCTTTCCATGTCGGCCAGCAGATACGTCGCGTCCGCAGCCCAGGGCGTTCCAGCATTCAGCCGGATCACGCGATCGAGCGCGCCGCGCGCCGCCGCGCGCGAGCCCGCGCGCACCAATGCGAGGCCGCGGAGATAGCGTGCTTCGGCGACGGCCCCCCCCCCGGCCCCGAAGCGACGGTCGCCGATGCGGCGGGCAGCTTCGGTATTGCGGCCGGTGGCGATGGATGCACGGGCCCAGGCGATGTGGTCGCGGTCCGTCAGCAGGTTGGCTGGCGACCGGGCGAAGCCGGACGCCGCGCGCCCCGAAAGCCCGCCCTCGGCCGCGCGCCTGGCAACCAGCAGCTGCGACGTGGCGTCGAGATCCGGGAACGCGGCATCGAGCACCTCGATGGCTCGCGCGAGACTCCCGCCGCTCGCCTCGCTCTGGATGTAGCGCAGCAGTCCCGATCGCAGCGCGGCTCGCGCCGACGGCTCGGTGGCCGCGGTGAGCCGCAGCCGGTACGCCGACGCCATGTCGTCGAGTTTCTCGTAGGCATCGGCCGCGGCCAGCAGCATTCCGAACCGCTCCAGTGCCTGCGCTTCGGTATGTTCGACGCGCCCCTTCGCCGCGTCGTGCTTCACGCGCGCGTACAGGCGCTTGCGCTCCGCTGTCTCACGAGTCACTCCCGCGGCACGCAGCAGCAGCCACTCGCCCGCCAGCGGCAACCCGTCCGCCGCCCGCCTGTAGCGCACCGCGGAGCTGTCCCGCTCGTCCAGGCGATCGAGAGCGCGCGCGAGGAGGAGCTCCCGAAACGCGCGCGTTGCGTCGCTGGTCTGCATCAGCAGCGCAGCCTGGGCGTGCTCGCGAGCCTTGGCCGCGTCGCCACGCTCGAGCGCAGCTCGGGCCAGCAGCTCGCGTCCTTCACCGCTGAACCTGGTATCGAGCCATGGTTCGAAGGACAGCATGGCCTCCACCAGCGTCCAACCACCCCACGCCGCCGCGGCGCGAGCGGCAACGATCACGGCTTCCGGTGTGCGACGCTCGGCGGTGCGCAGCACGGGCATTGCCCGTCTGGTCGCCGCCCACGCGCGTCCCTCGGCCAGGTCGGCCTGAGCGGCGCGGACATCCGCGTCGGTCGTGGTGACCGGGGGCGGGGAGAGCGAGGGAGCGACTTCGCCGGCGGCTTCGCGGCGATCACCCCCCTGCTGGCAGGAGACGGCGGCGGCGAGCACGAATCCGTGCAGGATGACGTTCAGCATGCGGCCACCAGGGTCACGTTCCATACCAGCGCGGGCTACCCTGCCCGCGAAGAGCTCGCCACCTTCTTTCGATGATCGCAGGACCAAACCTCCAGGCAGAATGAAAGGGCCTCTGCGCGCGCGGCCCCTCACGTTCGCGCGCCGGCGTTTCCTCGAGTTCATCGTCGCCATCGTGGTGCTGCACACGCTCGCGATAGCGGCCTACTACCTGATCGACATTCCGTCGGCGCCTCAACGGCATCAGAAGCTATACGCCTGGGCGTGGATGGTGCTGACAGCGGTGGTGGTGCTGGGGGGGCTTCAGCGCATCAAGCGGGCAAGGCGGCTGGATCGCGAGCGCGGCTGACGGCAGCGCGGCTCGAGTTCGTTCACCACACAAACGACGAAGGCATGACAGCCCTCACCGATCTCGAAACTCCCGCGCTGGTCGTGGATCTCGACCGCATGGAGCGCAATCTCGACCTCGCGGCGTCGTACGCCGCCACGCATGGCCTCGCGCTGCGTCCGCACATCAAGACGCACAAGTCGCCCCTGCTCGCGCTCGAACAGCTCCAGCGCGGGGCCGTCGGGGTCACTTGCGCCACGCCCAACGAGGCCGAGGTCATGAGCGAGGTGTGCGACGACATCCTCGTGATGTATCCCCCGGTGGGCGAGCGGCGGGCGGCGCGTCTCGCCGGGATCGCGACTCGTGTCCGGCTGACGGTGGCGCTGGACTCGGAGCCGGCCGCGGCGCAGCTGTCGCGTGCCGCGGTGGCGGCCGGGGCGCGCGCGCGGGTGCTGGTGGAAGTGGATGCGGGAATGCACCGCGTTGGCGTGCAGACGCCCGCCGACGCGGTGGTGCTCGGCCGGCGCATCGCGGAGATGCCCGGCCTGGAGCTCGCCGGCGTTGCGCTGTATCCCGGGCACATCCGAGGTCCGGTCGCCGGGCACGCCCCTCAGCTCGCCGACCTCGCCCACTCGATCGCCGTCGTGCGCGACGCGTTCGCGGGCGCCGGGCTCCCGTTGTCCGTGGTGAGCGCGGGCTCGACGCCGACCATCTGGGAGACACACCTCATCACCGGCATCACGGAGATGCGCCCCGGCACGTACATCTACAATGACCGCACGACGGCAGAGATCGGCGCCTGCAGCATGGACGACTGCGCGCTCACCGTGCTCGCGACGGTGGTCAGCACGTCCGTGCCGGGGCAGGCGGTGATCGACGCCGGCACGAAGGCGCTGGGGCGCGAGCCGATTCGCGGCGCCGCGGGGGAAGGATTCGGCTGCCGGCTGGACGACCCTGCCGTGGTGGTGAAGTCGATGTCAGAGGAGCACGGGATCCTGGATCTCTCGCGGACAGCCTGGCGGCCGAAGGTGGGCGACCGCGTGCGAGTCGTGCCGAATCACGTGTGCATCGTGGTGCATCTGGCGGACGTCGTGTACGGCATCCGCGATGGCGACGTGGCGTCCAGCTGGCCGGTGGCCGCCAGGGGTCGCGGCCAACCGGTGCTGGCGGATCTAGGACGCTAGCGGCGCGTCAGGCCGCGCGAGACGTCTCACGCGCGACGTCCGATTCGGTCGCGTCCGGACGGGCGGGCGGCAGCTCCGACGGGCGGTAGACGTTCTTCAGCACCTCGTGAACGAGTACCGTGGGGCGGAGCGCGGGATTCTGGGTGTAGTTGGCGATCGGCATGGTGTTCTCTCTTCTTGTCCAGTGAGACACCAGCATCGCACGAAAGGTTGTCTCAGCCGCTCAGATATTCGCGGGCGGCATCGACGTCCCCCTGCACGAGCGCATGGCCGGCCTCCAGCCACCGCAGGTCGACGCGCGCGCCCGCGGCGCGCAGCATCTCCGCCAGGCGCTCCGTGTTCTCGGGGCGGACGATGGGGTCCGAGCGGCCGGCGCAGAGCAGCGTTGAGCTTTCGCTCAGTTCCGGAGGCGTTTCCGGCTGGAAGGGCACCATCGCGCGCAACAGAATGCCTCGCCGGAGGGTCGCCGGCTCGCTGAGCATCACGCTCGCGGCGATGTTCGCGCCATTGGAGAAGCCGAGCGCGACGAGCCGCTCCGGCGCGACATCGTGACGCTCACCCACCGCGCGGATGAACCGCGCCAGCTGCGCCGTGCGCTCC
>Ga0299914_10000769_pt1 | contig 19993 bp, 18 predicted proteins | sample RVTome_10_FD_201361 | JGI IMG/M metagenome (GOLD analysis project Ga0299914, IMG submission 201361) | Soil microbial communities from uranium-contaminated site in the Upper Colorado River Basin, Wyoming, United States - RVT153D57 (version 2) ...
GGCTCGGAAGACGTGAGCTCGACCGCGCTGCGGTTGTTCCTCGGAGGCGCTCGGCAGCTCCGCTGAAGCCACTCTGGTATCGGGAGAGCCTCGCCGGCGAGGAGGGCGCGGGCTGCCAGGGGCTGCAGGTGCCGGGCGAGGAGTGCTCGCCACGGGACTTCCTCCTCTCGAACGTGTCCGGGCAGACGGAGGACTGGCACAAGTTCGGGATGGAGTGGAAGGAGCACATCGCCTGGATCTCGCCGATGCTGGCGACGCTCGCCGCCTTCCTCGTCTTCTATTACGGGCCGGCGCTGGCCCGGAACCGCACGGCCCGGCTGCTCGTGCTCGTTATTTTCACCGGCGCGTTCCCGGCCGCGGCGATCGCGGGCCTCTTCGGCGCCCTAATCACGAAGACGGCGCCGATCACGTGAGGAAAGGCCGATGAGCGAGGCTGTCAGGGCAAGCCAACTCGAGGATGCCGATCGCCCGACTGGCCCGGCCGCCGCGGCTGTGCTCGCGACCGGCGTCGGCCCTTTCGTTCTTGGCTTGCTGACGACGCTCAGCGAGGCGAGCACGGGCGTGCACGACTTCCTCGAGTTCGACAAGGACGTCGCCCCGCTCTCCGGCAAGACGATCATCGCCGCCATCGCATATCTGGTGTCCTGGGCGCACCCGACGCGCAGATGATGTCGCGCTCCGGAACGTCATGCGGCTCGCGGACGGGCGGCAGATCGTCCTCCGGCACCCGCACGACATGACCCAGATTGCCTGCCTGGCACCCGGAGATCGCGTGTGGCTGATCCCGACCGGCGTCTAGCCTCCGACCGGCGCGCCGGCCTGCTGGCGGTAGTCCACTCCGCGGTGTCAGGTGCCTGGCGAGGTCGATTCTCGGGATCGTCGCTGCACAAGTGCATGAGAGGGCGCACGGCTCCTGGCTCGAACCGCGTGCTGCCGCGTAGTTGTCCGCATCGACTTCAGGGAAGGCCCCGATGGCCTTCGGCGCCGCCGAAGTGAGGCTCTGTCCAACCAAAGGAGTTCGATGAGCCTCACCGCGACAGCCCGCTCGATCCCCGGAACGCTCCGCCAGGAGATCGTGATTGACGGGAGCCACCGCCTGATCACCGACGAGCCGGAACGCGTCGGGGGTGAGGGAAGCGCGCCGTCGCCGCACGAGTTGTTTCCCGCCGCGCTCGCCGCCTGCGTGGCGACGACACTCGTCATGTACGCGCGCACCAAGGAGTGGGACCTAGGAGACGTGGAGGTCGACGTCGACTACGACCATCACTCGACGCCGCGGATCTTCCAGGTCGATGTCCGAGTGACGGGCGAGCTCAGCGATCTCCAGCTCGAGCGCCTGGAGAGGGTTGCCGCCGCATGTCCGCTTCGCCGCTCGATCGAGAGCGGGATCGAGTTCGTCGAGCGGATGGAACTGCGGCGCGAGCCCGCGCCACCGCGCGGCCTCGTGCCGGCGGGTGGCCCGGCGTGAGCCGGAAGCGGATCGTCGTCCTCGGCGGCGGCACCGGCGGCACGATGACCGCCAACCGGCTCCGGCGCCGCTTCGATGCGGACGAGGCGGAGATCCACGTCGTCGACCGCGACAACCGGCACGTGTACCAGCCCGGACTGCTGTTCGTGCCCTTCGGGCTCGCCCAGGTCGAGGAGATCGTCCGGCCGCGGAGCCGGCAGCTCCGCAACGGCATCGCCTTCCACGAGAACGAGGTCGAGTCGGTCTGGGTCGAGCGCGATGAGGTGCTCCTCGACGACGGGAACGTGCTGCCCTACGACGTGCTCGTCGTTGCCACCGGCGTTCGGCTCCAGCCGGAGGAGACGGAGGGCCTCACCGGTCCGGGCTGGAACGAGCGCGCCTTCACGTTCTACTCACCCGAAGGCGCGGCGCAGCTGCAGCGGGCGCTCCACGGCTTCGAGGGCGGCCGCCTGGTCGTGAACCTCGTCGACATGCCGATCAAGTGCCCGGTCGCGCCGCTCGAGTTCGCCTTCCTCGCCGACTGGTATTTCCGCGAGTGTCGTATCAGGGACAAGGTCGAGCTCGTCTACTCGACGCCACTCGACGGCGCCTTCACCAAGCCGATCGCATCGGAGCACTTCTCCGGGCTGCTCAGCGAGAAGGAAATCGAGCTCGTGACGGAGTTCAACGCGGGCGAGGTCGACGCCGTCGGGGGGAGGCTCGTCGCTTACGACGGCCGCGAGCTCGACTTCGACCTGCTCGTGACGGTCCCGCTGCACGGCGGCGCCCCCTACGTCGAGCGCTCGCCCGGGCTCGGCGACGCGCTCGGATTCGTGCCGACCGACAGGCGCACGCTGCAGACGCTCGTGAGGCCGAACGTGTTCGCGCTCGGCGACGCGACCGAACTACCGACCTCGAAGGCCGGCTCCGTCACCCACTTCGAGGCCGAGGTGCTGACCGAGAACGTCTCCCGCTACTTCGCCGGCGACGAGCTCGACGCGGGCTACGACGGGCACGCGAACTGCTTCATCGAGACCGGCTTCCACAAGGCGTTGCTGATCGACTTCAACTACGAGACCGAGCCGCTCCCCGGGCACTTCCCGACCGCGTTCGGGTTGCCGCTCCTGCGGGAGTCGCGGCTCAACCACCTCGTCAAGCTCCTGTTCCAGTCGGTCTACTGGCACGCGCTCCTGCCGGGGCGGCAGATCCCAGGGCTCGGGCCGGCGATGCCGATGCGCGGCAAGCAGCAGACCCGGATTCACGCCTGAGAGGAGAGCGAGATGACCGTGACCCTGATCGCCGATGCCCCGGTCGACGTCGACGCCGAGGGCTTCCTGACCGACCCGGGCGAGTGGAACGAGACGATCGCGAGCGCGATCGCCCTGCAGAATGGGCTTCCCGAGCTGGCCGACCGGCACTGGCGGGTCGTGCGGTTCATGCGCGAGCGCTACCTCGCCACCGGCACGGCCCCTTCGATCCGGGCGCTGGGCAAGGAGTCGGGCGTTCCGATCAAGGAGCTCTACCAGCTCTTCCCCAAGGGGCCGGCCAAGCTCGCCGCCAAGATCGGCGGCATTCCCAAGCCGAAGGGCTGCATCTAGAAAGGAGCACACGATGACCGAGCTGCTCGGACACCCACAGCTCCTACCGGCCGAGCCGGAGACGATCGAGAAGGTCTCGATCGTGATCTCGAAGGGCTCGCTCGAAGGGATCTACCCGGGGCTGATCATGGCGAACGGCGCCCGCATGGAGGGGATCGAGGCCGACCTCTTCTTCACCTTCTTCGGCCTCGACGCAATCCGCAAGGAGCGCCTCGACAAGATCAAGGTCGCGACCGTCGGAAACCCCGGAATGCACCTGCCCACCTGGCTCGGCGCTATCCCCGGCATGTCCTGGCTGGCGACGAAGCTGATGCAGCGGCAGATGGAGAAGATCGACATCCCCCCCATCCCCGAGTTCATCGAGCTCCTCGGCGACTCGGGCGCCCATTTCTATACGTGCAAGGCGACCGTCGACATGTTCGGTCTGACCATGGAGGACTTCGTCCCCCAGGTCGAGGAGATCATCTCCGTCGGCGAGTTCTACGAGAAGTCCGCCGGCGGCCAGATCATCTTCACCTAGAGGACCACCCCCGCATCAGCCGGCGCCGCCAGCTCCTGGCGGCGCCGGTCTTGTCTACGGCCAATTACGCAGCCGAATCGGCGCAGGCCCCGATAACGGGCGGCGCGCCGGTGCCGCGCTCGCAGCCTTCCTCCTCGGCCGGTCGAGTGGAGAAGGCGAGGCGACGACGATGGCCTTCGCCACGATCGCGTTGGCCGAGCTGGCGCTCGTCTTCTCCGTCCGCTCGCCGATCCGACCGGCGTGGGAGGCACCTCGCAACACCTACCTTCTCGCCAGCGTCGTTCTCTCGGCGGCGCTCGTCGGTCGCCCTGTACGTACCGCGTTGAACGAGCCGCTCGGGACCGTCCCGCTGGACGTCTTCGAGCTGACCCTCGCCGCCGTGCCCGCGGTCGCCCCCTTCGTGCGCGTCGAGCTTGGAAGGCGGTCTTCCGCCGCGCCGGCTGGACGCTGGGGGCGGGGGGTGATCGATGACACGGCAGATGCTCCGACTGTTCCTGCTGCCGTGGGGCGCTGTTCAGCCACTACTTCCCCGACCTCGGCTACGGGGCGAACGACGGCATCATCACCACCCTTTCCGTCGTCTCCGGCGTCGTCGGGGCCGATCTCTCCGAGTGCGTCATCCTCATCCTCGGCTTCGCGAACCTTGTCGCCGACGGCTTCCAATGGGGGCGAGCAACTTCCTCTCCCGCCGGTCTTATGCCGAGGCGGGCCGAACGCGCCGATCCTCCGGAGGCGGCCCGGCGCGGCGACCCTCGTCGGGTTTCTGACCGCCGGGATCGTCTCGCTCCGTCGCGTATCTCGTCCCGCTCGCTGACGAGGCGCGCTTCCCCGCCGCGATCGTGCTGACCCTCGCGACGCTCTTCGTGCTCGGAGCCTCGCGCGCCCTCATCACCCGGCTCGGCTGGGTTCGGAGCGGGCTCGAGATGCTCGCCGTGGGCGCGCTCGCTGCCGCCGTCGCCTGCGCGATCGGTGCCGTGGCATCAGCACTCACCGACTAGCCCCTCGGGCTGCCACGCTCAGGTGACGAGCAGAACGGCGATCGCAAAATAGGCGAGGATCGAAAGCAGGTCCTGGATGACGGTGGCGAGCGGCCCCGAGCCGAAGGCGGGATCGCGGCCCATCCGCGCCAGCGCGTAGGGAAGCGCCATGGCGACGACTGTGGCAACCGAGCAGCTGAACGCCAGAGAGAGCGCGACCGTCGCGGCCACTCTCGCCTCGCCCCACGCGGCGAGCGCAAAGGGGAAGAAGAGCGAGCCGAGCAGGGCGCCGATCACGAGCCCGGTCGCCAGCTCGCGGGCGAAGACCGCGCGGACGGGAACGCCCAGCGCCATGCCACGGATGACGACCGCCTCCGTCTGGGTGCCGACCGCGTCCGCCATGTAGACGACCGCCGGAATGAAGAAGGCGAGCAGCACCTGCTTACGCAGGTCGTCCTCGAAAGCCCCGACCAACAGCGCGGACGTCATCGCCCCGAGCAGCCCGAGAGCGAGCCATGGCAGCCGATGCCACAGCCGGCGGAGCATCACTTCCTCTGACGCCATACGCGCGGCGGACGCGCGCGAGAGGAACCCGCCCAGGCGCGCGAGGTCCTCCTCATGCTCGAGCTCGAGGACGCACAAGAGCCGGCCAGGAGGCACGAGCCCATGGAACCGGCCCTCCGCGTCGACGACGGCGACACTCCGGCCGCCGCTCCGCGCGGCCTGTCGAGTGGCCGTCTCGAGGTCCAGCTCCGGCACCACGACCGTCGGGGCATCGGCCAAGTCCCCGACGGGAGCTCCGCCAGGCGCCGCGAGCAGCCGCTCGATGCCGACGACGCCGACGAGGCGCTCTCCCTCCACAACGGCGACGTCGGTCGCGCTCCCAAACCGCCGGCCGGCGATCGCCGCTCGCACCTCGTCCGCGCGGGTAGCCGGTGAGGCGCGCGGCACCTCGGAAACCGCCTCTTCCCCAGCCGTCCCAGGCGGGCGGCTGCTCTCCGCGACGGCGATATCTGCGGCCACAGGCAGACTCTCGCACGGCCACAAGACGCCCCTAACGTGCGTCGTCGAGGCAGATGCCGCGCGGGGCGCACCTCACGCTCACGGCCAGCTGCGAGGCCGTGTGCTCTGCCTAGCCGATCGTCGCCGGCGCGTTCGCACCCGCCGTGGCCGCGGTGAGAGCGGCGACACGGCGCCGTACGCTGTCGAGCGTGAGGTCGATGACCTCGGCGCAGCTGGTCGCCGAGGCCGCGCTTAGCTCGATCCGCCCGCCCCGTGAGTCGGGGCGGGCGAGCGTGGCTGCTTCGGCAGCAAGCGATGGCCGTCGACCACTGCGGATGCCGCGTCGACGAGCTTGCGGTTCGTCGGGCGTGCGTGCTCACGAAGCATCTCGAAGGCAGTCGGCTCGTCGATCGAGTGGCGTTCCATGAGGATGCCGTTCGCTCGCTCGGTGACAGCACGGCGGCCGAAGGCACATTCGAGGTCGTGGTACTCGGTGAAGCGGCGCAGCACGATGTCGATCGAGTAGGCGAAGAGGCCTCGCTTGGATGCCTCCTTGACGAAGTCGGGATCGGGCGCGTGGATGAGGGCGTTCACTGGGCAGGCAGCCTCGTGCACGATCTTCTCGACCAATTGGAGCGCATGCTCGGAGCTCTCGCTCAGCCCGACAAGAGCGACGTCCGGCCGTTCCCGCGCCGTCACCGCTGCGACATCCTCCACCTCGATCTCGCGCCTACCGGCGGGCCTCTGATTGGCCGTCCGGACCCTCGCGTGCAGGTGCTAGGGTGAAGGTCGTCCGGCCCTCACCCTCGGCGGACACTCTTCCGGCTCCGACACCTGGCCGGCGTCGCGCGTCACCTCGATGGTCGCGCGGAAAACGCAAGCCTCAGGAGCCGTCAATTTCCCTCTCTTCTCCGAACCGCTCGATCGGTTCGCTCATCTATTGGAACGAGGTCGACAAGGGCGGTCACTTCGCGGCGTGGGAAGAGCGGAACTCTTCGCTACCGAGATTCACGCGGCATTCAGATCGCTGCCCTAGTTCGAGGCGAGTGCCCTACGCGGCAAATGCCGCTCTGAGTCCAATTGGAGAGAGACAAATGTCCGTGTTGTTCACGCATCGGTATTTGACCGAGGGCGGATCCGGGGTGGCCCTGATGGATTCGACGAGCCCGAGCGCGACGATCGGACCTCAGTCGAGGGGAGGTGGTCGAGCGTGAGCACGGAGCTGATGGATGCTGAGTCTGCGATTTCCGCACCTCAGCGCGAGCGGCGGCCGTTGCCGGAATCGCCGCTGATCGTGCTCCAGGGGGTCGAGAAGGTCTACCGGATGGGTAAGGTCGAGTATCGCGCCCTGCGCGGCGTCGACCTCTCGATTGCGGCCGGCGAGATGGTGGCGGTGGTCGGGCCGTCGGGGAGCGGCAAGTCGACGATCCTGAACATGATCACGGGGATCGACCGGCCGACGGCCGGAACGGTCACCGTCGATGGAAGGCGCCTCGACGAGCTGAGCGAAGAGGAGCTGGCCGTCTGGCGGGGCGCGAACGTGGGGATCATCTTCCAGTTCTTCCAGCTGCTGCCGACTCTCTCGTCGCTCGAGAACGCGGTGCTGCCGCTCGACTTCGCGCGCCGCGGCTCGAAGCGTGAGCGCTTTGAACGGGCGCAGCACAACCTTCAGCTGGTCGGGCTCGGCGACAAGCTCGATCATCTGCCGGCGGAGCTCTCCGGTGGCGAGCAGCAGCGGGTCGCGATCGCGCGCTCGCTTGCCGCCGACCCGAGACTGATCGTGGGGGACGAGCCGACCGGGAACCTGGACACGGTCACGGCGGCCGAGATGTTCGAGCTGCTCGAGCGGCTGAACGGCGAGGGCAAGACGATCCTGTTCGTGACGCACGACCGCGAGCTGGCGGGGCGCGCGCGGCGCGTCGTCACGATCCGCGACGGCGTCGTCGTGGACGGCTGAGGGGGCAGCGATGGTCTCTGCGTCGCTGCGGAAATCGGTCACCGATCTCTCCCGGCGGCGGGCGCGGACGGCGTTCACGGTCGCCACGCTCGCGTTCGCGGTGGCGAGCTTCTCGTTCTTCGCCATTCCGACGCTGATCGACCGCGCGATGCAGGAGGAGGTGCGCGCCGGCCGCCTGGCCGACGCGACCGTGGGAATACGGCCGCTGGCGCTCAGCTCCGAACAGCTTGAGGCGCTGGCGGCGCTCCCGAACGTGATCGCGGTCGAGCCGCGCTCGAGCGTCGACACGCGCGTGCTCGTGGGCGAGCGACGCGCTCCGGCGCTCGTGATCGGCGTGCGGGACTTCGCCCGCCAGGGCGTCGACGTGGTGCGCGTTGAGTCCGGAGCGTTTCCGGGTCGGGGCGAGGTCCTCGCCGACCTGCAGGACGCCAACGTCGGCGTCTACGACGGCCGCGCCGGGGACACCCTGACCGTCGTCGGCGCCGACCGTGAGCGTGCCACCTTCGCGGTCAGCGGCCGCGGACGCAGCCTCCCCGGTGGCGAGCGAGTCCAAGACGAGAGCGTGATCGTCCTCTACGCGACGGCGGCCACCGTGGCGGCGCTGAGCGGCGAGGCGGGTTACGGTGAGCTGGCGCTGCGGCTGCGCGACCCTAGCCCGGCTGCGGCCGCCGAGACGGTCGAGGCGGTGCGGGGCTACCTCGCCACGGTGCCGGGGTTCGCCGGCTTTTCGAATCTGGCGGAGGTGCGCGCGCCCGGCGATTGGCCGGGGAAGGGTGAGACCGAGAAGTTCTCGCAGCTCTTGAGCGTGATCACGCTGTTGGCGCTGCTCTCGGCGCTGGTCTTGATCTCGAACACGATGAGCACGCTCGTGGCCGAGCAGACGGGCGACATCGGGATCATGCGCGCGATCGGCGCCCGCCGCCGCCAGGTGGCGGGCGTGTACCTGAAGACGGCTTTGCTGCTCGGCGCGCTGGGCGCGCTCGCGGGCATCGGGCTCGGCATCGTCTTGTCGAGCCTGCTCGCCCGCTACTTCGGCTCGATGTTCTGGGCGATCGACGTCGGCTTCGGCGTCGATCCGATCGTGCTCCTCGGCAGCGTCCTGGTCGGCCTGCTGGCGCCCCCGCTTGCCGCGCTGCCGGCGATCCGCCGCGGTGTCCGCGTCGACCTGCGCGAGGCGCTCGAGGCGACCGGCTCCGCGGTCGGCGGTCAGGACGCCGCAGACCGGGTCCTGCGCCGTGCCCGCTTCCTGCCGCGGGCGATGCAGATCGGGTTGCGCAGCGTGGGGCGGCGCAAGCGGCGCAGCCTCGCGACGGCGCTGATCGTCGCGCTCGCCGTCGGCAACCTGCTCGCCGTCCTGGGCATCGCGGCGGGGGTGACGGAGAGCTCGCGCACGTCGTGGGGCGACCACCTCGAGGACGTTCGCATCTCCACGGGAGGGCGCGCGCTCTTTGACGAGCGCGCCGAGCGGGTGATCCGCTCGACCCCGGGTGTCGCGGAGGCGCAACCAGCCCTCGTCAACGATGTCACCCTAGGCGGCGAAGACGCGGTCGTGTGGGGTGTTCCGCGCGAACCGCTCTTGCGCTACCGGCTGACCGACGGTCGCTGGTTCAGCGGCGCCGAGGAGCAGGGCCGCGAGCGGGTGGCCGTGATCGAGCGCAACGTCGCCCAACTCACAGGTGTGGAGGTCGGAGAGCGGGTCACGGTCGTCACCGCGGCGGGGTCCGCTCAGCTCCGCATCGTCGGCGTCGCCGAGAACCAGCAGGAGCAAGGGACGGCGCTCTACGTCCCGCTGACGACCGCGCGCGCGCTGCTCGGCCGGCCGGCCGACGCGAGCACCTACTGGATCAGGATGACGTCATCCGATCACGCGTCCGTCGATCGCATAACGACTCGGCTCGAGGACCGCTTGGGCGCGCTCGGCTACCAGGTCGCCAGCGAGATCACCTACGTCGCTGAACGCGACGAGATCGCCGCCAACCGCACGATCACGACGACGATCACCCTGCTCGGATTCTTGATCGTGGCGATGAGCATGTTCGGCCTCGCGAACGCGATCACGACGAACGTGCTCGAGCGCACCCGCGAGATCGGCATCCTCCGCTGCATCGGCGCGCGCGCCCGCGATGTCCGCCGCATCTTCACCACCGAAGGAGTCGCGCTCGCCATCGCAGGCTGGATGCTCGGCGTCCCGCTTGGCTACGCGCTCACCCGCCTGCTGGTCTGGCTGGTCTGGGAGGTCGTCGACCAGCGGATCCCGATCGCCTTCCCACCCTGGAACGTCCTGATCGCCCTCGTCGGGACGGTGGCGCTCGCACTCCTCGTGCTGCTCCTCCCGGTACGCCGTGCCGTCCGCTTCCGCCCAGGCGACGCCCTCCGCCACGCCTGACGACATATGGCTACGGAGCCGACCACCGGATCGCCAACCGCCCCGCCACGCGCCCGCTGGACCGCAGGCCGGATCGTTCTCGTCATCCTCGGAAGCCTGGCCGCTCTAGTCGGCGCCGGACTCCTCGCGGCGGGCGGGGGCCTTCTGTGGGCCGACCAGACCCAGCGCGATGACGACGGCTATCTGAGCACGCCCGCGGAGCGATTCGAGACGAGCTCGTACGCGATCGTCTCCGAGCCGATCGACCTCGTGGAGGCGGACACGGAGGGAGCCGACTGGCTGCTCTCGGACGACGTCCTCGGTGACGTCCGCCTGCAGGCGGCCGACGGCGACCTGTTCGTCGGAATCGGGCCGACGAGCGACGTCGAGGCGTACCTGCGCGGCGTCGAGCACCACCTCCTCACGGATGTCGAGTACGACCCGTTCCGGGCCGGGTACGAGGCGAGGGCGGGCGATGCACCCACCGCTCCGCCGGGGGAGCAGGACTTCTGGGCCGCGACAGCGTCGGGATCCGGCGAGCAGACGCTGACATGGGATCCCGAGAGCGGCAACTGGTCGCTCGTGGTGATGAACGCCGACGCCTCCTCCGGGGTCGCCGCCGACATGAGCGTCGGCGCGGAGGCCAACTTCCTGATCTGGCTGGCGATCGGGCTGCTCGTGGCGGGCGGCATTCTCTTGCTCGGCGGCGCCGGCTTGATCTTTCTCGGCGCCCGCCACGCAGGGGCGCCCGCGCCCGCGACGGCCGCGCCGGGAGCGGTCGCGGCAGGGGCGGCGGACACGCCGGGGGTAGCCGCCGTCTCGACCGCGGTCGTGCCCACCGCCTACCCCGTGGCCGTGGCCGGAGAGCTTCAGCCCGATCTCAGCCGCTGGCTCTGGCTCCTGAAGTGGATCCTCGCGATTCCGCACTACGTCGTGCTCGCGTTCCTCTGGATCGCCTTCTCGATCCTCACGCTCGTGGCCGCGGTCGCGATCCTCTTCACGGAACGCTTCCCGCGCGGGATCTTCGACTTCAACGTCGGCGTCCTGCGCTGGACCTGGCGCGTCTGGTTCTACTCCTACTGGGCGAACGGGACGGATCGCTACCCGCCGTTCACGCTGGGCGCGGCGCCCGACTACCCGGCCCGGCTCGAGGTCATCTATCCCGAGCAGCTGAACCGCTGGCTCCCGCTCGTGAAGTGGCTCCTCGCCATTCCGCACCTGATCCTCGTCGGCCTCTTCGTGGGCGGGTGGGGCTGGGGCGCCGGCGAGGACTGGGCCGGCTGGGGCTTCGCCGGACTCGTGGGGATCCTCGTTCTGATCGCCTGCGTGATCCTGCTCTCCACGGGCCGCTACCCGCCGGCGCTCTTCAACTTCGCGCTCGGGCTCGACCGCTGGGCTCTGCGGGTCGCCGGCTACGTCGGCCTCATGACCGACCGGTACCCGCCCTTCCGGCTCGACATGGGACCGCACGAGCCAGAGCAGACCGAGGAGACTCGTTGATCACGACGAGTGAGCCGCGGCGTGGCGTCCGGGCGCTTTCGCCACGCGGGCTCGTCGCTCCGCGGCTCGGCGCTTCATACGTCCGCGACGCCCGGGGCGAGCCGGGCTGGAAGATCCCGATCTTTACCGTCCTCTGGACGAACCTCATCCTGCTCCGTGGTCCGCGCGTCTCGCCGTCCGAGGTGCTTCGGTACTAGTGATGGCCGCCCGCGCCAGCGCGCTGCAGGAGGTGGAGGTCGAGGCGCTCGACGCGGCGCGCTTCGAGCCGCTCGTGGGGTCGGAGCGGATGGCCCGTTTCGAGGTGGTGGCCGAGGAGACGAGGGAGCGGCTCGCCGGGCGCGCCGTCGTAAGCGTCAACTCGACCGCCGTCGGGGGCGGGGTCGCCGAGATGCTCCAGACGTTGCTCGCGTACGCACGGGGAGCCGGCGTCGGCGCGCGCTGGCTCGTGATCCAGGGCGACCCCGCCTTCTTCGCCGTGACGAAGCGGATCCACAACGGGCTCTACGGGGGGCCGGGGGACGGCGAAGCGCTCGGCCCGGGCGAGCGGCGGCTCTACGAGACCGTCCAGCGCGAGAACGCCGAAGGGCTTCTCGACGTCCTACCGCCGGACGCGATCGTCCTGCTCCATGACCCCCAGACGGCGGGGATGGCACCGCCGCTACGGAGCGCGGGCCGAGTCGTTCTCTGGCGCTGTCACGTCGGGCTCGACGAGCCGAACGAGTGGAGCGAGCGCGCCTGGGACTTCCTCCGCCCCTACCTCGAGGACGAGGTGGACGGCTACGTCTTCTCGCGTGCGGCCTTCGCGCCGCCGTGGGCCGACCCTGCGAAGACGTTCATCGTCCCGCCGTCGATCGACCCCTTCTCGGCGAAGAACGAGCCGATGTCGGACCGCAACGTCCGCCTCGCGCTCGGCTACGCCGGTCTCGTCGAGGGGGCGGGCGATCCACCGGTCGTACCGTTCACCCGCCGTGACGGTTCGCGCGGGCGTATCACCCGCCGCGCGGACGTGATCCAGCTCGGACCGGCGCCGCCTCCTGATGCACCGCTCGTCCTGCAGGCCTCCCGTTGGGACGGCATGAAGGACATGGCCGGCGTAATGGAAGGCTTCGCATACCACGTCGACCCGATGCTCGGGGCGCACCTCGTGCTCGCGGGCCCGGCGGTCACGGGCGTCGCCGACGATCCCGAGGCAGCCGAGGTGTACGACGACTGCATCGACCGCTGGCGCCGGCTGCCCCACGAGGCGCGGAGCCGCGTCCACCTGGCCTGCACCCCGATGGCGGACCCCGACGAGGCCGCCGCGATCGTGAACGCGCTTCAGCGCCATGCCGCCGTCGTCATACAGAAGAGCCTCGCCGAGGGCTTCGGGCTCACCGTCGCCGAGGCGATGTGGAAGACGCGGCCGGTCGTCGCGAGCGCGGTCGGAGGCATCGTCGACCAGATCGACCACGGCGAGCACGGACTTCTCCTCGACGACCCGCACGACCTCGAAGCGTTCGGGGCGGCCGTCGAGGACCTTCTCCGCGACCCGCCCGAGGCGGCACGACTCGGCGTTCAGGCGCGGGAGCGAGCGACCCGCGAGCTCCTCGGTGACACCCACCTGGCGCTCTACGCCCGCGTCCTGGAAGGGCTGCTCGCATGACGCGGACCGCGGCTCTTGAGTCCTGGAACGCGTCCGCCTATGACTTCCCTGAAGCTGCGGACACCGGCGATCAGCTCCTCTTTCTCCTCCGCTACGCGGTGCTGGCACCGTCGGGCCACAACACGCAGCCGTGGCTGTTCAGCGTCGACGGCAACACCGTTGAGCTTTACGCCGATCGAGCGCAGGCGCTTGCGGTCGTCGACCCCGAGGACCGGGAGCTGACGATCTCTTGCGGCGCGGCGCTCTTCAACCTGCGCGTCGCGCTGCGCCACTGGGGCTACCGCGACGACCAAGTCGAACTCCTGCCCGATCCCGCCGATGCGGATCTGCTCGCCCGCGTCCGCCTCGTCGCGGGTGAGCCGCCTTCGCCTGAGGAGGAGGCGCTCTTTGAGGCGATCCCGAGGCGCCGGACGACGAGAGCCGCCTATGAGGAGCGCGGGGTTCCCGCCGAGCTGCAACAGGAACTCGAGGACGACGCGGCCCGCGAAGGGGCGTGGCTCCACCTCGTCCACGGCGCCGAGCGGGAAGCAGTCGCCAGCCTGATCGCCGAGGGCGATCGGGCGCAGATGGCAGACAAGCGCTTCCGCCGCGAGCTCGCCGCTTGGATGCATCCAAATCGCAGCCGGGCGGCGCGCGGTATGCGCGGCTACGGCTTCGGCTTCGGCGACCTGATGTCGCTCGGGAGCCCGCTTGTCGTCCGCACCTTCGACCTGGGCAAGGGGCAGGCAGCCAAGGACCGTGAGCTCGCCGAGCACTCGCCTCTGTTGACCGTGCTCGGGACGGACGGCGACTCGCCTCGCGAGTGGTTGACGGCAGGGCAGGCGCTCGAACGCATCCTCCTGCGGGCCTGCTCGCATGGCCTCACCTCCTCGTTCCTCAACCAGCCGGCGGAGGTGGAGGCGATTCGGTCCCCGCTTGCGGCTGCGATCGGGCGCAACGGGCGGCACCCGCAGCTCGTCTTCCGGTTCGGCTACGGCCCCGACATCCCGCCCGCGCCGCGGGAGACGGTGGGGAACCTCCTCGTGGGTCGCTCTGCAGATGCGAGATCTACTGGGACCTCGAGAGCGCCCGCTTCGTCTACTGGCGCGGCGTGACCTCGGCCGAGCTACTCGACCTGATGCTCCGAGGGATCAGAGACCGCGCCGAACGCTCCGCTGCTCTCGGCGAGAATTCGGAGGATCTTCAGGTTTGGCGCTCTGCGCCCGGGCTCGCTCGACCAGTCTCGCGGCTTAACCGAGGGATGTGTCCGCGTTCGGCCCGATGTGGTGGCCGCTCGGGGCTGTGAGTCTGACGGGGATGACCTCTTCATTACTGCGCCCGGCCTAGGAGGCGACGATGGCGACGTTCGACCACAAGCTTCTGACCCCACCTAGGGCAGCGCGGGCCCGAGCCCGGAAGGGCTATCGCGACTGGATCGCGCGTCATCCGGTCGTCACGTTCTTCGTTGGGGCGTACACGTTCTCGTGGCTGCTGTGGCTGGCTCCAGCCTTCGGATTGCGCGGCCCCGCCGGGGCCGTGCTGCTGTACGCCGGTGTCTTCGGCCCGGCGCTGGTGGCCGCGACTCTTACGCGGTTGAGCGGCGGTTCACTGCGCGCATGGTTCGGTGAGCTCGTGCGTTTCCGCGCCTCGGCGCGCTGGTATGCGGTCGTGATCGGCTTTCCGATCCTCCTCGTTGCGGCAACCGTCGGGGCGTTCCTGGTTACGGGCGGAGCGATCGACACGTCGCTGCTGGGCGAGCGCCTGGTCGGGTATTTGCCGCTCCTGATCATCTGGACGCTGGCCGGCGTTGGCGAGGAGCCCGGCTGGCGCGGGTTCGCCCTGCCGCGGCTGCAGGAGCGGCTGAGCCCGATCGGTGCGACTCTTGTGCTTGGGGTCCTTTGGGCCCTCTGGCACCTGCCGCTCCTGGCGGCGGCCGACGAGCCCAGTCACGGCCTCGACGCGCTCCCGCTCGTGGGCGTGACGCTGTTGATGCTCGTCGGGATTGTCGGCTACGCCTTTTTCTACACATTCCTTTGGAATAGGACGCGGAGCGTCTGGCTGGCGATCCTTCTCCACGGCAGCTTGAGCGCCGCGATCGGCGCCTTCATCCTGCTGCCGAGCGACGACCAGGTCGGCGGCACGTACGCGCATCTGCAGGCGGTCACGGTGGGCGTGCTTGCCGTTGCCGTCTTGGTGCTCGTGCGCGTGACGCGCGGGCGGCTCGGCCTCGAGGGACACCAGACGACCCGAGGTCCGCGGAGCTCGCGCCGGCGCACGCGAGGTCGTCTGCCGATCCATGCGGTGATCGCCGTGCTCGCCCTCGCCGTCGGAGCGGCCGTTGCTGGCTCCGCGCGCGCAGCGAGCTCCGAGCTCGGAGCCTCAACCTCCGCGCGGATCGACCGTTTCGTCGAGGAGCAGATGGACGCGCGCCAAGTCCCGGGCTTTGCGCTCGCGATCGTGCGCGGGAGCGAGGTCGTGCATGCGCGCGGTTTTGGCTCGGCGGACGGGTCCGGCAGGCCGGTGACCGTCGATACGCCCTTCGTGCTCGGCTCGGTAACGAAGTCGTTCACCGCCCTGGCGGTCATGCAGCTCGTCGATGCCGGCAAGGTCTCCCTCGAGGCGCCGGTCGCCCAGTACGTGCCGGAGCTGCGGCTCGCCGACGGCGCGGAGCGTCGCATCACCGTCCGCCAGCTGCTGAACCAGACGAGCGGGATCCCCGGGTTGGCCGGCGGGCGCCTGCTCCGGTCGGTCGGTGACGGAACGCTGGAGGACGCTGCCCGCGAACTCGAAGGGACGGAGCTGTCCGCGCCGCCGGGGACGCGGTTCGAGTACGCGAACGGCAACTACGTGCTGCTCGGGCTCGTGATCGAACGCGCCTCGGGCGAGTCCTACGGCGACTACGTGCAGCGACACATCTTCGCGCCGCTCGGGATGCGGAACAGCTTCGCCAGCCTCGAGGCCGCCAAGGCGGCCGGGCTGGCGGTCGGGCACCGCTACTGGTTCGGCTTCCCGGTCGCCCACGGGCCCACCAGCCCCGACGCGGTTCGCCCCGCCGGCTACTTGATGTCGTCCGCGGCCGACATGGCCCGCTACCTCGCCATGTACCTGAGCGGCGGCGTCCTCGGCGGGCGCCGGATCGTCTCCCGCCAGGCGCTCGAAACGATGCTCACGCCCGCTGGCGTCGGCCACCTCGGCCCCTGGGCCGACGGCCAGGAGACCCGCTACGCGATGGGCTGGTTCGTCGGCGGCCCCTGGCAGGAGGCGGCGCTACTGCACCCGGGCAGGGATCCGGACTCGAGCGCCATGATCGTTCTCCTTCCTCGGCAGCGGCTCGCGGTCGTGACGCTCGCGAACGCAAACAACGAGCTGCCGCTGCCCGGCGGGGCGAGCGAGCTGCAGCGGACTCCGCGCGGCGTCGTCAGCCTGCTCCTCGGTGAGGAGCCCGAGACGGGGACGACGCTCACGCGCCTCTACATCGTCTTCGACACGATCGTCGCCCTGGCCCTCGTGGCACTCGGCTGGGCGCTCACCCGGCTGCTGCGCCGTCGCGACCGCGCCGTGACGGGTCTGCGCCGACTGGTCGCGCTCGCCCGCGGCACCGGCGAGATCGCGGTCGGCGCGCTCCTTCTGGCGGCGCCCGCATTGTCGGGCTACGGCTACGCCGGCGCCCTTCTTTGGACGCCTGACTTGACCGTCGTGCTGCTCGTGGCCGGCGGGTTGCTCGCGCTGATGGGCGCGACGCGGATCGTGCTGCGCCTGCGAGCCCCTTCTGCGGCGGGCGCGGAGATCCCAGCCAGCGATCGCGCAGCGACGGCGCCTGCCGCGACTACCTCCGCCGGCTCGACCGCTCCGAGTCCGCTTGCTTGCCCGTCGCGTCCTTTGCGGCGACCAGGACGGGATCCGAGACGTTCCGAGCGCTCGCCTACCCGAACACGAGAGCGCCAGTGAAAGGAGCCACGAAATGTTGAAGCCACCTCCTGTGAAAGCGAAGCGACCGCTGCGGGCGCATTTCCCGCCCAGGCCGACCGCCGCGCGGGACAGCAGGCTCAGCGGGGCGTGGAGGAACCCCTGGGCTCGACGTGCGACCGCCGTCGCCGTCCCGGCACTGGCCGCGCTACCGCTCGCGCTCGCGATGCCGCGCGGACCGATAACGACCGCGGATGCGCTTGCGACGATGATCGTCGGTCTCCTCGTCGGCCTGATCGCCGGGTTCGCCTTGCGCTCGCGGTGGGCGATGCTCGCCGCGCCCTTCACGTTCGTGGCGGTCTTCGAGCTCGCGCGCCTGGGCACCGACGGGCCGACCGTCGACGGCATCCACATCAGCACCTACGGGTTCATGGCACTGGTTGTCGGCCGTGGTATCCACGGCGTCCTCGCGCTGCTGCCGATGGTTCTGGGCGGCGCGCTCGGCGCCTCTCTCGCCCGCCGCAATACCCAGCAGGGTCGGTCGGCGCGGCGTGGGTGGGCGCGAGCGGGGCTGTACGTCCGCCGCGGCGCCGTCGCCCTCGTCGGCGTCGTCCTCGTCGTTTTGGCCGTCGGCATCGCGCGCCCGGCGAGCACCGATCGCATTGTCGGGGCGGACGGCGATCCCCTCCCCGGTAGCATCGCCGAGCTGGCTCAGGTCGAGATCGGCGGCCACGAACTGGCCATGCTGATCCGGGGTAACAGCACCGACAGCCCTGTGCTGCTGTTTCTCGCAGGCGGGCCGGGAGGCAGCGAACTAGGCGCCATGCGCCGACACCTCGAAGCCCTCGAGCAGGACTTCGTCGTCGTCACCTGGGACCAGCGCGGAACCGGCAAGTCGTACGGCGCCCTCGATCCGACCTCGACCCTGACCCTGAACCAGGCGGTCAGCGACACGATCGAGGTCACCAACTACCTGCGAGACCGATTCGGCAAGGAGAGGATCTATCTGGTCGGGCAGTCCTGGGGCACCATCCTGGGCGTGCGCGCCGTCCAGCAGCACCCGGAGCTCTACCAGGCCTTCGTCGGCACCGGGCAGATGGTCAGCCCGCGCGAGACCGACCGCATCTTCTACCAAGACACGCTGGAGTGGGCACGCCAGACCGGCAAGGACGACGTCGTCGCCACGCTCACCGACATCGGCCCGCCCCCGTACCCAAGCATCCTCAGCTACGAGCCGTTGCTGTCATACGAGAAGGACGTCTATCCCTACGCACGCAACCAGAACTCCGAGGGCGAAGGTCAGATGAGCGAGAACCTGTTCGTCGAGGAATACACGCTGCTCGAGCAAATCCACATTTTCGCCGGCGTCTTCGACACCTTCAGCGTCCTCTACCCCCAGATCCAGGAGATCGACTTCCGCGAGGACGCGACCAGGCTCGAGGTCCCGGTCTACCTGGTGCAGGGCCGCCACGAAGCCCGCGGCCGCGCCGAGCTCGCAAACGAGTGGTTCGAGCAACTCGAAGCACCAAGCAAGAAGCTGATCGTGCTCGACACCTCCGGCCACCGGCCCCTGTTCGAGCAGCCTGGGCCCTTCAACACCGTGATGACGGAGACCGTGCTCGCCGAGACCCAACCCGGCTCATGACGGCGCGGCGCACTGACAACAATGAGCTGAGACCGACGAAGGAGGTCATCGTGAAGACGGAGATACAGAACGGGGCAGCACTTGCCGACGAGCTGCTGCAACGAATCGGCCAGACGGTCGGAGACAAGGCCAAGGTCTCGACCATCTTCGGCGAGCCTGTCGAGCGCGAAGGCATCACCGTCATCCCGGTGGCAAAGGCGCGGTTCGCCTTCGGGGGCGGCGGCGGCGCCGGTGCGCGCGAGGGCGAAGGTTCAGGTGCGGGTGGCGGCGGGGGTGCGTTCGTGAGCCCGGTCGGCTACATCGACGTGCGCGACGGCACCGCAGAGTTCAAGCGGGTCACCACCCCAGTCGACTTGCTCGCGCTCGTCGCGGCGGCGTCGCTCGCGGCGCTCGCTATCAAGCGACTGCTGGCCGGATAGCCCAACGCGGTTTCCGTCAGTCAGCGTCTGGTAACAGGCGCGGGGAGACGACGGAAGCGTCCCGGACCTGCCGCGGCAAGGCCGGTCCAATGCCCCCGCGCGGGATCCGCGCCGGAAGCAAGCGCTTCGCCTCGGCTCGTCGACGAAATCGCTGAAGTAGCTGGGAGCGCCTGCATCCGGGCGCCGGGGATGTCCGGCAAGTCGGCCGATCATCCCCCGTGCGGGGATTAGCGGCTCTGGGCGGTTCTGGGCGGCAATTTCCGGCGCGGGATGAGCGCGGGATGAAAAGAGGCCGGCGGTCGTTTGCGCCTGAGGCGACGCAAAAGCTGTCGTTTTGCAGGACCTTTACGGGAGCGACGGGACTCGAACCCGCGACCTCCGGCGTGACAGGCCGGTCATGGCGCTTCCGGCTTGAGCGGGGATAGGCGGGGATTACCGGCGAGAGCAGGACTTTGCGTCCGTGCTTTTGCGGGGATTGCCGGGTACCGGCGGAAGCTTCCGGCGACCTCCCGCGGGATGTATGCGGGATAGACCGTCGTCGAAAATGAAAACGCGAGGGAGGACTGCCGCATGCTAAAGGGAACCGTCCTCGGCAGGCAGCGTTGTGGTGGTCTGCTGATCTTTCGGGGGCCTGAGGGGAGAATCCGGTGCTCGTCCGCATCGCCGACGCGACGGCGATGCGGCTCGGAATCGCTTCCGTCGACGCCTCCGCAGCCGGCGCACAAAGCGGTCTGAGGACACGGGAAGGTCATGCGGACGGAACCGGTTGTACGAAACGCCGCGTATGGAACTCCGCGTCCGAGCTCTCCTCGATGGCGCCGGACCATGATGAGTGACCACTAGCATCGGGGCCGCTCGGCCGCGTAAGCGGTCCGCTAGTGTGGTCTGACACGCTGACCCCGCGCGGCGTCCTCGATTCTGAGGAGCACGTCCTTCGATTGCCGCGCCGGCTCGATCGCTGCTTCCGCCGCCTTGGCGCGGGTGACCTCGAGAAGACGCGCACCTCGGCACCGTCCGGCGCCGAGCGAGGCATCGA
>Ga0299914_10000770_pt1 | contig 19986 bp, 21 predicted proteins | sample RVTome_10_FD_201361 | JGI IMG/M metagenome (GOLD analysis project Ga0299914, IMG submission 201361) | Soil microbial communities from uranium-contaminated site in the Upper Colorado River Basin, Wyoming, United States - RVT153D57 (version 2) ...
GTGGGCCAAGACGATCGAGACGCACCGCCGCGAGGTGCGCGACGCCATCCTCGCTACCACGGCGGCGCTGGCAGCCGAGCACGGGCTGCTGTCGGTGACTATGTCGCAGATCGCCGAAGTGACCGGGATCGGGCGAGCCACCCTCTACAAGTATTTTCCGGACGTCGACACGATCCTGATCACCTGGCACGAACGCCAGATCGCCGACCACCTCGACCATCTGGCAACAGTCCGCGACCGGGCCAGCGACCCGGGCGAGCGACTCGAAACGGTGTTGAGGGCGTATGCAGTCATGACCCGCGAGTCGGGCCACCACGACAACGACCTGGCGGCCTTCCTCCATCGAGGCGATCAGGTCGCCCAAGCGCAACAACAACTTCACGAGATGATGAGAGACCTGCTGGCGGAGGCCTCGGATGCAGGCGTCGTCCGGGACGATGTCGTCCCTGACGAGCTCGCCGCCTACTGCCTATACGCCGTCACGGCGGCGAGGGGCCTGCATTCCAAGACGGCGGCCCACCGACTGGTCAAGGTCATCCTGGCCGGGCTGGCGCCACCCGTTTGAACCGACCGTGATGCAGAACCAATCGCTCCCGAACCCGCGGCTATGCACGAATCCAGAGCCCGGTTGACTTGGGTTGCACGGTGGCCGCGATCACATCCACCAATCCGACCGATAGTCGGTCGATGTCCGTCTGATCGCGGAGGGAATCGGCGAAATCCTCGATCACCTGCTGAGCGTTGTAGCGACGGCGGTACAGACGACGGTCGATCACGGCCTGGATCCGCCGGCGTACGGGCGAGAACAGCGCCGCCGCCAGCAGGGTCGAAGCCGCAACGCTCAATGATGAACCGGCCCCGATGACACCGCCGATCAGGGTCCGCAGCGTGACCACCGATCCAAGGTAGACGAGCGCCAATAGGCCGGTCAGAAGGGAGTAGACGAGGGTCCGGCGGATGATGACGTCGATGTCGAAGAGCCCCTGGCGAACAACGGCGATGGCGATCATGACCGGAATCGCCAGGATCGAAGCGTTGAAAATGAGATCCCAGGGACCGCTCGTCGTCAGGTCCTCGACGATGGCGAGGGTGGCATAGGTGAGGGCGAACTGAGAGAAGGCGTAGAGCAGCCATTTGATTTGCTGGCGCTCACGCGTCGCCGCCCGGCGGTAACGCAAAACGGGGGCGGCCGCCCCGCCGATGGCGAGCGTCACGAGACCGATCGTCCAGACAAAGCTGAAGGTGTCGCCGAAGAAGGACGCAGGCACGAACCCGATCGGGTTGCTCACAGTCCACCCTCCATCGAGCGGACCCATCTCTTGTACAACGGCGCTGACCACGATCATCAATGTCGCCATGGCTATCTCGAGCCACGTCAACCATCTCCAGCGCGGTGACACCGGTTTGCCCGTGGGGAAGACCTGGAGCAGATGGAAGAGGGGGAAGATCAAGACGAGCCATGACCAGTTGTCGTACCAGAGCGAGAAGAACAACGTCGGGGTCAAGACGGTGGGTGCGACCTCCAACGCATCGAGCCGTAGGTTCATGAAGATGGCGGGCTGAATCAAGATGGGTGGGGCCATCAGGAGCCACCCGACGACGTTGCGCGGCTGGCTGGCGACGATGAGTGCCCCGCTCCAGGCGAAGACGGCAGGCGTCAAACCCCATGCGACGATGCTCCCGGCTTCGACCCAATTTCGAGGATCGTTGACGACGATGTCAGCGACGGTGGCCGCAGCGCTCAAGACCGTGACAGCAACTGCTGCGGTCCACGCCAACCAAGCGGTGAGCGTCTTCGTCATAGCCTCTCCTGGGTATCCCGACGGCCGCAACTGCCATTCGCAGCGTACAACCGAGAACAGCGTCGAGGTCGGTTCGTCAGAGGTGCAGGGTTGGGGTGCTCCGCGATCGGCGGGCCCCGGCGGCCAGGGGTACCATCGACGCATCCGAGCGGAAGGAGCGGAATGAAGTTCAGTCAGCACATCGTCGTGAGCGTCGCCGACGAGGCGGCTCTCCTCAACCTGATCGACGAGGGCACCGACGAGGAGGCGCCCCCCGGCCTGATCGGGATGCGTGTCCTCAAGTTCCGCGACAAGCCGGGCCGCTATGTGATCCAGGCCGATTTCGACTCGTGGGAGAGCGCCGAGCAGAGCAACGACCGCTCCGACACCCAGGCGTGGGCGGAACGGCTGGGGGCGCTGATCGAGGGCGATCCGAAGTACGAGAATCTCGACGTCATCCGCGAGATGGAGCCCTGACCCCGTGGATGCGGTGGGCATCGTCCTCAATGTCGACCGCGACCGGGTCGAGGAGTTCGAGGCCGGGTTCCGTGAGCACGAGTTGCCGATCTGGGACGATTTTGTGAGCCGGGGGATCATGCTGCATGCCTCCCTCGCCCGCATGGACATCACTACCCGGCCGGTGGAAGGGGCCGTGCAGTATCTGATCTCGGTGGCCTTTGTCGACGGCGAGGGCCATCACCTTCACGATTCCGATCCCCGCTTCCGGGCCTGGAACGAGATTGCCGACACCTATCAGGTGGCCGAGCCGTTCGTGTCGGGCGGCAACATCGTGATCAGCGCCGGCGAAAAGGGTGCCTGACCCAACCCGTTCGCGGGACCCAGGGGCCGGCCCCTGTCTCGGCCAGAAAGGCGTGATGGGCGGTATCGTTGAGTACGGAGACCGGTCCGAATCTTCATGTTCAATTGCGAAGTCGTGGTAGGCCGAGAAGGCCAGTCAGGGAGGACGATCGTGACATACGAGGACAAAGAATCCGTGGAACCAGGTGAGTCTCGCCAGCGGTGGGTGTCCGAGGTCCAGGAGGCTCTGGAACGGGCCGGCGACGCCGTGCGCACTGCATGGGAGGCCACCAAGGAGAGCCGAATGAGTGCCCTGGAGTCGGCCAAGCAGGCCACCAAGGAGTTGGGCGACGTCATCGAAAAAGGAAGGATCGCCGCCAAAGAGCGGTGGACCGCCGGCGAGGAGGCCGATTCGACGATGCCGCCGCCACCCACGGAAGATCCGGACGAGCCCTAACCCCTCTTCGCGCGTTTAGGTCGCGGTATACCGCGACCTAAACGCGCGAGAACGATCGGGGTCAGGTTCGGGTGAGGCGGGCGCCGAGGGCCTTGGCCCCGACCACCAGTCCGCTGGAAGCCAACACGATGTCCTTGAGGACATACTGAGCTTCGAGCGTGGGGCTGCCCGGGAACAACTCCCCGAAGAACAGGACCAGCGGCGACAGGATCCCGACCAGGGCCGTGGCCAGCACCGCCAGTCCGGTTCGGAGCATCCGACCCGTGACCAGGGAGAGCCCGATCAAGCACTCCATGACGGCCGTCAGAAACAGGGCGCCCATGCCGGATACGACTCCGAAGGACAGCGTTTCGACGGTGCGGATCGCCAGGTCCTGGGCCGGGCTCATGCCGGGGAAGAACTTGAGGATGCCGAACCCCAAAAAGACGAGCCCCAGGCTGATGCGGAGGGCGTCGATGCTGTACCGGCTGAGCCAGGCCCCGACCTGATCGAGGATTCGATCCGAGAAGGCCGGCAAGCCGGTGTGGCCTGCCCTGGAGATGGTCTGCTGGGTCATGCTGGTCCCCATTCTGGTTCTTGGTTCCAACATGAGCCACAGTCACGGATCGTCGAGTTCTACACATCCCCCGGAGGGAGGCACCCGGGTACCCCGCCGGGCGTAACGAATGCCGTCGTCCACTACCACGTGGGGAGTGGCGTCCCTGAGAGGTCGTCCAGGATTACCCCTAAACACGAGCACCTCGATCAATGCCGTTCGCCTGCGGGCGGTGGGCCCGTCAGGTCGGTGAACCCGCCTGGCGTAGCCGCTCCAGACCGTCGAGGATCAGATCGAGTCCGAACTCGAACTCGGTCTGGTCGTCGCACCACCCGAGCGTGGAACCGGGGTCGTCATGGGTGATCTCGCTCAGCATGCCGACGAGATACGGCACCTGGTCGGCCATCTGCTCCAGCAGATCCATGGCTGCGTCGTCGTCGCCCCCGCTGACGTCGTCGGGCTCGAATAGTTCCTGGGTGAATCCCAGGGACCGGCTTCCCAAGGCATGCATGGCGTGATGTACGAGGTCGTACGAGAAGCCTCCTCGGCGGAGAATGCCCAGCAACGATTCGTAGTACTGGAGGATCGCCGGGTTCATGGTGGTCCGACTCTCGATCACGTCGGGTGCCCACGGGTGGCGCAGGAGGACTTGGCGAGCGGCCAGGACCTGGCGGCGCATGGCGCCATGCCAATCGGCGCCTCGCAGGTCGATCTCGCCGACCGTCTGATTGATCTCGGCCATGACGACTTCGACGATTCCATCGAGGACCGCCTCTTTGTTGGCCACGTGGTAATAGAGCGACATCGCCTCGACCCCCAACTCCTGGGCGAGCTTGCGCATCGTCAGGGAGTCGATGCCGCCACCATCGGCCACGCCCACCGCGGCCCGCAGTACCCGGTCTCGGGTCAAGGGGGTGCGGGGTTCTAGGCGGGCATCGGTCTCTGTAGCCATCGGCGGTCACCTCAGAGTAAGCCAGGATCGGAATCTTCTTGACAAGCTTACAAGGTATGGCGTAACTTACGGCGTACGACTTACAGCGTACGAGTCGAACGCAGATCGGCCCGGACGTCGATCAAAATCAAGGAGGAAGCGAGTGACGCAAGCATTGGGCAGCAACGGGGACGTGGAACGATCCGAAGCGAGGCCGCCCGCCACGATGAAGGCGGTCTTCCAGGACTCGTATGGGACGGCGGATGTTCTCGAGTTCGGTCGAGTCGACACGCCCGTGGTGGATGACGACCGGATGCTGGTGCGGGTACGGGCGGCGGGGACACATGTGGGGGACTGGCACGTGATGACGGGCCTTCCGTACATGATCCGCGCCATGGGCTATGGCCTGCGCGGTCCCAAGGCCCGGGTCCGGGGTACCGACTTCGCCGGGACCGTGGAAGCGGTAGGCGAGAACGTGACCGCGTTTCGGCCGGGCGACGAGGTATTTGGAGTCGGTCAGGGGTCTTTTGCCGAGTACTGCGTGGCACGCCCCGACAGAGTCATCCTGAAGCCGCCGGATCTCGCCTTTGAGCAGGCGGCGGCGCTTCCCACCTCCGGGCTCACCGCCCTCCAGGCACTCCGCGACAAAGCGAACGTCCGGCCGGGGCACAAGGTGATGGTCATCGGTGCCGGGGGAGGGGTGGGGTCCTTTGCGGTACAACTGGCCAAAGCCTTCGGGGCTCATGTGACGGGGGTGTGCAGCACGACCAAGGTCGATCTGGTCGCGTCGCTCGGGGCCGATGAGGTCATCGACTACACCCGGGAGGACCCCGTCGGGACCGGCGGGCGGTATGACCTGATCGTCGACACCGCCGGTGGTCGCCCCTTGTCCCACCTCAGGGGCGCTCTCACTGCGGGCGGAACGTTGGTCCTCGTCGGAGCCGAAGGAGGGGGTCGGTTGATCGGTCCCATCGGCCGTTCGCTGCGGGCAATTGTCCTCTCCCCGTTCGTGGGCCAGCGCCTGCCCTGGCTGGTGGCGTCGGTACGCCCCGACGACCTGGCGGTGCTGGCCGGCCTCGTGGTGGATGGCAAGGTCACGCCGGTCATCGACCGGACATACCCGCTGGCCGAAGCTCCGGCGGCATTGGCTTATCTGGGCGAGGGCCATGCCCGTGGTAAGACGGTGATCACCGTATGAGATCTGCGATGATCATTCCCGAAACGCCGGACACGAGAGCCACGCCAGTCACAGGAGCATACAAATGGTGACGCAATCAGAGTCGTATCCGGCTCGCCTCGACATCGACTACCCCGAGACCCTGGACAGGGTATCGACGTTCTTCCGGCTCCTTTGGGTGATCCCGATTCTCATCATCCTGAGCCTCCTCACCGCGACCGGGAACGAGACCATCGTCACCGAAGCGGGAGAGGAGATTCGGAGGACCGGCGGGGGGATCGGCGGAGGGCTCTTCCTGGCCACCATGCTGATGCTCGTGTTCCGAGCCCGCTACCCACGGTGGTGGTTCGACTTCGCCCGCGAACTGACCCGCTTTGGTGGGCGGGTAGGAGCCTATCTGGCCTTGATGACCGACAAGTACCCTTCGACCGTCGAGGAGCAGTCGGTGCATCTGGAGTTGGACTATCCAGATGCCGACCGTGATCTCGACCGCCTGCTCCCGCTAGTGAAGTGGTTCCTGGCGATCCCCCACTACATAATGCTGGTGGTTCTCTTGGCGGCGGCCGTCGTCGCCGTGGTGATCGCCTGGTTCGCCATCCTCTTCACGGGGCGATATCCCCGCTCTCTCTTCGACTTTGTGGTCGGAGTGGGTCGGTGGACCTTGCGAGTCGAGGCGTACGCCTTCCTGCTCATCACCGACCGTTACCCGCCCTTCAGCCTCGCCTGAAGGCTGAGAACAGACTCCCCCTCGGGACGGCCCGGGCTTATCGTGGCGGCGATGACGGGCATCGCCGAGCTTGCGGATCCTCCCTCGCCCAACGGCAAAGAGGTGCTGACGCCCGCCACTCGATCCGAGTGGCGGAGTTGGCTGGCGTCGGTTCCCGAGCGAAAGGAGGGCCTCTGGGTGGTCTATCGCAAGAAGTCGAGCGAGCTCGCCGGACCTCTGTACGACGAGCTGGTTGAGGAGGCACTGTGCTTCGGATGGATCGACAGCCTCACCCGCCGTGTGGACGACGACAGGATGATCCAGTGGTACTCGCCACGCAGGCGGGGTGGGCAGTGGTCCGCCCCCAACAAGGAGAGGATCGAGAGGCTGATCGCTGATGGCCGGATGACAGCGGCAGGCCAGAGGGTGATCGACCAGGCCAAAGCCGACGGCTCCTGGCGCCAGTCAGACGAAATCGACGCCCTGGTCGTCCCGTCCGATCTGGCGGCCGCCTTCGATGCGGCTCCCCGGGCCAGAGCCGGGTACGAGTCGCTGCCCGACTCTCAGAAGAAGCAGATCCTCTGGGCTATCCATGGAGCCAAGCGCGTGGCAACCCGGGCCGCCCGGATCGAGGAAACGGTTCGAACGCTCTCGGAGGCGGCCACCGGCTGACGTCCGTCAGTCGTACGAGTGTCGGAACATGACCGCGATGCGAGGACCCGCCCTGGACACCTTGGGGATGCTGTGGTCGTGGGTGCGCTGGCAGGACCCGCCCATCACGATCAGGTCGCCACGACCCGCTGCCCACCCCAGGCTGGTTCCGCCGCCTTTCGGACGGACACGGAATGGTCTTGGTTCACCCAGAGAAAGAATGGCGACTGTGGCCTCAGCCAAGTCACGGGCGATCCGGTCGCCATGCCAGGCGACGCTGTCCTTGCCATCGCGATACAGGTTGCAAGTGATGCGGTCGAGGCGCACCCCATAGCGGTCGCTCAGCGCCTCCGACATCTCCCCGACCACTGCGAAACCGGGAGGGATTTCGCCGCGTCCAAACGACGACACCAGACGCGGGCGGGCGACCTCCATTCCCCGGATCCGCTCGACGCCTTCACGCCACTCCAGCGCCTCGAGGGCGGTGAGAAACAGGTCGTCGGGATCGGATGCCCACCCAGGTTGACGGTGTATCCACGCCCCCTGGGCAAGTTCGATACGCTCGATCCCGGCGAAGGAGCGGTCGAATCCGTCCGACCCAGTCGCCGTCGAGAAGAGCGAGCCCTGGAAGCTGAAGTTGGTCACGCTGCCAGTTTAATCGAACAGGTGTTCTGTGAGAATCCCCTCCTCTGAGGCTGGTCTGGCCTGGCTACGCGGGTCGGGGACACCAGGGCCGCCCGGTCGCATCTTTTCTCCCTCGCGTCAGCGGGGGAGGTGGCCCGGAGGGCCGGAGGGGGGCGGCGGTGGTCTCTGAGACTCGTCGGGCCTGGCTGCGCGGGTTGGGGACACCAGGGCGGCCCCCTCCGCCTCGCTGCGCTCGGCATGGGGGGATGACTAGGCGTTACCCAGGAACCGATCGATTTTGTCCTGGGCGGCGCCCATCAGGTTGTGCTCGAGGGTGGCCAGCGCCCGGGCGATGGCCAACTCCTCACCGATGATGGGCCGGTCGGGATCATCGGGATTGCGACGCGCCCGGCCCATGGCCTCGAAGTGCTCGCCGCGCAGATCGAGGTCGGCGGTCGCCACGGTGTCGATTCCATCCTCAGTCATGTGGATCGATAAGACGATGTCCTTCTCCTCGGCCATGACAACCTCTCGTGGTCGGCTACTCCACCGAAGCTACTCCTGGCCCCGCGCCAACGCCCGCTCCCCGGCCGCCCGGTTTCGCCGACCCACGAACTCCGTCACCGCTCCGAGTGCCTCCGGAGATGACAGGACGCCGACGTGGCCCACACCCTCCACCGCCATCAGGTCGGTGCCGGGGCGCAAGGCTGCCAGCTCAGTCGCGGTGGCGAAGGGTGTCTCGTCGTCGGCTGGATCGTGGATCATCAGCACATCGGCTCCGGGAAAGTCGTCCGCACTGATCTGGTCGAGCCTCGGGAAGACAGTCGGGTCCCACCGCTCGAGTCGTCGCCACAGCGATGTTCGTGTCCAGGGAAGGAGCCGGGCTCGATCGGCGAACACTGAGAAGGCGTCGGACACCTTGAGGGCGGGAGCCAGGAGTACCATGGTCGCCGGAGCCCGATCGTGGAACAGCATCCTCAGTGCCATGGCGGCGAAGGAGTGGGCGATCACGGCCACCGGCTCTCCCACCACCTCGATGAGGTCGCGGATGGCGGCGCCCATTTGCTTGATGTCGGTGGCGTCGCCCCCGGCGTGGCCCGGCAGGTCGACCGCCACCACCCGCAGCCCGGCATCGGTGAGGTTCCGCGCCATCGTCGTCATCTGGGCAGCGCGGCCTCCCCAACCGTGGAATGCGAGAACCAGGGGACCCGAGCCGGTTGCGAAGCCGACCAGCTCGGCGCCGTCCGGCCGGCGGATGCGGACCTGCTCGACGTGCGCCATCGCTTCTGAGTCTTGGGTGGCCGCCCTCCGACCCAGGGGAGGTGGGGTGAACCAGACTCGATAGGCGACCGAGGGGAGAGCCCGTAGCGGTAGAGGAACCTTGGTCATCAACCCGCCTCGAGGTTGGCGCGGATCTCCTCGGGGTCCAGGACGAACAAGGGGCCGGCGAGCCGCAACGTGCGACTGATGTGCCGGCGTCGGAATCGGTGAAACCAGGTCATTTGCCTTCCCTCCTCGGTAGTGAGTTGCGATTTGCAACCTAGTGGATCGGATAGTGAATTGCAACTGAAAACTGACTAGGCTGTCCGTCATGGCTCGCAAGTCCCTTGCCCATCTGGAATGTTCGGTGGCCAACGTCGTCGATGAGATCAACGACGCTTGGGCGGTACTCGTCCTGCGGGATGCCTTTCTGGGGGTGCGACGCTTCGACCAGTTTGTAGAGAGTCTCGGCATCGCCCGTAACACCCTGGCCGACCGTCTGGATCGACTGGTGCGGGCGGGGATCCTCTCGGCCGAGCCTTACCAGGACCGGCCGGTGAGACACGAATACCGCCTCACGGAGCAGGGCAAGGCACTCTTCGATGTTCTCATGACATTGTGGTCATACGGGGAGAAGTGGCTCCCGCCCCCCAACCCCGACCGGCAGCGAGCCATCCACGTCGACTGCGGGCATGAGGCCAACGCGGTCGCCCATTGCGGCCATTGTGGGGAGCGGCTGACCCGTCGCAACGTCCGCATCGAGCCCACACTGGCCGTGCTCGCCGGGGCGAAGCCCGAAGGCTGATCGGTCAACCGCTCGGGGTCGCCCCCGGTGGGATCGGTCGGGTCTGGCCCGGGCCGGGCGGTGCGACTTCTAAGTGCTCGACCGTGGCTCGTCGGTCGAGGAGAAGGTTCCCCCTTGATGGGTAGTTGCTGTCCTCTGCTTGACAGTAAACGCGATGTCGGGCCGGGCGGTGAGCCCGGCCCGACATCTCCCTCCCACCGTCTCGGGATGCGGCGGTTCTTTGGACGGGAGGGATCGGTCTCCGGCTTCTCTGGACGCTGGCGAACGCATAGCGAAAGTCACGGTCCAAAGTTCGTGGGGGCCGTTCCCCGACAACCAGAGAAGGGGCGCCTCGCCCCATCCGCCTTGCGGTCTAGGACAGGTCCAGCATGATGCCGACGTAGGTCTCCACCAGAGCCGAGGCGTGATCGATCCCCTTGCCATTGGCCGACTTCGTGCCGTCCTCGTACGCGGCCACGAGCTCGAAGCTGGTCGGGTTGGCTCCGATCACGATCGGGCCGATGAAGATGGAGAACGAGGTGGGCAATCCCTGGGCCTCGACCTCGGCGAGGAAGGCCTCGCCTACGGCGGCGGGGTCTGCCCCGACGATCGCGGCCACGAATCCGACCACCTCTGCCTCGCTGATATAGATCCAATTGCCATGGGCCGCGTTCTGGGACCCGGTGTCCGAACGGCTGGCGTTCAAGCAGTCGTGGGCGAATGCCGCCGTCGGGACGGCCAGCACCATGACTGCCGAGGCGGCGAGAACCGTAAGTCGCCTTTTCATTTCTCTCCCTTGGCCGGAGTTGGGTCCGGCATCCCCGCCCCGTCCCCTTTCGGACCAGGCGACCGGGAAGCTATTCGGGCTCCGTTACGGACTCGTTACGAACGCCGGTTCCTGATCGCGGTCGATAACGTGCCTGTCATGGTGGAACTACGGGCGCGGCTGGCGGCGACCGCCTCGACGCCGACTTCCCAGATCGGACGGTCGAAATGAGAGCGGCGGCCAGCCCGATGACCTCGATGATCGGGGGTGCGAGTCCCGTGGCTCCCGGCCCGCCGTCGATCCGGCTGGGGGGCCGGGACATCCCGGTGATACTGCCCCGCCTGGGCGATCCCCGGCTGCATCTCGCCGGTGTGATCATCGCCATCCATGTTCTGGGGCAGATCGGCCTTGGCTTCAGGGTGTCGGTGCCGCAGATCCTGTCGGCGATCCTCACATGTGCGGTCATCGAAGTAGTGGTTGCGTTCCGTAGAAGGGGCCAGTTGGTCTGGCCGGCCAGTGCCATGCTCACCGGCAGCGGCGTGGCTCTGATCCTGCGAGTGGTCGGCACCGAGCGAGGTGACCATTGGACGTGGGATGGATGGCACGTGTTCGCCCTCGTCGCCGGCCTTTCGCTGGCGACGAAGTACTGGATCCGCTATCGCGGCGGGCCTGTCTTCAACCCGTCGAACATCGGTCTGGTGGTGGCGTTCCTGGTGCTCGGCAGCCGCCGGGTGGAGCCGCTCGACTTCTGGTGGGCACCGCTCGAGGGGTGGATGGTCGTCGCCTACCTCATCGTCCTCATCGGAGGTCTCCTCATCACCCGGCGGCTCGGCCTCCTGGTCATGGCGGCCGTCTTCTGGGTGGTGCTGGGGGCGGGTCTCGGGCTGCTCTCGAGCAATGGCCATTGCATGACGGCGGCGTGGGCGCTGGGACCGGTCTGCGACGGCCACTTTTGGTGGATTGTCATGAGCTCTCCCGAAGTGCTGATCTTCCTCTTCTTCATGATCACCGATCCCAAGACGATCCCCCGAGACAATGCCGGCCGCATCGTGTTCGCCATTGGGATAGCCATCGTCTCCACGTTGCTGATGGCTCCCCAGGTCACGGAGTTCGGTGCCAAGGTGGGGCTCCTGGCGGGCCTCGTCGTGATGAGCCCTCTCCGCCCGTTCTTCGATCGGGTATTCGGACCGGGTCATGCCTGGCAGCGTCTGACGACGGCACCGACGGCCGCCCCGAGACGGGTATTCACACGGGGAGTGGCTCTTGGGGCGGCGGCCATCTGCCTGGCCGCCGCCATCCTCGTCGCCGGCATCCCAGCCCGGGAGTCGGCGCAGGCGGCGGTCGACGCCCCGGCCCCCGAGGTCGCCGTTGCGGTCGATGCGACCGCCCTCCCCGAGGTCACCGTCGACGGCGGCGTCGGGGATCTCAACACAGGCATCGGCGTCGCCGAAGGCCGGGCGCTCGCTCTGGCCCTGGCCGAGAATCTTGCTCTGGAAGGCGAGGCTCGCCTCCGATCGGATCCCAGCTTGCTGCGGGCGGCGGATCACGGCGCCCGTCTCATCACGATGGAGCGCCGGATCGAAGAGGACGCGGTGGCGCGACGCCGGGTGGTGGAGCAATTCACTTTCGATTCACTCCATCTGCGGGCCGTCTTCGGTGACGACACTCAACTCGGCCCCAGCCTCGCTTTCGACGCTTCCGGCACCGTCGAGAGGATCATCAGCGACGAGGCCGGCAGTGAGATGAGCCGGGAGCAGAGTGGATTCGCCTCCACGTTCGTGCTCAACCGGGCCACCGGGGATCGCTGGCTCATCGTCGATGAGATCGAGCAGTCATGACGGGCGTCAATCCGATCATCGATGTGCTCGGGCGCCGCTTGCGCCTGGCGGTGATCGGAGGTGGTCCGGGCAGTTTCATAGGTGCCATGCATCGAACGGCTGCCCGGATGGATGACCGTTACGAACTGGTCGCCGCGGCCCTGTCTTCGGACCCGGGCCGCTCGCGGTCGGCGGGTCAGGCGCTCGGTCTGGAACCAGATCGGGCCTACGACGATGGGCGTGCCCTCCTCGAGGCGGAGGCGCAGCGCACCGACGGCGCCGATGTCGTCGCCATCATGACCCCCAACGACAGCCATCATGCCTATGCGTCGGCTGCGCTGGAACTGGGATTCGACGTGATTCTCGACAAGCCGCTCTCGAACACCCTGGGGGAAGCCCTGGACCTGGTCGATCGGACCGAGCGCCTTGGTCGCGTTCTCTGCCTGACGCACAACTACACCGGGTACACGATGGTCCGACAGGCCAAGGAGATGGTGGGAGACGGGCAGCTAGGAGAAATCAGACTCGTACAGGTGGAATACGTCCAAGGCGGGAAAGCCCGCGAGGTCGATCACGGTGACGGGGGCGAGCTGCCGTGGCGCTACGACCCGATCCGGGGCGGCCCCTCGCTCGTCATGGGTGACATCGGCACCCATGCCCACAATCTGGTGCGTTTCGTCACGGGGCTGGAGGTGGCCGAGGTCGCAGCCGAGGTGGGCACCATTGTGCCCGGAAGTCAGCAGCACGACTTCGCGGCGGCCATGCTGCGCCTCACCGGGGGAGCCCGAGGAACCTTCTGGGTCACTCAGGCCGCCGCCGGGATGGAAAACTGTCTCAGGATCCGGGTGTCGGGTAGCCGCGGCACGATCGAGTGGGCCCAGGAGGAGCCGACCTTCCTGATCTTCCGGCCCCTCGACGAGCCAGCCGAGATTCGCACGCCGGGTGGCCCCGGAACCCTTCCCTTGGCCGCCCGCTCGAGCCGGATCGTGGCCGGTCATCCCGAGGCCTTCCATCAGGCCTTCGCCAACATCTACTCCGACGCTGCCGAGGCCATCGCCGCCCGCCGCTCCGGAACCAGGGCAGATCCCCTGGCGCTCCACTTCCCGACGGCTCGTGACGGGGCAGTCGGGGTGAAGTTCGTCGACGCCGCCATCGGCTCCAGCCGGGAAGGCGGGCGATGGACCAACGCCCTGCTCGAGATCTGACGTCTAGCCCGGAGGCCGCCACCGGCGAGTCTCATCCGCCTCGATCTCCAGGAACTGGTTGGGGCCCACATCCACCCACGGCCCCTCTTCGCCATCGGGCCAGGTGATGCGGACCTCGGCCTCGGTGGCCGTCCCCAGGCCGAAGTGGACCCAGCCGAGTTGTCCCCCGGCGTGACCGCCTCCCACGGTCACCTCCCTTTCCAGCGTGCGTCCGCCGGCCCTCACCGCCACGAAGGAACCCACCGCATCCACGTTGGTGCCATCCTGTCTCAATCGGATCGCCAGCCAGTTTCCGATGGGGGCCGGTTCGTCGCTGCTGCCGGCTCCGACGTTACGCCACAGTTGTGTGGCCTGGCTCCGGTTCGCCACCACGAGGTCCAGCATCCCGTCGAGATTGAAGTCGGCCAGGGCTGCCCCCCGGGAACGGGCGAAGCTGATGATGCCGGCCTCGTCGGCCGCTTCGATGAAGGTGCCGTCCGATTGTCCGAGCAGGAGGTTGTTGGGGTCGCGGGCGGCATAGTCGGCTTGTGCCTCGACGTTGCCCTTCGAGACGAACAGGTCGACGAAGGTGTCGTTGTTGACGTCCTGGAACTCGGGGTGCCATGCGGTCGAGGGATGGATCGTGTCTCCGGCAAAGGGCCGGTGCGCGGTTGCCCGGCGGTCGAAGGCGATGTCGGCGTACTCGGGGCCGGTGGCGTCCTCGACCAGTGTCTGCAGCTTGTTGTCGCCCTGGCTGGTGAGGAAGACCTCCGGGCGGCCGTCGCCGCCGAGGTCGAAGCTGGCGATTCCCATGCCCCAGATCTGCATCCGCTGCCATCCCTCGGCATGGGTCCACAGGTGGGGATCTTCGCCTGGTTCGACCCGCCACAACTGCTCCTCACCATCTCGGTAGTAGTGGCGATCGTTGGTCATGCGGAGGTCAGAACGACCCGATCGGTCCCAGTCGCTGAAGAGAATCGACAGGGTGCACCACCCCGGATCCAGGATGGCCGGTGCCGAATAGCCGGCGGTGCCGGAAGGCCGGAACAGTCGGTGGTCGGCGCACTGTCCGCTCAACTGGCCGTCGTCGGCCAGATAGTTGCCAAACGCAAGGGTGGGCATGGTGGCCGGGCCCTCCCAGGTGGCGCTGAACGACACCGTCCACTCGTCCCCGCCGTCGATTCCCCAGGTCCCATTGGCCCGCTCGAAGCGGCAATCTCCCAGGCCCCGCAGGACCGCGTTCTCGCCGTGGCGCAGGACGGAGAGGTCGACCCGAGAGTCCCCGTCAATATCGAGGGGATAGGCGCCCGTCACCTCTGTCAGGTCTGTCGCCGGATCGTTCATGCGAGCGAAGCGGAGGGCGCCGCCGGTGGGACTCTGGTTGCGGTACAGACCCGACGGGTTGGCTCCGCCGGCGAGGAAGATCTCTTGGCGGCCATCGTCGTTGCAGTCGAACACGGCGACGCCGCCGCCCACGTAGAACTCGAAGTCGCCGTCGTAGACGTGGTCGACCCCGGCCACGGCCGTCTCCTCGACGAAGCGGGGAGGCCCGGCAGCTTCGTCGATCACAGTGGCGGTGAAGAGGAAGTTCGCCGCGGCGAGGAGACCGGCAGTGGCCAAGGCTCCGGCGCCTACGCCGGCCAGCAGCCACAGGCCCCCGCGGCGAGGGCGAGGAGTGTGGGTCACGCCGGCCACCAGGCCAAGGTAGTGGCCGGTACTGTCACTCGTCAGTTCCCGGAGCATCGAGGTGCCAGACATGACAGAACCGGTCCGGTGGGGAGTGCTGGGGGCGGCCAGCATCGCCGTCAACAGGGTACTGCCGGCGATGAAGACCTCGGAGTTGAGCCATGTCGTGGCGATCGCCTCCCGATCCCTGGAGAAGAGCCTGACGGTGGCTGCCGACCTCGGCATCGACCGGGCCTACAACCGCTACGAGGATCTGCTGGCCGACTCCGAAGTCGAGGCGGTCTACATACCCCTGCCCAACCACCTGCACGCGGAATGGACGATTGGCGCGCTGAGCGCCGGCAAACACGTCCTTTGCGAGAAACCGTTGGCGACTAACAGCGCCGACGCCCGGACGATGGTCGCCGCCGCCGAGGCCGGCGGCGTGAAGCTGATGGAGGCGTTCATGTATCGCCTCCATCCCCTGTGGGTCGAGGTGCGGCGGATGGTCGATGAAGGACTGATCGGGGATCTCCTGGCGGTGCAATCCTTCTTCTCCTATCGCAACGTCGACCCCGACAACATTCGCAACATCGCCGATTATGGGGGAGGAGCGCTCCTCGATATCGGCTGCTATCCCGTGAATCTCGCCCGGATGCTGTTCGGCTCCGAGCCCACGGACGTCAAGGGCTCGATCCAGCGGCTCACCGCCTCCGGGACGGACGTGTTGACATCGGCGATCCTCGATTTCGGAGGGCGTCAGGCGTCGTTCACGTGCTCGACGCTCCTCGAAGATCACCAGCGGGTCGATGTTGTCGGCACCGCCGGCCGTCTGGTGGTGGAGATCCCTTACAACATTCCGCCCGACCGTCCGACACGCTTCCTCCACATCGCCGGAGGAGACCCGCCGGTCGCTCCTGGGGTCGAGGTTCACGAGATCCCCCCCGCCGACCAGTACGCCATCCAGGCGGACGCCTTCTCGCGCGCCGTCCGCCACGACGTCGACGTGCCCACCCCACCGGCGGATGCGGTTGCGAATCTCGAGGTCATCGAACGGATCTTCTCCGACCCCGGGTGTTAGGACGGTGTTGAACAACAATGGAGGCCCCGAGCTGCAACTCGGCGTCGTCCCCGGTCGGAAAACGGGCGTCGATGGCTGGAACGAATTGTCCAACACCGTTCTAGCGGCTCACGGTGCGGGTGGCTTTGCCGGGTCTGAGAGAACCCCGGCCAAGGCCAGTTCGGCGGCTCCGATGAGGGGGGCGTCGCCGCCCAGGGCGCCCCGGATGATCGACGCCGCCTCGAAAGGGGCAACCAGAGCGCTCCGGCGGGCGCCGGCGACCACCGGGCTCTCCAGATGGGCGTAGAGGTCGGAGTAGAGACCTCCCAGGACCACCAGGTCAGGGTTGAAGATGTTGATGAGGTTTCCGATTCCCAACCCGAGCCAGGTTCCCACTTCGGTGATGGCGGCCAAGATCTCCGGGTCTCTCGCCGCCGCCTGGGCGATCACCGCCTCGACGAGACCGGCGCCCGTCTTGCCCCTGAGAGACCGAACTCGGCGGACGAGGGCGGCTTCGCCTGCCTCCGTCTCCCAGCAGCCCGAGGACCCGCATCGGCATTTGACTCCCCCGGGATTGATCATGGTGTGCCCGGCTTCGCCGGCGTACCCCTCGGCGCCGAGGAGCGGCTCACCATCGACGATCACACCGGCGCCGATTCCCACCTCTCCGGATATGTAGATCAGGTTGCGCGCTTGAGCGTGGTGCCCGCGCCGATGCTCGCCTAGCGCACCGAGGTCGGCCTCGTTGGCGACCCGGACCGGCACGTTCAGGTCGAGGACCTTGGCGAGCATCTCACCGAGCGGGATATCCTGCCAGCCCAGGTTCGGGGCGAGGCGCACGAAGCCGTCGGGACGACGGGTGATTCCCGCCACGGCCACACCAACGCCGACCAGAGCCCGATCGTCGGGCAGGGCACTCAGAAGCGGGGCGGCCAGCTTGGCCACATCCTGGATCGTTTCATCGGGGGAGAAGCGACCGCGGGGACGATCAACCCGCAGCCGGTTGAAGACGTGACCTCCAAGACCCAAAGTGGCGACGGCGATGGAGTCGACGTCCACCTCCACCGCCAGCACCGATGCTCCCTGGGGGTGGGTGCTCACGACGAGAGAAGGGCGACCCGGCCCCGACGCCACCGGCGCCGGGCCCTCTACGACGAAGCCGAGGTCGGTGAGTTGCCCGACCAGGTCGGCGATGGTCGATCGATTCAAACCGGTCGACGCCACCAGCTCCGAACGCGACGCAGGTCCGGTCAGGTGCAGCTGCTCCAAGATCGTCCCCAGGTTGTGGCGCCTCATCTCCTCACCGGCCACTCCCCGGTTATCGCTTCGGGGCATTCTCCTCGGGTTCACAAGCTCCGGATTTGTTGGGGAGCCGACTATACCCCCGAACCGCCTTACGGAAGGTCTCGACTGTGTCCTAGGATTCTGCGCCGGGCCCTCCAATCCAAAATCTCCACTTTTGTTGCCTACGCCAACATATGATCGTCTATGCTCCGACTAGCTCCCCCCGGGGGACGGGCGAATGGCTGCCCCGCCGGGACGAGGAGGTACCGCACGGCAATGGAGAAGGCGGCCCGAGCAGGGGCGGCGCCACGTAGCCAACCGAGCTAGCGTTGGCGAAGGGTCCCTAGGACGCCTTGACAAGGAGGAAGAATGTTGAATCGCCGATTCTTGGCGCTGATCGCCGCTCTGGCGTTGGTGTTGGTGGCATGTGGTGATGGTGGCGCCACCGAGACAACGGCCGGGGGGGCGCCAGACACGACCACCGGCGGGGCGGACACGACCGTCGGCGCAGTCGACACGACAGCAGGTGGTGCCGACACGACGACCGGTGGAACCGAGACCACGATGGCCGAGGGCGAACTGATCGTCGGCGTGTCCTGGAACAACTACAACGAGCCCCGCTGGGCCAATGCCGACGAGCCCGCCATCCAGGCTGCGCTCGACGCCGCCGGAGCGACCTACATCAACAGCGACGCCGGCTCGTCGGCCGAGCAGCAGTTGGCTGACGTCGAGAACCTGATCGCCCAGGGGGCCCAGGCTTTGATCATCCTGGCCCAGGACGGCACGGCCATCCTGCCTGCCGTGGAGAGTGCGCTCAGCCAGGGCATCCCGGTGATTGCCTACGACCGTCTCATCGAGGACCCGGGCGCCCTCTACATCACCTTCGACAACGTCGAGGTGGGGAGGATGCAGGCCGAGGCCATCGTCGAACTGGTTCCGGAAGGCAACTACGTGTTCATCAAGGGCAACCAGGCCGATGCCAACGCCGACTTCTTGCGTGGCGGCCAACAAGAGGTCCTGCAAGCGGCCATCGACTCGGGAGCCATTGTGAACGTGGGCGAGTCGTACACCGACAACTGGGACCCGGCCATTGCCCAGACCAACATGGAGCAGTTCCTGACCCAGAACAACAACGACGTGGATGCCGTCGTCGCCTCCAACGACGGCATGGCCGGCGGCGTCGTGGCCGCTCTGGCAGCTCAGGGACTGGCGGGGGAGGTGCCGGTGTCTGGCCAGGACGGCGATCCGGCGGCACTCAACCGGGTGGCCCTCGGCACGCAGACGGTGTCGGTGTGGAAGGACTCCCGAGAACTGGGTACGGCGGCCGGTGAGGCGGCAGTCCTCCTGGCTCAGGGGACGGCTCTCGCCGACATCCCCGGTGTCGTCACATTCGACTCGCCCGGCGGCAACCAGATGACATCGATCCTCCTGGCCCCGATCCCGATCACCCAGGAGAATCTCGATGTCGTCGTCGACGCCGGCTGGATCACCGTCGAAGAGCTCTGTCAGGGCGTCGAGGCGGGAAGTGTGGCGGTGTGTTCCTAGTCGAGAACGAGTGAGGCCGCTCGCCACGCCCAGGGAATCGACCCTGGGCGTGGCGCGCGGTATTCCGGAGACTCTCGATGACTGAAACCCAGACACCGGTCCCGACCCAAACCGACGACGGAGGACCACCCGAGCGACGCTCTATCCAGGGCTTCATCCGGGCGACGGAGCTCGATACACGCCTCTTCGGGATGGTGATCGCGCTGATCGCCATCTGGGTCGGCTTCAATTTCGCAACCGGCGGGACCTTCCTCTCGCCGCGCAACCTGTGGAACCTCTCGGTGCAGACGGCCTCCGTCGCAATCATGGCGACAGGGATGGTGCTGGTGATCGTCGAGCGGCACATCGACCTTTCTGTCGGGTCGGTCCTCGGAGTGGTGGGCATGCTGATGGCGCTGGCCCAGGCGAGATGGCTTCCCGACATCTGGGGATTCGACCATCCAGCCACCTGGATCATCGCCCTGCTCTTCGGGGTTCTTGTCGGGGCGGCAGTCGGGGCGTTCCAGGGTCTGCTCGTCGCCTATGCCCGGGTGCCGTCGTTCATCGTGACCCTCGGTGGCCTGTTGGTCTGGCGCGGAGCTACCTGGTGGGCGTCCAGTGGACAAACGGTCGCCCCCATGGACAGGAACTTCCAGCTCCTCGGTGGCGGGGCCCGGGGCTCGATCGGAGCTACCTGGAGCTGGATCGTGGCCGCCCTCGCCTGTGCCGGCATCGTCTATCTGCTGCTCAACGGTCGTCGACTCCGAAACCGGTACGGCTTTGGGCTGAGACCGACGTGGGCCGACCTCACCATCGGCATCGTTGGCTGCGGGGCGGTGATCGGCTGGGTCGGGATCGCCAATTCCTATTACATGCCAGAAAACTTGGCGCGGGCATACGCCGAGAGCCACGGCATTCCCTGGCCCGAGCAGGGCCTGCTCGTTCCGTTCGGGCTGCCCATTCCAGTTCTGATCCTGATCGC
>Ga0299914_10000771_pt1 | contig 19970 bp, 20 predicted proteins | sample RVTome_10_FD_201361 | JGI IMG/M metagenome (GOLD analysis project Ga0299914, IMG submission 201361) | Soil microbial communities from uranium-contaminated site in the Upper Colorado River Basin, Wyoming, United States - RVT153D57 (version 2) ...
GCCGGCACCGAGCGGGGTGTCACCGAGCCTTCGGCAATCTTCTCTGCCTGTTTCGGGGAGCCTTTTCTCCCTCTTCCCCCGTCCTATTACGCCAATGTGCTCGCCGAGAAGATCGAGGAGCACGATTGCCGGGTCTGGATGATCAACACCGGATGGACCGGTGGCCCCCACGGGGTCGGCAACCGGATCCGGATCCCCTACACCAGGGCGATGCTCAACGCCGCCCTCGAAGGCGCCCTCGACGAAGTCGAATATGTGGAGGACCCGATCTTCGGGCTCATGGTCCCCACCTCGGTCCCCGACGTGCCCGACGATCTCCTCATCCCCCGCTCGACCTGGAACGATCAGGAGGCATTCGACCGCCAGGCGAGGACCCTGGCGAAGATGTTCGTTGAGAACTTCGCCACCTACGCCGACGGTGTCGACGAGAAGGTGGTCAAGGCCGGCCCACAGCTATAGGGCTAGCTGCTCGGTGCCTTCCCCGAGGCGATCAGGGCGGGGGCGGGGAAGCTGACTGCGCCGGTGCCGTCGGTGAACCGGGCAAACTCCGATTCCGCCGCGGCGAGGAGCGCTGCGTATTGGTCGTCGTCGATCATGTCGGCGAGGGTCCAGCCTCTGATGTCGGTGAAAACCCACCTCTCGATCGATAGGAACCGGGCCGTGCCATCGACGACGTCCACCTCCACCTCGGAGAGAGAGGTAGAGAGCAGATCCCTCATCCGGTCGACGTCGCCGAAGGTGAACGGCGCCCGGAGGGCGTCGGCCGCTTCCTCACCGAAGAGCCGATCGAGGAGGTCGACCATGGCCGCATAGCCCGGTGTCTCCGCCAGCGGGGCCCAGGTGGCGATGGCCACCTTCGCCGGAGGAGTCAGGACCCTTGCCATTTCGGAGATCGCCGTCTCGGCATCTGTGAAGAACATGGCGGCGAACTGGCTCACCACTCCGTGGAAGGAACCGTCCTCGAAGGGAAGCGATTCTGCGACGCCTTCACTCCACTCGATCGGCTCAGACGAGCGACGGGCGACGGTGAGCATCCCCGGGTTGGGGTCCAACCCCACCACATGGCCCGCGCTACCGACACGGCCGGCGGCTGCCCGGGTCAGAATGCCTGTTCCACAGCCGACGTCGAGAACACGCTGACCGGGCACGACCGCGGCAACATCCAGAACCTGCTCTGGCCACTGGTCGAACAGGGCAGGCGCGAAGAATTCGTCGTAAACCTCAGCTGCCGAGACAGCCATTCTGATTCCGTCCGATTGGTCCATGCGGACGGATTCTCCCCTCCGGGGGCCGACGCGTCCAGCCGTCGGCCTTACGATGCCGCTCGCCATGGACGTTTCGATCGAACCGGCATCTCCCGACTCGCCGATGGCGCGCCGGATCATCGCCGAGCTGGAGGCCGAGCTCGATCCCCTCTATCCCGAAAAGAGCCGTCATGGCTACAGCGTCGACAAGCTGCTCTCCGAGGGTGTCGAGTTCTTCCTCGTCCACTACCGGGGACAACCGGTGGGCTGCGGTGGCGTCCAGCTATTCGGGACCGAGTACGGCGAGCTGAAACGGATGTACATCAGCCCGGCCTTCCGTGGGCTCGGGCTTGGCCGACAGTTGGTCGACCATCTCGCGAAACACGCTCTCCGGCAGGGCGTCTCGGTCTTGCGTCTCGAAACCGGCGTGCATCAGGCCGAGGCGATCCGGCTCTACGAGGGGATGGGCTTCCGCCAGATCCCGCCATTCGGCCCTTACCGGCCGGATCCGCTCAGTCTGTTCTACGAGCGTGTGTCCTGATCGGCCGACTCGAGACTCGCACCGATCGGCAAGACGACATGCGGGCTCAGGAGGCGTATCGCTCCTCGCTCTTGGCGATCAGATAGCCCTGTGCCCGCTCCGCCAACTCATACCGGTTGACGAGGGCCTTGAACCGGGCTCCGTGATTGGGCTCCTCGAGATGGGCGAGCTCGTGGATCAGCACCCAGTCGAGCACCCATGACGGCATCGACGCCAGTCGGTTGGAGATACGGATCCGCCCATCGGACGAACAAGACCCCCATCGCCTCATCTGACGATCGGACCACTCGATGCCGGATGGCGGAGGTAACCCGTACTCCCGCGCCAGCACTCCGGCTCGCTGCTCCAGGTCGACTCCCGCCGAGGAGACCTTCCGGGCGATCCTCTCGGTCATCTGCTCTACCAGTCTCGCCTCCTCGTCGGGAGTGAGACCGTCGGGGACCATCACCCGCAGCCTCCCATCGGCGACATAGGCCTGCACGGTGCGCTTACGTCGCTTGCTCCGGATCACGTCTACGGGCAAATCGGTCATCTCGCCATCGTATGAGACAGCTGTGACACATTTCGGCAGCGCCGGCGTGAGAGTCGGACTCAATCCACGAGCAGGACGGCCTTGCCATTGACCTGACGTCGGGCCAGGGCCTCGAATGCCGAATTGGCGTCGGCCCATCCCACCTCCAGGCCGATCTGGGGGTGGAGCCTGTCATCCCTGATCATGTCGGCCAGTAGCTGAAGGTCGGCGCCGAAGCTGGGTGGCTCCCCGCTCTCGTAGACGAAGAAAGAGACGATCTTCGCTCCGGCCCGATCTCGGAAGTCTCCAAAAGAGATCGAAGCCGGCGTGTCCGATGAGTTGCCGAAGATGAGGATGACTCCCCCCGGTGCGACCTGACGGACCGCGGCCTCCAGGGACGGGCCACCCGCCGATTCCAGGATGAGATCGAACGGCCCTTCGGCGTCATCGACATCATGGACCGTGCCCATCGCTCCCAGATCCTCCAAACCGCGGGCACGAGAGTCGTCGGCGGCGACTCCGACCACGGTCGCTCCGGCCCCGGCCGCCAACTCGACGGCGAACCGTCCTACTCCTCCCGACGCCCCGGTGACGAGCACCCTCCGCCCGGTGAGGTTCCCGCCGATGCGCAGAGCGCGCAGGGCGGTGACGCCGGCGACGGGAAGAGTGGCGGCCTCGGCGAATGAGACCTCGGGGGCGAGCACGGCTAGATGTGAGGTGGGCACAGCCACCCTTTGCGCCCAGCCGGCCTGTTCCGGCCAGGCGACCACCCGGGCGCCGGCAATCGGTCCCGATCCGTCGCGGGCAGGCTCGGTCACTATCCCGGCGACATCCTGTCCGGGCTGCCAGCCTCGAGGTCGCGCCTTCAACAGGCGAAGCTCGCCTCGGTTGACCGAGACTGCCCGGACCTCGACCAAAGCCTCATCGGGGCCCGGATCGGGTTCCGGCACCTCGGTCATCTCCACGGCGAACACACCGTCGCCCTCGTTTACCAGCGCTTTCATCGTCCGACCCGTGACATGGGCGGGGAACCTAGCGGCCGCAATCAATGGGCCACGACATGGGTGACCGGGACATCGATCGATCGGCCTAGGCGGTCGATCAGATTCGCCCCGAGCCAGCGCGAGGCGCCCGGTGGGAAGGTCGACACGACCACATGGTCGAATTCCTCGTCGGCCAGGGCATCGATGATCGCTTGGTATGGGTCGGCGTCGCCGACCCGAGCATCCACCACATCGACTCCCGCTTCAATGAGCAGGACTCGGGCCTTCTCGGCTCGGTCCTTTGCGATTGCTCGCGATTCGCCTCGAGTCCAGCCGGCCAGATGATTGACTGGTGTCGCGGGGACCAGTAACACCACCTGGGCCCTATCGCGCAGCGCCAGCGCTCGGACGGTGTCAAGGAACTCGCTCGCTTCCGCCGTCTGATGGGCTACTGCGAGAAGACGTCGCACGTCACCACCTCGGTGTGATCCGTCCACCGTCGCGCTCGCGTCCCAACCTGTCAATGGTGAGAGACGCTGTTCAGCCCGGGCAGATGCAATGAGAGAAGCCCCGTCGACGTTTCCGCCTCCGGGGCTTCCCGGGCATCTCACCGAAGTGGGCTGCCCGCCGGTGTTGTGATCCAGCCGTTTCCGGCCTACGTGTCCGACCAGCACCATCGACGATACACCAAACGACCTCCGGTGTCACCGGGCGTATCGGTCCTACGGACGAGAGGAGCTGTAATGGTTGAAACGGTTCTCAGCGGCTGCGGGCAAGTGCCTCGGTCAACTTGGTGGCTAGCGCCTCGCCCCAACGATGAGCACGTTCGTACTCGCCCGGGAGCAGCGGGCCACTCATTCCAACGACGAAGAAGCTCTCCGGGTCCGCCACCTGCCGCAAGCCGAGTCGTCGTAGACGCTTCGCCGCTGCGGCAGCAGCCGATCCGGGGACTCGCGGCTTGTCCACCCGCGTGTCGAAGGCAGCCGACGCGACCTGGCCAGCTGGTCGGGAGACCTCTGCCAGCCACTCCCGGAGCCCGATTCCCGGCGACATGAGAGGGGCGTCCGTCTCGTCCGCAGCTTTGCTCCGGGTGCCGGGCCGGCTCATCGAGAAAGCATGGGTCGGTCCGCCGACAACAACCAGGTCGACCTGGGGCGAGATGTGCTCGGGGGCCCTCCCCACTTCGACCTTCTCGACGTCGAGCCGGCCGGCGAGACCATCGGCTACGGCTTCGGCGATCAACCCGGTGTTGCCGAACATCGATTCGAATACCACCAGCGCGTTCATGGGGTTACGTCCTTTCTCGGGTAGAGCCCGTACGTGGTCCAGAGCAGGCATCCAGCAAGTGCGGTGATGCGGATCCACAGGTCGAGCGACGATTCCCATACTGCTACCGCAACCATCACGGGGAGGAAGGCGATCCAGACACCGATCTGAACGATGAATGCCTGGTCGGCAACCCATTCCATGATCTGGGCGGTCACATCAGGCGACACCGCATAGAAGATTCCGAGAGCGACCCAGATGACAACGAAGAACAGCCACAGGGACCAGGCGAGCCACCGTGGCGAGATGTGGTTCCGCTCCTCCGGCTCCCGGTACGGAATACGTGGTAGAACGCCCGGCGGTGCGGGCAGTCCTCGATCCATTTCTCTCCTTTCCTCTCCATGTTGGGGGAGCCAGAATGGAAGGGGTAGGGGAAAAGGGCCTCTTCGGCGCGGACCTTGCGGTGTGCGCGACTAGATCAGTCTGCCGGCCTGCTCGTGGACGGGCGTATTGTCGAGCACGCGTTGTCCACCGAGCCGGGACAGGTCGAGCGTCGGGTCTACCCCGAGGATCAACTCGCTCAGATACCGCCCGACTGCGGGTGCCTGCTGGAAGCCGTGACCGGAGAATCCGGTCGCCAGGTAGAGCCCCCCGAGCTCGGGCCACTCTCCGAGGATGGCGTTCCCGTCGAGGGTGTTCACCGCATAGAGACCGGCCCAGGCGGACTCCACTTCGAGCCTGTCGAAGGCGGGGAGGTGTCGGTACATCTCGGGCCAGATCAGATCGGTGAATCGCTGCCGGCCGGCAGGGGTGAAGTCGTAGCCTACCGGATCTTCCTCCCGCGACCAGGCGATCAGCCAGGTGCGGTCGCTCTCGGGCAGGGCATAGACCCCGGAGGGAAGAAAGACACTGGGCATTCCCGAGGTCGCGACCGTGGTCGACACCACGTAGACCGTCCGCATCACCGGGATGACCGGGAGAGTGACTCCCAGCGGACGGACCAAGTCCGCCGTCCAGGCTCCTGCGGTGACGACGGCGATCGGGCAGATCAGATCCCCAGCTGATCGAAGACGTGCCCCACGGATCCGGCGACTGTCGCCGATCAACCCCGTGACCTCGTCTTCGACATATACGACTCCGAGCTCGATCGCCTTGTTCCGGTAGCCGAGGAGCACGGCGGTGGGGTCGACCGAACCATCGTCGGGGCCGTGACTCCCGCCCACCACACCATCGACCGCGCCCAGATCCGGGAAGACGTCTGTGATCTCCCGGGGCTCGAGCCACTCGACATGACAACCCAGCTTGGTCTGCAACGCGATCGACTCCAAGGTCGCCGGTTTCGACGCTTCGTCGACGAGGAACAGGTTTCCCTGGCGTCTCGCCGCCACCTCGGGGCGGTAGCGGGTCGTGGCCATGTCGTCATCGAAGGTGGAGAGGATCTCCATGGCATGCTGTGAGATCCGGATGTTCTCCTCGAGACCGAACTGGACGCGGACGTTGCCGTCGGAGAGGACGGTCGAAGCCTGTCGGTAGCCGTGGTCTCTTTCCACCACCATCACCGAGAGTGAGGGATCGGCCTGGCGGAGGTGATAGGCAGTCGACGATCCCATCACGCCGCCGCCGACGATGACGACGTCAGGGCCCACTCAGAAGAGAATGGACATGCAGGTCAAGCCGCCGTCGGCTGCCTGGATCTGCGACACGTCGATCGGCACCACCTCATAGCCGGACCCGGCGACCCTCTCGGCCGTCGAGGGAGCGCTCGCCGTGACCAGGATCCGGCCGCCTCCGAGCGGCAGGGCGCTGAAAAGATGACGCTCCGCTTCGTCCACATACAGGATCTCCAAGGCGCCCAGCTTCTCCTCGTCGACCGTCTCGGGAGTCACTACCACCCTCTCCTCGTCGATCGGGAGCACGGCCGACTTGAGATGGAGGACATCTTGCACCTCGACCGTGACCAGTCCCAGCCCTTGGTGGAAAGCGATCGCCCGCAGTTGGTCGATGCCCTCCAAGTTGGTCCGAGCCGAACGCCCCACGTAGACCACGTCTCTCATGATGAACACATCTCCACCGTCGAGGGTGCCCGGGTCACTGATGTGGGCGAGGGCGAACCTCGTGGAAAGGGCTGAGGCCACCGGCAATGTCTCGCCCCGGCGAGAGATCGCCCCGGGACGAGTAATGACCGCCACCTCCCCAATGATGACAGCGATGTCCTCGATGAACACGCAATCGGGGTGGGCCTCATCGGTAGGGACAACCTCGATGGAGTGGCCCGCGTCGGCGAGATGACGGCGATACTCGTCGTGCTGGGCGCGTGCCAGGTCGACATCGATCCGAGGCTGCCCTTCGCGAACCAGGGCCCGGTCAAAGCTGTCGGGCACTGGACGAATCAGGGCGGTTCGATCCGTCATCGACGGCATCGTATCTCTGCCCCTTTATGAAACCTGTACGGCCCGGGCCAGATCGGCCATCGAGAAGAAGACGTGATCGGGCACCGGCGGTTCCTCGACCGGGACCGTCGCCCCCCACCCTCCGCCGGCCGAGAGTCTCTGGCGGTCGATCCAGACGGTGTCCAGCCCCGCTGCCTTGGCCGGGGCGTGGTCGTGAAAGAGGCTCTGCGCCACATGGAGCACTGCGTCGGGGTTGAGGGCCAGGTCGAGTTCCAAGTGCCGCAGGAGGTAGTCGAAGTTGGCCGGATCGGGTTTGTACGAACCGACGTCCTCGGCGGTGTAGACCGCGTCGAAAGTCACCTGGAGTAGCCGATTAGAGGCGGCAAAGCTGTCCCGGTCGACATTGGACAGGATCACCAATCGAAACCTGCTGCCGAGATAGGAGAGGGACCCAGCGGAGTCGGTGAACGCCGGCCACTTCGGCACCGACGCCCCGAACGCGGCGTCGAGGGCCTCAGTGCTGGCCAGGCGGAACGTCCCGGCCAGGTCGCGGTGCACCTTCGCCAGCAGTTCGGGGTAGCGGAGTCGAGGTTTCTCCTGCTGCCGTCTTGTCTCGAGCCGCCCGAACTCGGCCAGGATCTCGGCGCGGCCGATCGCTCTGTCGTTGGCCCAGAGCAACGGCTGGAGGGCATCCCAGATGCCGGATTCCCAATCGATCAGAGTCCCGTAGCAGTCGAAGCTGAGCGCCTCGTAGTCGAGCAGTCCCCGCGTCATCTCGCCGGCTCGTCGGATCTCGCCATCCGGTCGACCATGCTCAGGCCCCTCCAAGCCACGACCGCGCTGAGTAGTACGGCGACCCCACCGAAGCCCAGCGCCCACCGCGGGCCGATGTTCTCCCCAATCCACCCCATGATGGGGGCACCAAATGGGGTGGTCCCGAGGAAGGCCACTGCCCACAAGCCCATGACCCGGCCTCGCATCTCGGGGGCTGCGGTGAGCTGCAAGGTCGAGTTGCCCAGGGCAATGAACGAGACCCCCATCGCGCCCAGAGCGACCAATATCACCAGCGCCGCGATGAGGTTCGGCGCCAAGGCGGCCAGCACCTGGATCAAGCCGAAAACGGCGGCGATACGGGCGAGTGTGATCGCTGGTCTGTTCTGACGGGAGGCGGTGTACAGACCTCCGGCCACGGCTCCCACCCCCATGGCCGAGGTCATCGTGGTGAACGTCTGGGCATCGCCTCCGAAGGTGAACCTGGCCACCAGGGGCAGGACCACCTGATACTCATAGGCGAAGGTGCCCGCCACGGCCATCATGAGAATCGGGGTGAGAACTGCCGGCGTAGAGCGGACATACCGAAAGCCTTCCCGAAGCTGGCCTGGTCGTCGGGGCTGTATGGGCGTCGATTCCAGTTCGTCGATACGCATCATGTAAAGGGCGGCGATCACTGCCAGGTAAGAAGCGGCATTAATGGCAAAGCACCAACCAATCCCGACCGTGACGATCAAGGCGCCCGCTATGGCGGGGCCGACCACGCGTGCGGCGTTGATCAGTGACGAGTTCAGCGCCAGGGCGTTGGTGAGCTGGCCGCGGCCGACCATTTCGAGCACGAACGTTTGACGTGTCGGGTTGTCGATGCTGCCGGCGATGCCCAGGATGAAGGCGAGGACGTACACCATCCACAGCTCGACGACTCCGGAGAGCACCACGGCGCCGAGGCCGGCCGCCGAGAGACTGGCCACACCCTGGGTGAGGACCAGCAGCCGCCGTTTGTTGATACGGTCGGCAATCACGCCACCAATCGGGGCGAGAACCAGCAGGGGCACGAACTGGAGGGCCGTCACCAAACCCACGGCGGTGCCGCTCCCCGTGATTTCGAGAACCAGCCACGCCTGGGCCACCCGCTGAATCCACGTGCCCGAAAGCGAGATGCTCTGGCCGACAAAGAACAGCCGATAATTCCGCACCCGAAGCGAGGAAAAGGTGCGCTGTACGGTCGAGGTCATCCTCATTCCTAATGTAGGGCGTCACGAATACGTGACGGGCTGCATTCGGTTTGGCGGATGCTTTTAGCTGCCGTGGGCCTCTTCCCAGGAGATGATCGGGTTGCGGAGGACACCGATGCGGTCGATCTCGGCTTCGACGACGTCGCCCGGGCGGAGATACAAGGAAGCCGGGTCTTCGCTGAATCCGGCCACGCCCGAGACGGTCCCGGTCGAGACGATGTCGCCGGCGCTGTAGCCCATCGGTGAATAGTGGGAAAGGATCTCCTCGATGGTGACCGACATGTTCCCTGTGTTCGAGCTCTGCCGCACCTCTCCGTTCACCCGTAGTTCAACATCGAGGGTGTGCGGATCGCCGACCTCATCCGGTGTGACGATCCAGGGGCCGATAGGGCAGAAGGTGTCGATGCCCTTGCACAGCGAGAAGACCCCGGACTTCATCTCCTCGCGTTGGATGTCGCGGGCAGTTATGTCGTTGAATACCAGATAGCCGGCTATGTATTCACTCGCCTCCTCCGGTGAGAAGAAGCTGCCCGACTTGCCGATGACGGCGGCCAATTCCAACTCGTAGTCCAGCTCGTTCGTCAACTGGTGCGGATAGACGATTGGGTCGTCGGTCCCGATGATGGCGTCGATGTTCTGGAAGAACACGATCCAGGGCAGTACCGGATGAGACCAGTTCACCCGTAGAGACTCCTCGTGGTGCTCCTTGTAGTTGCCGGCGGTGTGGAAGAACTTCTTCGGGATTATCGGAGCCTCCAGCTTCACCTCGCTCATGGCGTGGTCCGGGCCGGAAGGAGATGCTTCAGAGCCTCTTTCGAAGTAGGCGCGCATACTGGGAACGTCGAGCTCGACGACCCTGTCTTCCTCGACCCGCCCCACCTTGCCCCCGTCGAATGTGACCAGTTTCATGCGCTTTCTCCTCGTGCTGGCAGGATTTGAGATTTGATCAAATGTAGCACAAGGGGCCAAACCACTGCCCGCCCTCGCTTATCAATGCAGGACGTCACGTATACGTGACGTCCTGCATTAGGAAGCGGGAAGCTCGTCCTTCTCCTCCTCGTGGAGAGCGGCGATGGCGGCCTCGAAGCTGTTGGAGAGATGGGAGCGGAGCAGGGCCTCGGCGCGGTCGGGATCTCCATCGGCGCAGGCCTCGACGATCTGGCGATGCTCCTCGATACGTTGCTCGGGCGTCCCGCGTAAGGGCAGGGAGAGGCGTCGGTACCGCTCGCTGTTGTCCCATAGCATCGGGAGGAGAAGCAGCAGCCATTTCGAGCCCGACAGCTCGTAAAGCGACATGTGAATGTCGCCGTGGATGTCACGCGCGATGGAGTCACCCGCCAAAGATGCCTTGGCGTAATCCTCGACCAGCCCGAGAATCCGCTTTCCGTCGGCTTCGGTCATGCTCTCGGCGGCGAGGCGGACGGCGCGGCTTTCCAGGTCGAGTCTGATCCGATAGGTGTCATCGAGATCTCGCGCCGACATCGCCGATACGTACACCCCGCGATGAGGTGTCCGCTCTATCAGGCCCTTTTGCTCGAGGAAGCGCAGGGCCTCCCGAATCGGGACCGTGCTCATGCGCAGCCTGTCGACGTACTCCTGTAACCGGATCGGGGTCCCGGGCGGGATCTCCCCCGAGACGATCGCCTCACGCAGCTCTGCCAAGGCCACATCGGCAAGGGTCCGGGCGCCATCGCTGGGACGCAGAGCCATCAGGCCCTCCTCCTTCCTCGGCCGAGCATGCCTATATCAAACCGATGCGGCACTTGCCGGGCCTTCGAGTGCGCCGACGGTTCACGTCCGGTGGTGGGACGCACGGATATGGTAGGCGTGGAGGACCGCCCCCGCCCGGCGGAGTCGCCCGCCACGACACGGCGCGTGGCGATATCTCAATGGCTCTCATCCGGAAGGGCCGAGGTCACCTTTCCCACCATCTCGACGAACTCGTCGTCGGTGACCAGGCCTCCGTTGCGGATTGCCCGCTCCTTTACCCGCTCCAGCAGCGCTGGGTGGTGGTGGTCGGGCACGTCGAGCCCGAGCTCGACACTCTTGACGTCGATGCTGGCCAGACCGCTCTTCTTGCCGAGGACGAGCCCACGCTTAGCCCCCACCAGGGTCGATGAGTAGGGCTCGATCGCCACAGGGTCGTGGAATTGGGCGGCCACCGCCCCGCTCTCACGGATGAAGAGGTTGCGTCCGGTCACCGGCTTCCACGGCGCCAGCTCGTAGCCGGAGAGTCGTTGCACCGTGTTGGCGACCTCGGAGATGTGCTCGAGCCGGAGCGAGGTGTCGGCCCCGTAGATCGCTTCGATGGCGATGGCGAATTCGGCCAGATCGGTGTTCCCCGCCCTTTCCCCCATGCCATTTATGGTGCCTTGCACCCAGTCGGCGCCGGCGCGCACCGCCTCGATCGATCCCGCCGTGGCCAAGCCGAAGTCGTCGTGCCCATGCCAATGGATCGGGTGTTCGGCTCCGACCCACGACCGGGCCGTCCTGACCAGATTTCCCACGGCCTCGGGGGAGGCGATGCCCAATGTGTCGACCAACGCGATCTCGGCGGCCCCGGCCTCGACCGCCCCGACATAGACCTGCTCGAGGAACCGGAGGTCGGCTCGGCTCCCGTCGACTCCGAAGAAGCAGACCCGGATCCCGTGGTCGACTGCGTATTTGACCGCGTTGACAATCCGCTCGGTGACCACCTCACGGGTCAGACCGTAAGCGCTGAGCTTGCCGTCGCTGACCGGTGCCTCGATCACGGCGGCGGTCACACCCAGGCCCACCAACTGCTCGACATCGGCCGGAACCGCCCGGGAGAATCCCCAGATCTCAGCTTCGAGGCCGGCGGCCAGGATCAGTTCGAAGGCGTAGGCGTCATCTCCTGAAACCCGGGGGAATCCGGCTTCGATTCGCTGCACCCCGAGATGGTCAAGGGCGTGTGCAATCTCGAGCTTCGCCTGTGGGCCGAGGGCGACACCCACGGTTTGCTCCCCGTCGCGCAGGGTGGTGTCGTAGATGCCGATCTTGCGTCGCAACGAATCATCGGCGGCGATCTCGTTGATGTCTCCTGTCCACACCTGGTCGTGGTCCAGCATGCTTCCCCTCAGTCCTTAACAAATATCAATGATAACATCTCCCTCTCACAGGGACTCTGCCGGGTAGAGGTGACACGACACCTCGTGTCCGAGCTCGACCTGGGACACCGGGGGGTCCTGGCCGCAAACCGCCATGACATGGGGGCACCTGGTCCGAAACCGGCAGCCGGACGGAGGGTCCAACGGGCTCGGCATCTCCCCTTGGATCTCCAGATCCATCTTCCGCTCCCTGGGATGAACCGGCAACGCCGAGGCGAACAGCCCCCGGGTGTAGGGATGTCTGGGGTCCTCAAAGATCTGCTCCACGTTCCCTATCTCGACTATCCGCCCCATATACATCACCGCCACCTGGTCGGCGACATAGCGCACCGTGGCCAGGTCGTGGGAGATGAGAAGGAAGGCGGTGCCCAGGTCACCCTGAATGTCCTTGAGCAGATTCATCACCTGGGCTTGGACCGAGACGTCGAGGGCGGAGACGGGCTCGTCGAGGACCAGCAGCCTGGGCTCGGTGATGAGGGCGCTGGCCAGGGCGACGCGCTGCCGTTGGCCGCCGCTGAACTCGTGTGGGAACAGGTCGCCATGCCATCGCTGCATACCCACCTTCTCCAGAGTCGCACCCACCCGCTCCCTGACCTCGTCCCGGGAGATCTTGCGATTGACCACAAGTGGCTCGGCGACGATGTCCCGGACCCGCATCCGGGGGCTGAGCGAGGCCCATGGATCCTGGAACACCGCTTGGACACAGGTCCGAAACCACTTGAGGTCGGCGCCGGAGAGCTCGTAGATGTTTCGCTGATCGAGTGTCACCTGCCCCGCGGTCGGGGTCCGGAGACGGAGGACGAGTCGGGCGGTCGTCGTCTTGCCGCAGCCAGACTCGCCGACCAGTGCCAGGGTCCTGCCCCGGTCGATGGAGAAGCTGATCCCGTCCACGGCTCGGACGTGGCCCACCGTCCTACCCCCGTACTGGCCGGAGGAGACCGGGTAGTGCTTGCTCAGACCCTCCACCACCATCAATGGATCGCCCATGGCGCCTCCTCGCTCCTCCAGCAGGCGGCGCTGTGGTGGCCGTTGATCACCACCGTGGGCGGATACTCCTCCTCGCACCGGGCCATGGCGTACGTGCAGCGTTCGGCAAACCGGCAACCCGGGGGCAGGTCGTTCAGTGATGGAGGCTGGCCCACGATCGATTGGAGACGCGCCTGGCGAGACCCCGGCTTGGGCCGGGACTCGAGCAGTGCCCGGGTGTAGGGATGCCGGGGGTTGTCGAAGATTTCGGCAACGGGTCCCTGCTCCACGATGCGCCCGGCGTACATCACTGCCACCCTGTCGCATGACTCTGCGATGACGCCAAAGTCGTGGGTGATGAGGATGATCCCGACCCCGGTCCGCTCCTGGAGGTCCTCGAGCAGACGCAGATATTGCGCCTGGATTGTGACGTCAAGGGCAGTGGTCGGCTCGTCGGCGATCAGCACCTGGGGCTGATAGGCCATGGCCATCGCTCCGACGATCCGCTGTTTCATCCCTCCACTCAACTGATGGGGGAAGCTGCGCAGCCTCCGCTCCGGTGCAGGCACCCGCACGCTCTTGAGCGCGGCCAGCGCGCGGCTGTGGGTCTCCTCGCCGGACAGAGAGCGGTCATGGACCTGGATGGCCTCTCGAAGCTGGTTGCCCACTGAGAAGACCGGGTTGAGCGACTGCTGTGGGTCCTGGAGGATCATCGAGATCTCCTTGCCCCTGATCGCCCGCATGTGCTTCTCCGAGAGCGCGAGCAGATCGCGACCGCCGAGCAGCACCTGGCCTCCCTCGTTGCGGCTCGCCGGCTCCGGGGTGAGCCGGACCAAGGAGAGGGCAAGCATGCTCTTGCCGCTTCCAGACTCACCGACGATGCCCAGAGTCTCGCCACGGTCGAGATGAAAGCTGACCCCGTCCACCGCCTTGGTGACCCCCCAACGGGTGTAGAGATAGGTACGCAGGTCCTTTACGTCGAGAACCGGGGATTCCCTGCCGCTACCGGCCCGTCCGGAGGCGAGTGGGGTCGAAGACAGGTCGCTCATCCCCTCTGCCTCATCTTGGGGTCGAGGAAGTCGCGCAGCCAATCACCCAGCAGGTTGAGGGAGAGCACCACGAGGAGGATGGCCAGCCCGGGGAAGAAGGAGACCCACCACGAGGTGAGGATCTGGTCCCGGCCGTCGGCGACCATCACCCCCCAGCTGGGATTGGGCCGGGGAATCCCGGCCCCGATGAAGCTGAGTGACGACTCCTCGAGGATCACCACCCCAACCTGAAGAGTGGCCAGCACGATCAGGGTGTTGGCGATGTTGGGCAAGACATGGCGGAGCAGGATTCTCCAAGGAGGAGCCCCCGCTACTCGGGCCCGCGCCACGTATTCGGTCTCCCTCACGCTGAGGGTCTCGCCCCGGACCTGGCGGGCGAAGCTGGCCCAGATGGTGACGGCGATGATTGCGATGATGGTCACGAACGACGGCCCGATGGCGGCGACGATCACCAGGGCGAGGAGCACGTGGGGCAGGGAGAGAAAGGTGTCGATCATCCAGCTCACGATGCGGTCGATCCAGCCACCGAAGTACCCGGCGAGCAGGCCGAGCGTCGATCCCACCACGGCTCCGATGAGAATGGTGAGGGTCGAGACGGTGAGCGAGATCCGCGCCCCGAAGATGATGCGGGTGAGAATGTCCCGCCCCTGTTTGTCTGTCCCGAGGAAGTATGTGGTCGAGCCTCCTTCCAACCACACCGGTGGCGTGAGCCGGTCCCCGAGAACGCCACGGAGCGGGTCGTGGACGGTGATCAGGTCGGCGAGCAGAGCGGGTAGGACCAGTACGAAGAGGACGATGAAGATCGATAGCCACGGAGGACGGTTGGAGCGCCGAGCCCAGCGCAGCATGCTGCGATGTCGGTGACGTCCGAGCTCGTCCATATCTGACGCTTCGGTCCCGGGGAGACCACCTGCCGGGCGCGGCGGATTGCGAAGAGACATCAGACCACCGCCTTCTGGCCCAGCCTGACTCGGGGGTCGACGTAGGCATAGGCGATGTCGATGAGCAGGTTCATGATGACGATGGCGGCCGCGGTGAAAAGTGCCAGCGCCTGCACCACGGGGAAGTCTCGGGCATTGGCCGCCTCGTAGGCCAGTAACCCGGCCCCCGGCCAGGAGAACACGATTTCGACCACAGTGGCCCCGGTCAGCATCCGGACCACGATCCCGCCAAAGAAGGTGAGGGGAGCGATCGAAGCCGGTTTGAGGGCATGCTTCCATATGACCTTGAGCTCGGAAACGCCCTTGAGCCGGGCCAACTTCACGTACTCGGAGCCCATTGTCTCCAGCATCGCCGAGCGGAACAGTCGGAGGAGGGCGGCGATCCCGAAGATCGAGATGACGATGCTGGGCAGGACGTAGCTCCTCCATCCGGTGATCCCCGAGGTGGGGACGACGTGCCATCGCACGGCCACGAACCAGATCAGGATGATCGCCAGCCAGAACTCCGGTACAGACTGTCCGAACAGGGCGAATCCCTTGGCCACCCGGTCGACAAGCGAGCCCCGTCTCACCGCGGAGAGAATCCCGAGCGGGACCCCGATCACGAGGGTGAGGATGGTCGAGACCACACCGAGCTTTATCGAGTTGGGCAGCCGGTCGAGGATCACCGATCCCGCGGTCTCGGTGGGGTACTTGAACGAGGGTCCGAAGTCGCCCTTCATCGCGTTGCCGAGGAACGCGAAGTACTGCTCGGGCAGGGTCCGGTCCAGACCCCATTGCGCCCGAAGAGCTTCTTCGTCCTCCCGGCTCATGTCGACCGGGGCGAGGACGTCGAGGGGGTCTCCAGTGAGTCGGGCGAGGAAGAAGACCAAGACCGAGACGGCGAACAGTGTCAGCAGCCCGCGGACTGCGTTGATGACGATGTACCGGGCCATCAGGGGGCAATCCCGATCTGTTGATCGGGTCTCACAATCCCGGGTCCACGATGTAGAGGCCGTCACCGTGGCGATCGGTCACGTAGATCATGCCGTCCTCTGTGGCTGTCACGTCGTTGAACTGGATCGAGTTGCGACCCGCGGGGGCGGCGGGGACGAGGTAGGCCACCTCGATCGGGTTGAGCGGATCGGAGATGTCGTAGGCGCGGAGACCCCCGCCGAAATAGGTGAGATAGATGAGATCGGGGTCGGAGAAGGTTCCGGGCCGCATCTCATGGAGGTTGTGTGGCCCCCAACGCACTCCCTCTTCGTGACGAGCCCCGGCTGGCACGGGCAGACGTGAGACCACCGTGGGGTTGGTCTCGTCTGAGATGTCGACGATCCAGACGTGGCGCTGTACCCCTATCCACCGGGTTAGTTGCTCGTCGGTGACGACCAGGATGTCACGCCCCGGCGGTCGAAATGCAGTGTGAGTGTTGCGACTCTCCGGGCCGAACGAGAGCCTGCTCACCAGCTTCGGGCTCGTCTTGTCCGAGACGTCGAGTATGACCAGCCCGGCGTCCCAATACCCGCCGTATACGCGATCGCCGTAGGGAAGGGCGTGGTGAAGGGCGTACTCCCGGCCCTCGTCTCCGGGGCCGGGCTCGGAGGATTGGTTCCAGTCCGGTGTCTCGGTCCGGTGCTGCCCGGGGTACCACCACCGACCGATCTCGGTCGGTCGCGTCGGGTCGGAGAGGTCGACGATCTGGAGGAATCGGCCCGCGAACCCTTCGTCGGTCCCGGAGACATAGACCAGGTCTCCCTCCCACCATGCCATGCGATGAACGCCCACCCCGGGAGTGGCATAGAAGCCGATCTGGTCCGGATGCGCCGGGTCGGAGACGTCGTAGACAGCCAATCCGGCGCTCCAGGTGGAGGGCGGCTCCGCCTCGAACCGGTTGCGCTCGTGGTTGACCAGGAGGATGTCGCCTACCACCTGGACCTTGTGACTGTGGGTGCCCTCTGGTCTGAGGATCTGGGTGATCAGCCGGGGTCGAGAAGGGGAGGACACGTCGATGATCGAGGTGCCCAGGTCGCTGTAGCCCATGTGGCCCATGTAGGCGACGCCGTCGACCACATTGATGTGCATCCCATCGCCCTTGCCATCGAGATCGATGTGACCGACGACCGACATCCGGTGCGCCTCGGTCCGCCTCGGCGCCGCCGCGGTCATCGGCGGATTCCTGCCAGGATCCGGAGCATGTTGCCCTCGAGGATGGCATGACGGTCGTTGGGGTCGAGGCCGGGCACGGAGTCGATGAAGGCGACGGGGGACCGTTCGGCCATCTCGTAGGGATAGTCGGTCCCCACGAGGACTTGGGAAGGCCCGACCAGTTCCAGCAGGTATGAGAGCGATTGGGGGATATGGACCAGGCTGTCGAAGTAGAGACGCTTGATGTATTCGATGGGCGGCCGGCTGATGTTCTCGCCCGCGATGTGGGGCACCACCTTGTACGCCTTCTCCCATCGACCGAGCTGGTAGGGCATGTATCCCCCACCGTGAACCATGGCCACGACCAGATCCGAATAGCGGTCCAGGACTCCGCTGAACAACAGGTAGGCGATGGCAACAGTCGATTCGGCGGGCCGGCCAACCATGTTCGCCATGAAATACCGGCTCAGATCGACACCCCGGAGGGGGTCGTTGGGGTGAAGCAGCACGAAGCAGCGGAGCTCATTGGCAGCCTCCCAGAACGGGTCGAGCCCCGCCTGGTCGAGTGGCCGGCCGTCGATGTTGGATGCGATCTCGACGCCGACCATCCCAAGCTCCTGGACCGCGTATGTCAGTTCCTCCGCCGCCCGCTTCGGGTCCTGCAGGGGCACCGTGCCCAAGGCGAGCAGCCGGTCGGGATGTCTCGAAACGACATCGGCGAGAATCCGATTGAAGGCCCGCGCGTAGTCCGCTCCCTTGTCCCCATCGAGGGTATATGCGCTGAACTCGGTGCGATGCCCGACGAGTTGTATGTCGACCCCTCCCTCGTCCATGGCATGAAACCTTGCATCGAGATCGAAGAGACTGTCGGGAAAGGGACCGATTTCGAGTCTCCCGGCGAGACGTAGCATCTCGTTCCCGTCCTGGTTGCGCAAGACCTCGATCCCGAACTTCGACCCGTCAGCCCTGAGCAGCTCCATGAGCTCGACAGGGACGATATGGGCGTGGACGTCATAGGTCATTGAGCTCCTCCGTCGCGCCGCTTCCTGGCGTCGGCGATCGCCTCCCATACCCGGGCTGGGGTGAACGGGAAGCTGATGGATGTGACTCCCTGGTCACGGAGTGCATCGTGGACTGCGTTGAGGATGGCGGGGGGGACTCCGATACATCCAGCCTCGCCCGCCCCTTTGGCACCGAGTGGGTTGGACGGGGCGGGATGGAACAGACGTTTCGTGAGGAGCGGCATTGGTTGGGTCGCGGTCGGGATCAGGTAGGTCACCAGGTTGGTGGTCATAGGTTGGGCGTCCTCGTCGTAGACGATCGCTTCAAGCAGAGCCGAGCCGATGCCCTGCATGATGGAGCCGTGCAGTTGGCCCTCGACCACCATCGGGTTGAGCACGTTCCCGCAGTCGTCAACCGCGACCAGACGGAGGAGCCTGACCTCGCCAGTGTCCAACTCGACCTCGACCACGGCGATGTAGGCGCCGTATGGGAAAGTCTGAGCCTCGGGGTTGAACATCTCCTCAGCGGCGAGCTCGATGCCCATCTCCCTCGCCGTCCTGGCCACCGACATCAGAGAGACCTCTGAGCCAGGCGACCCGACCACCTGAAAGTGACCCTCGACCAGCTCTATATCGACTTCGGCTGCCTCGAGCATCTGAGACGCAACCTTTCGGGCCATGTCGCGGACTTCGGTAGCCGTCCGCAACACTGCCGATCCACCCAGCTGGGCCGACCGGCTGGCGAAGCTGCCCACGCTGGAAGCGACCTCTTGGGTATCGCCGGCGAAGAAGGTGATGCTGTCGACGGGGACGGAGAACACGCTGGCGGCGATCTGTGACCACACGGTGCGGTGACCTTGGCCGGCAGCGGTGGAACCGGTCCTGACCACGACCTTCCCGTCGGGTGTCAGCTCGACCTTCCCGTACTCGGCGGATCCGATGGCCCCGCCGGCGCGTTCGACGAAGGTACCGATGCCGATTCCGATCGGATTGCCTCCAGCACGTCGTCGTTCCTTCTGCTCCACTCGCCATCTGTCGATCTCCACCGTCTCCAGGGCGATGTCGAGGGCGGCCGTGTAGTCCCCGGAGTCGTAGATCGCTCCGGTCTGAGTCGTGAAAGGAAGGGCAGAGGAAGGCACGTAGTTTCTCCGCCGGACTTCTTCCGGCGGTATTTCGACCGCGGCGGCGAACGCATCGACCGCACGCTCGATGGCGATGGCGCCCTCCGGGCGCCCTGCGCCCCGGTAGGGACCGGTCGGCGCCTTGTTGGTCACAGCGGCCACGGCGCGTGCCTCGACATACTCGATGTCGTAGAGCCCTTGGATCACATATTGGGTGAAGAAGGGGATTCGTGACCCGGTGCTCGGATAGGCGCCGACGTCGCCGAAGATCTCGAAATGGACCCCTCGAATCCTGCCATCGGCATCGCCTCCGATCCGGCCCCTGATCAGCATTCCCCGGCCGTGGGTCCCGGACAGGAGCTGCTCCTGACGGCTCTGGATCCATACCACGGGACGTCTGAGCCGATGCGCCACCGCGGCGACCACGAGGTACTCAGGATAGAACTGGCCCTTGGTCCCGAACGCCCCGCCGACATCTGGGACCCGTGCCCTGATCGTCGAAGGGGGCAGGCCGAGCATCTCACCCAATTGGGTGGGGATCCGCCCCGGGGATTGGTGACCGCACCACACATCGAGCCCGTCGGAGTTGGGTCTGACCAGGATCGCCAACGGCTCGATCGTCACCGGGGACAGGCGGGGGATATCCACCTCGATCTCGGCTTCGCGCTCGTACATCGGTGGTGGAGTCGGGCTGCG
>Ga0299914_10000772_pt1 | contig 19968 bp, 8 predicted proteins | sample RVTome_10_FD_201361 | JGI IMG/M metagenome (GOLD analysis project Ga0299914, IMG submission 201361) | Soil microbial communities from uranium-contaminated site in the Upper Colorado River Basin, Wyoming, United States - RVT153D57 (version 2) ...
GAGGCGTACGCCCACCGGGCCACGGTTCGCCTCCATGTCCCGATGGATAGGGCCGCGACGATGATCCCCGGCACCGTCGGAGCCCTCGAGGAGATCGGCCCGGACGAATGCCGTCTCGAGATCGGAGCCGACGACATTGGCTGGCTGGCGCGATTCCTGCTCGGATTGCCCTTCCGCTTCACCGTGGAACAGCCGCCCGAACTGGGCGAGGCGCTGGGCGATATCGGGCGTGCGCTCGCTGCCACCTACTCATGATCGACGAAGCCGAGACCCACCCGCCTCCACGAGGAGGACGTCAGAACCGGATTCCTAATTGTGCAACTGACAATGGCGGGTTACACCTACGGGCTCTCGGTGGTTTTCTGTCTGAGTCGTTCGTAGGGGGTTTGTCCGTCGAGGCCGCCGTGGGGCCGGTTGAAGTTGTAGAAGTCCTCCCACTCTTGCAGCTTGTCGTTGAACAGCTCGGTGTCGTCGATTACGACACCGTCGAGCATCCGGTAGAACTCTTCCTCGTCGATCCGATGGGATCTCTCCACCTTGCCGTTGAGTCGGGGTGTGGCGGGTCTGATATAGACGTGGCTGATACCTCGGTCGAGGACGTGATAGTGGAACTGGGTTCCGAACTCGCCTCCGTTGTCCGTCTGGATCACGTCGACCCGGAAGGGCAATCTGGCGAGGAGGTAATCGAGGAACTGGATGGCGGTCTTCTGATTGCACCGTGGGTATGCCTTGAGGACTCGGATCCTGGTGCAGTCGTCGATGGCGGTGAACTGGTAGAACTTTTTTCCGGCAGCGCCAACAGGGGTGATGAACTTGACGTCCACTTGGACCCGGTGGCCTGGTTGGGGTTTCTCATAGCGTTTCCAACGCTTCTGGTGGCTCTTGTGCTTCTGAGAAGCGGGCAGCCGGTTCATCCCCAGACGCTCCAGGACTCTCCACACCCCCGAAGAGCTCATCCTGATGTCGTGATATCGCTTCAGATACATGGCGATCTTCTGAGGTCCAAAGTGATAGTGCTGACGCAGATACATGATCTTGCCCACCACCTCTGCGCTGGTGGCGTTGGGGCTGTAATGCGGTCTCGAGGATCGATCACGAAGGCCCTCGAGGCCTTGCTCCTCGTAGCGGCGAAGCCACTTGTAGAAGGTTTGGCGACTGATCCCGTAATACCGGCACGTCTGAGCAACGTTGCCTGTGACCTCAGCCGCATGCTGCAGCACCAACAGCCGGTGGTTCACCAGCCGCCGCTGTTCATGTTCTGTCATGGGTTCTCCCATCCGATCCGGAGAACCCGAGATGTAAGCAACGTCCGTCAGTTCTAGAACGTGAGACACGGTGAGCATGTATACGCCACGCGGCGTCCGATGAATGATCGAAACGGTCCGGGGCCATTTCTCCGAAGGCGCCGGCTTGTCGGTGGCGAGGTTGATGACACAGTTAGAGATTGATCACGTCGACGGCCTGGTCGGGCAGGGAATGTCCTCGATGCAGGTCCCTGAGGCCCGCGGTTCAATGTCCAGGTAGGCCCCATAATCGCCACCGGGGCCTTTTTCGCGAAACTTTGGGCTACACATCGGATTTCGCTGTGTGTACGTTGGTCTTGCCGCGGGGCGTCAGCGAAGGGGCCAGAACCAAGACCGAGATGAATCGGATCTTTGACAGCATCTCAGGAAGCTGTCATGACCGGAAGGGCATGCTGTGGCCCAAATCCAACCGGGAGGCAGTGAAAGGGCCCCATTCGAAACAACGTCAAGGCGACCGAGTATGAGCATTCGCAGCCCGCGCTCGCTTCATTTCGGCTCGCATGGATGTCGGATCTCCCCGAGTTCGCACACGGCGCGTCGCCCTGACGAGTACCGCTGGTGACCGCGGTTCTCGGCTCCCGGCTCAGCGCCATCCTCAGCGACCTCGGGGTTGCCCACCGCGAAGACCCGGATCCAGTGGGCCGCGAGGTGCTGCCTCCCGACGCCAGGGCCCAAGATCCCTCCGCGATGATCACCGTCATGGTCGAGGTCTCTGGCGCCGACCCCGCCGCCCTCGCCGCCGCCGGGCTCTGCGACATCTCACCAGGCGCAGGGACCGTGGTCGGCGGCCAGATCCGGGTGGAGTACGTGCCCAACCTCGCTGAAGTGCCTGGCGTGGTCTCCATCGAGATCGAGGCGCAGGGTCGTCCCGACATCCATTCATCGGTTCCGGCGACACACGCCGACAACGTCCGCACGGGGACGATGGGACTGACCGGGGCCGGGGTCATCGTCGGCGTCGTCGACTCGGGGATCGACATTTTCCACCGTGCCTTTCGGAAGGCGGACGGCAGCACCCGCCTCCTCTCCCTCCTCGACCTCACCGCGCCCTACACGCTCAAGGCATCCGGGGTCCCCACCGGAGGCTCGATCCGCCTCGGGTGGTTCCCCCCCAAGGGAAAGCCCGGCAACGGCACCCGGCAGCAGACTCCCACGATCGCCTTTAACGCCACCGCGGGACAGGTGCGGGCAGCCCTCGGCACCATCGCCGCCCTTGAGCCGGGGGACGTCGCCGTCACCGGCGGGCCGCTCCCCGGCAACACCATCCTTATGGCGTTCCAAGGCCGCTATCTGCATCAGGATGTAAACCCCCTTCACATCAGCGCCTCGACGATCACCCCCGGCGAGATCACCGTGGAGCGCGGTCGCGAGTACACCAGAGACGACATCGACACCGCGCTGGGTGCTCCCCCCAACGTCTTCATGAGCTGGGACGCCGGCGGCCACGGGACCCACGTCATGGGAATCGCCGCCGGAGATGGCTCGCAGGCGGGGAACTGCCACCTGGCGGACTACTTCATCGGTGTCGCCCCCGAGGCCGACCTTGTCGCCGTGAAGACTTCGTGGACCGACCGCCAGACCATGGACGGCGTCACCCATGTCTTCACCATCGCCGACCAGCAGGCCATCGAAGTCGGGCACCCGGTTGCGGCCGTCGTCAATCTCTCCCTAGGCAGCTCGGAGGGAGGCGCCCGGGACGGCTCGTCGCCGTTCGAGAAGCGCATCGACGCCGCCCTGGCGGGGAACCCCCCCGGCCGCGTCATCGTCAAGTCGGCGGGGAACTACGGCCGCGCCCACGACCACGACCAGCCTCGGCCCCAGATGTTCTGGACTGGCAGCGGCTCGCACTCCCGCAAGACAGTGCCCGCCAACGGCAGCAACACGATGACGGCGATCGTCATCGCCAACGACAGGCGGGACGACGAGCTCGACTTCTGGTACACCGGCGCAGGACGCCTCTCCATCACCGTCAAGGCCCCGAGGAGCGCGACGACGGTGGGGCCGGTGGCTCCCGACGGTGGGGTTCAGACACCGACTCTTCACGGCCACTCCATCCGCATTCAGAGCCGGACCAACCTGACCAACCCGGGGACGCACAACATCGCGGTGCGCATCTCTCCGCCCTCCGGTGGTCGGATCCGCGCTGGCGAGTGGGTGTTCACGCTGACCGAGACGGCGGGAACCGAGGTCGACCTCCACTGCTGGATCGACGTCGAGAAGACCGACCAGCACCCCCGGTTCAGCAACGACGACCAGGACCGTGGGTTCACGCTGACCCCGCCGGGCACGGCACGTCGCATCATCACGGTGGCCAACTTCGACCACAGGAACAACGAGATCGCCAAGAGCTCGAGTCGAGGACCCACCACCGATACCCGCGCCGGCTTCGACACCAAGCCCGACATCGCCGCTCCCGGCCAGGAGATCATGGCCGCCAAGAGCGGGGCCAAGAACGACGGCATCTGCTGCGACTGCTGCAACTACGACTTCTACACGTCGAAGAGCGGCACCAGCATGGCCGCCCCCCACGTAACCGGGATCATCGCACTCATCCTGGAGCGCAACCGCACCCTCACCTGGGAGCAGATTCGCGCCCACCTGCGCACCCACGCCGAGCCCCCCGACCCGATCACCGCCCCCACGCTCCCCAACCACGAGTGGGGGGCAGGCATCGTCAACGCCGAGACGGCGGCGGCCTCGGTTCCAGCATTGGCAGTAGACGGCGAGCTCCCCGTGGGCGGCGCTCCCTCGACCGCGGCCGCAGCGAGTCGCCGCGCCGGGCGGCTCTCCGAGCTGCGGGCAGCGGTGTTAGGAACCCCAGCCGGCAACCTCGCCTTCGCTCTGGTCAGTACCCACCTCAACGAGGCGATCCGCCTCGTCAACACCGAGCGGCGGGTGACGATCGCCTGGCACCGAATGGGCGGCCCCGAGATCTTGCGAGCCGGGCTCGATGGGTTAGTCGCCGACCTGGTGCGGGTTCCCGAGATGATCCACGGTCGAGACTTCTCGATGGGGCTGGAACGGTTCCTCGATGCGCTCTTCGAGGCAGGGAGCCTGCCCTTGCGGACCGATATCGAACAGCACCGTTCCTTCCTGCTGTCCTTGCCCGGGATGGATCTCGCCGGGCTCGAGACGATCGACGTGGCGGGGTAATGGCCGACCAGCCGGGAACCCTCGAAGTCATCGCCCGCGAGGTGGCCACCGCCTTGGAGCCGCTCAAGGACAAGCTGTCACCGGAAGGGGCCCCGGCGTTCCTCGGGGAGCTGGGTCTGAACCTGCCGGGCGGGTTCTCTTCCGCCGCCACCGCCATCTTGAGCACGGCGCTCAAAGCGGGAGCGCTCGCCCCGCTCATCGCCGACCTCGTTGACGCCATCGACGACGAAGACGCCGAGGCGATCGTCGCCGCCGGGGTACCCCTCATCGAGGGCATCGGCGACGTCGTCGACGCCATCGCCGCCCTCGAACCCGCCCTCGATGCCGCCGTTGCTGCGGAGGCAGGGCTCACCCCCACCCAGCGGACCTTCCTCGAGGCAGAGGCGGCGGCACTGCCCGGTCGTCTCCTCGAATGGATGCTCCTCGAGTACCTGGAGCAGAAGAGCACCGGCGTCTACACCGCGCTGACGCTTCTCGGGCTCGTCGACGACTCGATCGAGCCGGGCGTCGCCGGCGACCCCACCCGGCCGCCGCTGCAGCGCCGCGCCCTGTACCTCGACCGCTTCGTGACCATGTTGACCGCCCCCGACGACTTCTTGAAGGCGGCCTTCGCGTTCGGTGAGCCCAGCTTCGACGCCATGGAGCTGTTCGTTCCGCTGGCCACGTATCTGCAATCCCTAGATCTGGCGGTCGACATCATCACCCCGCCTGCGGGTCCTCCCATCCTCGAGGCCTATGTCATCCGGCTCTCCACCGATGCCGCCACCGCCCCGCCCGCCCTCACCGCCGACCTGCGCATCCCGGCGACCCAGGACGTCACCTTCACCCTCCCCCTGGGGAACGTGTGGTCGCTCACCTTCACCGCCGCGGCTCGTTTCGATGCCGGCATCGGTGCCGTCATCCGCTACCCGCTGGAGCTGACGATCACCCCGCCCTCGGGCTCCATCGAGATCGACCTCGACATGGGGCTGGATGCCCAAGGCCCATCCGGTCCGATGATCCTGCTCGGGGAAGCCGGGGGCTCGCGCCTCGAGCTGCAGCGCTTCTCCTCGAGCCTTGGGCTTTCCGGCTCGGCCGGCATCGGCGAGCCGGTGACCATCGAGCCCCGCCTCCGCCTCGAGATCAAAGGGGGGCGTCTCGTCATCGACTTCTCCAAGGCCGACGGCTTCATCGGGACCGTCGCCGGTGGCTTCGGCATCGATGCCAACCTCGAACTCGCCGCCCTGTGGTCCCCGTCGACGGGTCTCCAGATCGAGGGCAGCGGTGGCATCGAGATCTCGATTCCCACCCACATCTCGCTGGGCCCCATCGAGATCATCACTCTCTATCTCCGGGTGAGCATCGACGACGACGACGGCGACCTCGTGCTCCCCATCGAGCTCTCCGGCGCCTTCTCCGCCAACCTGGGGCCGCTCCAGGCTGCCGTCGACCGGATCGGCGTCATCGCCCGCCTCACCTTCCCGGATGATGGGGGCAACCTCGGACCCCTCGACCTCGGCTTCGAGTTCAAGCCCCCCAACGGCATCGGCCTCAGCATCGACGCCGGCGTGGTGCGGGGCGGCGGCTACCTGGGCATCGACCACGAGCGCGGCGAGTATTCGGGCAACCTCGAGCTCGCCATCGCCGAGATCGTGACGGTCAAGGCGATCGGAATCATCACCACGCGGATGCCGGACGGCTCGGAGGGCTTCTCGCTGCTGATCGTGATCACCGCCGAGTTCGGAACCGGCATCCAACTGGGCTTCGGGTTCACCCTGCTCGGCGTGGGCGGCATCCTCGGCCTCCACCGCACCATGAACCTGCCCGCCCTGGTGGAGGGGGTGCGCACCAACGCCATCGCCTCGGTCATGTTCCCCCAGGACATCGTCGCCAACGCCCAACGCATCATCTCCGACCTCAGGGCTTTCTTCCCCCCGCAGCAAGACATCTTCGTCATCGGCCCCATGGCGAAGATCGGGTGGGGCACACCGACTCTGGTCAGCCTCTCGCTGGGCATCGTGATCGAGATCCCCGGCAATATCGCCATCCTGGGAATCCTCCGGGTGGCGCTCCCCGCCGACGACGTCGCCGTCATCGTCCTTCAGGTCAACTTCCTCGGAGCCATCGAGTTCGACAAGCAGCGCGTCTATTTCTTCGCCGCCATATACGACTCGCGCATCCTCTTCCTCACCATCGAGGGGGAGATGGCGGTCTTGGCGGAATTCGGTGACGACGCCGTTTTCGTCCTCTCCGTCGGGGGATTCCATCCCGACTTCGACCCGCCACCGATGCCGGTGCCGGTGCCCAAGCGCATCGCGGTGAGCATCGTCGACCTCCCCTGGGCGATGATCCGGGTCGAGGGCTATTTCGCGGTCACCAGCAATACCGCCCAGTTCGGCGCCCGCCTCGACCTCAGGCTGGGGTTCGACGACTTCGGCGTCAAGGGATACCTCGCCTTCGATGCGCTGTTCATCTTTATCCCCTTCAGCTTCATCGTCGCCATCTCGGGATCGGTCTCGCTCCGGGTCTTCGGCTTTGACACGTTCACCATTCGGCTCTCGCTCAAGCTCTCCGGGCCCACCCCGTGGCGGGCCCGCGGCTCGGGTTCGATCTCGCTGCTGTTCTGGGATTTCGAGGTTGACTTCGACGAGACCTTCGGTGATGCGGAAGACCCCGCCTTGCCCGGTGTCGACGTCCTTCCCCTCCTCGCCGCCGAGTACGACAAGCTCGAGAACTGGCGCACCCTGCTCCCCTCCAACGCCTCCCCGCTGGTGTCGCTCCGCCAGCTCGACCCGCTGGCGGACACGCTGGTGCTGCACCCGGTGGGCAGCCTGCAGGTCACCCAGCGCCTCGTTCCCCTCGACCAGTCGATAACCAAGCTGGGCAACTCCAAGGCCCAGGACGTCAAAAAGCTCGCCCTCGAGCTGGACATGAGCGAGCTGGCCAAGAAGGGCGACGTCATCGAGTCCTTCGCACCGGCGCAGTTCAACGATCTAGGCGACGCCGAGCGGCTCTCCCGCAAGTCCTTCGAGCCGGGACATGGCGGCATCGAGCTCTCCGCCGCAGGTGCAGCGTTGCGAACCGGACCACTGGTCCGGCGTGTGGTGCGCTACGAGCTCATCACGGTCGATACCGGGTGGGAGCGGGCACGCCGCCAGCGCTTCCAGGTTGTGCTCGCCGGGCTCTTCTCATTCTTCCTGCGGGGCGCCTCCATCTCAAAGAACGAGTTCTCACAGCACAACCAGACTCTGTCGCAGCCGTTCGAGGAGAGGGTCGAGGCCGGTCCCGAGCAGTTCGTGGTCGCCTCCGCCGTCGACAACTCGGTGGTCGCCACCTTCCTCAACGAGTCGCAGGCCAAGGACTACGTCAATGAGCAGGGCGGGGCGGCCGATCTCCACGTGGTGCCGGCTTTCGAGGCGGTGGGGGTATGAGCGAGCTCTCCACGTATTCGTTCCTGCCGTGGATGCGCCAGGGTCTCGCCGGCCAGATCACATCTCTCGATGAAGACACATCGGTGGTCACCCGGGCCACGGTGGCCGTCAACCTCGAGATCACCGGCGAGGCCTCGTCGGGCGATCCAATCACCCCGGTGCCAATCTCGAGGAACGTCCAGCTCTACGGCCCGGGCGACGTCGTCGGCATCGACCCGCGAACGATCGTGCGCACCGACCCCCGCGACTGGATCACCAACGCCGAGCCCAACTACCTGGCGCACATCGAGTTCTACGACGAAGACCTTCCCTGGCGCTACACCCCGGCGGCGCCCAGCGGGGATGGTCTACGGCTTCGTCCCTGGATCGCCCTTGTCGTGCTCGAGGAGAGCGTGGAGTTCAAGGATGTCGGGACGGGAGGGGGGGCGCCCCTCTCCTCGATCGAGGTGCTCGACGCCTCCGCCCTCCCTCTGGCGACGGAGTTGTGGGCATGGTCGCACGTGCACGTCAACGCATCGCTCTCCCCCGCCGACGGCAGCCTCGTCGATGACGACGCTACGGCAGTGGCGACGCGGCTCGCCGCAGCGGTCTCCTCGAACCGCGACGTCGCCTATTCACGCCTGATATGCCCGCGCCGACTCAAGGCCAACACCCGGTACCACGCCTTCGTGGTACCCACCTTCGAGACCGGGCGGCTCGCCGGGCTCGGCCTCGACCCGGCCGGGGCGCCGCACGCCACCTTCTCGGCCTGGGGGGGCTATCTCGGCAAGCCCGCCGCCGCCACGCTGCCCTGCTACCACCGCTGGTACTTCCGCACCGGCGACCAGGGCGACTTCGAATATCTGGTGCGCATCCTCGAACCGCGCACCCTCGACGCCCGCGTCGGCGTGCGCGAAATCGACCTGCGCCACCCGGGAAGCAATATTCGCGGGGTCACCGATCCGACTTTCGGGGGCGTCCTCAAGCTGGGCGGGGCATTGCGCGTTCCCGACGAAGCGCTCTCAGCCGAGGAGATCGAGACGCGCAACCGCTTCGAGGACTGGGATCAATCCCCGCCCGCAGCGGCGGCCTACCCCCAGCCCTTTCAAACCGACATGGCGGCCTTCGTCAATCTTCCCGACGACTATGCGGTGCACACCGCCGACGACGCCAACGCCGCCTCCGGCCTCGACCCCACCGGCGATCCCGACCCGCTCATCACCTCCCCGCTCTACGGGCGGTGGCACGCCCTAACCCAACGTCTCCTCCTCGACCGAGACGGCAACCCCCTCGATCCCGACGACAACTGGGTCCACGAGCTCAACCTCGACCCTCGCCACCGCCTCGCCGCCGGCTTCGGCACCCGCGTCGTGCAGTCGCACCAGGAGAAGTACATGGATGCCGCCTGGGGGCAGATCGGCGACGTCCTCGAGGCCAACCGTCGCATCCGGCTCGCCCAGCTCGCCCGACTGGTGTCGCAGAGCCTGTGGTTCTCCCAGCTCACCCCTAGCATCGACACCCGGCCGGAGCGTCTCCTTCGCCTTACCGCCCCCGCCCACCGCCACGTCCTGCTCGAAGACACCAAGGTGACGACGCGGGCTGATGCGATGTCGTCGGTGCCCGGCGTCGCCGCCCCCTCTTCAGGCGCGGCCACGCTCCGCCACCGCCTAGCAACCTCGCGAGCGAGCACCACCTTGCTGTCGGCCCCGCTGCGGCGCGCCCTCCGCCCCGGCGCCCGTCTCGCCCGCCTTCTTCCCCTCGGCGGTGAGGTCACCCTGGGGTCGCTGCTGGAACGGGTCGATGCCGGCGAGGTATCGGCCGCTCCCCCCAAGGCAACCCCGCCCGGCGTGGTCACCACGGACGAGGTCGCCGAGGTTGTGGAGTCATCAGCCCTGCCCTCGTGGGTCCCCGGGTCGATCGCGAGCTGGTTGCTCGCCCTCCTCAGGCGGTGGCGCTGGCTGCCCTGGCTGGTGCTGACGCTTGCCATCGTCCTCTTGGTCGTGGGCGTGCTGCTCGTCCCGGCCGGGGTGGTCATCGGAGCCGCCCTCGTCGTCGCCGCCCTGGTGGTTCTGGCGCTGTGGTGGGCGCTGCGACGCACCGAGGTGGCAATCGACCGGGCCGACTCGATCCGTCCCGGCGGTCTCACCGAGGAGGATGTGGACGAGCTGCCTGATGCCCCGGGTTTCGAGATCTTCGACCCGGGCTTCGAACCGCCGGCGCCGCCCCCCGGGTCCTCAGGAGACTCCCCCACTGCAGTCCGCTTCAAGGGCGCCTTGCGCGATTGGGCCCGCCTCTACCGAGCGAGTGAGAGCGTCGGCTTCGAGGCAGTCCCGGCGCAGTTCGGTATCTCCGGGCTGATCTCGCTCGCCAAAGGCGCCGCGGCCGCGGTCGAGCCCGCCGTCACCATCCCCAAGCGGATTCTCGCCGGGATCACCATTCCGCCGCGCGTGGTCGTCGACATGGTCGAGGACTTCGGCGAGGTCATGGCCTATCCCCGCATCGACAACCCGATGTACGAGCCACTCCGTGACCTCTCCGATGAGTACCTGCTCCCCAACCTCAACATCATCCCACCCAACACCATCGCTCTGCTCGAGACCAACCAGCCCTTCATCGAGGCCTACATGTTGGGGCTCAACCACGAGATGGCGCGCGAGCTGCTGTGGCGCGAATACCCCACCGACCAGCGGGGGACACCGTTCCGACAGTTCTGGGACGTGTCCGGGGCACGGCCCGAGCCCGGGCTGACAGGAGAGGAGGCCAAGGAGTCGCTCCTCGACATCCCCGAGTTGCACCGCTGGCCCAAGCCGTCGCAGCTCGGTGAGCATGACCACCGCGAGAAGCCTGGGGAGAACGAGCCGGAGGCTGTTCTTGTGGTCCGTAGTGAGCTGCTCAAGAAGTACCCCACGGCGATCATCTACGCACACCGGGCCCGGTGGGAGCCGGCCGACGGCAGTGCTCACCCCGAGAACGAGCGCCGTTTCGTCGAGCTCGACCCCTCCGAGGAGGCCGATCCGCCCGACGACAAGGTCAAGACCCCGCTCTACGAGGCCCGCGTCTCCCCGGATATCACCTTTTTCGGCTTCGACCTCACCGTCGCCAAGGCAAAGGGGGGAGGCGGGTCCGATCCGGACGACGAAGCCGGCTGGTTCTTCTGCATTAAGGAAAGGCCGGGCGAGCCGCGCTTTGGCTTCGACATCGAGCCCGAGAGCTCCGACCCACCCGAGACGGTAGGCGATATCGCCTGGCCCACTATCGGCACCGCCGAGGGCGCCTTCCTGGGGGCGAGCGCGCTGAGCCCCTTCAGCCTCGATCCCACCACCGAGCCCGATGACGCCGAGAAGCTCGAGCAGCGGGCCGACGACCTCGCCGTTCTCGCCGCTGCCCCCAACAGCGCGGCGCGCTGGGCCTACCTGACCTACCAGTCGCCCGTTCTGGTCGCCGTCCACGCCGCGGAGATGCTTCGTCCGGAGACCATATGAGCACCGTCGACGAGGTACGCCGGGCTCTCGAGGAGGCGCAGGTGGCGACTGAGCGCGCCACCACCGCCCGAGTGCAGGCGGCGGCAAGGATTCGCAGGGCAGAGCGTGAGGTCGAGGCGGCAGGTCGAGCCGGCGACGAGGAAGCCCTCGCAAGTGCCCGGTCCGAGCTGGAGCGAGCGGTCAGGGAAAGGAAGGTGGCGGATGACCGTTACCGGGAGGGACGAGGAGCACTCGCTACCGGGCTGGAGCTTGCCGTCGACATCGACCCCCGCGAGCAGATCGGGGGCCTGTCCGCCGACTTCCCCATCTTGTTGTTCCCGGTGCGTCTCGAAATTCGGTTCAAGGCGGTGACCGACCCCCGTTCCGAGACCCCACGGGAGCAACTCTGGGTTCGGGTGTTCCCCGACACGGTCTCGGTAGACGCCTTTGGCGAGGAGCTCAGCGAGTCCGAGGTGGCGGACGGGAAGAAGTACTGGACCGAGGTGTGGGCGGCCGCCGGCGATGAGGACGGCGAGCGCTCCGCCTGGCACAAGCTCGTTGGCAGCCACGGCTCGGGGCGGGCCGGGTGGATCGTCGCCAGCTTCCGCCCCACCAATGAAGTCCAACAGCCCCACAGTCCCACCGACCCCGTCGTCGCTCCCATCTTCCCCGACGTCGAGACGACCTTGTCCACCTGGAACCGGGCTCCGCGCGCCGACCTGCTGCCGGACCGATTCGTGTTCGTCACCGAGTCCGGGGGCGAGCACAGGGAATGGCTAGGCCGGCCCGTCCCACCGAAGGTGTTCACCGGCCCCGATCCTCTCGCTCCGGCCGAGGACCAGGTCAAGGTCGAGGATGGCAAGCTCGAGATGCCTGACCAGCTCGCCTGGCTAACCGACTTCGACCGCGCCGTACACGACGGGCTGGGAATCAAGATCGACCTCGAGCGCGGCCAGTCGCGGGCTGGGTTCGATCGGCTCTACGTGGTCGGAGTGCGCCTCCTCGGAGACGCCGAAACCTCCGCCACTTCCCTCGAGACGCTCCTTCGCAACCATCGCTTCTCCGGCACCGGGATGTCCTTCATCCCCCAGGGCACCCCGACCAACAACACCGAGACGAACGAGTCCGGCCACACCAGCATCGAGGACCCCGATGTCTCCTTCGAGGCGGCCCAAGCGGGGCCCATTCCTGCGGAGCCGGATCCGCGCCTCCGTCGTGACGGGCAGTGGTTTGCGGAGTTGCTCGGCATCGACCCCGCCACCTTGGAGGGGGTGCCCGGTGCCCACGGCCTCGACCAGCGCGATGCCCGTGCCATGCAGGCACTGCTATGGCCGGCCACCATGGGCTACCTCTTGGGGACCCAGCTCGAGCCGGTCTTCTCCGACAGCACCGTCGAAGAAGCGCGCTGGTTCTTCACACATCACGTACGCGGTCGGGGTTCGTTGCCCTCCTTCCGCGTCGGTCGACAGCCCTACGGCATCGTCACCACGACGGCGTTCTCCCGCATCAGCTGGCTGCTCCCCCGTCCCCGGCGCGAGCTCGGGTCACGTCCCGAGTTCCTCACCCGCCTCCACGCCCTGCTCACGCTGCTCGACGAGGATTGGGACGAGCTGGTGGCGACCGTGCCCTCGCTGGGACGCGGTGGGAATGGCGCCCTCGACGCCCACCAGACGCTGCTGGGCATCCTCGGGCTCCACCCCGCCTCGGCGGAGTTCCACTACCGATATGCCCAGTCCATCGACCAGATCGTCAACACCGCAGGGTTGGGAGGCTGGTCCGGCGATTTCTGGAAGTGGTGGGTCCAAGCAAGGCTCGACCTTCCCGCCCTCGACCTGCTTCAGCGCCTGGGGTACGACGGGGAGCGCCCCCCTCTCCTCGATCTCTACTTCCACGGCGACCAGGACCCCTTCGACGGCCCTCTCGTGGACGATCGTCCCCTTTCGGAGACGGAGGCTCTGCGTGTCTGGGCGACCGGTGACCGTAACTACCTGCAGTGGTTGCTCGATGCGTCACAGGCCTCGCTCGATGCCCTGCGCGCCACTTCGGGGTTCCTCGACGGATTACCAAACACGCTGCTCTTCCTTCTCGCTCGACACGCCTTGATCCTGGGCTACGCCGAGTCCTCATGGCGGCTGTACGAGGACGTGGGCTATGACGAGGACATCGTCCGCGCCCTCCGCACCGAGCCCCCATTCGTCCACGTCGATCCCGACGGTCTCAGCGAATCGCGGTATGCGCCGCTGTACCGCAACGACCCGCTGATCTCCCCGGGCCAGGACTGGAGCGTCGCCGCGCAGATCACCGACGTCCTCCGCACGGATCCCAACACGAGCGTGCTGCGTGACCAGGTAGAGGCGCTCGAGGTTCTGGTGGACGCCTCGACGGCTCGGTTGGAGCGTGGCTTGGTCGAGCACCTCGACACCGTCACCTACCGCCTCGATGCCTGGCGCCTCGGGATGGTGAACGCCCAGCTGGAGATGATGCGCGGCATTCCCCAGGACGACCTCGACGAGGGCGAAGAGCCCGAGGCACGACGGGGCATCCACCTGGGCGCCTACGGCTGGCTCGAGGACGTCAGGCCCGACCGCGCCGATCCCGTCCCGGTGGAGCTCCCCGAAGATCTCGCCGACGTGTTCGAGGACGGCTCCCCGCTCCAGCGCGACCTCGAGAGTGGCGGGCATCTGCTGGCGCCGAGCCTGAACCAGGCGGTGACCGCGTCCGTCCTGCGGAGCGCCTACCTGGCGAACGCCTCTCGTGACGACCCCGACGCCATGGCGGTGAACCTGTCATCAGAGAGGGTGCGCAAGGCGCTCGAGGCGCTCGCCGGGATGCGACAGGGACAGAGTCTCGCCGAGCTGCTCGGTTACGCCTTCGAACGTGGGTTGCACGACGCCACGGGGTTCGCCGAGGTCGACGAGTTCATCTACGACCTGCGTCTGCGCTTCCCCCTGCGGTCCAACCGGCTCAATTCCACGGTGCCGACCGAAGGTGTCTCCATCGAGGCCATCGAGGCGCGCAACGTCGTCGATGGGCTGCGGCTCCTCGAGCACATCGAACAAGAGCAGGTCTTCACCTACCCGTTCGGGCTGCCGGCGTCGGTGCTTCGCGCCGACGCCACCGCCGCTCAGCGGGAGGCGATCGAGCGAGAGATCGCCTCACTGCGGGACCTGCGCGACGCCGTCGGCGATCTCGCCCTCGCCGAGTCGGTGCACCAGGCCACCCAGGGCAGCGCGGACCGCGCCGGTGCCTCGTTGCGCACCATCGAGACGGGCCACCGCCCCCCCGAGATCGAAGTCGTTCGCACCCCGGCGACCGGCGTCACGCTGACCCATCGGGTGGGCATCCACCTAGATCCGGCGGCCAGCGCGGGCCCGGGCGCAACTCCTCGGGCAATGGCCGAACCGGCGGTGAACCTCTTCCTCGCCGGGCTGCTGCCTCCGCTCGACAAGGTTGCCTGCCGCGTCCATTGGAAGGATCCGGCGGACGGCTCGGACGAGTCTGCCACCGTCTCGGCCGCCGCCCTCGGCCTCCAAGCCCGTGACGTGGTGGAGCTGTTGCGGTCGGGGGAGCAGGCGATGGACGAGCTCGACGACCGAATCGTTTTGCACGTGCTGGCCACGGTGGCGCCGCGTCCTGACGCCCGTCTCGAGATCGCCTACCGCGAGGCCGGCACCGGACAGATCCCGCTGTTCGAGATCGCGGCACAGTGCGCCCACCTGCGTTCGCTTGTCACCACGGCGCGACCACTGCGCCCCACCGACGTCGTCCTCGCCCGAGAAGCCTCGGAAGATCTCGACGCGGTCGCCGTCGCCGATCCGGCGCGCCTCTCCGCTGTCCACACCTTGCTCAAGAATCTCCTCACCGACGCCAACGGCTATCTAGCAGTGTGGAGCCCTCGGCTCGACGACCTCGCTTCCCACCGTGACGACGTGCTCGACGAGACGGACGACGCCGTCGACGACGCCATCGAATTGCTGGAACGTGGCGCCCGGCTCGCTGTCGCGGGTGCCGGCTGGGGGCAGGCGATCGCCTCACGCCGCGCCCAGTACGCCCGCACCATCGCCCGGGTGCGTGACCGACTCGCCCTCTGGGATGACCGGCTCGCCGCCATCGACCAGGTGCTGCTCGACTACGCCGCCCTCCCCGGCGGGACTTCCGACGAAGATCGGTTCGTTGCCCTGGCCGCCATCGAGAGTGCCATCGTGCCCGCCGCGGTGGGTTTGACCGAGCCGGCGGCGACCCCGGCACTCGAGCTCGGGGCCGTGCTGGCATTGCGGAACGGCTTCGCGGCTCGAGGCGACGGGCTTCGTAGCCTCTTGAGCACAACCGCATCGGGACTGGTCCCCCTCCGCATCGAGCTGCTCGGCCATCTTCCCGTGAGTGATGTCGACCCAACGCCATTCGAGGTCGCAACCACGGAACAGGCGATGATCACCCTCGTCGAGGACGTCGTGGCCGGGGTTAGGTCTCTTGCGGGGGTACTGGTGGCCCGGGACGCCGCGGCGACCACCGCCTTCGCCGACCACGCTGCGGCGACGGACCCACCGGCCGCGCTGAGTGCGCTCGAGGCGGCGGCCGAGGCCCTGCTCGGCGAGGGCTTTCACATCGTCCCCCGCTTCACCGTCCCCGCCCCGTCGCCGGCGGAGTGGGCATTGGCCCTCGGCGACCAGGCCGGGCTGCTCGCTCATCTCCTTTCGGCGGGACGCGACTTCCCGGTGGAGGATTGGGTGCACTCGGCGGCGCGGGTGCGCGAACCGGTGCGACATCTCGAGCAAGCGGGGTTGCTGGCGCGGGCGCTCGTGGGCGCCGACCCGTCGTTGACGCCGGTGCAACTCCCCTACCGACCCGGCGACGCCTGGCTCGCAATGGAGTTCCCGCCTACTCAGGCCCTATCCGGCGAGCATCTCCTCTATTCGGCGACGTACCCCGCCGGCTTCGACCCGACCGGCAACCTGTGCGGACTCCTGGTGGACTCGTGGACCGAGGTCTTGCCGAGCGACGAGACGACGGTGGGCCTGGCATTCCACTACGACCAGCCGTCGAGCGAGGCTCCGCAATCGCTGCTGCTGGTCACCCCGGCGACCGGGGGCAGGACCTGGACTTGGGATGACCTGCGCCAGGCGATCCCGGACACGATGCGCCTCGCCCGCCAGCGAGCGGTCGAGCCTGCCCAACTCGACGAGGGTGCTGTCGCCCGCTTCCTCCCCGCCACGATCACCGCCGTCACCACCCACGGGATCTCCATCGGGCTGGCCTACGCCGTCGGCAACCTGGTGCATTTGGCCTTGGAGGAGGAGGATGGCTGACATCGCCGGCCAATATCACGAGCTCATCTCCGGGCCAGCGCAGATGTCCGAGGCGCTCGAGGCGAGGTTGTTTCCCTCCGTCACCGTCTACAACCGACTCGAGGGGCGCCCCCGCACCCGCGCCTTCGACCGTTCGCTGCGCGCCGAGGTGCGCGACCCACTGTGGTTCCTGACCCGGCAATGGCAGCTCGGCGAGTTCCAGGCCGACGACGCAGGATCGCCGGTGTCGTCCCAGATGCTCCTCGAGCGCACCGAGCTCACGGAGCTGGGGGCACGGGAGGAGACGGTGACCGCTTTCGACGGGCAGTTGCCACTGGAGACCCGCGTCGAGCGCCGCCCCTTCGCCTTCCGGCTCGGGGGAGTCCCGCTCGCTCTCGACCTCCGCCTCGTGCTCGGGAGGCGTTGGGAGAGATGGCTGGCGGCGGCGTTGGCGGCTGGTGACCTGTCCGCCGACTACACGGACAACTTCCGCGAGGCGTTCCAATTCCCCTCTCCCGACCCCACCGCCGCGGCCGACGCCGGTCTTGCGGCCCACCCCTCCGTATGGCAGTCCTACGCGGCGGTGGCAGGCAAGCGCGCCCTCGACGGTGGTGCGCTCTTCGAGCAGCTCACCGCCACCCCTCCGGGCTCGCCCTACGACGGAGTGACGGGGATCGCGAGCAGCGACGAGGCCTTCCTCGACAGCCTGGGGGCACGACTGGTCGAGTGGTTCCGCGACCTGGTGGTGCCCGCGGCCGAACCCGAGGTCGACTCGTGGGATCCGCAGCGTCTCGAGTACCGGTTCCGGGCGGCTGCCCCCAATGCCGACGGCTCGGCAAGACGGTATGCGGCCCGCGAGTATCACGGTGGCCGTCTCGACTGGTGGCACCTCGACCTGGACGCCGAGGACTCCACCCCGCTCGACCAGCCCGCCCCCGGCGTCGTCGTCGAGACTCTCTCGGCAACGATCCCGTCGCCGGTCTCATTCGAGGGCATGCCGGCCACCCGCTGGTGGGCATTCGAGGACGGTCGCACCAACCTGGGGGCGGTCGATGCCGCCACCACCGACGTTGCCACGATGTTGTTCGTCGAGTTCGCGCTCGTCTTTGCCAACGACTGGTTCCTCACCCAACTGACCATGCCGGTCGGGTCGATCGCAAAGGTGCGAGGCCTTGCCGTCACCAACGTGTTCGGAGAGCGCTACTGGATCCCGCCGGCCGGCTCCGGGGACGACGACACCTGGCAGCGCTGGTCGATGTTCTCCTCGTCGCTGGTGGGCGCAGGGGACGCCGACACCTCGCTCTTGGTGCTGCCCGTAGCCGCCAAGGTGCAAGAAGGGCCGGCCTTCGAGGAGGTCGACTTGGTGCGCGACGAGATGGCCAACATGGTGTGGGGGCTGGAGCGGACGATTCCGTCCGGGGCCGGCTGTGGGCTGCCTGGCGGGCTGGCTGCCGGGCAGACCAATGCGTTCTTCCGGAGGATCGGGGAGGCCGTGCCTCCGGCGGACCCCGGAGAGCTACGTGTTGCCGACGTCCGCTACGAAGTGATGACTTCAGTCCCGGAGCATTGGATCCCGTTCGTCCCCGTGCACGTGGAGGGCTCGAACCGCCAAATACAGCTCCAGCGCGCCGCTATGCCGCGGATCGTTCCCGGATTGGCGACCGTACCGGTAGAGCCGCGCACCGGCCTGCTCCGCCAGGGGCGAGATGTGGCTCCGGGAGATCCAAGGCAGCCGTACTTCATCCACGAAGAGGAGGTCAGTCGGGCCGGGACGGTGGTTGCACAGTCATTCCAGCGGACACGGCAAGTCGGCGGACGAGTCGTTCTGTGGGTCGGCACCACCCGAACCGTGGGTCGTGGCGAGGGGGCCAGCGGCCTCGCGTTCGATCGACTCGTGTCGCTGCCGCCCCTGGATGCCTGAAGGGCGCAACCTCCCCTCCCGGCACCGGCAGCCACTCTGTCGGCAACTGAGCTTCCGCCCGCTCGCCGATCCGGCAGGTTCAACCGCTACGTCGAGTCAAGGCATATTGCGCGAAGGACTGCCGGCCGTTCAAGGCGTGAAGCCGACGTGAGTGCCCCCGCCGTCGGTAGCAGTGGAGCAGCCCAAGGTGTTGCGGTTGTCGGCGTCGGACTCGCCGCACTCGTGCTTGCCGGGCTTCGCGGGACCACGGCTGAGCGGGACACCCGGCTCCGACTGCAGCGAGCTGTCCCAATGGGAGCGCAACGAGAACACCTAGGCGAATAGCTCAGCCAAACCGCAATGGGGGTGACGGGATATGAACCCGTGACCCCCTCTTTGGGAAGATGTGGTCAAAAAGTTCTGACCAGGGGTAACAGCGCCCCCACGCGGGTTTGTGGAGCGGTTGTGGGGCGAGCGAAGTGAGGTGTCGGGAGCCGAGGTGAGAACCGTGCTTTCCAAGACAGGATTCTGCCTCGTCCCAGCACCGGGGTTCAGTTCACCTGGAGCGGCGATCGTCCTTGTCAGTTGTCTACGCGCTGACCTTCGACCCGTACTTTCGCTGCGCTGCCTGTTTAGAGACACCAAGCATCGTGCCGATTTCGGACCAGCTGCGGTGAGCCTGACGCGCCGAACGCACCGCCTCAGTCAGCTCCGCTTCAACTACCTCGCGGCGCTCGGCCAACTCAGCGATCATCCGTAAAGCGTCGGTGTTGGCTTCCTTCAGATCCGAGGACTCGACACGCTCAGCCCAATCCTCCAACGCCTTGGCCCGCCTCACCCGCGACTTGCTCACTCGATCCACCAGCCCTCCAGGAATTTCGCGCGAGCTCTCATGGCGTGGATAACCGCCGTGCCCTCTTCGTCGGTAACAACCCCCACTTCCAGTGGCTCGGCGGTGCGAGACGGCCCGATGAACATCGTCACCGCGGGATCGTCGGTTTCGAAAGCTCGCCAATGATGTCGTAGTGCGTGAAGCATGTCTTCTTCGGGGACACCGTGTTTGCGTGCACTCGCCTCGACGTCCACCCCACGACGATAGCCACAACGTCCCTAATCGTCAACATTTGTTGACGATTAGGGACGTTTGAGGGGGTCCCGGTTGCCTACAGGATATGCTGGCGGTTGACGTTCACTCGAAAGGCGGGTCTCCGTTGCCGGGCGCATACGTGCCGTTCCCGCGTGGGTGCCTGATGTGAGCGTTATCGCTCGGGATCAGGTGATCTGCGCTATCTAAGGCTGAACCGCTTGAGCATCGAAGAGGCAACTGGTGGGATCGGCTGTTGACCTGCTTTTGTCGTACCTACGTGGTTCCCTGTGGTCATGCGAATCTTCCATGAAGGAGAGCTCTCTGAGTTTCTGGATGGTCAGATTCGGAGATTGACGACGGAGGTCCATGGAGAGCCGGAGAACAAGCTG
>Ga0299914_10000773_pt1 | contig 19965 bp, 18 predicted proteins | sample RVTome_10_FD_201361 | JGI IMG/M metagenome (GOLD analysis project Ga0299914, IMG submission 201361) | Soil microbial communities from uranium-contaminated site in the Upper Colorado River Basin, Wyoming, United States - RVT153D57 (version 2) ...
TGGGCGGGTATGACGGTGTCGTTCAGCGGATCTACGCCGCAAGCCTGGACCTGCATTCAGCGCTGGCGATTCTCGACGGGGATCGCGCCGCTGAGCGGATCGACCAGGCGATCAACGACCTGGACCAGGCCATCACCCAGATTCGTCTGACCACGGCCTGGCCCGATCCACAACCTCGTGATCACCGAAGGCCATCGGACGGTCGACGACCTTGGCCCCGCGACTCGGCCAACCGACCGGGCTAAGGCCCGCACCCCCTCGTACGCATTGTGCCGCCGGTCGCTCCAATGCCTTCCGCCCGACCCGGAACTAGCCATAGTGTTGCACTGGCCCCTGACACGTGCGCCGGAGGGGCTCCGGCGTGATCTTCGCCGGCCTCCGTAGGCGCTTTCAGGCGAAGGAGGCGTAGTGCCCAGGATCAACGTCAACGTCGACGGCGTCCAGCGCGAGGACGACGTCGAACCCCGAGTCCTTCTCGTCCATTACCTGCGCGACCGGCTCGGCAAGACCGGCACCGTCGTGGGCTGCGACACGTCGAACTGCGGGTCGTGCACAGTCCTGATGGACGGCGTCAGTGTCAAGAGCTGTACGGTGCTCGCGGTCCAGGCCGACGGCACCGACATCACCACCATCCAGGGGCTGTCGGCCGGCAACGGGCTGCATCCGGTCCAGCAGGCGTTCCACGACCAGCACGGGCTGCAATGCGGCTTCTGCACGCCGGGGATGATCATGGCGGCGGTGGACCTGCTGTCGAACAACCCGGACCCGAGCGACGACGAGATTCGCGATGGGCTGGAGGGCAACCTCTGCCGGTGTACGGGCTACGAGAACATCGTGCGGGCCGTGCGCCAGGCGGCGTCCGCGCAGGTCGGCGGCGAGCAGTCCGGGGCCACCGGATCCCGCGAGGAGGTGCCGGCATGACCGCCGTCGAGGAGCGGCCGGCACGGGAGGTTGGCTCCGCTCGCAAGCGGCGCGAGGACGCTCATCTGCTCACCGGGCGTACGCAGTGGACCGACAACGTCACGCTTCCCGGCATGCTGCACGTCAGTGTGCTGCGCAGCCCGGTCGCACACGGGCGCATCAGCCGGGTCGACGCCGCCGGCGCCCGCGGCGTCGCGGGGGTAGTGGCGGCGTTCAGTGGCGCGGACCTGGCCGACGACTGGGGATCGCTCCCCACCGCGTGGACGGTGTCCGACGACCTGAAGACACCCCCTCACCTGCCGCTCGCGACCGACAAGGTCCGGTTTGTCGGTGATGGCATAGCCGTGGTCGTTGCGACGAGCCGGGAGGCGGCGGTGGACGCGCTGGAGGCGATCGAGTTCGACATCGAGCCGCTTGCGCCCGCGCTCGACATGACCGCCGCCATGGCCGACGGCTCGCCACTGGTCCACGACGACGTCCCCAACAACCGGTGCTTCACCTATACCGAGCATCACGGCGACTACTCCGCGACGCGCGGCCGCGCCGAGGTCGTCGTGACCCGCCGGTTCATCAACCAGCGGCTCATCCCTAGCGCGATGGAGCCACGTTCGGTGGTGGTCGCGCCGACCGGTGCCGACGAGTACACGATGTGGTCATCCACCCAGGTGCCGCATTTCGTGCAGATCTTCATGGCGCTGGTTACCGGCATCCCGCAGCAGAACATCCGGGTGATCGCGCCCGACGTCGGTGGCGGCTTCGGCTCGAAGCTGGAGGTGTACGCCGAAGAGGCGATCACCCTGGTTCTCGCCAAGCGGCTGGGTGTGCCGATCAAGTGGACCGAGACGCGCAGCGAGGCCTGCCAGGTCACCATTCACGGCCGCGACCTCATCCAGGACGCCGAGATCACCGCCACCCGGGACGGGACCGTGCTCGGCCTCAAGGTCGACCTGACCGCGGACATGGGTGCCTACCTGCAACTGCTGACCCCGTCGATTCCGTTGCTCGGCCGGTACATGTACCCGGGCATTTACAAGTTCGATGCGCACGAGTTCGGCTGTACCGGCGTATTCACCAACAAGACTCCTACGGACGCCTACCGCGGAGCCGGGCGTCCAGAGGCCACGTTCGTCATCGAGCGGATGATGGACGAGCTCGCCGTCGAACTGGGCATGGACCCGCTCGAGGTGCGCCGCAAGAACTGGATCAAGCACGACGAGTTCCCGTACACGACCGTCGCGGGGCTGGAGTACGACTCCGGTAACTACGAGGCGGCCACCGGGCGGGCAATGGAATTGTTCGGGTACGACGAACTGCGCCGCGAGCAGGCGGAGCGGCGCGACCGCGGCGACACCGTCCAACTCGGCGTCGGTATCTCGACCTACACCGAGATGTGCGGGCTGGCGCCGTCGCGGTGGCTCGGCCAGGTGGGGTACGTGGCCGGCGGCTGGGAGGCTGCGACGGTACGCGTGCTGCCACTCGGGAAGGTGGAGGTCGTCTCGGGCACGTCCCCACACGGCCAGGCGCACGAGACGACGTTCGCGCAGATCGCAGCCGACGCGCTCGGAGTGCCGTTCGAGGATGTCGTGGTGGTGCACGGCGACACTCGAACCGCGCCCATCGGCCTGGACACCTATGGTTCGCGATCGCTGGCGGTCGGCGGCATGGCCATCGTGGAGGCCAGCCGCAAGGTGGTCGAGAAGGCCCGGGTACTGGCGGCGCACCAGCTGGAGTGCGACGTGTCCGACGTCGAGTTCAGCGACGGCAGGTTCAGCGTCCGGGGCTCCCCGGATGCGGCCAAGACGATCCAAGAGCTGGCGTTCGCCTCGTTCGCCGCGCACGATCTACCGGGTGGTGAATCGCCCGTGCTGACCGGCGAGGCCGTCTTCGATCCGGAGGTGTTCTCGTACCCGCACGGGACCCACCTAGCCCTCGTCGAGGTCGACACCGAGACCGGTGCGGTCCGACTCGCGAAGTACGTGGCGGTCGACGACGTCGGCAAGGTGGTCAACCCCATGGTCGTCGAAGGTCAGGTACACGGCGGAGTTGTGCAGGGTATCGCGCAGGCCCTGTTCGAGGAGGCCATTTACGACGAGGACGGAAATCTGGTCACGGGCACGTTCGTGGATTACCTGGTGCCCAGCGCGGCCGACGTTCCGTCGATCACCACTGACCGCACGGAGACGCCGGCCACCACCAACCCGCTGGGAGTCAAGGGCGTCGGTGAGGCCGGCACGATCGCGTCCACTCCGGCCGTCGTCAACGCCGTCGTCGACGCGCTACGGCCGTACGGCGTCACGGATGTCCAGATGCCCTGCTCTCCGCAGCGGGTCTGGGAGGCGCTCAACCAGGCACGGGGAGGTGCGCAGTGATACCCGCACAGTTCGAATACGTCCGGGCCGGCTCGGTCGACGAGGCGGTGGCGGCGCTGAACGAGGACGCCAAGGTGCTGGCCGGTGGCCAGAGCCTGCTCCCGCTGATGCGGCTCCGGCTGGCCTACCCGGAGGCACTGGTCGACGTTTCGCGGGTCGAGGAGATGCGCGGCGTCCGTGAGGACGGGGACCGCCTTGTGATCGGCGCCGCGACAACTCATTACGAGGTGCTGCGCGATCAACTGATCCGAACCCATTGCCCGGTCATCGCCGAGGTGACGGCGACGGTCGCCGACCCGGCGGTTCGGCACCGCGGCACTTTCGGCGGCTCGATCGCGCACGCCGACCCGGCCGGTGACCTGCCGGCGTTGGCGCTTGCCTTGGACGCGAGCATGACCGTGGCCGGCCGCAACGGCCGGCGCGAGGTGCCGGCCGCGGAGTTCTTCGTGGACTATCTCCAGACGGCTCTGGCCCCGGACGAGGTGCTGGTGGCGGTATCGGTGCCGAAGCTGGGCGACGGTTGGGGTCACCGGTACGAGAAGTTCAACCGCGTGGCGCAGGCGTGGGCCATGGTCGGTGCCGTCGCGGTCGTCCACCGATCGAACGGATCGATCGGGTCGGCTCGGATCGGGCTGGTCAATGTCGGTTCCACGCCGGTCCGAGCGGCGGCCGTCGAAGCTGCGCTGGCCGGTGCCGAAGCATCGCCGGACGCTGTCGCGGCAGCGGCCGAGTCGGCGACCGAGGGAATCGCTCCGACGACCGACATCCACGCTTCCGCCGAGTACCGGGCGCACCTGGCCCGGGTGTTGACGCGCCGCGCTGTGACCGCGGCCGCGGGGATGTGAGCCGATGCGTCTCGAGCATGAGTTCACCGTGCCGGTCCCGGTCGAGCAGGCCTGGGACGTGCTGCTGGACGTCGAACGGGTCGCACCGTGTATGCCGGGCGCGACCATCGAGTCGGTCGAGGGCGACTCCTTCACCGGAAAGGTCAAGGTTCGGGTCGGTCCGGTGACCGTCGCCTACACGGGAACGGCGTCCTTCCTCGAGAAGGACGCCGAGACCCGGCGGGTCGTCGTCCAGGCCAAGGGCCGGGAGACCCGAGGGGCGGGTACGGCGGCGGCGACCGTGACCGCGGTGCTGAACCAGGTCGACGACGGGACCAAGGTCAACGTCGAAACCGACCTGGCCATCACCGGCCGGCCCGCACAGTTCGGCCGCGGCGTGATGGACGAGGTTGGCGCGAAGTTGCTCGGCCAGTTCGCCGACTGCCTGGCCGAGCGCCTGGGCGCCGGCGAGCCGGGTCCGACGGCGGGCGGTGCTGCTCCGGTCAGTGGGGAACCCTCGGCTGCCAGTGCGCCGACAACCGGCGCGCCGACAACCGGCGCGCCAAACGCCGGCGCGGCAACGGTTGGTGAGGCGACATCCCCGGGCGCCGGACCGCAGGAGCGCCCGACACCCGACACGATCAACCTCGTTCAGGTGGCCGGCGGATCGATCGCCAAGCGGGTCCTGCCCGTCGTCGCCGTGATAGCGGGGGCGATCATCGTATGGGTCGTGGTACGCGGGTTGCGGGGCTGACAGGGCCACGTCACTCCGCTGGCCGGCTCAGCCGGACGACAGGTCGCGAGGCGGGACACGCCGCCAAGGCATCCCGCCTCGCGCGGTCACCGCGGGGTAGGCGACCCGGAGACGGCGGCGACAGGTTGAGGTGCCGGACTGCCCGAGCCGTCCCGCCGGCCGGTCGCGTCGGGTAAAGCGATGGGAACGCCGCTGGCGGCCGCGGCGACGGCCGGCGCCGGGCCGGCCCACGCGAGCAGCAAGGTGTCCTCACCCCTGAGGAAGCGGTGGCAGCGCACGCCGCCGGTCGCCCGTCCCTTGGCGGGATACTCCGAGTACGGAGTGACCTTCACGTTGCCTGCCTGAGTGCCCGGCAGCGCCGCTGAGCTACCGGAGATCGTAACGACGGCCGAGTCGGTGCCCGGATCGACCGAGCCGAAGAACACTACCCGGGCACCCTTGTCGAGCCGGATACCTGCCACACCTCCACCCGCACGGCCCTGCGGCCGGACCGAAGCGGCAGAGAAGCGGAGCAGCTGGGCGTCCGAGGTCACGAAGACCAGGTCCTCTTCGCCGGTGCGCAGCTCAGTTGCCCCCACGACCCGGTCACCGTCCTCGAGCCGGATGACGTCCCACTCGTCCTTGTTGGACGGGTAGTCGGAATTGACCCGTTTGACGATGCCTTGCCCAGTGCCGAGGGCCAGGCCGGGGGACTCCGCGTCGAGCGTCGTCAGACACAGCACGCGCTCGTCCTTGGCCAGCTCGATGAACTCCTTGACCGGTGCACCGCCGGAGAGACTGGGGGCCTGTGCCGTCGGAGGCAGCGCCGGCAGGTCCAGCACGGGCAGCCGGACGACCCGGCCGGTGCTCGTGACGGCGCCGATCTGGCCGCGAGCAGTGGCTCGCACTTGGGAGACGACGACGTCGTGCTTGGCCCGCTTACCGCCTGCGGCGAGTGGCTCGTCGCTGGTGGTTCGGGCGAGCAGACCGGTCGAGGAGAGCAAAACGTGGCACGGGTCGTCGGTTACTTCGAGCGTGCCTGCCGTCGTCGCCGAGACCGGCGTGCCGGCCGACTCGAGCAGCACCGTGCGCCGGGGCGTCGCGTGCGCCGCGGCCACGTCCGCGAGCTCTTGGGACACGACCTCTCGCATCCTGTCCTCGCTCTCGAGGATCTCGGTGAGCTCGGCGATGCTGCGGCGCAGCTCGTCGGCTTCGGTCTCGAGCTCGAGCCGGTCGTACTTGGTGAGCCGGCGCAGTGGTGTGTCGAGGATGTACCTGGCCTGGGTCTCGGTCAGGTCGAACACGCTCATCAGCCGGTTGCGCGCATCGGTGGCGTCCTCGGACGAGCGGATCAGCTGGATGACCTCGTCGATGTCGAGCAGCGCGATGAGCAGGCCGTCGACCAGGTGGAGCCGATCGGCCGCCTTGGTGCGGCGGAATTCGCTGCGCCGGCGGACGACATCGAGCCGGTGCTTGAGGAAGACCTGGAGCAGTTCCTTGAGCCCGAGGGTGCGCGGCTGGCCGTCGACGAGCGCCACGTTGTTGATCGCGAACGACTCTTCGAGCGGAGTCAGCCGGTAGAGCTGCTCGAGCACCGCGTCGGGCACGAAGCCGCTCTTGAGCTCGACGACGAGGCGGAGGCTGGTGTTGCGGTCGGTGTAGTCCTCGACGTCGGCTACGCCCTGCAGCTTCTTGCTGCGTACGAGCTCGGCGATGCGCTGGCGCACCCGCTCCGGGCCCACCATGTAGGGCAGCTCGGTGACGATGATGCCCTTACGTCGCGCGGTGACGTTCTCGACCCGCGCGGTGGCGCGGGTGCGGAACGAGCCGCGGCCCGTCTCGTAGGCCTCGCGGATGCCTTCGAGCCCGACGATGCGACCGCCGGTGGGCAGGTCGGGTCCCGGCACGAACCGCATCAGGTCGTCCAGCGTGGCGTCCGGGTTCGCCAGCAAATGCCGGGCGGCCTCGATGACCTCGCCCAGGTTGTGCGGCGGCATGTTGGTGGCCATGCCGACCGCGATCCCGCTCGCGCCGTTGACCAGCAGGTTGGGAAAGGCGGCGGGCAACACGTCCGGCTGCTCGAACTGCCCGTCGTAGTTCGGGACCATGTCGACGACGTTCTCGTCGAGCGACTGAGTGAGCAGCGTCGCGGACATAGCCATGCGGCACTCGGTATACCTATACGCAGCCGGTCCGGCGTCCAGGGAGCCGAAGTTGCCGTGGCCGTCGATCAGCGGCAGGCGCATCGCCCACGGTTGGGCCATTCGCACGAGCGTGTCGTAGATCGCGCCGTCGCCGTGCGGGTGCAGCTTGCCCATCACGTCACCGACGACCCGCCCGCATTTGACGTGCGCACGGTCGGGTCGCAGCCCCATCTCATTCATCTGGAACAAGATCCGCCGCTGCACCGGCTTGAGGCCGTCGCGTGCGTCTGGGATCGCCCGGGAGTAGATGACCGAGTAGGCGTATTCGAGGAAGCTGCCGCGCATCTCTTCGGAGATGTCGACGTCGAGGATCACTTCCTCGAAGTCCTCCGGTGGCGGGTTCTTGGTGGTGCGGCGGGCCATGGCCGGTCGTGCTCCCTCGGTCGAGACAGGATTCGGACGCCTCATTGTTGCTCGCAACCGGGCCCGAGCGGTGGACCGACCCGCGTTGGCCACCTGATCGTCGATGTGTCACCTGATCGACGCGACCCAGACGATCAGGTGGCCAACCGTAGACGTCTGCGCACGTCACAGGCGTGGCGGCGCACCTGATCGATCTCGGCATGCGGACAGTAGACGATCAGGTGGCCTAGAGGCGAGGACCGGACTGGTCAACGGATCGCTACCTCACCTGATCGTCGAGCCTGTCGAGCGACCGAAACCCACCGGGCCGGGAAGTATCATGCGAATCACCATGGCTCAGCCGCTGTACCCAGCGCACTGGGAAGCCGATGTCGTGCTGTCCGACGGTGCGACAGCGCATGTGCGTCCGATCCGCCCGGACGATGCCGACCGGCTGGTCGCGTTCTACGCGCGGGTCAGCGACGAATCGAAGTACTACCGGTTCTTCGCGCCGTACCCGAACCTGTCCGAGCGCGACATCGAGACGTTCACGACCGTCGACCACGTGGACCGGGTCGCGTTGATCATGCTCGCAGGCGACAACATGATCGCGGTGGGCCGGTACGACCGCATCGACAAAGAACAGGCCGAGGTGGCCTTCCTGGTCGAGGACGCTCACCAGGGGCGCGGAGTCGGCAGTGTCCTGCTCGAGCACCTTGCCCAAGCGGCTCGCGAGAACGGCATCACGAGGTTCGTTGCGGAGGTGCTGCCGCATAACCAGAAGATGATCAAAGTGTTCGCGGACGCCGGGTACACCGTCGGCAACACCTACGAGGACGGCGTCGTGCACGTCAGCTTCGAGGTCCGCCCGACCGAGGACTCGCTGGCCGTGATGACCGCACGCGAGCACCGTGCCGAGGCGCGCTCGATCGGCCGGCTCCTGACGCCGAGCTCGGTCGCAGTGGTGGGGGCCAGCCGATTCCGCGACAAGGTCGGTCAGGCTCTCGTGCGCAACCTCGTCCTCGGCGGGTTCACCGGCCCGGTCTACGCGGTCAACCCCGGCGCGCCGGCGATCGCGGGTGTTCCGGCGTACCCGAGCATCGCAGAGATTCCCGGAGACGTCGACCTGGCGGTGATCGCCGTTCCGGCACCGGCCGTGATCCCGGTCGTGCTGGATTGCGCCGCCAAGGGCGTCAAGGGCCTGGTCGTGGTCTCCGCGGGCTTCGCCGAGACGGGCGAGGACGAGGGCCGGGCCCGCCAGGCCGAGCTGGTGCGGCTGGCGCGGGCCAATGGCATGCGCGTCGTAGGCCCGAACTGCCTGGGCATCGTGAACACCGATCCGCAATACTCGCTGAACGCATCGCTGGCCCGGGTCGTGCCGCCCCCCGGGCGGGTCGGATTCTTCTCCCAGTCCGGCGCGCTCGGCATCGCCATCCTCGAAACCGTCGCCGAGCGTGGGCTGGGCCTGGCCACGTTCGTCTCGGCGGGCAACCGGGCCGACGTGTCCGGCAACGACCTGCTCCAGTATTGGCAGGACGACCCCGCGACCGACGTCGTCCTGCTCTACCTGGAGTCGCTCGGCAACCCGCGCAAGTTCTCTCGGCTGGCCCGCCGAGTCGCCTCGAGCAAACCAGTCGTGGCGGTCAAGAGTGGCCGGTCGACACAGGGAGTGCCGCTCGGGCACGCGGTGCGCCGCAGCTCCGCACCCGTGGCCGCGCTCGACGCGCTGTTCCGCCAGTCGGGAGTGATCCGCGTCGACACGCTGGCCGAGATGTTCGACGTGGCCCAGGTACTGGCCTATCAGCCGCTTCCGGGCGGGCGCCGGGTCGCCGTGGTGGGCAACTCGGACTCGATTGGGCTACTGGCTGCGGACGCGGCCGACAGCGCCGGGCTCGAAGTAGTGGGTCAGCCACGGGATCTCGGACCGCAGGCGTCCGCGGCCGATTTCGAGCGGGCGCTGTCCGACACCCTCGACGACCCCGATGTCGACTCGATCATCGCGGTGTTCGTGCCGACCGTGGAGTCCTCTCGCGGTGACGAGGTCGCGCAGGTGCTCGCGACGACCGCGGCGGCGCGGCCGGCCAAGCCGATCGTGTCGACCTTCCTCGGCAGCAGGGGAGTGCCGAAGCCATTGCGGGTACCCGACGCGCGCGGGGTCGCCGGCCGCGGGTCGATCCCGTCGTACCCGTCGGCGGAGGAGGCTGCCCGCGCCCTTGCACACGCGACGTCGTACGCCCAATGGCAACGGCGTCCCCGCGGTTCGGTCCCAGAACTGGCCGATTGTGACGTGGACGGTGCGCGGGCGGTCGTGACCGCTGCGCTGGACGGCCACCCCGGCGGGACCGACCTCGACGGCGGCCAGCTCCGGCGACTGCTGGCCTGCTACGGCATAACCCTGCTGGAGATGATCCCGGCACCCACCCTTGACGACGCCATCGCGGCCGGCAAGCGGCTCGGCTGGAACGTCGTGCTGAAGGCGACCGCACCGCACCTTCGGTTCCGTCCCGACCTTTCCGACGTGTGGCGCAACATCGACACCGCGGAGGAGATGCGCGACGCCTGGGCTACGTTGTCGCGAACGCTCGCCGACTCGGCTGATGCGCAGTTCGTCGTCCAGGCGATGGCACCTCCTGGCATTCCCGTCGTGATCCACGCCGAGGAGGATCAGCTGTTCGGCCCCGTTGTGTCGTTCGGCCTGTCAGGTGTGCCGACCGACCTGCTCGGCGACCGGGCGTACCGGATCCCGCCCCTGACGGACGTCGACGCGCGCGAGATGGTGCGGGAGATCAAGGCGGCGCCCTTGCTGCTTGGTTACCGTGGCGGCGCGGTCGCCGACCTGGCCGCGATCGAGGACGTGCTGCACCGCGTGTCGCGCCTCACCGATGACCTGCCCGAGGTGGTGGACCTCGAGCTCACGCCGATCCTGGTCGCGCCGAAGGGTTACTCGATTGTGAACGGCTCGGGCACGGTTGCCCCGCCGGGCGGGCGGTCGGACTGGTACACCAGGCGGCTCGGCTAGCTTGGACCGCAGTCGTGCAAGGATGGGGGTCATGGCCAACGTGGGAACGCGTGAAGCGCTCCGCCTCGCCATCCAGCAGGCGGGCTACTACCCGGATCTGGTGGCGGACACGCTCGAGACATCGCTCGCCGATGAGCCGGTGGAGTCGTACTTCGTCCACCACGAGCCGCACTTCGACCGGGACGAGCTCCGCCGGCACGTCAGCGTGCTGGTGCTCACCCCCACCCGCCTCATCGTCGGCCACACCGACGAGTACCCGGCTGACGATGCGAACCCCTTGCCTTACGCGACTACGTCCACCGAAGCCGTTCCGCTCGACCGGGTCTCGTCGGTCGTCGTCAGCCGGACGGTGACCTCTCCCGCGTCCTACGCCAAGGGCAACCCGGCGCGCGACGTCGTGATGACTGTCGGTTGGGGTGCGATGAACCGAATCGACATCGAGCCGGCGGGCTGCGCCGATCCGACGTGTGAGGCCGATCACGGCTACACCGGCACGGTCACGTCCGACGACTTCTCCCTCCGGGTCAGTGAGGCGGCGGACGGCCGACCCCGGGTCGAGGATCTGCTGCGGTTCGCCAAAGCCCTGTCCGCCGCAACGGTGAAGGTCCGGTGACCACCGCCGGATCAGCGGGCACCGTCGTCCTGCCGCGCTACGGCGAGGCTTCGCTCACTGACGTGTTGCCGTCCGTGCTGGGCGCACTCGGCGTCGCCGGCGAGCAGAATGACCTCGACCTGCCCCCGGCGCGACAGTATTGCGTGCTGCTCATCGACGCGCTGGGATGGAACGCCTTGCGTGCGCACCAGGCGCAGGCACCGTTCCTCAACTCGATGGCCGGCAGCGCGATCACGGCAAGTGTTCCCAGTACGACCGTCACCAGCCTGACCAGCCTGGGTACCGGTCTGGCGCCGGGCCGGCACGGGCTGCTGGGTTACACCACCCGCAAACCTGGAACGGCATCGACACTGTTCAACGCCCTGAAATGGGACGAGCACAAGGACGTCGACCCGCTGGTGTACCAGCCGCACCCCACCGTGTTCGAACGAGCGGCCCGGGCCGGCGTCGCCGTCACGGTGCTGGGCCAGCGCAAGTTCTACAGGTCAGGTCTCACCACCGCGGCGCTCCGGAGCCCTGGTTTTGCCATTGCGGACAGCCTGGGTGAGCGGGTTGCGTTGGCTGCCACTGCGGCGGCCAACGGCACCGAGCCGACGCTGGTGTACGTCTATGACGGCGATCTGGATTTCACCGGCCACCAGCGTGGCTGCCGATCGGCGTCGTGGCGGCACCAGTTGACGTTGCTGGACCGGTTCGTCGAAGAGCTCTACCTCGCTCTGCCCCCCGGCGCGGTGCTGCTGGTAACCGCGGATCACGGCATGGTGGATGTCGCCCCTCCGCAGCGGATCGACGTCGACCAGGTGCCGGCACTTCAGGACGGAGTCGCGCTCGTCGGCGGCGAGGCACGGTTCCGCCACGTGTACGCCGCGGACGGCGCGGCGGCCGATGTGCACGCGGCTTGGCGGGAAGTCCTCGGACCGAGGGCCACCGTGCTGGCCAGGGACGATGCGATCGCGCGTGGGTGGTTCGGTGCGGTCGAGGCACGCGTCGTCGAGCGTATCGGCGACGTGGTGGCCAGCATTGACGGCGACTGCGCCGTCGAGCGCAGAAGTGTGTTTCCCATCGAGGCGAAGTTGATCGGGCTGCACGGCGCCCTCAGTGCGGACGAGATGCTGGTACCGCTGCTGACTATGGCGGGCTGACAGCTGTTACTCGGACTTGTCGCGTCGTCCGAACATGATCTCGTCCCAGCTCGGCACGCTGGGGCGCTTCGAGCGCGACCGCTTGGGGCGCTGCCGGGCCGCCTCTTCCGGCTGGACCGAGGCGACATCGCCGCTGGCGGCTTGCGCGGTGACCGGCTCCTGAGGCGCGGTGACCTCCTCGACCTCGATGCGGCTGGCGATATCGGAGAGCCGGAGGCGATCGCTGGTCGGTTCCTCGCGGTCCCGAGACCACGGATCGGGGCGCTCGTCGCGCGAGGAGGGCAGCTGCTCCGGGCGTAGGCGGCGGGCATCGTACTGGGCGCGCTGCGCCGTGATCGGCACCGGCACGGTCGGCTGGCTGTCGGCTTCGGCGTCGTCGAGCTCGACGACACCCGGACCATCGACAATGATCGGTTCGTCATCGGGATCGGAGACCACAGACAGTCGAGCCGGTCCGGAACGAACCGGGACCTCCTGAGCGGGTTCGACATTGGCGGGCGTCCGTTCACCGGCGACGGACCGCGCCTCGTCGTTGTCGGGTACGACGGACCGACCGGTCGGGTCGAAGGTGAAACAGGCCTCCCGGTCGGCGTGCTGCGCCTGCCAGCGTGCACTCACGATCCAACGCCCGTCGTCGCGTCGCCAGGCGTCCCACGCCACCGTTTCCGGGTCGACGTCGAAGCTGCTGACCCACTCGGCGACGGTCTCCTGCAGCGGGCGGTTCTGCGCATCGCTGTTGACCCGCCGGATGATGGCCTGCTGAGCGCGGCCGGCGATGTGTTCGCGCTCGGCGAGCACCGGCCCGGCGAACCGCAGGACCTTGTCGAGCGGGACTCCGGCGGCGGCCGCCACCGACTGGACGCTTTCCCCGGCGCGCACCCGGGCCTGGATGTCGCGCGGCCTCAGTTGGCTGTCCATCTGAATCTCCAGCTGCCCCAGCCGGGCGCGGTCACCGCGGATGGCCGCGTGTAAGCGCTCGTCCAACGGCAGCGACATAGGGGCTTCGTCGCCGTCACCACGGAGGATGAGATGCGTGCCGTCGTCGCTCAGGGCGACGAGCCGCAACTTACGCATCCTCGGGCCTCCTACTACTGGCTAGCCTCTATCGTTACCCCGGCCGGCGAGCTGACCAAGCCGCCACGCCGCGTGATGCCCGGGTTACACCGGCTCGGGTACGTCTCGGGCCGGCCGGTCGACAGAGGTTCCCACCAGGCAGGCCAGCGTGGCAAGCACGCCACAGGCGAACGCGACGAGATAGGTGTCGGACCCACCGATCCGGTCGATGATCGGGCCGGCGAAGGCGGCACCCGCCGCAGCGCCCACCGTGATCGCGGTGGACGCCCAGGCCAGCCCTTCAGTGACCCGGCTCGCCGGAACCGCTGCCTGGATCATTGAGAACCCGGCGATGAGGGTGGGGGCAATCGCGAAGCCGGCCACGAACACTGCCACGAACAGCAGCGGCAGGCTACCCACGAAGGCGAGAGGCAGCACGGCCACGGTCAGCGCAGCCTGCCCCACGACGAAGCGCCGCCGAGACGACACCTTCCAGTGGATCGTTCCAGACGTCAGGCCGGCGATCAGGCTTCCGGCGGCGAACGCGGCCAGCGCCGGGCCGGCCGCTGCAGTGACGCCGAACTCGTCGGCGACGGCGACGGTGCTCAGCTCGACGGTGCCGAAGATGGCGCCCATGAAGACGAACGCCGCAACGGTCCAGGTCAGCGTCACCATCGGCAGGCTGTCACGACGACCGATGGTGACCGCCGACCGGATCGGCGGCTCGGTGGCTCGCAGCGAGGCGTACACGAAGCCGCCGGACAGCGTCAGCACCATCACCGCGGCCAAACCGGCCACCGGGTGGACGTTGGTGGCGAGCACCACGACCACGATGGGACCCAGCACGAACGCGACCTCGTCGAGCGCCGACTCCCACGCGTAGGCGGTGTGCAGGCGGCCGGCGACTGATTCCAGGCTCGCCCAGCGGGCTCGCACGAGGGCGCCGAACTGCGGAAACGTCGCGCCGGCGAGCAACGCGGCGGCGGCGAGCAGCCCGAACGGCAACTCGCCGACGGCGACCCTGCCGACGACCGCGATCAGGGCGACGAGTGCGACACCGTGGGCGAAGAGCAGGGGTGCGAGCATCCTGCTCTGGCCGAGCCGGTCGGCAATCCTCGCCTGCACGGGGGAGGCGACCGCGTGGGCGCCAGTGCCGATGCCGGCCGCGATACCTGCCGTTGTGTAGCTGCCGCCGGACAGCGTGACGGCCAGCACGATGCTGAGCGCGTGCATCGACATCGGCAGGCGGGCGACCAGTCCGGCCACGGAGAATGCGCGGGCACCGGGGGTGCGCAACACGACCCCGTAGGTTCCGAACACGACAGGTCTCCGAGAAGGTGAGGATGCTGACAGCGGCCGATCCAGCCTACGGCGCGGCACCGACAAACCTGGCAGGATTTACCAGCGTGACAGCTGCTCCGTACGACGCGTTCCTTCTCGTCTCCTTCGGTGGGCCGGAGACCCCGGCCGACGTGATGCCGTTTCTCGAGAACGTCACCCGCGGCCGCGACATACCGCAGGCCCGGCTCGAGGAGGTCGCCGAGCACTACTACGCATTCGGCGGACGCAGTCCGATCAACGACCAGAACCGCGCGCTGATCGCCGCCCTCGAAGCGGAGTTGGCGTCCGCCGGTATCGACGTCCCGGTCTACTGGGGCAACCGGAACTGGGATCCGTACCTGGCCGACGTACTGGCCCAGATGCGCAGCGACGGGATCACGCGGGCGGCGGCATTCATCACCAGCGCGTATTCGTCCTACTCCGGCTGCCGCCAGTATCGCGAGGACCTGGCCGCGGCCGTGTCGGTGGTGGGGCCCGGCGCACCCCGCATCGACCGGATCCGCCACTACTTCGACCATCCCGGGTTCGTGGCCGCGAACGCCGACAACGTGCTGGCCGCTCTCACGCGGCTCCCCGGCGACGCCGCCGCCGAGGCGAGGCTGGTGTACGTCACGCACTCCATCCCGACCGCGATGGCCCAGACGTCCGGCCCGCAAGGTGGCGCGTACGTGGCGCAGCACGAGGCGGTGGCCGCAGCGGTCACATCCGAAGTGGCCGACCGGACCGGAGTTCGGTACGAATACGACCTGGTCTACTGCTCACGGAGCGGCGCGCCACATGTGCCATGGCTGGAGCCGGACGTCAACGACCACCTCGAGCACCTCGCGAGTCGGGGCACGCGGGCGGTGGTGCTCGCGCCGATCGGGTTCGTATCCGATCACATGGAAGTCGCCTTCGACCTCGACACCGAGGCGATGGAGACCGCTACCGAGCACGGGCTGGTCGCCGCGCGGGCGGCCACCGCCGGTATCCACCCGGACTTCGTCGCCGCCATCTGTGACCTGTTCGCCGAGCGGGCCGCAGTCGAGCGCGGGGAGCAGCCGGTCCGCGCCAGCATCGGCCCGCCGGGCCCGTCGCACGATGTGTGCCCCGCCGGGTGCTGCCCCAACCTGCGCGGACCGCGCCCGGCTCTGTGCGGGTCGGATAGCTTGGCAGGGTGAGCGAGCCCAACACACTGCTGAAGCTGGCCGTAGAGACCGCCCTCGAGGCCGGCGAACTCATCCGTGACCGCCGCAACGCGGTCACCACGATGGCTGTGTCGGCCACCAAGACCACGTTCACGGACGTGGTCACCGAGTCGGACACCGCCGCCGAGGCGCTCATCCGAGAACGGCTGCGGCAGGCGCGTCCGGAGGACGCCATCCTGGGCGAGGAAGGCGGCTGGTCGGACGGCGGGTCGGCGGTGCGATGGCTCGTCGACCCCATTGACGGGACGGTGAACTACCTCTACGGCATTCCGCAGTACGCGGTGTCCATCGCCGCCCAGCGCGACGGAGACGCGGTGGCCGGTGTCGTGCACAACCCCGCAACCGGGGAGACCTGGACCGCGACGCGTGGGGGCGGAGCGTTTCTCAACGGTGAGCCGATCCATGAATCGGGTTGTGACCGGCTGGACCTGGCACTGGTCGCCACCGGGTTCGGGTATGACGCCACCCGGCGGGCCCGCCAGGCGGCCATACTCCAGCAGATCCTGCCGTCCGTCCGCGACATCCGCCGCGCGGGGGCTGCGTCCCTTGACCTCTGCTCGGTAGCGATGGGCCGGGTGGACGGCTACTACGAGCGGGGCCTGGGGCCGTGGGACCTCGCGGCGGGTGCGTTGATCGCCGAGGAGGCCGGTGCCGTCGTCGGCGGGCTGGCCGGTGCGCAGGCCGGCCCGGAACTGGTGATCGCTGCCGGACCGGCGCTGTTCGCCGCCCTACACGACTTGCTGGCACCGCTTCGGCCCGACGGTGACGTTTGAACCGTGCCCCGGGAGGGCAACTAAGGCCCTACTGACCAGTGACGACGGTGGTCCAAGGCGGATCTTTGGCGAAGTCGGCGGGCCGCGCGCGGACTTCGATCGGCCATAAGGCAGAATTCCCGACTCGGATCGGGCACAACCGGGGGCCGTCATGCGTTACGAGGGTCACGGTCGTTACCTGACCGGATAGAACGACGATGATTCCCGTACAAGGGGGAACGAACGAATGGCTACTGATTACGACGCCCCTCGTAAGACCGACGACGAACTGTCCGAGGACTCGCTCGAGGAGCTGAAGAATCGCCGGATGGACAAGTCGTCCGGCATTGTCGACGTCGACGAGGCAGATCTCGCCGAGGCCCTGGAGCTGCCAGGTGCAGACCTGTCCAACGAGGAGCTCTCCGTGCGAGTGCTGCCCCGTCAGTCCGACGAGTTCACCTGTTCGAGCTGCTTCCTGGTGCACCACCGCAGCCAGCTGGCCATCGAGAAGAACGGTCAGCTCATCTGCCGCGACTGCGCGGCCTGATGCGCTATTGGCCGGCTTGCTCGGACTGGACGGCAGCGTGCAACGCCGCCGCCAGCCGCTCCGGCCGGCGAGTGGAGATGTACCAGTACGGCACCGGATCGGCTGGATCGTCCACGGTGACGCGGACAGCCCCCGGAATGTAGGCGCGAAGCAGCAGGTATGCCCGCGGGTCGGCTTGCGGCCCGCGGGTTCTGCGTGCCGCCTCGGGATCGAGCACCTCGACGGTGCCGACGGCCCACAGCGGCAGCCGGGCGCGGCCGGCGACGAGCCCGTCCGGACCGACCGCGACCATGGCTCGGCCATAGCCACCCAGCAGTCCGGCCGCCAGAGCGAGAGTGAGCAAACCCGCCGGGACCGAAACGCGAGCCCCGTACGCGTGCTGGTAGGCCAGCCAGACCGCACCCGCCAGCGGCAGTGCGAGCAGCCACCAGTGGGCCGGTACCCAGAGGCGTTCGCGGTAGGTGCTCACCTCCGCAGGTTCCCACATCGGGATCGCAGGTATGGTCTCGGGCTGTGACTGAAGCAGTCGACGTCCTGGTGACCCGGCTCGACCCGGATGTGCCCGTCCCTTCCTACGCACACCCCGGAGACGCGGGTGCCGATTTGGTCACCACGACGGACGTGACGATCGCTCCCGGCGAACGCGCCCTGGTCGGAACGGGGATCGCAGTCGCGTTGCCGGACGGTTTCGCCGCCTTCGTGCATCCGCGGTCGGGGCTCGCCCATCGCCTGGGCGTTAGCATCGTTAACACTCCCGGCACCGTCGATGCCGGCTACCGAGGTGAGATAAAGGTGCTGCTGGTGAACCACGACCTGCGCGAACCGGCCGTCTTCAAACGCGGCGACCGCATCGCCCAGCTCGTGGTGCAGCGCGTCGAGCGGGCCCGGTTCCACGAGGTGGAACGGTTGCCCGGCTCGGCCAGAGGCGCCAACGGGTACGGATCGACGGGCACAGCCGGCCGGCCGACCGAAGGGCGTACCCAGCGATGAGTATCTTCCGCCGCCGCCCACGCGACGGGGCAGAGCCGGCGCCGGCGCAGCCGACTCCGGACCCGGACGACGGCTCCGCCGGCAAGTCCCCTCGCGCCAATGGCCCGTACGACTCGACCGAGGTTGACGTCGAGCGAGCCCGCGCGGACCGCATCGACCTGAGCGCGCTGTTGGTCCCGCGCGTAGAGGGCATGAAGTTGCAGCTACAGGTCGAGGAGAAGTCCGGCCGGCCGGCGAGCGTGATGGCCGTGCTCGACGACGGCGCGGTGCAGATGATCCCCGTCGCGGCGCCACGCAGCTCCGGGTTGTGGGACCAGACCCGGCTGCAGATCGCCGCCGACGCACAGCGGCGGGGTGGCACGGTGGAGGAGGCGGCCGGTCCGTTCGGCACGGAGATCCGGATCGTGTTACCCGTCACCACGCCGGATGGCAAGAAGGCCGTCCAGCCGTCCCGAAGCGTGGGCATCGACGGACCGCGGTGGATGCTCCGCGCGACCTTCCTCGGTGCCGCGACCACAAACCCGGACGTGTTCGGCAGACTGGTCCAAGTCGTGCGCGACACCGTGGTCGTGCGGGGCGACAACCCGATGGCGCCAGGCGACCTCATCCCGCTGCGGCCGCCCCAGCAGCCCGACCAGCAATCCGTGACCGAGCCGTAAGTGTGGTGGCCGGACTTGGCCGCGCTACCCTCGTCTGTGATGGGTGAACGTCGACGCGGCCTCTGGGGGGCCGTCACGAAATGGGCGTCGGAGTCCGAATCCGACCGTGACGCCGAACGGTTGCGCGCCGAAGCCGAGGAAGCCGGTTGCATGTGCCTGGCCGACGTCGGTGACCGGCAAATCGCCTCCGTGCGGGGAACCCTCCAGACCGTCACTCTGCAGCCCAGGGCCGGGGTGCCGGCGCTGGAGGCCGAACTGTTCGACGGCACGGATGTGCTCACCCTGATCTGGCTCGGCCGCCGGCGGATCGGCGGTATCGACTGCGGCCGAAAACTGATCGCCTCCGGTCGGATAAGCACGGTGGAAGGGCGCCGAGTGATGTACAACCCCCGGTACCAGCTGCTGCCGGCCGGCGCGGCATGACGGCCGAGGAGTCGGCCCGGCAGCCGAAGGCCAACGGGTTCGCGCAGGCCATCGCCGATAGCGGACAGTTCCGCGCCAGGGCGGCACTGGGCCCTGGCGCGCTGCTCGACGCCGGGCTGCCATTGGCGCTGTTCACCGTGGTCTATTTCCTGACCGACCATGACCTTCAAGTAGCGATCTGGGCGGCCCTCGGGTCGGGCGCCCTGCTCGCGGTCATCCGGCTGGCCCGCCGGGAGCCGCTGCAGAACGTCATCGCCGGGTTCTTCGGGCTCGGCATCGCGGCGTTCCTCGCGTACCGCACGGGGCGCGCGCAGGACATCTTCCTCACCGGGTTCGCGGTGAACATCGGCTACGGGCTGGCCTACCTGATCTCCATCGTCATCCGCTGGCCGTTGCTGGGCGTCATCGTCGGGTTGGTGACCGGCCAGGGCACGTCCTGGCGGCGCGATCCTGTCCTTTTCCGGGCATACATGAAGGCCAGCGCGCTGTGGGTGGCGATGTTCGCGCTGCGGCTGTCCGTTCAGGTCCCCCTGTACCTCGCAGGGGAGGATCAGCTCGGCTGGCTGGCCGGTGCCCGGCTGGCGATGAGCTGGCCGCTATTCCTGTTGGTGGCCTACCTGTCATGGATCATCATCCGCCCGGCCTACCAGGCCCACCAGGAGCGCGAACGCGCCACCGCTACGACCAAGGCCGCCGAGGACGCCGAGGACGCCGAGGCCTAGCGCCCGTCTTGGTCACCTGATCGCCGTTTTCTCACCTGATCGGTGCCAGCGCGCCGATGAGGTGAGAATGGGACGGGGAGTCCGCAGGTCACAAGACCGGTAAGGTCACCTGATCGCGTCTCAG
>Ga0299914_10000774_pt1 | contig 19956 bp, 13 predicted proteins | sample RVTome_10_FD_201361 | JGI IMG/M metagenome (GOLD analysis project Ga0299914, IMG submission 201361) | Soil microbial communities from uranium-contaminated site in the Upper Colorado River Basin, Wyoming, United States - RVT153D57 (version 2) ...
GCGGAGCTCCTGCATCTTCCAGAGCCCGCGCTTGCGCGACTTGGCGACGAACAGGGTGCCGTCGGATTGGCCGAAGCTGCGGCTCCAGTCGCCGAAGAGGTAGCGCCCGCGGAACTGCGGCAGCGTCTCTCCTCGGTACACGAAGCCGCCGACGACCGCGACGCCGGGGCCGCCCTGGCGCGCCTGTGGGTACTCGATGATCGGGTCGATCAGCGGGTCACCGGTACGCGGATGGCCCGCGCCGACGACGTCGGGGCAGGTGGTCTGCGGCTGGCTGGGGTTCTCGGCGTCGAAGCAGTGTGTCGCCTCCTTGACGTTCCAGCCGTAGTTGCCGCCGGCGCCGACGATGCTGACCTCCTCCCACCGGAGCTGGCCGACGTCGGCCACGAAGAGGTCGTGGCCGCCGCCCATGTCGAAGGACATGCGGTACGGGTTGCGGAATCCGTACGCCCAGACCTCGTCGAGCCCGGGCGATGCGGCGAACGGATTGTCGGGCGGGATCCCGTACGGGTCGCCGCCGTCCACGTCGATGCGCAGGATGCTGCCGAGTAGGTTCTCCGTCACGTCCTGCCCGTTGCCGCCGCCGTTGTCGGCGTACCAGTCCTCGACGTGGCCGAGGCCGACGTCGTTGGCGCCGCCGCCGTCGCCGAGCGAGATGTACAGGTTGCCGTCGTCGGGGCCGAACTGCAGCGCTCCGGCGTTGTGGTTGAACTGCGGCTCGTCAACGCGCAGCAGGACGCGCTCGGACGCCGGGTCGGCCCGGTTCGGATCGCCCGCGGAGACCCGGAACTCCGAGATGTGGCTGGTGTGGTTGAAGCCGGCCGGGCCGCCCGCCCGCAGCGGCGCGCTGTAGTAGACGAAGAACCGGCCGTTGCTGGCGTACTGCGGGTGGAACGCGAGCCCCAGCAGCCCGCGCTCGTCGAACCCCGGCATCAGCGCCACCATCCGATCACGCAGGTCGAGGAACGGCTCCTCGAGCAGCGTGCCGTCGGGCGCCAGCACCCGTATCAGGCCTGCCTGATCGGCCACGAACAGCCGGCCGGAACCATCGCCGGGCGGCACGAGCGCGACCGGCGAGGTCAGTCCCTCCGCGATCGTCTCGACGCCGACCGTGGGGAGCTCCTCGTCCTGGGCCGCGGCGCTCGCGGGCAGCGCCCCGATCGCTGCGACGGCGAGGAGTCCGATGAACATGCGGACGCGATGTCGCGCCATATGGCAGCCTCCTTCCTACCCCCGGTGGATGTCTCGCGGATCTGCCCTTGCCGGAGGGCCTACGCAGCCGGCGCCCGCGGGGTTCGGGACGACGATGACCTCTGGCGAGCGCCCGTCGTGATGGCCGACGAGTTCGTAGCCCGGATCGGAACAACCGCAGGCATGTCTGCCTGCACCCTGACTGCCCTAGCACACTGGTCATGCGCCCCTGAGCGGCGTAGCATCGGGCGAGCAACGTGCGGCGCGGGAGGCGCGCGGAAGGGGGAATCGTGCGTGGCATCCAGATCGCGGCACTCGTTGCCGTTGCTCTCGTGCCGGCGTCGGCCGCACACGCGGCACCGCTGACCGCCGGGCCGCCGATCCTGGCGTCCGGGACCAATCCGCTGGCGACCTGTCCGCCCGACGGATCGGGCATCAACTTCCTCAACTCTGAGGTCGAGCCCTGGATCGAGGTCAACCCGACCGATGCGGACAACATCGTCGGCTTCTACCAGCAGGACCGCTATTCGAACGGGGGTGCGAAGGGCAACGTGGCGGCCGTGTCGATGAACGGCGGCCTGACGTGGCAGCACGTCGCGGTGCCGAACGACACTCGCTGCACGGGCGGCGGCTTCGAGCGCTCGTCGGATCCCTGGATCTCGTTCGGGCCGGACGGAGTGCTGCACGCGATGAGCCTGGTGACCGACCCGGACCCGCCGACCGGGGGCTTCGGCGCCAACGGCATGACCTACAACCGCTCCACCGACGGTGGCGTGACGTGGGAGCCCGCCCAGCGGCTGATCACCGATCCCGCCGGGCGATTCCTGAACGACAAGAACTCGATGACGGCCGACCCCAACGACGCGGACTACGTGTACGCCGTCTGGGACCGTCTCCAGATCGCCGGCGACGAGCTCACTCCCTCGGACAATCCGATCGGCCTGGGCTTCAAGGGACCGATCTACTTCGCGCGGACCACGAACGCGGGCGACTCGTGGCAGCCGGCCCGCAAGATCTACGAGAGCGGCGCGAACAAGCAGACGCTCGGCAACCAGATCGTCGTCGAGCCCGCTGCCCGGGGCGGATCGCTGTTCGACTTCTTCGCCGACATCACCAACGCCTCGAACCGCCGCGGCGGGATCGGACCGGTCAAGCTGTCCTACATCCGCTCGGACAACCGCGGCGCAACGTGGACGAAGCCGTCCAGAGTCGACGACATGATCCCGATGAGCCTGATCGTCGGCCGTGAGGGCCAGACGCCGATCGACGTCGAGGGACCGTGCCCAGACCCGGCGGACGCGGGCGACTGCCCGATCCGCGCGGGTGACCTGATCCCGGAGGTCGCGGTCGACCCCGCCAACGGCAGCCTGTACGCCGTGTGGATGGACGCCCGCTTCGACGGCGGCCTGTTCATCGTCGACCACGACAACATCGCGTTCACCATGTCGATCGACGGCGGGCTCACGTGGTCGACGCCGATCAAGGTCAACAAGACGCCGACCACGGAGCCCAACTACGACCAGCAGGCGTTCACGCCATCGGTGCACGTGGACGGCGACGGCACGGTGACGGTCACCTACTACGACCTGCGCTTCAACACCTCCGACCCGGCCACGCTCGACACCGACTACTTCGCGGTCTCGTGTGAGTCGAGCAGCGAGAGCTGCACCGACCCGGCGAGCTGGGAGGAAGAGCGGATCACGCCGGTGTCGTTCGACATCCGCAACGCCCCGTACGCGCGCGGCTACTTCCTGGGCGACTACATGGGACTGGACGACGACGGCACCGACTTCGCGTCGATGTTCGGCCAGGCGTTCGCGCAGAACGACGCGAGCCAGTACTTCTCGCGCCTGGAGCCGTAGGAAGCGGAACAGCAGACGCGACGGGCTCCGCCACGGAGTCCGTCGCGCCTTGCACCCGCCGCTACAGCCAGCTCGACGGCCCGCGCGAACGGCGTCGCCGCCGGCGACGGCTGACAACGCGTCGCCGGCGTCCGCCACCCGCGTCACGCGCGACCATGATGGACGCCACGAGGCCGCGACACCACGTGCGCCAGAGGGTGACCTCGGCGCCGAAGTTCGACACGGCTAACGGTGTCAAGGCTGCTCTGCGCTCCAAAATCAGGCGTTCGCGAGCGCAGACGCCTCGCGATCGCTCCGGGCGACCCAGCCGACCTTGGTCAGCAGCTGGTTCTTTCTGACGAACGGCTGGGTGAGCTCGATGAACGGCCCTCGGCGTTGAAGAACCGCCATGCCGTGACGGTTGCGCGCCACTCCTTGCCCTCGGCTCGGTCGAGCTGGATGCGCGCCACCGCGGCGAGGACGCCGAGGTCCTTGTCGTTGAAGATCATGTAGTAGAAGAGCTCGTCGCCCGGCTTGTGCTCAGTCGCCGTCGGCGGCTCGGTGGCGCTGCGCGTGGCCGCCGAGGGGCTGAGCATGACGGTGACCGACGTCGGGGCGGATGCCGCTCGCGGGCGGCGCGTGAGCTACGGGCCGCTGACCGGCGACCTGGTGGTCACGCCGGGCTCGGGTGACGTTCCGGTGGTCAGCGTCGACGGCAAGCCGGTCGCGCCGTCTGCCGACACCGGCAGCGGCGGCGGCGAGCAGAAGCCGCCCGACGAGGTCATCGTGACCCCGCCGCCGGGTCCGGGCGACCCGCCGGCGTCTCCGCTGACCGCCAGCGTCCGCGGCGGCAAGGTGAGGCTCTCGAAGGCCGGCGTGGCGCTCATCGCCGCGCAGGTCCGCGGCGGCGCCGCCAGCGGCACGGTCACGCTGACCGCGAAGCTCGGCCGCAGGACGGTCCGCATCGGCTCCGCGCGAGTGGTGCTGCCGGAGGGCCGCACCGTCAAGGCCAAGGTCAAGGTCTCCAAGGCGGCCCGGCGTGCCGCCGGCCGGGGCGGACTCCGCGCGGTCGCCACGTTGGCGGTGCGCGGCGTCGCCCCGGCACGGGCGGCGGTGCGTCTCAGTCCTCCGGGAAGAACTGCGTGAACATGCCGCAGTGGTCGGCCCAGAGCGTGTTGGGATCACCGCACGACGAGACGGGATGCCCGTACTCGTTCATCGGCGACGGCGCGATCTCGCTCTCCGAGTGCGGCGCCGGGACGTTCCACGCCGACGTCTTGCCGATCAGCACGTAGTCGATGTAGGCCGACGCCCGGTCTTCGAAGCGGTCCGAGATCTCGTAGTCGCCGTTGAAGTCACCCGCCACGATCGGCGGGAGCAGCTTCGTCCGCGGCGCCCACGAGTTCCACGTGGCGCTGATCAGCGAGTCGAGCCCCACGCGCACGCCCGGGTTCGAGCGGTTCCAGTGGATGTTGTGGACGAGCACGTGGCGGTCGGGCCGCTCGATCAGCTCGAAGACGGCGGTCTGCGCACCGAGCCCGACCGAGTCGTTGACGGTCCAGTGACGTCCGTCGCCGTCGAGCAGCCCGCACGTCTCGGGAAGCTCCCCGGACGGCGACTGGCACGGGAAGCTCCGGCGCATGTGCACGCCCTGGAGCGTCGAGTCGTGAGGGACCGCCCAGGCGTTCACCAGCGTCGTCGTGTTCCGGACGCGGTCGGCGTTGTAGATCATCGCCCGGCCCTGGTAGAGCGCGTTCACGCCCTGGGGCACGTGGCCGGCGGCCAGATAGGCGATCCGGTAGTTGGCGCCTGTGTGCTCCTTGATGCGCCGGATGAGCAGGGCGAGCGACTCGTACTCGGCGGGATCGAGATGGGGCCACGGGAACATCCACCACTTGCTGGCCGGCACCTCCTGGAGCGTCATGACGTCGGGGAGCGTGTTGGTCTGGCCCATCCACCGGGCGATGCGAGCCCAGCGCTCGCGCCACGGGCCCCACGTGGAGTCGGTGCCCTGCATGTTGACGCTGAGCACCGAGAAGGCGCTCTTCGCCCGCCCGCAGCCGAGTGCCCCGCTCGCGCCCCCGTTGGTGTTCAGCCCGTACACGCACACGCGCGTGTGGCGCAGGGGCGGGTCGAGCGCCACGTCGAACCCGTGGGCGTCGCCGTAGCCCGGGTGCGCGGCGGCGACGTCGGGCCGCGAGATCGAGGCGTCGACGGTCTGCCGGTGCTTGCCGTCGACGAGGATCTGGACCTCGATCGAGCCCGTCGTGTCCGGGTCGATGCTCCAGCCGGCGATGTGCAGCCTGCCGTTCTTGATCGCGACCTGGTCGAGGTGGCCGATCGGCGTCCGGTCCGCCGGCGGCGGCGGATCGGGGTTGCAGTACTTCGGCGGCTTGGGCCGGTCGCAGGGATCGATCGGCCCGTCGGGTGGAATCGCGCCCGCGGTCGCGGGGGCGAGGAGGATGACGGCGAGCGCCACGAGCGCCGCGCGTAGATGGAAGCTCATACCCCGTCAGAGGCGTCGGCGGCGCGGCGAGATACTGCGTGCGGCCAACATGCATGCGAGGGTGCGGCTACCCGGTGCGAGGGCGCGGCGCAGCGGGGCTAGCGTGCGGCCCTATGCGCAAGCTTGCCGCCTGGTGCCACGATCGGCGCCGCACCGTGATCGGCCTCTGGGTCGCCGCGTTCTTCATCTTCGCCGCCCTGTGGGGCACCGCCGCGGGCGATTTTGTCAACAACTTCAGCCTCCCCGGCACTGAGTCCCAGCGGGCATACGACCTGCTCAAGGACAAGTTCCCGGAGCAGTCCGGCGACACCGCGACCGTCGTGTGGGCGGTCGACGAGGGCAACGTGCTCGACAACCGCACCGAGATCGAGGCGGTTCGAGCCGAGATCGAGAAGTCGCCCGAGGTGCTCGCGGTCGGCGATCCGTTCGCCGAGGGCGCAGCGGTCTCCGAGGACGGCAGGATCACGTTCGCCCAGATCCAGCTCGCCAAGGGCGCCGGTGAGGCCGACCCGGCGGCGATCAAGACGATGGCCGAGGACACCCTGGCGCTCGATGGCAAGGGCGGGGTCCAGGTCGCGCTCGGAGGCGACATCATCCACTGGTCGACGGCCGAGACGGGCGGCGCCGGTGAGATCTTCGGCCTGCTCGTCGCCGCGCTCGTTCTGTTCCTGACACTCGGCGTGGTCGCGATGGGCCTGCCGCTGCTCAATGCGCTGTTCGCGATGGTCGTGAGCCTCGGGCTGATGGCCATCGTCGGCACCCGCGTGCTCGACGTCGTCGACTGGACGCCCCAGCTCGCGGCGATGATCGGGATCGGCGTCGGCATCGACTACGCGCTCCTGATCCTCAACCGCTTCCGGCTCGAACGCGGCGGCGGCCGCGACGTACGCGATGCGACGCTGAAGGCGATCGACACCTCGGGCCGCGCCGTGTTGTTCGCGGGCATCGTGGTCGTGATCGCGATGCTCGGCATGCTGCTGCTCGGCATCTCGTTCCTCTACGGTCCGGCCATCGGCGCCGCGCTGGCGGTGGCGTTCACGATGTTCGCGTCGCTGACGCTGATGCCGGCGATCCTGGGTACGCGGATCGGTCGGCGTATCAAGGTCCCGGACAGCCACGGCGACGCCGACTTCGCCGATCGCGAGACCGGCTTCGCCGCGCGCTGGAGCGCCTTCGTGTCGCGCCGGCCGTGGCCGGTCGCCGTCGGCGCGCTGGTGATCCTGCTCGTGCTCGCCGCGCCCGCTCTGAACATGCGCCTGGCGACGAGCGATGCCAGCACTTACAAGGAGGACGACACTGCCCGCGTCGCCTACGACAAGCTCAAGGAGGGCTTCGGCCCGGGCTTCAACGCCCCGCTGCTGCTCGCCGTCGAATCCGGCGACGAGGCGGCGCTGACGCAGATCGGCGACGCGCTGGCCGCTCAGGACGGAATCGCCCAGGTTCTGCCGCCTCAGCTCAACGAGGCCGGCGACACGGCGACGATCATCGCCTACCCGACGACCACGCCGCAGGACGAGCGCACCGACGAGACGGTCAGGACGGCACGCGACTTGACCCTCCCACCGGTCGAGTCGTCGACCGGCGCGCGCGTCTCGATCGGCGGCGCGACCGCGACCAACCTCGACTTCTCGCAGACGATCCGGGACAAGCTCCCGCTGTTCATCGGCGTCGTGGTCGGGCTCTCGCTGCTGCTGCTCGCGGTCGTCTTCCGCTCGCTGCTGATCCCGGTCAAGGCCGGCATCTTCAACCTGCTCTCGATCGCCGGCGCCTTCGGCGTCGTGACGTTTATCTTCCAGGACGGCAACCTCGCCGGCCTGTTCGGCGACGCGACAGGGCCGATCGACTCGTTCCTGCCGATCATGGTCTTCGCCGTCGTGTTCGGGTTGTCGATGGACTACGAGGTCTTCCTCGTGTCGCGAATGCACGAGGAATGGACCCACACCAAGGACGCCAAGTACGCCGTGCGCCACGGGCTCGCGATGACCGGACGCGTGATCACCGCGGCGGCGATCATCATGATCGCGGTCTTCGGCGCCTTCGCGATCGGCAACGAGCGGGCGCTCGCGATGATGGGCACCGCGTTCGCCGCGGCGATCTTCATCGACGCGTTCATCATCCGGCTGTTGTTGCTGCCGGCGGTCATGCACATCGCCGGACCGGCGATGTGGTGGATGCCGGCGTGGCTCGAGAAGCGCCTGCCGCATCTGAACATCGAGCCGCCGGAGGAGTCGGCCGCCGAGCCGCGCGAGGACGAGCGAGAGCTCGTGCGCGTCTGAATCGCTGTACGGCCCGGCTAGCTTCACGGCTCGCCGGGCCGCGCTCCTAGGCGCGGGCTCGTGCCTCGGCGATCACCCGGGTGCCGCCGGCCGGTGAGAACGTGACGTTCCGGCGGGCGACGCGCTCGGCGTTGCCGGACGCGGCCCGCAGGGTCCGGCGCCGCAGGATCTCCGCGAGCGCGACCCGCATCTCCATCTCCGCGAACGCGGCGCCGATGCATCGCCGCACGCCGCCGCCGAACGGGATCCAGGCGGAGGTCGCGGGCGCGCCGTCGAGGAAGCGCTCGGGACGGAAACGCGAACGGCTCCGGATAGCGGTCGCCGCGCGTGTGCGCGAGCCAGATCGCCGGCGTGACGTCGGTTCCGGCCGGCAGCTCGTGGCCGTCGACGCGGAGCGGCGCCGTGAGCCGCCGCCCGGCCAGCGGGACGACCGGCCTGAGCCGCAGCGACTCGGCGACGACGGCGCGCAGGTACGCCTGCTCGCCCGCGTCGAGCTCGGCGACGAGCCGCTCGAGCGCCTCTGCGTGGCGTGTGAGGAGGTGCTACTGCACCCGAATCAACGACTCACGACACTAGGTCAAGGCGGCGGTGTGGGAAGGGGCGAGGGCCGCGGTTGGTGATCGTGAGCGATCCCGGCCTTCGCGGAGACATGGTTGCGTGTTCCGGGGAGCGAGGCCGCGCCCCGTGCGGCGTCGCTGAACTTGACTACGTTCCGCCATGCGACAGCAACCCTCGTCTTCATGGCGGAGAAGCGCACCGGCATCGACGCGCGCCCGGTCTCCGCGGGGACAACTTCGACTTGTGAGAGCTCAGGAGCGGCACGCCAGCGGCTCGGAGGCGAGTCCGCCTTCGGCAGCGGAAGGCCCTGACGGGCCTAGGCATTGCTCGCTAGGTCTGCGGGCCGTGGCTCCCTCGTGATGATGGCGAAACTGGAGGCCTCACTTCCAGCTTCGTCTCGCGAGCCCGCAAGGATTTGGCCCACGACGAAGGGTCGGCGGCTTCAGGCGTGTGACCGGCTTGCTCGTCGATGAAGTGGTCAGGCCGGTCAGCGACGCCTGCGACGTTGAGAACGCCCGCAGAGGAGGCATTGTGACCGTACCGCACACGTACCGCACACGAACGGCCCTCACCGCGCTGCAGAGCCGAACTTGAACTATCTCCCCGACTCTGGTCGCAGGTTCAAATTCTGCGAGCGGCAACTGGAGAGTCCCGCGGGCACCGGCATCATGACCGCACACGACGCCGTCGCCGACCGTCCACGCGGCGCACACGGGCCGGCGAGGCGAGGGTGCACGGCCGCGAAGCCGGCACCCAGCGACGCCCCTCCGGACGCCGTGTCATCGCTCCATCCAGGTCAGGCGACCTCGTCGACGTCCTCGTAGTCGGGGTACTGCGGTGGTGCGGTTCCGACCGACTCGAGCAGACGCGGGTACGGCTTGCCGTCGTCGGCGGTGATCTGGCGGACGCTCAGACGCACCCGCCATTCGTCGCCGAAGTCGAAGAGGTACGCGATCCGCTGTCCCTTCTTGAGCTTGAGCCGACCGAGACGGATCCCGGCGCTCCGAGGCGCAGGCTTGCGAGCGAGGGGGCTCGGCTGGGAGGCGTGGAGCGGATGGGTGTACTCGCGCCCGTCGCGCGACCAGAACTCGCCGTCAAGCCAGAACGAGTAGAGGTGGTCATCGTCCCAGTCGAATGCGGCCTGAAGCGCGTAGTGGACGTCCACGAGCGTCTGGTCGCTGCGGACCGCGATCGTGCGGTGGATGTCGCGGTGGCCGACGAGGTCGGCCTTGAACACGTAGACGTGGTTTGCCATTTTGCGCCCTCGCTCGCTGTCGGCAGCGAGCGTATGCGTCGCGGCGGACGAACTCGCAGCGTCCTCGTCGGCGGCTGACGATGCTCAGCCGCGCGCGTGAGCCGCGTGCGAGGTGGCGGCGCGCCTCTTCGTAAGGAGGCTCCGGCGCCGTATCGAGACCATCGGGCCAGGCGATCGTCCCCGCGTCGGGATCGACCGTGACGTGCGCGAAGTACCGCACATGATGCGGCTCAGGCCGCGCTGCGCCGTCGTTTGTGTCCTGTCTCCCCGACTACATCACAGGTCTCGACAGACCCTGACGATCACCGCCGAAGCCCCTGCACGCTCGACCAGGAGTTTTGTGGTGTCGTTGCGGATGCGACCAGCCGATCGGCGAGCCCGTCGAGACCGTGCGCGCGGGCGAGCTCGAGCGCGCGGTCCGCGGGCTGCTCGCCGCCGTGCACGTCGCCGGCGGCGAGCAGGACCTGCGCGTGGTCGGCCAGCGTGTGGGCGAGCCAGGAGCTCGCGCCCGCGGTGGCGCACTCCCCGGCCGCCGCCTCGAAGTGGCGGGTCGCCGCCGCGATGTCGCCGCGCGCCGCGGCGACGACGCCGAGCACCCGCGACGTCGCTCCCCAGGTCGCCCAGGCGCGGTCGATGAGTACGAAGCGGCCGGCGAACGGCGCGAGGCTCTGGCCGAGCGTCGCGGCGTGGCGATCGGCTCCGAGGCGGGCCGCCGCCTCGGCTGTGAGGGCGAGCACGGCGAGCCGGTCGATGTTCGTCGGGAGTGCGTCCTCGAGCAGCGGAGCGAGCACCTCCCGGGCCTCCTCGGTGCGCCCCGCGGTGAGCAGCGTGTCCACGTGCAGCGCGCGCCAGACCGGGCGCTCGGGAAAGCGCGCGGCGTGTACCTCGACGAGCGCCACGACCTCCTCGTCGGCCCGGCCGCTGAGCCGGGCGCGCATCGCGGACTGGGCGGCGAAGGTCTCCGTCGCGCCGGGCTCGTGCCGCGTGCGCAGGTGCAGCGAGGAGAGCGCGAGCTGCTCTCCTGCGTCGAGGTCGCCCGCGAGCAGCGAGCGGGTGGCGAGGAGCATCGGCAGGTGCCAGTCGAACCAGCGATGATGGGCGCCCTCGGCGAGCCGGCGTGCCGCCGCCAGCGCCGCGTCGGCGCGCGCCACGTCTCCGCGCTCGAGCTGCTCGACGGCGACGTTGACTTGGCCCCACAGCGCCTGATCGGCCAGGCCGGCGTCCTCGGCACGCCGGACCGTCTCCTCGGCCGCGGCGATCCGCTCGTCCAGGTGCTCCGGCCGCCAGAGGACGTACGGCGCGTAGCGCAGGACGGCCGCGAGGGCACCGTCGTCGCCGACCGAGCGCGCCATCTCCGCCGCCTGCCGCCAGAGCGACTCACCCCGGCCCTGCCCGAGCCGCACGCCCAGCATGCAGAGCACCTGCGACCGGACCGCCGAGTCCTCATCCGGCAGCGCCGCCTCGACGCGTTCCAGCAGCGCGACCGCCTCGCGGTCGACGCTCGCGTAGCGCTGGAAGCGCGCGAAGCCGACCGCGGCATGGGCGAGCGCCACCGCCTCGCCGCCCTGCTCGGCGACCGCCGCCGCGCGGCGGTAGACGGCGCGCGCCTTGCCGATGTCCAGGTGCTCGAGCGACGTCGCCAATCCGAGGAGCGCGTCGAGTTGCAATGACGCGTCGTGCGGATCGGCGGTGCGCCGCAGCGCCTGCAGTGCCTTGCGGTGGTGCGCGACCGCGTCCCCGTGCTCGTGGGCGGCCGCGTGCGTCCGGCCGAGCGCCACCTGACAGGCCGCCGCCTCCTCCGCGCCGCCGATGTCCCGCGCCGCCCAGAAGTGGCGGGCGAGCTCCTCGGCCCCTGCGCCGGCCTCCGCGAGCGTGCGGCCGGCCACCAGGTGCAGGCGGGCGGCGCGGCTCTTCGAGAGCGCGCCGTAGAGGGTCCGCCGGAGCAGCCCGTGGGCGAAGGCGAACCGGTCGACCTCCTCCCGAGCCTCCAGCAGTCGGCACCGAAGCGCCGTCTCGAGCGCGGGCAGCACCGGACGCAACCGGGTTGAGACGATCGCCTCGAGCGGTCCGAGGCGGAACTCGTCGCCCAGCACCGCGGCGGTGGCGAGCGTGTCCGCCACGCCGGGCGGGAGCGTCTGGAGCCGGCGGCCGATGATCTCGCGGACCGCGTCCGGCACCGCTTCCGGGATCGCGCCGTCATCGAGCTCGGGCAAGAGGTGCTCGATGAGGAACGGGTTGCCGCGCGTCGCGGTCCGCAGCGCCCGCACGACGGCCGGCGAATCGTCGCCGGCGAGCGCGGCGATCTCGTCCTCGGCGAGGCCCTCGAGCCGCATGCGGGTCACCCGCCGCTCCCGCCGCAGGTCGGCGACGAGCCGCGCGAGCGGCTGCGGCGGAGAGAGCGGCGAATCTGGAGCCGCCTCGCCATCGCGGTATGCCCCGAGGACGATCAGCTCGGCGCTCCCCGACCTGGTCACCAGCTCGCGGACAAGACGGAGCGCGGGCGCGTCGGCCCAGTGCAGGTCGTCGAGCACGAGCACGAGGCGATCCTCGGCCGCCACCTGCGACAGCACGGTGGCGAACGCGACATAGAGCCGCGAGCGGCCCATCTCCGGCTCGTCCCACGCGGGCGGCCGCTGGTCCGGCAGCAGCGGCTCGAGCTCCGGCAGCAGCGCGGACAGCGGCGCAGCGGCCGCCGGCAGCCGTCCGTCGGAGGCGAGCGCGAGTCGCGGGCGATGCGCGAGGTGATGGCGCAGCGCCTCCACGAACGCCTGGTACGGCACCGGGCTGTCCTCGTTCGCCCGGCCGTAGAGCACGGGCCAGCCGTCGGCGTGCATGCGGCCGGCGGCCTCGGCGAGCAGGCGGGTCTTGCCGATGCCGGCGTCGCCCGACACGAGCAGGAGGTGCCGGCTCCCGGCGAGGCCCGCGGCCACCGCGGCGATGCCGGACAGCTCGCCCTCCCGGCCGATGAGCGGACCGGCGCTCGCGTGGACCAGCGGCTCGGGCAGCGGCAGGCGCGCGTGCGCCGGCGCGGGCGGCGTGGGCGTGGCCGGCGGGGACTCCGGCATCGCACCCTCGAGGTCCGCCTCCTGGCGCAGGATGCGCTGTTCGAGCCGTCGCAGCTCAGGCCTCGGCTCGAGGCCGAGCTCGGTGTCGAGGGTCTGTCGCAGGCGCCGGTACGCGGCGAGCGCGTCGGCCTGGCGGCCGCAGCGATAGAGGGCCAGCATCAGCTGGCCGTGCAGGCCCTCGCGCAGCGGATGCTCGGCAGCCAGCCGCTCAAGCCGCGGGACCGTGCCCGCATGCCGACCCAGCGCGAGATCCGCGTCGACCGCGAGCTCGATGGCCGACAGGCGCAGTTCCTCGAGCTGGCCGATCTCGGCCTGCGCGAACGCCTCGTAGGTGAAGTCCGCGAGCGCCTTGCCGCGCCACAGGCCGAGCGCCTCCGCGAGCGACGCCGACGCTGACTCGGCGTCACCGGCCGCGAGCGCCCGGCGGCCGTGCGCGACGAGCTCCGCGAAGCGGTCCACGTCGAGCTCGCCCGGGCCGACGCGGAGCACGTACGCGCCTGTGTGCGTCTCGAGCTGTGAGGGCTCGGACGGCTCGGCGAGCGCGCGGCGCAGTCGCGACACGTGGACGTGGATGGTCTTGGCCGGCTGCTCGGGACGGCCGTCCGGCCACAGCATCTCGATCAGCTGCTCGGTGGTCACCGGCTCGTTGCGGTGGAGCAGCAGCGCAGCGAGGAGGGCCTTCGGGCGCGAGCCTCCGAGAGGCACCGCGCGGCCCTCCCGACGCGCCTCGAGCGGGCCGAGGAGACGGAACTCGATGGTCGACCGTCCCTTCGTGGAGCGACCCTACCTCACCAGGCGGGCACAGGTCAGACGTGCGGCTGCACCCGCACGTGCCCGCGGTCGTCGAGTTGCTCGACCGTGACCTGCAGGAGCTGGCCGCCGGCAAGGATCGCCGTGCACTCGAACGTGTGGCCACGTTCCTGCGGGGCGGCGGGGCAACGCACCGACTGGACGCTGTTCACGGGCTCCAGGCGCTCACGGATCTGCGCTTCCACGGGCCCGAGCGGCAGCGCGCCGGAGGCCGGACCGCGCCCCGCCTCGGCGGCGCCGAGACCCATCGCGCCGGCGATCACGGCGAGCAGGACGACGATCGCCCGCCGCCTCCTGCGCCGGCGCGCCGGCGCCGCTCGGGGCGGCTCGGGCTTCGGCAGCGGTGCCCGCGGCGGAGCGGTCGGCGACGGGTATGCCGCACTCGGGAACTCGGCCTCGCTGAGCGGGCGCGACTGGACCGCCGGCCCACCGCCGGGTCCGGGTTCGACGAGCCGTGCCTCACGCCGCCAGAACGAGCCGGCAAGGCGGACCACGACGTCCTCGAGCTCGTCCCACGCCGCGCGCGCGGACGTCGGGCGGTCCCGGGGATCCTTGGCGAGCATGCGGTCGAGCCACGCGGCCAGGCCGGCGTCGAGGGCCGGGTCGAGCTCGCGCGGCGGCGGGACCGGCTCGCCGATGTGCTGCATGAGCACGGCCCACGGCTGCTCCATCTCGGGGAACGGCGGCCGGCCGAGCAGCAGCTCATACGCGATGACGCCCGTCGAGTAGAGGTCCGTCCAGGGCCCGAGGTCCCGCGACTGGGCCTGCTCGGGCGCCATGTAGACAGGCGTGCCCAGCGTCGTGCCGGTGCGCGTCAGGTGCGTCGAGAGCTGACTGTAAGCCTTCGCGATACCGAAGTCGCCGATCTTGACCGTCCCGTCCGCGGTGACGAGCACGTTCTCCGGCTTGAGGTCGCGGTGGACGATCCCGTGCGCGTGCGCGTGCGCGAGGCCGGCGAGGATGCCCTCGAGCACGCCCGCCTGCTGGGACAGGGAGAGGCGCCCGATGTACGAGCGCAGCGACCCGCGCTCCAGGTACTCCATGGCGATGTAGGGGACACCGTCGTGCTCGAAGTAGTCGTTCACGTGGACGATGTGCTCGCTGTTGAGGCCCGCGGCCATGCGCGACTCGCGCACGAAGCGCTCGGCGAGGGCGACCTGGCCGGTGGGGAAGCTCGCGAGCTCCTTCAGCGCGACCTCGCGGTCGAGCGCCGGCTGGCGGGCGCGGTACACGATGGCCATGCCGCCGCGGGCGATCTCGGCGACGATCTCGTACTGGCCGACCTGGCGACGGGTCGGCGGCGTGTCCTGGACGGTCATGGGACGAGGGTGCGCCGTGCGGCTTGCGCCCGGCTTGCGGCGCGGTTGCAGCGCGAGGGGGGCGGCCGGAGCCGCCCCACTCGCACCGCGGCTACTTCACGGTCAGCCGGCGGGTGAACTCCGTCCCTCCCGTGAGGAGCTCATAGCCCTCCACCTTCACGACGCGCGACGAGCCGACGACGCGGCAGTGCGTCGTCTGGTCCTTCAGCTTGAGCCCGTTCATGTGCACGACGATGTCACCGAACTCGAGCCCGCGCCGGTCCGCAGGGGAGCCGGCTTCGACCCCGAGGACGAACATCCCGCCGCGTCGATAGACGGACTGCTCCAGGACACGGGCGCCGCTGCGGGTGAGCCCTTGGTCGCCGTACGCCGCCAGGAGCAGAGGAGCGATCGGGACGCTGCCCACGGGGACCGCCTCCAAGCCGGTGCCGCTCTCGCCGGCCTTCAGGTCGGGCAGCGCCTCGCGCACCACATCGGCCTGGATGCCGTAGCCCTGCCCGCTACCGCCTCCCCGGAGCGTCGTGATGGAGGCGACCTCACCGTCTTCGGTGACCATTGCCCCGCCTGAGCTGCCGTGGTTGACGGCGGCGTCCGTGAGCATCAGGCGACCCTGCGGCCCGATCTCGGGGCCGAGGTCGGCGTTCCTGATGTCCTTGTCGCCGACCGTGCCGAAGGCGACGCGCGCCGTCGCCTGACCCCAGCGCCGAACGTTCGCCTCGAAGCCGACGACGGCGACCGTGTCGCCGACCTCAACCTCCGAGCTGTCGGCGAACGGCAGCGCGCTGAGGCCGCCGGCCGGGATGTCGTCGAGCTCGAGCAGCGCCAGGTCGGGACACAGGCTGCGTCCGACGACGCGGGCGGAGATCCGCTCCCGCCGGCCGCTGAACTGCAGCTCGATCCTCGCCGCGCCCGCGACGACGTGGTCGCTGGTGAGCAAGTGCCCCTTCTCGGCGTCGATGGTGACTGCGCTGCCGGAGAACTTGCCGAGCGGGGTCTCGACGAAGACCTTGGCGATGGCCGGGCGGACACGGGCGATGAGCTCCGCACGCGTGAGCTTGTCTCGCGTCGAGGCCGAGGACGTGACCTCCTGCTCGGCCTCGCCGCACGCCGAGATCGCTCCGGCGAGGATGAGACCGGCAAGGGTCAAGATCATGATGCGTCGCATGGGGGTGCTGCCTCCTGGAGGGTGGGGATGGACCGGGTGAAGACCCTGCGCTGCGAAGGTTTCCGACCGCTTGCGGCCGGGCGTCGTCGGCTTGCAACCGCGCTGAAGCGGGCGGCGCGGACGCTTCACGCCATGCCCTCGCCCTCAGCCACACGCGTCGCGGCCGTGCTCGAGCGCCTGCTGCGCGATCCGGAGTTCCGTTCGCAGTTCCGGCGCGCGCCCGCGGCTACGCTCGAGCGCAGCGGCTATCCGGACCTCGCGCGCGAGCTCCGCGGCGACGGGCGGGCGTTGCAGACGCTCGAGGCGCGCGAGTCGCGGTCGAGCGTTGCGGCCGCGCTCATGTCGGCCGCCGAAGGGATCGAGGATCACCGGCGCTCCTCGCCGGCGAGGCACTTCTGGGAGTGGGCGCAGCGGGTGTGGCGCGCCGTGTGATCCCGCGCCGGCGCGGGCGGAGCCTCGAGGCTCCGCCCCGCGCCGCGGGTCAGCAGTGGTCGGGGCCGCTGTCGCCGGTCTTGCCGTCGACGCAGCCGCTGTCGCTGCTGTCGCCGCGCGACGGGCCGCGGGTGCCCTCCTCGGGGCCGCCGTCCTCGCGCGTGGTGTCGCCAGTGTCGTTCTCGGCCGGCGGCGCCGGCCAGTGTGTGCCGACCGTCGGGACCGGCGCGGGCGGCGCCGTCGTGACCGGCTGCACCGCGGGCTTGGCGGGGTCATCGGAATCCGCCGCGAACGCCAGGCCGATGGTGCCGCCGACCGCGGCGATCGTCGCGCCGGCGATCGCGAGCAGGCGCTTGGACTGCCGCGAGCGAGTCTGCTGGGGGGACATCGAGTCAGGACCTCCTGGTCCGGTTGGATGGTGCGGCGAGCCTGAGACCGCCTGCTTGCGCCGGAGCGTCAGCGCGGTTGCGACGGCCTGAAAGCGCCGCGCAAGTGGGCCGAGAGGCGGCTCGACGACGCTCGCGGCGTGATGCTCTGCCGACGATGCAGGCGCCAGGTCCCGCGCGGCGCCCCGTCCTGCGCCTGCTGCGGGATCCCGGCCTCCGCCGACGCGGTCGCCTACGAGCTCGTCCTTCCGGATCGCAGCCGCCTGCCCGTCGTGGGACCCGTCTCGCTGGGACGGGCGCCCACGAACACGGTGCGGCTTGCGGACGCGAGCGTCTCGCGGCGCCACGCGCGGATCTCCCAGCGTGCCGAAGGCCCCGTCGTGGAGGACCTCGGGTCGCGCTACGGGACGTACGTCGACGGCCGGCGCGTGTTGCGCAGCCCGCTCGCCGACGGCTCCCGCATCCGCATCGGGGATTGCGAGCTCGTCGTCGAGCGCCTGCTGGACCGCCGCGACCCCGCGCGGACGATCATCGTGCGCCCGGGCGCCACGGTCGCGGCGGAGGGCGGGACCGCGGCCCTGCCTGTGCCGAGCCGCTCGGCACGACCCCGGCTGCGGTCGGGCTGGGCGCTCAAGCCGCTGGCCGAGGAGGGCTGCTTCGTGCTCAAGGACCTGCGGTCCGGCGCGTTCGTGCGGCTCGACGACGTGGACGCGACGCTGCTCGCCCTGCTCGACGGCCGCCGGAAGCTCGAGCAGCTGGTGCTGGAAGCCGAGCGGGCGTGCGGGACCGAAGGCCCGGCACGGCTGGTCGCGCTGCTCGCCGACCTGGCGGATCGTGGCCTGCTCCACGGCACCCTGCACTCCGATCGGCGCGGAACGGCGGCCCGGCTGCTCGCCTCGCGGGAGTGGGTCTGGGACCGCGCCGGAGCGGCGCTCGACGCCGCGTACTCCCGCGGCGCCTGGATGCTCTTCAGCCGCTCGGCGCTCGCCCTGTGGGGGGTCGTCTCGATCGCCGGACTCGTGGCCCTTGCCGCCGTCCACGCCTCAGGCGCGCGGACGCCGTTCGTCGTGGAGGGGCAGCTCACGCTCGGTGTGGCCGCCTTCGTGCTCGGCCGGTTCCTGCTCAGTGCGCTCCACGAGCTCGCGCACGGCCTGACGATCACCTCGTTCGGCCGCCAGGTGAGCCGCGCCGGAGGCAAGCTCGTCCTCGTCTACCCCTACCTCTTCGTCGACACGTCGGACGCGTGGTTCGAGCCACGCCGCCGGCGGATCGCGATCGCGGCCGCCGGTCCCGTGAGCGACCTGGTGGTCGGTGGAGTGTGCGCGCTCGTCGCCCTCTTCGCCGCAGGCGCGACAGCTGACGCCGCGTTCCAGCTCGCGCTCGCCGCGTTCGTCGGGATCCTCTTCACGCTCAACCCGCTCGACGAGCGCGACGGCTACCACATGCTCGCCGACGCCCTGGGGCAGCCCGGCCTCCGCTCGCGCTCGCGCCGCCGGCTCCGCGCCGTCCTCTCAGGGCGGCCGCACGACGGCTCGAGCGTGCTGACCGCCTACGGCGCCGCCGTCGTCGCGTGGTCGCTCACCGCCGCCGGGCTCGCGGTCGCGGCGGCCGAGGCGTACCGCCCGGCGCTCGCGGCGCAGCTCTCGGACGCTGCCGCCTGGGTCCTCCTCGCCTCGCTCTACGCCTGCCTGCTCGCCCCGCCGCTCCTCGTCCTGGCCGGACCGCTGATGGCCCGTCGGCGCACCGGCTCCACGGTCCAACCCACCGACAGGTGATGCTGTCCCACACGACGCGGCGGGTCGCGGAGTAGCGATGGGGGCGCCGCCGCCGCGGCGCCCCCACCGTGTCACCACTCGCGGCTGACCGCGGGGACGCGGAGCTTGCCCATCTCGCCGGCCTGCCCCTCGACGTCGCCGAACGGCTGCCACCCGCCGGCGGCGTTGCGGATGGTGTGCCACAGGCGGCCCTTGTCGTTGACCGTGACGACCTGCAGGTTCGCGCCGACGGTCGCCGCGGCGGCGTCGGTGACCTTGCCCATGTTGCCGGTCTGGCCTTCGACGTCGACGAACGGCTGCCACGAGCCGTCCGCGCGCCGGATCGTGTGCCACACCCGTCCGGCGGTGTTCACGCTCACGACGTGCAGGCGGCCGCCCACCCCAGCGGCGGCGGCGTGGGAGAGCTTGCCGATCTCGCCCGCCTGCCCCTCGACGTCGCCGAACGGCTGCCAGCTGCCGTTGGCGAAGCGGATCGTGTGCCACAGCCGGCCCTTGGAGTTCACGGCGACCACGTGGAGGTCGCTGCCCACGGCGGAGACGGCGGCGTCGACGAGGGTTCCCATGTCGCCGGTCTGGCCCTCGATGTCGCCGAACGGCTGCCAGCCGCCGCCGGCGAAGCGGATCGTGTGCCAGAGCCGGCCGTTGCCGTTGATGCTCACGACGTGGAGGTTCGCGCCGACGGCCGCCGTGGCGGCGTCGGTCAGCTTGCCCATGTCGCCGGTCTGGCCCTCGACGTCCCCGAACGGCTGCCACCCGCCGGCGGCGAAGCGGATGGTGTGCCACAGCCGGCCGGCGGCGTTGACGGCCACGAGGTGGAGATCGGGACCGATGGCCGCCGTGGCGGCGTCGGTCAGCTTGCCCATCTCGCCGGTCTGGCCCTCGACGTCGCCGAACGGCTGCCACGAGCCGTCGGCGGCTCGGATCGTGTGCCACAGCCGCCCGGCGGAGTTCACCGCCACCACGTGGGCGCGCCCGAGCTGGTCGACGGCGCGCAGCGCGTTGATCCGCCCGTATCCCATCTGCGCGTTGCGCGTCCCGTTCGGGAAGCCGGGCTGGGTGACGTAGGGCTGGCTGCCGACTTTGTCGGCGGTCCGCTCGATCAGGTCGCGGACCCGACCGTTCTGGAGCCCGGGGCGGAGGCTGACGAGCAACGCCGCGAGCCCGGCGACGTGCGGGGTCGCGGACGAGGTGCCGTTGAACGTCATGGCGTAGTCGCCGTTCGGGTTGTAGCCGCCGGCGCCCTGGATGTCGGTCGTGGGGATCCGGACCCCGGGAGCGACGACGGAGACGCCGGGGCCGAAGTTCGAGCCCCACCACGTCTCGCCGTCGGGGCTGGCGGGCGACTTGCGGTTGTCGACCTGGTCCGAGGCGCCGCAC
>Ga0299914_10000775_pt1 | contig 19947 bp, 18 predicted proteins | sample RVTome_10_FD_201361 | JGI IMG/M metagenome (GOLD analysis project Ga0299914, IMG submission 201361) | Soil microbial communities from uranium-contaminated site in the Upper Colorado River Basin, Wyoming, United States - RVT153D57 (version 2) ...
GGTACTGGGGGTTCGAATCCCGACCGTTACGGCTCGAGCCGACTCCCTTCTTGTGCGCCATCTCAGCCCTCTTCCTGCTCCTTGATCGCCTTGTCGACGTCGCTCTTGAGGATCCGGCCGTCCTTGCCCGTGCCCTCGATCTCCGTCACGTCGAGCCCGTGCTCCTCGGCCAGTTCGAGGGCGGCCGGCGTGATGTCGGGCTCGGCCTCGTCGCCGGCTTCGGCGGTCTCCTCCACCGCGGGTGCCGCGCTCGCCGCCTCCGGGGCCACCTCGGCCTCCGCCTCGGCCACCGGCTCCTCGGGCTCGGGCTCCTTCGCCTCGGCCTTCTTCGCCGCCTTCTTCGTCTTCCCGCCGGGGAACCCGATCTCGACGATGCGGATCTCGGTGTAGCCCTGCCGGTGGCCCTGCTTTTTCCGGTAGCCCTTCCGCCGCTTCATCTTGTAGACGACGATCTTGTCGCCCCGGCCGTGCCCGACGACCTCCGCCTCCACGGACGCGCCGTCGAGCGCCGGTGTCCCTACCCGGACGTCGCCGTCATGCTCCATGAGGAGCACCTCGTCGAACGTCACCGTATCGCCCGGCTCGGCGTCGAGCGTGGGGATCCGGAGCTTCGCATCCGGGACGGCCCGGAACTGCTTCCCCTTGGCACGGAAAATCGCGTACATGTCGGTATCTCATCGCTCGAAAGCCCGAAGTTGCGAGCCTTGAATCGTATTCGCCGGCCAGGGGGGCGTCAACCAGCGAGGCCCGCGTCCGCCGCGAGCCGAGATACCGCGGGCCGGCCGGCATCATCCCGGACCGCGCCCGAGCCCACGCAACCCCAGGTGCATCGGGCTTGTCTCCAGTGGGGTCACCCTTCCGGCGCCCGGCCGAGCCCGCGAGGTCGCGCATGTCCCACTACTCGGAGATGAACATGTCACCTGGCGCGACCTGTCTCGCCGCCACGATCCTCATCTTGGCCACCACGCCGTGTCTCGGCGGTCAGTCCGCCGCAACCGATCTCGCGTCGCGCATCCGGGTGGTCGAGACGAATCTGCGACCCGGCGACGGAACCGGCTGGACGATCGAAGACCGGATGGCGTACTACGGGGTCCCCGGGGTGAGCGTGGCCGTCATCGAGGATGGACGGCTCCTGTGGGCGAAAGGATACGGCCTCAAGCAGGCTGGCACGACCGACTTGGTCGACACCGAGACCGTTTTCTCGGTCGGTTCGGTGAGCAAGGTGGGAGCCGCGGCGATCACGCTGCAGCTCGTGGACGAGGGACGGCTCGACCTCGATCGGGACGTGAACGACTACCTCGCGCGCTGGAACGTCCCGTCGAACGAGCTCACCGCCCGGGAGCCCGTGACGCTGCGCCGCATCATGTCGCACACGGCCGGCCTCACCGTGCACGGGTTCGGAAACTACCAGCCGGGCCAGGCGCTCCCGAGCCTCGTCCAGATCCTCGACGGCACCCCGCCGGCGAAGAACCCGCCCGTCCGGGTGGATCTCCTGCCGGGCTCACAGTTCCGATACTCGGGCGGCGGCACCACGGTCGAGCAGCTCGTGATCGAGGAGGTGACGGGGCTCCCCTTCGCCGAGGCGGCCCGCCGATACCTGTTCGAGCCTCTCGGCATGCACCGCAGCACGTACGCGAACCCGCTCCCGGCCGGGCATGGCAACATCGCGCGTGCACACGGACCCGAGGGGGCGCCGCGGGCCCTCCCCCGCGGCTGGGAAGCCATGCCCGAGGCCGCGGCGGCCGGGCTGTGGACGACCCCGACCGACCTCGCCCACCTCATCATCGCGCTGATCGAATCCTATCGGGGCGGCGGAGACACGTTCCTTCGCCACGAGACGGCGAAAGACATGATGACCGAGGTGCCGCCGGGCATCTACGGGCTGGGGCCCGAGCTCGGGGGCGAGGGGCCGACGAGGAACTTCGTCCACGGCGGGGTCAACGACTCCTACCGCGCCTTTATGGCCGGGTACCTGGCGGAGGGTGATGGGCTCGTTATTCTCACCAACGGACCGCGAAGCTCCGAGCTCATCTTCGAGATCCGACGGGCGGTGGACCTGGCCGGCTGGCCCAGCCACTGACCGCGGCGGCCGACCACAGGGGGCGCCAGCCCGGGCGGGTCCGAGCCTCCCGGGAGGCGCCGACCCTGCCGAGACCCGACGCGACCCGTCAGGCGGTCACGTACTTGCTCGTGACGTCCGTGTCGGCAGGGTACGCCAGCAGCCGGAACTCGTCGAGCCCGAGGAGCGGGTTGTCGCGCACGTCGAGCTCGAGCCCGTGCTCCTCGGAAAGCTCCGCGAGGAAGAGCGGCTCCGACTCGAGCAGGTGGAGCGCGATCACGGGGTGCGTGAGGATCGTGATGCCGCGCTCCCTTCCCGCCATCGAGACCCGCCGGAGCGCGCGCTCGATCCGGCGGACCACGGTGTCGGGCGCGAGGATCCGTCCCGTCCCCTCGCAGTACGGGCACGGCTCGGTCATGCGCTGATCGAGGCTCGGACTCACGCGCTGGCGGCTCATCTGAAGCAGCCCGAGCTCCGAGATCCCGAATACCTTGGTCCGCGCCCGGTCGCGCCCGATGTGGGTCTTCACCTGTCGGAGGACCTTCGCGCGGTTCGCCTCATCGTCCATGTCGATGAAGTCGATGACGATGATCCCGCCCACATCGCGCAACCGGAGTTGTCGCGCGATCTCGACCGCCGCGTCCATGTTCGTGCGCAGGATCGTCTGGGCCGGGTCCTTCTTCCCCGTGTAGCGCCCGGTGTTCACGTCGATCGAGACGAGCGCCTCGGTCTGCTCGATGACGATGTGGCCACCCGAGGGCAGGTCGACCTTCCGCCGGAAAGCGCGCCGGATCTCCTTTTCGATCCCCAGCTCGTCGAAGATCGGCTGATCGCCCTGGTAGAGCTTCACGCGATCGAGCAGGTCGGGGTCCACCTGGCCCAGGTACGACTTGATCTCGTGGTGGAGCTCCGACGAATCGACGGTCAGGAGATCGACCCGGTCGTTGAACAGGTCGCGGATGATCCCCGACGTCATGCGCGCGTCCTGGTAGACCAGCGCGGGCGGCTTCACGCCCTTCGTGCGCCGCTCCAGCTTCCGCCACGCCTTCTGGAGCGACCGGAGCTCGCGCTCGAATGTCTCCGCCGTGAGCTCCTCGCCGACGGTGCGCACGATGACGCCGCCGTCCCCGTCCCGGAGGATCTCGCGCACCAACTTCCGGAGCCGCGCCCGTTCCTCCCGATCCTCGATCTTGCGGCTGATGCCGACGTGGCCGGAGTGGGGGATGTAGACGAGGAAGCGCCCGGGGAGCGAGACCTGCGTGGTGACGCGTGCCCCCTTCGTGCCGATGGGCTCCTTCGTCACCTGAACGAGGAGCGGCTGCCCCTTGGTCAGGACGTCCTGGATCGGCGGGTAGCTGCGGTCGCGCCGTCGTCCCCGCCCCCGCCCCCCGTTCTTCCCGCCGTTGCCGTCACCGTTCTCCTCCTCGTCGTCGTCCTCCTCGGGCTGGAGGTCGGAGGCGTGGAGGAAGCCGGACTTCTCGGCGGCGATGTCGATGAAGGCGGCCTGAAGCCCCGGGACGACGGCCTCGACGACGCCCAGATACACGTCGCCGACGATGCGGCGCTCGCCGGGCCGTTCGTGCATGAGCTCGACGAGCTTGGCGTCTTCGAGGATGGCGACCCGCGTCTCGCGGGCCGACGCATGGACGACGATCTCCCGGCGCACGCTACTCGGGTGCGCCTGTGGATTCGCCGTCCGCGTGCTCAGTTCCGGAGGTTCGTGGCATCCGTTGCGGACTCGTTTTCGTGTCGAAGGTGCCGCCCGGAGGCGTGCGCCTCGAATATGTGTGCTCGCGAAGCCTGTCTCGTGTCGCCGGTGACCGCGCCGGCCCGCGGCGCGGTCGACCGTTCAATCTAGGAGCGCGTACCCGGCCGTGGAAGCGGGCGTCGCCGGGGCCCTCGCGGACCGCCGCCCCGGGCGCGCGGCGTCACCCCTGCCCGTGCTCGTTCAGGAGCTCCCTCGCGATCACGATCTTCTGGATCTCCGAGGTGCCCTCGCCGATCTCCGTGATCTTGGCGTCCCGCATCATCCGCTCGACGGGATACTCCCGCGAGTATCCGTAGCCCCCGTGAAGCTGCACGGCACGGGTCGTCACGTCCATCGCGGCCTCGGACGCGAACAGCTTCGCGATCGAGGCCTCCTTCTTGTGCGGCTTGCCGGCCATGCGGAGATGCGCGGCATGGTACGTCATCACGCGGGCGGCGTGCACCCTCGTCGCCATCTCCGCCAGCATGAACCGCACGCCCTGGAAATCGTGGATCTTCTGCCCGAACTGCTCGCGCTCGCCCGTGTACCGCACGGCCTCGTCGAGTGCGCCCTGCGCGATCCCCAGCGCGTGCGCGGCGATCCCGATCCGGCCCCCGTCGAGGGTGTCGAGGATGACCGGGAAGCCCCGGTCGACCTCGCCAAGGACGTTGGCGTCGGGAACCTCGACGTTCTCGAAGATGAGCTCGCGGGTGTCGGACGCGTTCCAGCCCAGCTTGCGGAGCTTCTGCCCCACGCCGAATCCCGCCATGGGCTCGAGCTCGTCGGAATGGCCGAAGCCGAGCTCGGCGGCGATGTCGCGATCGCAGGTCTCCTTGGTGAGGATGAATGCGGTGATGCCACGCGCCCCTTTCTCGGGCGACGTGAGCGCGGCCACCACGAAGATCTCGCCCACGCCCCCGTGCGTGATCCACGTCTTCTGGCCGTTCAGGACCCAGCCGCCGTCCGAGCGCTCGGCCACGGTCCGCATGGCTGCCGCGTCCGAGCCCGAGCCGGGCTCGGTCAGCGCGAAGCCGCCCAGCACCTTTCCGGAAGCGAGCGGCGCGAGGAAGCGCTCCTTCTGCTCGTCGGTGCCCCAGCGGTGGATGGGGGTGGCCGCGAGCGAGGTGTGCGCGCCGACCATGATCGAATGGCTCGCGTCCACGCGCGCCAGCTCCTCGACGGCGATCACCGCGGCGAGCAGATCCATGCCCGCACCGCCGTGATCCGCCTCGAAGGGGATCCCGAAGAGACCGATCTCCGCCATCTTCGCGCCGTTCGCCCACGGAAAGGCCTCGGTCTCGTCCAGCTCGGCGGCCACCGGCGCGATCTCCGCCTGCGCGAAGTCCCGCACCATGCCTCGGATCATCTCGTGGTGTTCGTCGAGAAACAGACTCAGGTCTCCCATGCACTCTCCCTGGAATCCGCCCGGTCGGACACGGCGTCGTTCCCGGCCTACGGCTCCGTGGTGCGCGAGGGCGGACGAGTCGGTTTTGTTGCGAACGGCCGCGACAAGCTACTGATTGTCCGGTGCGGGCGGAAACCTACGGGCCGCGGCGACACGGCGCAGAGACCGCGGTGGGGAGGAGCGTGGCCCGCAAGGGTGCGCACCGGGCGTCACGATCCCCGGGGGAAGGGCGTTTCTGCTGTGGAAGTCGGAGCCCCACGGCGCCCGCCTCGCGCCTCGAACGGGCACGAAGGGGAGAGACGTGGACTTCGACGCGGCGTACCACAGCCATCACCCGGCGCTCTACCGGTATGTGCACCGGCTGGTGGGCGACCCGGATCTGGCGGCCGACGTGGTGCAGGAGTCGTTCGTGCGGCTCCTGGATCACCCGCTGCCCGATGACGAGGTGCGACGGTGGCTGTTCACGGTCGCGACCAACCTGGTCCGCGATGACGCGCGAATGAGGACGCGGCGCCAACGGTTGCTGGCGGAGCGGTACGAGCGGTCGGACCTGTCGCCCGACGCGGCGGAGGAGCCGGATCGGACGGCGGTGAGGTCCGAGCGGATCGCGGCGGCCAGGGTGGCGCTGGACGCGCTCTCGGAGCGCGACCGGCAGATGCTCCTGATGAGGGAGGAAGGGTTCCGGTACGCGGAGATCGCGGAGGCGATCGACGTGGCCCCGGGATCCGTCGGGACCTTGCTGGCCCGGGCGTTGCGACGCTTCGCCGGGGCCCTGGACCCGGCGTTCAGGACGTACGAGAAGGAAGAGGCCGAGCACGGGTCCGATGAAGGCGGAAATCCCGTAGATTCGGACGCGAACGCGGAGAGGTCATAGGATGCGGGAAGGAAGGGGCATGAGGAGATCCGACGAGGAGCTCCTGGCGTATCTCGATGGCGAGCTGAGCGCCGACGAGCGCCGATCGATGCGGGCGCACCTGGATGCGTCGCCGGAGGACGCGCGGCGGCTCGACGAGTTGCGCTTCGCCAGCCGTCGCGTCACGGCCGCCCTCGAGACGCTGGACGTCCCGGCGCCCTGGCCCGAGATGCCCGCGACGCTGAGAGAAGCGGCACGGAACGCTCCGCGGCCCCTCACGTCGGCGCCCTCCGCCCGACGGGCGGCCCGCTTCGGCGGCCGGTCGGTGGTGGCCGCCGCGGCGCTCATCCTCGTGCTCGCCGCCGGGGCGTATGCGGTGCCCGGCTCGCCGCTCCGCGACTTCGTCTCGCGCTCGGTGAGCGCGATCGGATCGCTGATCGGGGGCGCGCCCGAGGGGCCGGCCGATCCGGGTCCGTCCGAGGTGGCGGTCGACCCCATCGACGGGCGGGTCCTGGTCGCGATCAGTGGGCCTTCTCGCGATCTCCGCGTGACCGTCGCCGTGACGATGGACGAGCGCGCCAACGTGTCGGCGCGTGTGGCCAGCTTCCGCGTGGAGGCGGGACGGATCGACGTGACCGATGCGCGAGGCGACGTCCGCGTGGAGCTTCCGCGCAGCGCGACGGGGGCGGTCGTGGAGGTCGACGGCGTGGAGGTCGCGCGTCTCGTCGACGGCGTGCTCAGGCTCACTCCGGAAGCCGGGACCGGGACGGCGGAGATCCTGATCGAGCCAGCGGGGTAGAAGCCTGCGCCACGCGTCCGGGCCGACGCCCGGAGGCACCCGAAACGCACCCGGGACGGATCCATGAGCCCTTTCCCGCTGCCGGCACCCTCGCGGTTCCAGGCGGTGATCGCCGCCGTGGTGGTCGGCATGCTCGGCGCCGCGCCGAGCGCGGCCGTCCAGGACACCACCGGGGTGGTGTACGGCCGCGTGGTCAGCGCCGAGAGCGGCGAGCCGATCCGGGGGGCGACGGTGCAGCTCCGCCATTCCGGCGGCTTCCGGATGCTCCTCTGCGATGAGCGCGGCGTGTACCGGGCCGCGGGCATCGCCGCCGGCGAGGCCGTGGTCCTGGCCCACGCGCTCGACCACGCGCCACTCGAGGCGGGGGTCCGGGTGCCGCCCGGCGGCCGCGTGCCGGTGGAGCTCCGGCTGGAGCGCCGACCGATCCTCCTCCCCGCCCTGTTCACCGCCGTCGAGGCCAGCCGCTATCGGCTTCCGGCGCCGGGGCTCACGCGAGGCGGTCTTCGTGAGGAGGGCGAGACCGAGCTTCGCGCGCTCGAATCGAGCCCTGGGGTGGCGGAGCTCGGACTGGCGCAGCCCTCCGGCGGGCCCGACCCGGGGGATCCGGCGAACGTCCTGTACGTGCGCGGCGCGGCGGCCGATCTCAAGCTCGTGCTTCTCGACGGCGCGCCCGTGTACGCACCCTTCCACCTGAGCGGTCTGCTCGACGCGTTCCCCGACGGTGTGCTCGACCGCGCGGCCCTCTACGCCGGCGGGACCCCGGCGCGCTACGGCGGCGGGCTCTCGTACGTGCTCGACCTCGAGGTGCGCGACGGCGATCCCGAGCGCTTCCGGACCGCGGGCGCGGTCGACGTCCTCGGCGCGACGATCCGCGCCGAGGGGCCGCTCGGACCGCACGCCAGCGCGCTCGTCAGCGGACGCGTGCTCCACGGGGCCGGCTATCCGGCCATCACGGGCGAGACCGACCTCCCGTACGGCTACGGCGACGCGCTCGGCCGTCTCGACGTCGAGATCGGCGAGGGCCGGCTGGGGGCGACCGCGTTCTGGAACCGCGAGTCGGTCGAGCTCGATCTCGGGAAGCTCGAGGGCCAGGCGCCCGGATCGGCATTCTGGGGCAACGCCGCCGGCTCGCTGCGCTACCGCACTCCCATCGGCGACGGCGCGCTCGACGTCACCACCGCCGTGGGGCGGTTCACGACCCGCATCCCGATCCTGTACGACGACCCGGAAGGCACCGTGCCGTTCGCGACCGGTCGCGGGCAGAACACGCGCTCGCGCACCGAAGCCTTCTACGGGCTCGAGGCGGGCGGCGTGCGCTGGGTGTTCGGAGGCGGGTTCGACACGCACGAGACGGTGCTCGATCAGCGGACCGTGTTCGGCGACACGACCGCGCACTCCGTGGCGCGGGCCGTCGTGGGGGCGGCGTGGGCCGAGGCCGCCTGGGACGTCATCCCCGACGTGGAGCTGCGGCTGGGGATGCGCGCCGACTATTACGAGCCCGCGAGCGTGGCGCGCCTCTCGCCCCGCGCCACCGCGCGGTGGAGGGTGGCGGAAGAGGCCACGCTCAAGCTTTCGCTGGGCCGCTTCTCGCAGGTCGTGCGCGGCCCCGAGTCCATCCTCTCCTCGGACCTCACGGGCCCGACGCTCGGCGGCGCCACCGGCACGGACGCCGGGGGGCCGGGCGCCGGGAACCTGTTCGCCGTGGCCGGGGCCACGCACGTCGTCGTGGGGCTCGACAACCGGCTCGACGAGGGCATCGATCTCGGTCTCGAGGGATACTTCAAGACGTTCGACGGGCTCCCCGGGATCACGAACCTCTATTCCTCCGGGGCCGATCTCTGGCTCCAGGCCGAGCGCGGTCCCGTGCGGGGGTGGGTGGGGTATTCGCTCGCCTGGGTGTGGAGCCACGAAGCCGACGACACGAACTTCGTCGGCCGGCAGCTCCTGAGCGGCGGCGTGTCGAGCGACGTGCGCGGTTTCGACCTCGGACTTCGTCTAGCCTACGGGGCGGGCCTCCCGTTCACCGAGGTCTCCGCGGGCGATGCCGTCCTCGAGGCCACCGTCGGCGGGAGGCGCCTCGACGACGATCTGAACGAGCCTCCGGCCCCACCCCTCTCGGGCGCGCCGGACGACTCCTACCTGCGTGTGGATGCGGAGATCTCCCGCCCGCTGATCGCCCGGGTGAGCGGAGCGCAGATCGAGATCGCCCCCTACGTCCGGCTGTTGAACGCGCTGGACCGCCGGGACGCGCTCTTCTACCGGGCCGAGGAGGAGGGGCCGACCCGCCCGGCGCCGCTCGCCTCGGTGCCCCTGCTGGCCGTGGTCGGGGTCTCGTGGGCCTTCTGACGGGGTCGGTGGAAGCCGCGCGGACGCCGCCGGCCCTGCGTCCGGCGCGCCCACGCAGCGAGCGGTGTCACACGCCCCGAGCCTCGAACGTCCCTATGGCCGGAAGCCGCGATGCGGGGACAGCGGACACGCGGCCGGACAACCGATTGGAACGGTGGATGTTACGACGATGATGGATGAAGCGATGAGGGGGTCCGCGAGGCGCGTCTCCGGCGCCGTCCGGACGGCAGCGGCGCTTCTCGCGCTCCTCCTCGCGGGCGGGGTCGCCGCGTGCGGCGAGGCGCCGTTCGAGCTCACGCTGTCGGCGCTCGAGAACCAGCGCACGCGCTGGGAGGAGAGCGGCGTGCTCGACTATCGGTTCGAGTACCGGGAGTTGTGCGTCTGCGGCCAATCCGCGGAGCGTCGGGCGACGATCGAGGTGCGGGGTGGCGAGGTGGTCTCGGTGACCGGAACCGGCGCCCCCGACGGATGGGAGTCGATCACGGCGTACCCGACGATCGACGACCTCTTCGACCGCATCGAGGAGGCCGTCCGGGACGAGGCGGCGGCGCTCTCGGTGTCGTACGACCCGGATCTCGGGTACCCCACCGAGATCATCATCGACTACGACTACGGCGCCGAACACGATGAGGTCAACATCGACGCGACGGGTCTCATCGTCCTCTGACCCCCGCACGCCGGTCGGACCGGGGCGGGGCCGGGGGCGCGTCGCGCTCCCCGCCCCGACGCACGCCCGGCCGCGCAGCCGGGCGACGCACCACGGGCTTCGGGGCGACGCCCCGTGGATCGCCCTCCTCGCGGCCACGGTGACCGGCGCCTGCGACACGGGGGTGCTGCGGCCGCAGCGGGAGGCCCTCGACGCCGCCCGCGTGCAGTGGGCGGTGGCGAACGTCACGTCGTACACGTTCGAGGTCCAGCGCCACTGCTTCTGCCTGGATCGGTACGTCCGCCCAATGTGGATCCAGGTCGTCGACGGGGTCGTGGTATCGGCGGTATACGCCGACGACGGCACCCACCTCCCGGATGAGATCGAGCCGCCGACCGTGGCCGGGCTGTTCGACGAAATCCAGGCGGCCATCGATCAGGACGCGCATTCGGTCGAGGCCAGCTACCACGTGGACCTGGGATACCCGACCGACGTGTCGATCGACTTCATCGAGCGGGCCGTCGACGAGGAGATGGCGTTCCAGATCCACGCCCTCGACCCGGGCACGGACCGAGCGCCGCGCACCGATCACACCCCCGACACGCCGCCGGCCGCTCGCCGAAGTAGCGTGCGATGAACGCGCGCCGGCACCCGCGGTGGGCGACGTAGCGGGAGACCGCCTCGTACCGCGCGACCGCCCGGGCGGCCGCCGCTCCTCCCTCATCGCCCCGGCGCGCCGGAGGCCACCCCTCCCCGGCGAGACGCCACATCACGCAGCCGGCGGGGTCTCCGTCCCGCCCCCCGCGCCCGCACTCCTGCACATAGTCCTCGAGCGAGGGCGGCGCGCCGAGATGACCCACGAAGCGCACGGCCGCGTGATCGATGCCCATCCCGAACGCCGAGGTGGCGCACACGACCCTGAGCTCATCATCGAGGAAGCGTGACTGGACCCAGCGGCGCCGCTCCACCGGGAGCCGCGCATGGTACGCGGCGGCCGAGAACCCCCACCGCGAGAGGGCGATCGCGAGACGGGCGCTCCGCTCCCGGGTGCGGGCGTACACGATCGCCGCCCCCGGCAACCGCCGCAGCGTGTCCACGAGCTCGACGAAGGCCTCGCCCACGTGCCGCACCGCCCGGACCGTGAAGCGCAGGTTCGGGCGATCGACCGGCAGGAGCACGCGGACAGGCTCCCGGAGCCCGAGCGAGCGCTCGATGTCGCGACGCGTGCGCACGGTCGCCGTGGCCGTCAGCGCCAGGACGGGTGGCGCCCCCAGCGCCCGATGCGCGAGACCGATCCGGCGATACGCGGGTCGGAAGTCGTGGCCCCATTCCGTGATGCAGTGCGCCTCGTCGACCACGAGCCGGCGGGCACGGACCGCCGCCAGCCGCCGCCTGGCGGCCGCGCTCCCCAGACGCTCGGGCGATACGTACAGCAGACGCAGCGATCCATCGCCCAGCTCCCGATCGAGCGCGGCGCGATCCGCCGCGGGCGTCACGGAGGTCCACGCCCGCGCCGCGATGCCCCGGGCCCGGGCGCCGGCCACCTGGTCCTCGATCAGCGAGATCAGCGGAGAGACGACGAGCGTCGTCCCGCCGTCGATGAGCGCCGGCACCTGGAAGCACACGGACTTGCCGAACCCCGTGGGCAGCACCGCGAGCACGTCGCGGTCGGCGAGGGCGGCCTCGACCACGCGCGTCTGCGGCGGCCGGAAGTCCGGGTGCCCGAAAGTCCTCCTGAGCGCCTCGCGAGCGGCCTCGAGCGTACGGGTGCGGGAAAGCGCCTGGAGCCGTCCGGATTCGAGACTGGTCACACGCCAGGATGGCGCGGCGTCTCAACACCCCATCAACGCGGGGCGCTCATCCCTCCGAGGCGCGCCGTCCCACGCGGAGGACGAGGGCTGCCGCGATGAGCCCGCAGCCCACGCCCGACAGGAAGTCCTGCTCCCACATCGCCCCGGCGAACCAGGTCACCCCTCCCGCCAGACCCAGGGCGACCTGGAGGTTGAGCCACCAGCGGAACGAGTCGACCGCGCGGCTCGATCCGTTCGAGGCGGGCACGCGGTCGGGGTCCGGGGGCTCGGGTCGCGAGCCGGGGCTCGAATCGGACACGCGCGCGCGGCGCCGGTCAGGCGTCGATCGGCCGGGCGACCGGCGCGTCCTCCGCCGTCTCACCCCAGCCCACCGTGGCGCCTGTCACGGCGCCCCACAGGAGATTGAGCGCGAAGACGAAGAGGAACATCCAGGTCCCGAGCTCCACGCCGAACACCCCGAGGTCCCGGTCCACGGGATACACCTTGAGCAGCACGTACAGGCTCGGGAGGAGACTGAACAGCGCGCCGCGCCCACCCGGCGTGGCGCCGGGCAGCCAGGGGAACACGAACCCCAGCACCATGCCCCAAACCGCCCCGCTCCCGACGTGCATCGCGAGCTCGAGCCCGGTCCACGTCACCGGCAGGATCACGTCGAGGACCCGGTCGACCCCCAGCCCCATGAGTGCGAGACGGGCGAGCACCGTGGCCAGCGCGCCCAGGATCCCGCCGAGCAGCCCCAGCCCCAGACGCGCGCTCAGGTCGAGAGGCCCCTCGAGCTCGGGACCCCAGGCGCCGCTGCCGAGCAGCACGCCGGCAGCCGCCAGACCCGCGATCACGAGCAGGATCGCGAGGCTCAGCGAGCCGCGCCCCGTGGCGAGCAGGAAGGCGCCACCCCCGAGGGAGGCCAGGCTCGCGACCCGCCACAGGAAGGGGGAGCCCGGAGGGCGGGGGTCCGGGTTCGCCTCGCTCATGCTCACTCTTCCAGGAATCTGCGGATCCCGTCCTGGCAATCCTCGGTCAGACGCGCGAGGGCGTTCATCTGGGCCCCGGCTCCGATCGCGCTTTCGAAGGACTGCCCGTCGATCTGGTACAGGAGCCGCTTCGAGAGCCCTACGGCGGACGCGCTCCGGCTCGCGAGCTCCGCCAGGTAGTCCGCGGCCTCGGTCTCGAAGACGTCGTCCGGCCACACCCGGTTCACGAGCCCGAGATCGAGCGCCCGCGCCGCATCGATCCCGTCGCCGGAGGCGATGAGCTCGAACGCGCGCTTCTCGCCCACGTTCCGCCGGAGGATGGCCATCACCATCGCGGGCACGAAGCCGAGCTTGACCTCCGGATACCCGAAGCGGGCGCTCTCGCTCGCCAGCACGAGGTCGCAGGCCGTGGCGAGGCCGCACCCACCTGCGAGCGCGCGGCCCTCCACCACCGCCACGACAGGCTTCTCGAGCTTCCGGATGAGCACGAAGAGCTCGCCCAGCGAGGCGGCGTCGGCCAGGCTCGCGAGCACGCCCTCCTCCACCGACGCCTGGACCTCCCCGAGGTCCGCCCCGGCGCAGAAGTCCGGACCGTTCCCGGCGAGCGCCACGAGCCGCACCCGCTCGTCGGCCCCGGCCAGCGCCAGCGTCTCCTTGAGCTCGGCCACGAGGGCGGCGCTCAGCGCGTTCCGGCGCTCCGGACGATCGAGGCGGATCCAGTGGATCCCGTCCTCCGCGTCGATGGCGACCTCGAGGTGCTCGAACACGCTAGTCCCCCTTCCGGAGGGGACGCGATTCGCCCTCGCGCCCTTCGAGCAGTTCGTCGGGGACGTCGATCTCCATCCGGAGCAGGGCCGTAGCGAACGTCTTCCCCTGGGCGTCGAGCATCAGCGACACGGTGCCCCCACCACCCAGTGATTCGTGGAGGAGGAAGTTGAGCGCGCGGAGGTTCGGGAGCTCGAAGCGCTCGACGCGGCCCGCGCACATGCCCTCGAAGTGCTGCTTCACACGTTCTGCCGTAACCTCCTGTACCAGAACGGGATAGATGGACGGCCTGAACGCGATGAGCCCGATGTTCGCGGTGTCGCCCTTGTCCCCCGAGCGCGCGAACGCGATCTCCCGGAGCTGGACTCTCATGCGGTCTTCCCTTCCCTCGCGAGACCGGAACGGCCCGCGCGCGCCGGCGCGCCCGGGTCGCGATCGGCCTTCACAGCTCGGTCGTCTCCACCGCGATGTCGCGCTCGACGACGCCGCGCTCGATGAGCGCCGGCCAGTACGCCATCACCTCCTGGACTCGCGGACGGCCTCCGGCGAATCCCGTGACCGTGGGTGGGCCGGCCAGGATGAGCGGCGCGATCTCGCGCGTGAACGCGGCGACGGCGCTCCGGTCCGGGCCTCGGACCCCGATTCTCAGCGTGACTTCGGGCAGGTCCTCCGGCGGCGGCCCGGCGAGCGGCCCGTGGCAGGCGCCGGCCCCGACGAACTCGGTGCGGATCTCGTCGAACTCGAGGTCCAGATAGGCGAGCCGGCCACGCAGGATCTCGTCGGCCTTCTCGGCCTTGTCGTAGGCGTCCGGCCACGCGTAGGTAAGCGTCCCCACCGCCTTGTACCCGGCGTGATACGCGATCGACACCTTGAGCCTGTCGGTACGCGGTCTGCCCTTGACCCCCGACACCCGCACGCGGTCGTTCGACGGGTCCTGGAGCCGGATGGTGGAGAAGTCCGCGATCACGTCGGGCGTGATGTACTCGGTCGGGTCGCCCATCTCGTAGACGAGCTGCTCGGTCACGGTCGCCCACGTCACCCGACCGCCGAGCCCCGGGTGCTTCGTAACGGTGAACGTGCCGTCCGGCTTCGCCTCGATGATCGGATAGCCGGGCACGGTGAGGTCGATGCGGCGCCAGTCCACCAGCGTGTTGCCGCCGCTCGCCTGGCACCCGCACTCGTTGATGTGTCCGGCCACGACGCCGGCCGCCAGCAGGTCCCACGCATCGGAAGCCCAGCCGAACTCGTGCATCATCGGGGCGTAGGTGAGCGCCGTATCCGTCGAGCGCCCGGTGATCACCACGTCCGCGTCCTCGTCGAGGGCACGGACGATGGGCTCGGCCCCCAGATACGCGTTCGCGCTCGCCACGCGGTCGCGGACCGTCGACAGCGGCTCGCCGGTCTCCATGTGGCGCAGCTCGTGCCCGGCCTCGAGCAGCGCGTCGAGACGATCCATGAGGTCGTCGCCGAGGACGACGGCCACCCTGGGACGGCGCGGCAGCCGGACGTCCGACAGCGCCTCGGCGAGCGCGCGCCGGCAGCCTTCCGGGTTCACCCCGCCCGCGTTGGAGACCACGCGCACGCCGTTCGCGACGAGGTCCGGCGCCAGCTCCACGATGAGATCCACGAAGTCGCGCGCGTACCCGGCGTCGGGGCTCCGCTCGCGCTGCTTCTGCATGATCGACATGGTGATCTCGGCGAGGTAGTCGAGCATCAGGTAGTCGATCGGGCCCGAGCGCACCTGGAGCTTGGGCGCCTCCTGCCAGTCGCCCCAGAACCCCTGCCCCGATGCGATGCGGACCACCGGCTCGGGCGGTTCCGCCGCCGGGCGCGGGTCTGCCTGCTCGGCCGGGCTCGCGCCCTCGTCCCGGGGCGGATCGAGCACGGCCGCGCCCATCCCGGCGTGCTCGAACGGCACGCCGGCCGGCTCCGGGGCGGGACGCCACAGATCGGCCTGCTGCGGCCCCCGGGCCTCCTGCGCCCGCTCGCGCGCGTCAGCCATGACTCGGAAGCTCGTTCATGCGTCGTCCGGCAGCGTGAAGGGGCCGATGTGTGGCGCCGGGTTGTTGAGCGCCGCGCGCAACGCCAGCGTCAGGGCGTCGCGCGTGTCTTCCGGGGTGATGATCGCGTCGACGAACCCGCGGGCCGCGGCGTAGCGCGCGTCGAGCTGGCGCTCGTACTCGGCCCTCGTGTGCTCGATCGCGGCAGCGGTCCTCTCGTCCACCGGCTCGCCGCTCTCCGCAGCCCGGTCGAGCGCCGGTCCGTGCACGGCGCGCACCGCAGACTCGCCCTCCATGACGCCCATGCGGCCCGTGGGCCACGTGAAGATGAAGTCGGGGTCGAACCCCTGCCCCGCCATCGCATAGTAGCCGGCGCCGCTGGCGTGGTTGATCGTGAGGACGAGCTTCGGGACGCGCGCGGTCGACATCGACTCGACCATGCGGGCCCCGGCGCGGATGATCCCGGAATGCTCCGCCTCCGGACCCACCATGAAGCCGCTCACGTCCTGCACGAACAGGAGCGGCGTCCGGTGGCGGTCGCACAGGTCCATGAAGTACGCGACCTTCTCGGCCGAGTCGGCGTACACGATGCCGCCGAACTTCGGCGGCTTCCCGGCCCCGCCGCCGAACATGCCGCGCCGGTTCGCGATCACCCCGACCTTGAAGCCCTCCAGACGCCCCACGCCCGTGAGCATCTCCGGCGCGAAGTCGGCCTGGAACTCCTCGAACGGGGCGTCGTCGAGGATCGTGTGGAGCAGCTCCTCCATGTCGAACGGCTGCCGGTGGTCGGGTGGAAGGATGTCGTAGGCGTCGGTAGGCGGCCGCCGCGGCTCGCGGGCCTCGTCGACGGGCCCGGGCCGGGTCGGGGGCGGAAGCTCGGTCACCAGCGAGCGGAGCTTCTCGATGCAGGCCTCGTCGTCGGGCACCCGGTAGTGGGCCACGCCGCTGATCTCGTTGTGCGTCCGCGCGCCGCCCAGGTGCTCCGCGTCGACTTCCTGCCCCGTCGCTCCCTTCACGAGGTTCGGGCCGCCGAGCCCCATGAAGCTCGTGCCGTCCACCATCACGATCACATCGGACAGCGCGGGCAGGTACGCGCCGCCCGCGATGCACTGCCCCATCACGGCCGCGAGCTGTGGCACGTGCAGGTAGTGACGCATGATGGAGTTGTAGTAGAAGATGCGGCTCGCGCCGTACTTCCCGGGAAACACGCCGCCCTGGTAGGGGAGGTTCACGCCCGCCGAATCGACCAGATACACGATCGGGATGCGGCACCGCATCGCGATCTCCTGCGCCCGGAGGATCTTCATGATCGTCTCGGGCCACCAGCTCCCGGCCTTCACGGTCTGATCGTTGGCCACGATCACGACCTCCCGGCCGCAGACTTCGCCCATCCCCGTGACGACGCCCGCTGCCGGTGCCTGGCCATCGTACTGATCGTACGCGATGAGGAGGCCGATCTCGAGGAAGCCGCCACCGGGATCGAGGAGGAGCTCCACGCGCTCGCGCGCCGTGAGCTTGCCCTGGTCGTGCTGGCGGGCGATCCGCTCCTCGCCGCCCCCGCGCCGGATCGCCGCCTCGAGCTCGCGCAGCTCGGCCACCAGCCGGCCGACGCGGTCCACGGTGCGCTCCGTCGCGTCCTCCGTCGCCACGTTATTCGGTCTCGCCGTCGGCTCCGGCGGCCACCCCGGACCCCCAACCCCGGTACCACGACCGGATGTAGTCGACGGCGTCCGATGTCGGCGTCCCCGGTCCGAACAGCCGCCCCACGCCCAGCTCGGCCAGGCGCTCGATGTCCTCCTCGGGGATGATGCCGCCTCCCGTGAGGAGCACGTCGGGCATCCCCTGCTCGTCGAGGAGCTTCTTCACGCGCGGGAAAAGGGTCATGTGCGCGCCCGAGAGGATGGAGAGGGCGACGACGTCGACGTCCTCCTGGAGCGCGGTGGCGGCGATCATCTCGGGCGTCTGGTGGAGCCCCGTGTAGATGACCTCCATGCCGGCGTCCTGGAGCGCCGCGGCGATCACCTTCGCGCCACGATCGTGTCCATCGAGGCCCGGCTTGGCCACGAGCACGCGGATCTTCCGCTCGGTCAAACGCGCGTCCCTTCGTGAATCGGCCGACCCTGGCGCTCGGCCTGTCGGGGCGCGGACATCGCTCGCGGCGGCGCGCCCTTCCGCCGGTCCGAAGTTACGGGCGAAAAGGCGCGAGTTGCAACGACGAACGCGCCATCGGACCCACAGTCCGGTCGCGCGGCCGCGGTCTTCCCGTCCGGGGCACGCCGGCGGCCGAGCCCTCTTCCGCGAAGGGGCGCCGGCGGCGAGCGAGACGTGGGGTTGCCGGCGCCTCTCGGGCGCGGCACCGTGCGGCTGGCGCCCGAACCCGCCCAACGCACGGATGGGGTATAGTGTTGGGAGGGTCGGGCATCGAGCACGGTCGGGAACCGGCGCGCGCCGGGAGGATGCATGGTCGAGGACGCCGCCAGAGTCAATCGGATCCTGCTGAACATGGCGGCGTTCGTGGTGATCGTGGCGGGGATGCGCGCGGCCGCGCCCCTCCTCGTCCCCTTCCTGCTCGCCGTCTTCCTGTCCGTGCTGTGCGCCACACCGCTCCGCTGGCTCACCGAGCACCACATCCCGCGCGTGCTCGCGGTCATCCTCATCGTGCTCGTCATCCTCTCCCTCGGCACCGTCGTCGGCGCCGTCCTGGGGACGACGCTCGTCGACTTCACGCGCTCGATCCCGCGCTACGAAGCCGGGTTCCAGGCGCAGCTCACGAACCTCGAGCTCATCCTCGAGCGCTTCGGAGTGGAAGGCTCGCGCGAGGTCCTGAACGAGTACTTCGACCCCACGCGGCTGTTCGGGTACATGGGCGTGCTCGTCACGAGTCTCGGGCAGGTCCTCACGAACGGGGCGCTCATCATCCTGACCATGGTGTTCATCCTGCTCGAGACCGCGGGCTTCCCGGCCAAGATCCAGGCCGCGTTCGGCGGCGCCCTGGCGCTGGGGGCGCAGGCGGGATTCCAGCGCGTCGGACAGAGCGTGCGCCGCTACGTGGCGCTCAAGACCGTGATCAGCCTCGGCACCGGGATCGGCGTGGCCGTGTGGCTCACGATCCTCGGCGTGGACTACCCGATCCTGTGGGGCGTACTCGCGTTCCTGCTCAACTTCATCCCCAACATCGGGTCGTTCATCGCCGGCATCCCGCCCGTGCTGCTCGCGTTCCTGAGCTTCGGGCTCGGCACCGCCGTGGTCGCGGCGCTCGGGATCCTGGTGGTCAACGTACTCATGGGGAACATCCTCGAGCCGCGCGTGATGGGCTACGGCGTCGGTCTCTCCACGCTGGTCGTGTTCGTCTCCCTCGTGTTCTGGGGCTGGGTGCTCGGTCCCGTGGGGATGCTGCTTTCGGTGCCGCTCACCGTGATCTTCCGGATCATCCTCGAGACCAACGACAGCACGCGCTGGATCGCGATCCTGCTCGGCTCCGAGCGTTCGCTGGGTCTGAGCCTCGCGGGGGCCACCGCGGGCGTCGGCGGCACGTCAGAGCCCGTCCCGGCCGGCGGCGACCTCTCCCCGAACGTCTGAGCGGTACGGCCCTTCCGCTGAGCCCCGCGAGCGATCAGCCGGCGAGCGCGGCCTCGAACGCCTCGAGCGCACAGTCGATGTCCTCGTCCGAGACGTCGAGGTGGAGGACCGCCCTGAGCTCGGAGGGACCATGGGCGAGCACGGATACGCCGCGCTCGAACAGGCGCTCGACCAGTTCCGGCGCCGGCAGGCTCCGCGTTCGGAAGCGGACGATGTTGGTCTCGACCTCCGAGGGATCGACCTCGATGCCGCGGAGCTTCGTGAGGCCATCCGCCAGCTCCCGGGCGTGTCGGTGGTCCTCGGTGAGCCGGCCGCGGTGATGCTCGAGCGCGTGGAGCGCTCCCGCCGCCATCATGCCCGCCTGTCGGAACCCACCCCCGAAGAGCTGTTTGAACCGACGGGCCCGCTCGATGAGCGCGGCGGAGCCCGCCAGCGCGGAGCCCATGGGGGCGCCGAGCCCCTTGGAGAAACACACGCTCACGGTGTCGAACCCGGCGGCGTAGTCGGCCTCCGAGATGCCGGTCGCGGCCGTCGCGTGCCAGAGCCGGGCCCCGTCGAGGTGGGTCGCGAGCCCGAGCTGCCGCGCGGTCTCGCACACGTCGCGCGTCGAGCCGAGCGGCCAGATCGAGCCACCGGCCACGTTGTGGGTGTTCTCGACGCAGACGAGCCGCGGGGGCGCGCTCAGCGACCGTGGCGTGCGCGGGCTCTCGGGCGGCATCGCGCCCCGGAGCGCGTCCCCGTCGAAGATCCCGCGACGGCCCGGCAGCTCGCGCACGACCGCGCCCGACAGCACCGCGGGCGCGCCGGCCTCGCCCAGCCACAGATGGGCGTGCGGACCCACCAGCACGGCATCGCCCGGCTCGATGTGGCTGCGGAGCGCGACCTGGTTGGTCATCGTGCCGGTGGGCATGTAGACCGCCGCCTCCTTGCCGAGGATCGCGGCGGTGCGCGCCTCGAGCTCGCGGA
>Ga0299914_10000776_pt1 | contig 19946 bp, 16 predicted proteins | sample RVTome_10_FD_201361 | JGI IMG/M metagenome (GOLD analysis project Ga0299914, IMG submission 201361) | Soil microbial communities from uranium-contaminated site in the Upper Colorado River Basin, Wyoming, United States - RVT153D57 (version 2) ...
CCCAGGAGGAACGCCCCCAGCACCCGCGGGAATCGCAGGGTCGAGAGCAGCTCCGAGAACCGGAACAGCGGCCCGGCCAGGTTGTACTTGAGCAGCGGCAGCCAGTCGCCGGACTGCAGGACGCCGAGAAGATCCCGGTCGTCCACTGCGCCGAGCAGCATGCCGTCGGCCCAACGGCTGGCGGCTCGCAGCGGAGCCCCGGGGTCGAGCGCGCCGTCCGAGAGCACGACCATCGTGCGGATTGCCGCCGGCGCGGCGAACATGACGCCCGCCCAGATCAGCAGTCCGCGATCGGACACGCGCAGGAAGAGCGGCAGCAGGAAGCCGAGCAGGGCGTAGAGCGTCAGGATGTCGCCGTGCCAGACGAGCGTCAGGTGCACGACGCCGATCGCCAGCAGGACGGCGAGCCGCCGTCGGTACAGCGGACGGAAGTCCACTCCCTGGCGCGTGGCCCGCAGGAGCAGCATCGCGAAGCCCAGCCCGAAGAGGAACGAGAAGATCGTGTAGAACTTCGCGCGAACGAGGACGAGGCTCGTGATTTCGGCGAGCCGCGTCATCGAGCCCAGGGGCAGCTCCGCGCGGCTCTCCGCCGGCATCAGCGGAAACAGGGCGAAGTCTCCGACGTTGACGAGGAAGATGCCGAGCAGGGCGAAGCCGCGGAGGGCGTCGACGAGCTGCAGCCGCTCGTCGGGAATCACCGGCGCGGGACGCGCCGTGTCGACGGCAGCCCGGCCCGCTGGTGACGCACGCATGTGAGGTGAGCAGTATACGGGATCCCTGGTCCCTGACTTGCTAGGCGAGCGGCGAGGAGGCGTTCATGCCTGACAAGCGAGACCCCGACCAGGCCGATCGGCCCGACGACACCCCGCTCGACGAGGATGAGGAGATCGCGGGCATCGGGGAAGACGAGGACGAGTTCGAGGATGACGAGGAGGATGCCGACGAGCTCGATGAAGAGCCGCGCAGCATGGCTCCGACAGACGAGGTGGGCAGCGAAGGCGGCAGCGAAGGCGACGCCGTCCACCAGGGCCGTTCGAGAGTCGGCGAGACCGCCGGCACCGAAGCGACGGAGACGTGGCGTCCCTCGCACGACAAGCGCGGTACCGTCGAGCGCCGCGACACGACGGGCCTGCCGTTCAGGCGCTCGCCGTCCTAGGTTGACCGCATTCGGCGCCGGCCTGCCGCCGGCGCCTTCCTTTGCACGAGGAGGGTTTCATGCCGCTGCCGGACCGCACCCGTTCGCTGTGGGAGGCGGAGGCGCCGGCCTCGGCGTACCCGCCGCTCCGCGAGGACATCTCGGTCCACGCGGCCGTCATCGGAGCCGGCATCACGGGGCTCACCGCGGCACTGCGGCTCGTCGAGGAGGGACTGACGGTCGCGGTCCTCGAGATGCATCACGTGGGGGGCGGCGAGACGGGACGCACGACCGCCCACCTCACCGAGATCGTCGACAACGGCTACGCGACGATTGCCAGCGACTTCGGCGACGAGGGCGCGGCGCTGGTGGCGCGGTCGAGCCGGGAAGCGATCGACTGGATCGAGCGTACGGCCACGGCGCTGTCCATCGCCTGCCGGTTCGAGCGCGTGCCGGGTTTTCTCTACTCCGAGCGCGGCGATCACATGGAGTGGGTCCGCGACGAGGTCGAGCACGCCCGCAAGGCGGGCCTGCCGGCGGTGTTCACGCGCGACGTGCCGCTGCCGTTCCGCACGCTGGGTGCGCTGCGGCTGGACCGGCAGGCGCAGTTTCATCCCCGTGAGTACCTGGCCGGCCTGGCATCCCGCATCGTCTCGCGCGGCGGGCTCATCTTCGAAGGCACGCGGGCCGAGGCGGTGCACGACGGCGAGCCCTGTCACGTGGACACCGAGCAGGGGCGCATCGCGGCGCAGTCGGTGATCGTCGCCACGAACGTCCCGATCAACCGCGTCGCGCTCATCACGAAGCTGCCCGCGTACCGCTCGTACGCCATGGCCGCGCGCCTCCGCGGCGAGGCGCCGCGCGGGCTGTTCTGGGATACCGAGGATCCGTACCACTACACGCGCTCGTACGCGGCATCCGGCGGCAGCGTGGTCATCATCGGCGGGGGGGACCACAAGACGGGGGCGACGCGGGACACCGAGGCACATCACGCGGCGCTCGCCGATTACGCCTGCAGGCGGTTCCCGGTGGAACGGATCGATCATCAGTGGTCGGGGCAGATCATCGAGCCGGTCGACGGTCTGCCGTACATCGGCCTCAACACGGCATCGAGCCGCGTCTACGTCGCGACCGGATACGCGGGCAACGGCATGACGTACGGCACGCTGGCGGGCCTCATCACGGCCGACCTGGTGCTCGAGCGGCCGAATCCCTACGCCCGACTGTACGACGCCACGCGCGTCAAGCCCGTGGCGGCGGCGGTGGACTACGTCAGCGAGAACGTGACCTATCCGGCGCACATCCTGAAGGACCGCGTAGCCGCCCTCGACGTCGAGGGGACCGACCTCGATGCGGTGCCGCGGGGCAGCGGACGCATCGTGCGGCTGGAAGGACGCAAGTGCGCGGTGTACCGCGACGAGCGCGGCGAGGTGCACGCCCTGTCGCCCGTCTGCCCGCACATGGGCTGCGACGTCGCCTGGAACGCCGCCGAGGCGAGCTGGGACTGCCCGTGCCACGGATCGCGCTTCACCTCGACCGGCCAGGTCCTGAACGGTCCGGCGGTCCGGCCGCTGGCGGCGGTGGAGGTTCCGCACCACGCCCGGTGAATGCGGCCGGGAGACCTCTCTCTGCCAATCAGCTTGCAGCGGGCGCGGGCCTTCACGCAGAATGCGCTCACGATCGCCGTTCGAGGACGATCGGAGGGGGCGTCATGACACGACATTCCACGACGACGCGGCGCGAGTTCCTGGCGGAGATGGCGGCCTCGGGCGCCGCGTTCGCGGCCCTGTCCGGCCACGTGCTGGCCAGCCAGGAGCCCGCGGGCGCGGCGGGCCTGCCGACGCGTGTCCTCGGGCGGACCGGTGAGCGCGTCTCAATCCTGTGCCTCGGCGGGTGGCACATCGGGGCCGTGAAGGATCCCTCCGACGCCATCCGGATGATGCACGCCGCGGTCGACCAGGGCATGACGTTCTTCGACAACTGCTGGGACTACCACGACGGCGGCTCCGAGGAAGTCATGGGGCGCGCGCTCACCGGCGGGCGGCGTGACAAGGTCTTTCTCATGACGAAGAACTGCGAGCGCGATTACGAGGGCTCGATGAAGTGCCTCGACGACAGCCTCCGCCGCCTCCGGACCGATCGCATCGACCTCTGGCAGTTCCACGAGATTCTCTACGACAACGATCCGGACTGGGTGTTCGAGAAGGGCGGCCTCAAGGCGGCGCTGGAAGCGCGCAAGGCGGGGAAGGTTCGCTTTATCGGGTTCACCGGCCACAAGCACCCCGACATCCATCTCGCGATGCTGAACAAGCCGTTCGAGTGGGACGCCTGCCAGTTCCCCGTGAACGTTCTGGACTTCCACTACCGGAGCTTCCAGAAGCGCGTGCTTCCCGTCTGCCTCGAGAAGAATGCGGGCGCGATCGGCATGAAGGGCTTTGGCGGCGGCAACGGCATCGCGCGGCAGGCGGGGCTCACGGCGGAGGAGGCCTACCGCTACGCGCTCAGCCAGCCGGTCGCGTCGCAGGTCGTCGGCATGACGACGATGGAGCAGCTGGAGCAGAACGTCGCGCTGGCGAGGGCTTTCAAGCCGATGCCCGAGGCGGAGCAGACCGCCCTGACCGAGAAGGTGAAGGATGTGGCGACCGACGGCCGCTACGAGCTGTTCAAGTCGACGCAGGCCTTCGACGGCCCGCACCACCGGAAACAGCACGGGTTCTCGGCCTAGCGCCTCCCGCCGATTCGGGCCTCGACGACCCGCAGCTCGACGATCAGATCGGTCGCGAACCGCTCGAGATCGGCGCGCAGCTTCGCGAGGTCGGCCGCCGCCGGCACGGCCGCCCGGATGCGGGCCCGGAACAGGGTCTCCCCCGACATCGGCGCGCTCGAGCAGTCGGTCGTGATCTCCTCGACGTTGGCGCCGCTGGCCACCAGCACCCTCGAGATGTCGCGGACGATCCCGGCGCGGTCCAGTCCCACGAGCTCCAGCTCCAGGATCCGCTGCGGCTTCACAGGAGGCTCGGCCTCGTCGCTCTCGATGACGATCCGCAGATCGTCGCCCGCCAGCCCTTCGAGCGACTCCCTGAGCCGGGGCAGCGTGTCCGCCGGCACCTGGAGCCGCAGGATGCCCGCGAACTTGCCCCCGAGATGCGCCATGCGGCTCTCGAGCCAGTTGCCGCCGAGACGCGCGACGGTGTCGGCGACGGCTTCGACCAGGCCGGGGCGATCGGCGCCGAGGAGGGTGAGGATCACGTCGGACATGGGGATACTCTAACCGCCAACCGCTAACCGCCAGCGTACCGCTGCACGCTCATCAGGTCCGCGCCCTTCGCGCTGCGCAGCTCCGCCCACAGATCCCCGACCTGCACGAGGCGTTCGGGGAGCGTGCGGATCGTGAAGTCGCGGGGGTCGACGCCGGCGTCCACTTCGTCCCACGTCAGCGGGGTCGAGGCGCCCGCATAGTCGCTCCCGCGCGCGCTGTAGGCGCAGGCGAGCGTCTTGCCCTGGATGTTCTGCAGGTAGTCCACGTAGACGCGCTTGCCCCGCGCGCGCACGGCGCGCTCGACCGTGGCGACCTTGGGATGCTTCGCCGCGATCATGGTGGCGACGATCTGCGCGAAGAGCATCCCCGCTTCGTAGGGAGTGCCGGGGGGCATGGGGACGTAGACGTGCAGGCCGTCCGCCCCCGACGTCTTGGGGAAGCCGCGGACGCCCAGATGCGACAGCTCGTCCCGCACCCACCGGGCGACGTCCAGCACCGTCGAGAACGGAACGCCCTCCGGCGGATCGAGATCGATGGCGACGTGGTCGACGACGGCCGGCGAGGTGACCCGCGAGAACCACGGGTCCTGCGAGATGGCCGCGAGCTGGGTCATGTAGAGCAGCGTCTTCACCGAGCCCCCGATCAGCCGGTTCGGAACCTCGGTGTCGCCCTCGACCGCCTCCACGCGCACACCCGCAGGCACCGGCGAAGGCCCCCGCTGCTGATAGAAGGCCTTGCCGCTGATGCCGTTCGGCAGGCGCTTCATGACCAGCGGCCGGTCCGCGACCACGGGGAGCAGCAGGGGCGCCACGCGCGCGTAGTAGCGAAGCAGGTCTCCCTTGGTCAGCCCGAGCGCCGGCCAGAACACCTTCCGGAGGTTGGTGACGTCGAGGCGATCGCCGTCGGGCAGCACCACGGCGCCGTTGCCGCTTCCCCGCTCGATCTCCTCCAGTTGCGCGACGAGGCCGTCGCCGGCGGCGAGCGCGAGCGCCGTCTCCTTGCGTGAGTGCCCGCGTGACGCCTTCTCCCGCGCGCCACTCGTGCGCGCCTCGGCCGGTTGCCCGGCGCGACCGCGCTTCGGCTCCGGCTCCCGGATGACGTCTGCCGGACTCACATCGTCACGCAGGCCGAGGTACGTCGGATGACGCAGCTTGCCCTCCGCGGTCCACTCGGTGAACTTGACCTCGGCCACCAGCTTCGGCTCGACCCAGTGCGGGCGCTCGTTGGTCTTCGGCCGCTGTCGAAAGGGGCTCTGCGGGATCTCGAGCGGCTTCAGCAGCGCCGAGACCCTGCGCAGCTCCCGCTCGTCGAAGCCGGCGCCGGTATGCCCGACGTACTCCAGCGCCCCGTCGCGGTAGACCCCGAGCAGGAGCGCGCCGAACCGGGACCGCGCGCCGCGCGGCTCGGTCCAGCCGCCGATGACGAACTCCTGCGTCCGTACCAGCTTCAGCTTGACCCAGTCCGACGATCGCTTCGCGGTCCGGTAGCACGAGTCCGCGCGCTTGGCGATGAGGCCTTCCCAGCCGTGGCGAAGCGCGCGTTCCTGGAGGGCGGTGCCATCTCCCGGCGCCCACTCGCTGAGCCGGAGCGTGGTGCCGTCCACGCGCCCCATCACCTGTTCGAGCTTCCTGCGGCGCGCGGTCAGCGGCAGATCGCGCAGGTCCGTGTCACCGTCGCGCAGGATGTCGAAGAGGATGAGCGCGACCGCGCCACCCGGTGCCGCCGCACCGGAGGTCAGGTGTATGCGCCCCTGCAGCTGCTGGAAGCCGGCCGGTTCGCCGTTCGCATCGAGGGCGACCAGCTCGCCGTCGAGGATCAGCGGCCGCCGCAGCCGGCGGGCGTGCCGTGCAAGGGCCGCGGCGATCTCTGGGAACTGGGACGTCTTCTCGTTCCCCAGGCGCGACCAGAGCGTGATGCCGCGCTCGCCGCGCGAGGGCTCGAGGCCGACGAGGGCGCGGATGCCGTCGTATTTCGGCTCGTAGACGTACGCCGGATGGTGGGCGGGGAGATCGCCGAGCACGGCCAGCATCGGCCGGAGGTCCTGGATGCGGCCGCGCCACGGCTTCTCCATGTGACTGCGCAGATTATGGCCGAATCTGCGCCATCAGGCAGCGCGCTTCTTCTTCGACCGTCCGGAAGCCCTCGCCGATTTCTTCCTCGCTCGGCCCGCGGAGGACCTGGCGCCCTTCGCGCCCTCCAGGCTCTGACGGAGCCGTTCCATGAGATCGACCACTTCCGCGGAGCGCGGTTCTTCACCGGCCTCCAGCTTCACGGGCTTGCCCTTCATCTTTGCGCGGATCACCTTCATCAGGCTCTCGCGGTAGTCATCCGTGTATTTGGCAGGCTGCCACTCGGCGGCCAGGTTCTCGACCAGCATCCTCGCCATGTCGAGTTCCTGTCTCCGCACCTTCGACGATGAGGGAAAGCTGAACGCGGACAGGTCGGCGAGCTCGTCGGCGAAGCGCATCATCGTCAGCACGAGCGCGTCGCCGATCGGCTCGAGGGCCGCGAGGTGCTGGCGCTCGCGCAGGATGATCTTCGAGATGCCGATGCGGCCGGAGGCACGAATGGCGTCGCGCAGCAGCGCATAGGCGTGCTCTCCGCCCTTCCCGGGCAGCACGTAGTACGGCGTCTCGAAGAACCGGTCGTCGATCTCCTCGGCCTTCACGAAGTCGAGGATGTCGACAGTCCGGGACTTCTCGAGCGCCGCGGCGCGGAAGTCCTCCTTTGTGAGGACGACGAACCGCCCCTTTTGGTACTCGTAGCCCTTGACCAGATCGTCCCAGGCCACGGGCTCGCCCTCGCGCTGGCACACTCGTTCCATCCGGATCGGCGACTTGTCTTCGGCGTGGAGGAGACGAAATCGCGGCCGGTTGTCGCGGACTGCCGTGTGCAGCTCGACCGGGATGCTGACGAGTCCGAACGAGACGGATCCCTTCCAGAGCGCACGCGGCATCACAATCCCCCTGCAGGGGCGATGCATGCATCGCCCCTGCCGGGTCAGCAAAGCCCGAGCCGCCGGAAAGTCTGGCCTTCTCGCGAGCGGAAACGGCGGCTGCCGCTAGCGGTGGCTGCCGGTCTGCTGGCGCAGCTCGCGTTCCGCGGTGATCCAGTCCAGGAATTCGTCGCCGCCGCGTCCGCCCCGCTCCAGGTAGAGGTGGTAGGCGCGAACGGCGATATGGTCGTGCGGTACGGCAGACGCGCCGGCCGCCTCGAACTGGGTGCGCTGATCGGTGTTCTCCGCCTCGGCCGCTCCGGTGGCAACTGCGGTGCGGTCGGCGGCGGCTGTCGCGCCGCCGGCGTTCCTGCGGCTCCGGGTCGTGCGCGCGCGGGGCGCGGCGCCGCCGTTCCGCTCGGCCGGGCGCCGGGGCTCCGGCGCGGTGGTGGTATCGGGATCGGTCTTCCGGATGGTGCGTTTGGCCATTGTCCTGCTTGAAACTCCTTCGAGCGCCCGCGCGCGATTCAGCCGCGCGCGAGCCCCCGTATTGTAGCAAGCCGGCGCACATCCGCGATCGGCCGCGAGAGTGGTCAGGCCACTCTGATGCGGGTCACCGGCGCTTGCGGCCGCCGACGGTCGCCATCTCCTCTTCCTCTTCCTCCTCCTGCGCCCTGAGGTCTTCGACGTCGTACTCCGACGCGAGCGCCTTCAGCTTGTTGAGCGTGGCCTCCTCCTCCTCGAGATTCTGACTGAGCAGTTTCACTGCTTCGTCGAGCCCGAGGTGCTCCGCCGCCTCGATCAGCCCTTCGTACGAGGTGATCTCGTACCGCTCGACCTTCTGCGCAGCGTGAAGGTTGTAGAAGCTCAGGATCTCGTCGGAGGGCTTCTCCTTCGAGAGGCTCTTCTTCTCCTTGATCAGTCCTTCGAGCCCCGGACAGGGCTGCGCTTCGGCCTTCATGTCGAGCGTCTTGAAGACGCGATCGAGCCGCTTGATCTGGTTCTGCGTCTCCTTGCGGTGCTGCTGGAACGCCTTCCGGGCATCCGGATCGACGGTCTCGGCGGCCATCTCGTCGAGCGCCTCCAGGAGGCGCTGTTCCGCGCCGTAGATGTCCTTCAGATCGTGTTCGAACAGCTCGTCGATCGTGGTCATGGGCATGTCACGTACTCCTTGATACGTTGCGCACGAAACGGTCCAGTCTGCGAATGCGACGATCTCGCGTCATGGACCGTGCGGCGTCGCGATGGTGCAAGACCACGGCCAGACATGGGATGGAAAGAGCAACAACGGAGAAAGAGGCAAGGCGAGCGCTCAGCAGGTGAACAGCACCGCGCCGGGACGGGAGAACGTGACCTGGAACCGATCGTCGAGAACCGTGACCGACGGCGGCGCGGGTTCGGCGGCGAACGACGACTCTTCGGTCGTCAGCAGCACCGCTGCGTGGCTCTCCGTACCGGCGAGCTCGCGCGGCACGATGGCCGTCCCCGCGCCGCGGAGCCGTGCGATCAGCGCGACCGCCGTCCCGCCGCCCTCGCGGCGCAGGCCGACTGTGTGCTCGTCGAGGGCGCGCGCGAGGCAGCCGTGGCCCGTCGCCTCGCGGCTCGCGTGCGGGCGCGACGCGTGCGCCCCGCCCGCAGCCCCGGCGGGGTGCAGGGCGGGGTGCGTGCGCCGCAGGTGGAGAAGGCGCTTGTGCAGCCGCAGGATCGCCGCGTGCGGCTCGGACGACCGCTCCTCCCACCGAAGCCGTGAGGCGTCGAACGTGGACGGCGCCTGCGGGTCAGGGATTCGCGCGCGCGCATCCGGATCGCAGAAGGCGGAGAAGGCGCCGAACTCCTCGCGGCGTCCGGCGGTCACCTGGCCGCCGAGCGGCTCCGGGTGGTCGGTGAAGTAGAGGAAGGGCGACGAGGCGCCCCACTCCTGGCCCATGAACAGCAGCGGCGTCTCCGGCGCGAGGAGCAGCAGGGCGGTCGCCGCGCGGAACGCGGCGGGCTCAATCGCCTGATGCAGGCGATCGCCCATGGCACGGTTGCCAATCTGATCGTGATTCTGCAGGCAGACCACGAACGCCTGGAGCGCCTCGCCCTCGAGGTCCGATCCGGGCGCCTCGGCGCGGACCGTCCGGCCGTCCAGCGTCTGGCGGATGAGCCATCCGCGTTCGATCGTCGTCGCGATGTCGGCGGCCGTGCCCGTGTATCGCGCGAAGTATCCCTCGCGATCGCCGGCCAGGTGGCGGCGCAGCTCGTGATGCAGATCGTCCGCCCACACCGCATCGAGATCCCATCCGCCCCGCGCGGCGGGGCGGATGAGTTCCGGCAGCTTCCGCTCGTCCTCCGCGATGACGATCACCTGCGGCCGGTGCCGGCGCAGCTCGGCCGTCAGCTCCTGGAGGAAATGAATGGCGCCGTCATCGATGAGCGCATGGGTCGCGTCGAGCCGGAACCCGTCGACGTGGTACTCGTGCAGCCAGTGCAGGGCGTTCTCGATGAAGAAGCGGCGCACGTGGACACTGCCGCGCCCGTCCAGGTTGATCGCATTGCCCCAGGGGGTCCGGTGGCGGCCGGTAAAATAGTCCGGAGCGAACGCCGCATGGTAGGCGCCCTCAGGCCCGAAGTGGTTGTAGACGACGTCCAGCAGAACGGCCAGTCCGGCCGCGTGCGCGGCATCGACCAGGCGCCGCAGGTCGTCGGGACGGCCGTACGCGCGCGAGGGCGCGAAGAGATCCACGCCGTCGTAGCCCCAGTTGCGCAGGCCGGAGAACTCGGCCACCGGCATGATCTCGATCGCCGTCGCGCCGAGCTCCGCCACCTCGGGCAGGCGTGCGCGCGCCGCCTCGAACGTTCCCGCGCCGGTGAAGGCGCCGACGTGCAGCTCGTAGATGATCAGGTCCTCCCGGCGGATGCCCGTCCAGCCCGCATCGGTCCAGACGAACGCGCCGGGATCCACGACCTCCGAGTGTCCGTGTACTCCGTCGGGCTGAAAGCGCGAGGCGGGGTCGGGCAGCAGCCGCGAGCCGTCGAGGCGATACCGGTACCGCGTGCCGGGGCCGGCGTCTCCGGCGATGCCACTGAAGTATCCGTCTCGGTCGCGCTTCAGCCGGATCATCGCGCCGGGATCGCCCGCGAGCACGACTTCCAGGCGCCGCGCCGCCGGCGCCCACACGCGGAACGCGGTTCCTCCCGCCTGTGGGATCGCGCCAAGGGTGGGCTGCCAGGCGTTCGCAGGTGGCACGTGCAGTCGCCCTGGGAGTCGGGACCTGGGATTGAGCTACAGCAGCCGTCCGACGGCTCCGAGCGGCACGTGCACCCAGTCCGGACGGTTGTTGAGCTCGTACTGCAGCTCGTAGAACGCCTTGTCGACGATGTAGAGGTTCAGCACCCGCGCGACATCGTCGGTGGACTCGGGCAGGATTGGGGCGCCGGTGAGCTCGGTGACGTAGGCACGCAGGAACACGGCGGCAATCCACGTTTCCCAGACGAGCCCCCACGCCTCGACGATGGGCTCGCTGGCGGGATTGCGGCGGATGGCGGTCTGCGCGCCGACCGAGACCGCGTAGCCGAAGGATCGCACCATGCCGGCCACGTCGCGCAGTGGCGAGCTCTTCGCCCGCCGCTCCTGCAGCGGCCGTGCCGGCTCTCCCTCGAAGTCGAGGATGATGAAGTCCTCTTCCGACCAGAGCACCTGGCCGAGATGGTAGTCCCCGTGCGTGCGAATCGCCTGGCCTCCGTCCTCCACGCGCGCGAGCTTCCGCAGCATCGTCGGCAACCCCGGCAGCTCCTGTTCCACGCGATCGATCAGCGGGCGCAGCCCGGGATCCAGTGAGTCGCGCCGCGCGAGCAGCAGCCGGGCGACGTCGTCTGCCCGCGCCGCGACCTCATCGGCCAGCTTCAGCACGTCGGCACGGCTGAGCGGCTCGGGCGCGAAGGCGGGATCGCGGCTGTCCGCCAGGGCCCGGTGCATCTCCGCCGTCCGCCGCCCCAGCGTCGCGGTCGCCGAGTGCGGGACGCCGAGGATCCCCTTGATGGCCTCCGGCAGCGACGACTCGATCAGCCCCGTGGCCGGGTCCGTGAGGAGGGCGGCGGGAGGCGTCGTGCCCGCGGCGGTCACGCGCTCGAAGTAGCGATCGAGTTCGTCGAGCGTGCGCTGCCAGGCATCCCCCTGGTTGTGCACGAGTCCCTGCAGCAGCCCCGTGGTCGCGACGGCGCCGTCCGCCTGCGCGTACTCGATCCACCCGGCGAGCGGCGGGACGCGCGTGAACCCGGCGCTCGAGAGCTGCTGGAGGATCTCGAGCTCGGGGTTCCGGCTGTGCTCGAGCCGCCGGTAGATCTTCATGATCTTGCGGATGCCGAAGCGCACCGACGAGTTGCTCTGTTCGACGCCCATGCGCTGGACGGGGCGCAGGTGCTCGATCTCATCCGGCAGCCAGTTGGCGCCGCGCTCCGCCCGCAGTTCGCCGTGCTGCATCGGGAAGCGGCGGCCGCTGCCGATGGCGTCGAGCAGCAGCTCCGCCGCCGACTCGTCGACCATGGCGTCCGCCAGCAGGCCCTTGCGGGCCCCGGTGATGCGGGCGATGACGGCCGTGGAGCCCTGCTGCAGCAGGGCGTCGGCAGCCGAACCCGAGAGCGTCGTCAGCGGGAGGTTGTAGCGGATCCGTGCGCCGTCCTCGAACTCCGCTTCGACGGTCGTCATGAACACGGGGTGCGAGCCGGACCGCAGCAGTCCCCAGTCGAGGAAGCGCGCGCCGGCCAGGCGCCGCGCCTGCGCGCCGAACCAGCGCTGGCGCATCAGGAACGGCACGAGCGCCTCGCGCTCCAGGTAGCGGCGGAGGACGGTCTCGAGCAGCGTGTCCCAGGCGACGCCCGCGAGGAGGGCGGGGATGCCGTCCGCTGTTTCCATCACGACCTCCGGCCGGCGCCCGCGCACCGTGATCGGCTCCACCGTCTGCCGCAGCGAGAAGAGATAGAAGCCATGGGGGGGCAGGGTGACGAAGTAGGGCAGCTCGCCGATGCGTGGAAACTCCGTCTCGCCGAACAGCTCCACCGGCAGCAGGCCGGCGAACGGCTTCAGGTCCAGCTCGGCGGGCTGCGGGTAGCGGGACAGCGACCCGACGAAGAGGAGCGTCTCGTCTTCGTTGCGCCGCACGTACGCGAGGACCTTGCGGTTGGAGCAGGGCAGCAGCTCGAGCGACCCGCGTCCGAGCACGGGATGCTGCCGCCGCATCGTGAACAGCCGCTTCATCCAGTTCAGGAGCGAGAAGGGATACCGCTCCTGTGCCTCGACGTTGATGGACTGGTAGCCGTAGACCGGATCGAGGATGAGGGGCGCGTACAGTCGGGCGGGGTCGGCCCGCGAGAACCCCGCATTCCGGTCGCCGTTCCACTGCATCGGGGTGCGGACGCCGTTGCGATCGCCGAGATAGACGTTGTCGCCCATGCCGATCTCGTCGCCGTAGTAGATCACCGGCGTGCCCGGCAGGGTCATCAGCAACGCGTTCAGCAGCTCGATGCGGCGGCGGTTGTTCTCCATCAGCGGCGCGAGGCGCCGGCGGATGCCCACGTTCAGGCGCATCATCGGATCCGCCGCGTAGGCGCCGTACATGTAGTCGCGCTCCTCGTCGGTGACCATCTCGAGCGTCAGCTCGTCGTGGTTCCTGAGGAACAGCGCCCACTGGCAGTTCGCCGGAATGTCGGGCGTCTGCCGGAGGATCTCCGTGATGGGATGGCGATCCTCCTGCCGCACCGCCATGAAGATGCGCGGCATTAGCGGAAAGTGGAACGCCATGTGGCACTCGTCGCCGTCGCCGAAGTAGGGGCGCACGTCGGCGGGCCACTGGTTCGCCTCCGCGAGCAGCGCGCGGTCCGGATACTGCGCCTCGAGCTCGCGGCGGATCCGCTTCAGCACGGCGTGCGTCTCGGGCAGGTTCTCGTTGGTGGTCCCCTCGCGCACGCACAGGTACGGCACCGCATCGAGCCGCATCGCGTCGACGCCGAGATCGAACCAGAACCTCATGACGTCGAGGACGGCGTCCACCACCTCCGGGTTGTTGTGGTTCAGGTCGGGCTGGTGCGAGAAGAAGCGGTGCCAGTAGTACTGCCCGGCGACCGGATCGAACGCCCAGTTCGACTTCTCGGTGTCGGTGAAGATGATGCGGGTCTCCGGGAACTGCTGGTCGCTGTCGCTCCAGACGTAGAACTCCCGCTCGCGCGATCCGCGCGGGGCGCGCCGCGCCGCCTGGAACCACGGGTGCTGGTCGGAGGTGTGGTTGACGACGAGCTCGATCAGCACGCGGATGCCGCGGGCGTGCGCCTCGTCGACGAACGTCCGGAAGTCCTCGAGCGTGCCGTAATGGGGGTGCACCGACTTGTAGTCGGAGATGTCGTAGCCGTCGTCCCTGAGGGGAGACGGAAAGAAGGGCAGCAGCCACAGGCAGGTGATGCCCAGCTCCTGGAGGTAGTCGAGTCTGCTGGTGAGGCCCTTGAAGTCCCCGACGCCGTCGTTCGAGCTGTCGAAGAACGCCTTGACGTGCACCTCGTAGATGATGGCGTCCTTGTACCAGAGCGGGTCGTCGTGAATCATGAGGTCTCGGCGGCGGTCAGCGGGTCGTCGGTTCCGGTTCACGCGGCGTCGCGGCGGGCCGGGGCTCCCGCGCCTGCCGGCGCCGGTCGGCATGGGACGGTCCGGGGGCGGCGGCTGCCGCCGCGTGCTCGGACGCGGGCACGCCGTCGGCGGGACGCACCAGGTGGAAGAGCGCCAGCGATCGTCCCTCGAGCTCGTACTCGGCGCCGCCGTGGAAGCGGTCGGGTGTCACCACGGGCGCCCGCGTGTCGATCAGCCGCTCCCAGACGCCCCCGCCGTCCTCCTGGGGCAGCGTGAACTGCAGCGCTTCGTGGTGGGCGCTCAGGAGCAGCAGCAGCGTCTCGCCGACGATCAGATGCCCGCGCTCGTCGACCTCGTCGATGGCGTCCCCCTGGAGGCGCACGCCGAGGCTGCGCACGAAGCCGGCGTTCCAGCTCTCGTCCGTCATCTCGCGGCCGCTCGGCTCCAGCCATGCGATGTCCTTCACGCCCGCGCCGCGGATCGCCCGTCCCCGGAAGAACCGGCGCCGCCGGAGCACCGGCTCGGCGCGCCGCAGCCGGATCAGGCGGCAGGTGAACTCGAAGAACTCCCGCTGCGCCGGCGTGAGATTCCAGTCGGTCCAGGAGATCTCGTTGTCCTGGCAGTAGGCGTTGTTGTTGCCCTTCTGCGTGCGGCCCACCTCGTCGCCGCCGCTGATCATCGGCACGCCCTGCGAGAGCAGCAGCGTCGCCATGAGGTTGCGCTTCTGCCGCTCGCGCAGCTCCACGATCTCCGGATCGTCGGTCTCGCCCTCGACGCCGCAGTTCCAGCTCAGGTTGTGGCTCTCGCCGTCGCGGTTCTCGTCGCCGTTGGCCTCGTTGTGCTTCTCGTTATACGACACGAGATCGTGCAGCGTGAAGCCGTCGTGCGCCGTGATGAAGTTGATGCTGGCGTACGGGCGGCGTCCGCTCGGTTCGTACAGGTCGTTGCTGCCCGCCAGCCGGCTCGCCAGCTCGGAGACGACGCCCCCATCCCCTCGCCAGAACCGCCGCACGGCATCCCGGTACTTGCCGTTCCATTCCGTCCAGAGCACGGGAAAGTTGCCGACCTGGTACCCGCCGGCGCCCAGGTCCCAGGGCTCCGCGATGAGCTTCACCCGCGAGATCACCGGGTCCTGATGGATGATGTCGAAGAAGGCACCCAGACGGTCGACCTCGTACAGCTCACGGGCGAGCGCGCTCGCGAGGTCGAAGCGGAAGCCGTCGACGTGCATCTCCTGCACCCAGTACCGCAGGCTGTCCATGATGAGCTGCAGGACGGCCGGGCTCTGCATGTTCAGCGTGTTTCCGGTGCCGGTGAAATCGAGGTAGTGGCGCTTGCTGTCCTCCACCAGCCGGTAGTACGTGCGGTTGTCGACGCCGCGGAGCGACAGCGTCGGACCGAGGTGGCTGCCTTCGGCCGTGTGGTTGTACACCACGTCGAGGATGACTTCGAGCCCCGCCGCGTGGAGGCCGCGCACCATGCGCTTGAACTCGCGGACGGGATCGCCGGGCGCGCTGCCCTTGGTGTAGCGCAGGTTGGGCGCGAAGAAGGCGAGCGTGTTGTAGCCCCAGTAGTTCGAGAGGCCCCGCTCGACGAGATGACGATCGTAGGCGTGGTGGTGGACCGGCATCAGCTCGACGGCCGTCACGCCGAGCTTCAGCAGGTGCTCGATCCCCTCCTCCGTCGTGAGCGCCTCGTAGGTGCCGCGGATGTGCTCGGGCAGCGCGGACTGCAGTTTCGAGTACCCGCGGACGTGCATCTCGTAGATCACCGTCTGGTGCCAGGGCGTCCGCAGCGGCCGGTCCCCGCCCCACGTGAACGCATCGTCGACGACGGCGGCCAGGGGCGCGAAGGCGGCGTTGTCGCGGGCGTCGAACGAGAGGTCCTCATCGGGATGCCCGATGGTGTAGCCGAACATCGAGTCGTCCCACTGCACCGCCCGGCCGATCGCCTTCGCGTAGGGATCGACGATCACCTTGTGCGGGTTGAAGCGGTGGCCCGCCGCGGGATCGTACGGGCCGTGCACGCGGTACCCGTACAGCTGCCCCGGGCGGATGTCGGGCAGGTAGCCGTGCCAGACCATGTTCGTCTGCTCCGAGAGCGCGACGCGCGCGGACTCGCGCGTGGCCTCCACGGAGTCGAACAGGCACAGCTCGACCCTCGTCGCGTGCTCGGAGTAGATCGCGAAGTTGACCCCGAGGCCGTTCCAGGTGGCGCCCAGCGGATAGGGCTGCCCGGGCCACAGGCGGACCGATTCCTCGAACCGCTGGGTTCCCTGACGGCGGAATGGACTCATGAGTGACTCATCGTGGTACCCGGGCCGCTGCGGTGGATGCGCCCAGCAACGCCCTCGCCAGCTTGGCGGGAACGCATGGTGCATGGCGCAGGCACCAGGTCGCGTGAATGTCCGAAGAAGCCTGGTTCATCGGTTCGAGGCGGCGTTATCCTACAACGCCTCAGCTGGGTCGCACGACCTCCCGCGTCGAACGGCTCGATCCGGCCGAGTTTCGCGAACCGGACCCGGGGTGCGACCCCGCGCGGCTCAGGGATTACGAGATCGAAGTGCTCGAGCGGGTCATTGCGCGGTGGCGGGACGAGGGCTGAGCATCAGGGCGACGCCTCCGACGAGTACCGGTCGTTCACCCACGGCTCGGCCGTGTTCGAGTAGCCACGCTCCTCCCAGAAACCCCGGCGGTCGGTGCCGAGGAACTCGATCCGCCGGATCCACTTGGCGCCCTTCCACGCGTAGAGCCGGGGCGTGATCATCCGGCAGGGGCCCCCGTGCTCCCGCGGCAGCGGCCGGTCCTCCCACGTGTGCACCAGCAGCACGTCGTCTTCAATCGCGCGGGCGAGCGGAAGGTTGGTCGTGTACGGGATGCTGGTGCCGGGCGCTCGATCGTAGCCCGTGCAGAAGACGTGCGAGGCCTCCGGCTTCGGCACCACGAGCTCCGCGAGCGTCCGGAAGCGAACGCCCTTCCAGCGGTTGTCGAACCGGCTCCAGGTCGTGACACAGTGGAAGTCGCTCACGTCCTCGACCTGGGGGAGCTCGAGAAAGGCTTCCCAGGTCAGCGTGACGGCGTTCTCGACGTGTCCGCCCACCTCGAGCCGCCACTCGGCGGTGGAGATCGAGGGCACGTCGCCCAGATCGAGGACCGGCCAGTTCCGGACCTCGTGCTGCCCGACCGGAAGCCTCGGCCTGCCGTGCCGGTTGGGAGGTCCGGATCCCTGCGGCGTGGCGCGCGCGATCGGGACGTCGACCGTCTCGGCATGCAGCGCGCGCTGCCGCTCGATGTAGCGAAGACGCTTGTCGACCAGCGAGCCGGCCATCGCGGGTCGCGTCACGCTTCCGCCGTCCTCTTCGACACGGCGACCAGCGCGGGGCGGAGCACCTCGTCGCCGATGCGGTACCCGCGGCGGATCACGCCGGCGACCCGGTCGTCGTCCTCCTGTCGCGATGCCGGCACTGCCGTGACCGCTTCGTGCCAGTGCGGATCGAAGGGCCGGCCGAGCGCGTCGATCTCGCTGATGCCGTGTCCCTGGAGCAGGGTCGTGAACTGCTGTCGCACCATGGCGACGCCCTGGACCAGGCGTTCCGCCGTGGCGGACTCGTGCGCCGCCTCGATCGCGCGGTCGAGATTGTCGAGGATCTCGAGCAGATCGACCAGCATCGCGCGCCTGCCGCGCTCGACCTCGCGCGCCACGTCCCGGCGCGTCCGGGCACGCGCGTCTTCGAATTCCTGCGCGGCGCTCTTGTACTGCTCCACGTAGCTCTGCAGCATCCTGTCCTTCTCGGCCAGGCGCTGCTCGAGCTCCGCGACGTAGCTGGGCTTGCCGAGCGGCGCGGCATCCGCCTCGACGGCGCCGTCGCGCGCCCACCACCGCCGATCGACGACCTTCACGTCGGGTGCTCCCTTCGCGTCCTCACTCTCCACTCCCTGAAGATACCAGAGTCGCGGCGGCAGCCACCTTGCACGGTCGCCTCTCATCAACCTCGAGGAGAATACATGGCCGAGAAACGAACGCCCCGCGAGCCCTCCACGACAGGCGTCGGTCCGGGCGTGACCGGCGCGAGCGGCGACCTCATCGAAGGCACCGGCGGCGATCAGGGGATCGGTGGAACCGGAGAGGCCGCGATCAGCGATGCCGCCGCCCAGCGGCCGGACGAGCGGCAGAACCCCGGACCACAGGATCTCGGCAACGCGCGGCCGGGCGGCGAAGGGACCGGTGGTCTCCCTGAAGGAGGCGCGCTGAGCGACGTGCCGGGAGGCACGCGCAACGTCGGTCCGGCCAACGATCGCGACACCTCAGGCGCGAAGGCACATCGGGGCTCGGAACGTACCAAGCCCCAGGAGCAGGATACGCAGGGGCCGCGCGAGGGAGGACGGGAACGGTAGGGAGTGCGATCGCGCCGCGAGTCGGGTTCGGGAGTTGGAAGTCCGGCGCGAGGCGGCGTCTACCAGCGGTTGATGAGCGGCGCGGGCGCCTGCTTCGCGGCGCCTTTCGACGCGACCGGTTCGGGCGCCGGGACGGGAGCGGGCGCAGCCTTGAGTGCCGCGGACTCCGGCAGCGCTTCCTGGAGATCGCCCGGATGCGCGTCGAGCTTCTTGTCGAACTGGATGCCCGACTGGTACCGCAGGCTGCCGTCGTGAATCGACGATACCTGGCAGCGCACGATGCGGCCCTTGATCTGCGCGGGCGTGAAGGTGCCCTCGAAGATGACCGTCACCCGCGTGCCCGGCACGAAGCGCGTACGCCCCTCCACCAGCACGCCGGTTCTCGAGATGTTGATCAGCTGCACCGCCTCTCCCGGGGAGAGCCGCACACCCTTGATCGAGGGCACGGCTGACGCGGGGAAGCGCGGATCGATGGCCACCGTTTCGGCGACTGGAGCGGGAATCGGATCGGCCATGGGTCGTGGTCCCTACGCGAAGAGCTGCGCCGGCGCGTCGGGGGCGGCCACGCGCGGGAAGTAGAGCTCGAAGGCGATTGCGTCCCGCCCTTCGTGCGCGATCCACACGTATCCGCCGGCGTTCATGATCGTGGTGTAGACGGACGCCATTCCCGGTCCCGCGGCGCGCCACAGCTGCCCGTCCGGGGGCATGCCGAAGATGCCGGCAGGCAGCCCGCTCGCCACGCCGGGGCCGGAGGCGTGCAGGCCGAGCAGTACGTAGGCGCCCGGCCTGAAACCCCGCCGCTCCTTCGCACACGCATCGTCGATCGCGACGTCTGCCACCTCGATCGTGATCTGACCGCCCGCCGTCATCGCGGCGCGCCGGCCGGCGACGATGGAGAGCAGGATCTCCTCGAGCGCTTCGCGCGTGAGGTCGGGGACCGGCTCGCTCGACGCCGCCACCATCACGAGCTCGATTTCGGAGCCCACGAGGTTCACGAGCACGGGCTCCATGGCGCGTGCGATCGTGCCGACGCTGATCGGATCGACGCCGCCCAGGTCGGGCGCGGCGCCGACGATGTCCCGGGCGAGCTCCGCGGCGCGGGCAAGCTGCCATCGGCGCCGTTCGAGCTCGCTGAGGGCCGTCTTCAGCGCCTGTTCGTCGCGCGCGCGGGCGTCCAGCGCATCGTCGATGCGGCGCTGCCAGAGCGCGCGGTCCGCCTGCTGGCGCTCCGTGAGCTCGTTCGCGCGCGCCTCCGCGGCGGCGCGGGCCTCCTGGGCCTGCGCGAGCTGCGACTGCTGGTCGAGCAGCATCTGCTCGAGTTCCCGCGTCGAGTTGACGGCCTCGCTCAGCTCGCGCACGCGCGCCTCGGACTCGGTGAGCAGCTGCTCGAGCTCGGTCGTCCTGGCCTGGTGTCCGGCCAGGGTGGCATCGAGATCCTGGCGCGCCGCCGTCTGCTCCGCGAGCTCCTGACGGAGCGCCTCCGCCTGCTGCCGGAACTCCTCGACTTTCGCGAGCCGTGCCTGCTGCGCCGCGAGCTGCCCGGCCAGCTCCTCTCCGCGCGACTCCGCCTCGAGCCGGATCCGCTCGGCCTCAGCCATCTGCGCCTGGTGCTCCGCGGCCGCCGCTTC
>Ga0299914_10000777_pt1 | contig 19923 bp, 21 predicted proteins | sample RVTome_10_FD_201361 | JGI IMG/M metagenome (GOLD analysis project Ga0299914, IMG submission 201361) | Soil microbial communities from uranium-contaminated site in the Upper Colorado River Basin, Wyoming, United States - RVT153D57 (version 2) ...
GACTTTGCCGTCGAGCATGCCCATGTGAAAGTGTCCTCCCCCGCATTCGACCGACGTCCGGCGCACCGTAGCTCGGTCTCGATCCGGAGCGTCAAAACGAGAGGGGGAGGTTTGGCCGTCGACACGAGCGTCATCGGAAAGTCGACCGGTGCATGGCGCGTGAGTGTGGAGCGGGGACCCGTCAGCGCGTTCGCGAATGCGGTCGCCGACTCGAATCCGGTGTACCACGATGCGGACGCGGCCAAGTCATCGGGCTTCGATGCGATTCCCGCGCCGCCGACCTTCTCGTTCGCGCTTCAGTTCTGGGGCAAGTTCGCCGAGGCCCAGCCGCCCGATCCGACAGGCGGCGAGAACCCGATGCACACGGTCATGGCGAAGCTCATGGCGGGTGGCGGTCTCGTGCTGCACGGGGAGCAGGAGTTTCGCTACCACCGCCCGATCGTCGTCGGGGACGTCCTCACCGGCGAGGGGAGGATCGTCGATCTCTACGAGAAGGAGAGCAAGGGATCGACGATGACGTTCGTCGTGATGGAGACCGTGTGGCGCGACGACGCGACCGGCGATCCCGTGGTCACCGAGCGTTTCAACCTGATCCACCGGGCCTGAGATGAGCGGCCGGTTGGAGGACAAGGTCGCGATCATCACCGGCGCGGGACAGGGAATTGGTCTCGCATACGCCGAACGGTTCCTCGACGAGGGCGCCAGCGTGGTGGTCGCTGAGATCAACGACGAGCGCGCGGCCTCGGCCATGGAGCACCTCCGAGGTAAGGGTGACACCGAGTTCGTCAAGACCGACATCTCGGACGAGCAATCTGCGATCGCGTGCGCGGCCGCAACCGTCGAGCGGTTCGGCACGATCGACGTGCTCGTCAACAATGCGGCGCTGTACTACGACATCGACAACGCCAACAACGACTACTCCTACTTCAAGAAAGTCTTCGAGGTGAACTTCTTCGGTGCCTGGCTGATGACGCGGGCGGTGGCGTCGACGATGGCGGCCAAGAAGTCCGGGCGGATCATCAACCAGTCGTCGGGCGCGGCGTACCTCTACAACCTCAATCCTCCCGAACCCGAGTTCCACGAGGTGTCCTCGTTCTCGTACAGCCAAACGAAGTGGGGCGTGGTCGGGCTCACGAAGTTCATGGCGAGCCAGCTCGGCCAGCACGGGATCACGGTCAACTGCATCGCGCCGGGAGTGACGATGACCGAGGCGACGAAGAAGATCGTGCCCGAGGAGTATCAGGGCATGATCCCGATGATGAGCGCGATGAAGCAGCCGCTGAACGCGGAGGACCTCACCGGAACGGCCGTGTTCTTCGCGAGCGACGACGCTCGACTCGTCACCGGTCAGGTGCTCTGCGTCGACGGCGGCACCTGCATGCCCGCCTAGGAATCGTCCCGAGGCTTTTCCGCAGGCTGCTGACCGATGCGTTCGTAGACCTCCGGTGGGATCGTGTCGACGTCCTTGTAGATGTGGTGCACGCACGGTTCGCCCGGACGTTCCGGCGGGTGCTCCACCGTCGTCGGCACGCCCGTCCACTCCACGGGCTGGATCTCGTTGTTCACAGAGCAGTGCGCGCAGTAAACGGGAAGTTCGCTCCGGGAGAACGTTCGAGGGGCCCGCTCACGAAGCGTCAGGTACGGATGTTCACCGTCATAGCGCCCCTCGTCGATGAGCTTGCCGCCCGTACCGCAGCGAAACGCGAGCACGATCTTGTCGTGTTCCTCGCTGACCTCCACGCTTCCCATGTTGGCGACCATCGCACGGGCGATGACCTTGGCGCGCACCGACGCGGGAAGCGACTCCCAGTGGGCATCTCCGACACGGCGGGGCCGGACGAACTCATCTCCGGTCTTGCGCAGCGCCGTCTCGACGGCAGCTTCACCGAGCTGTTCGCCGACGAAGGTGAGCAGCGACGTGATCCAGTTCACCGAGTAGTCCTGGAGCGACGCCCATCGCGCGACTGCCGCTTCGAGCAGGCGGTCCCCGTCATCGACGCGGCCCTCGTGGTACGCGGCGCGGGCCTGTTCCCACATCGGCGTCTGCATACGGGCGATGTCGGCGTCCGACAGCTCGCGATCGCTCATGGCTCCCCCTCGGATGCGCGAATTGGCATGTTCGCGCCTAGGGCGCCCCGGTGCGGACGTCGAGACGGTCGGTGAGGCGTGGACCGGCAGGAACATGGAACCGCTCGCCGTCGCGGCGAATCGCCGTGATGGCGCCTTCCCGAGTCAGGGCGAACAACCAGGAGCCGTCAGGCGACCATGCGGTGATCTCGCGTGGCGTCGAACCGTCGCCGATCGGCGTGATCGTGGAGTCGCCGAGATCGACGAACACGGACTCGTCGCCGGGGGCGAGGACGGCAAGGGTCTGCCCGTCGGGCGCGAGTGTGACGGCGATCGGGTTGGCGACTTCGACCACGCTCGTCGAGCCGTCGTCGACGACGACACAGGGGTCGTCGTCGCAGGTCGAACGGACGATCCGGAGTTCGGCGTGGCGCCGGGGCAGATCGACGTCGTCCGAGCTCGCCTCGTCGGCTGGAACGGCGACCGAGCGGATTCGACGGGTGTCGAGGTCGATCTCCTCGGCGCCCCACGGGCCCACGCGTCGCACCACGAGCCCGGTGGGCTCGTCGAGGATCGGAGTCGCGGACCCGGTCCGGGACGAGTGGGTGTCCCCGGGCGCGAGCACGACCATCAGGGCCAGCACGCCGATCGCGCCTGCGAGTGCCACGAGGGGACCGACCGGCGACTCGCGCCGGACGCGTCGTGGAACCCATCGTGGGCCGGGTGGCAGGGCCACGTAGCGGTCCTCGTGGCGGATCCCAACGTCCGCGTCCTCGAGCCCGACAGGTTCGAGCTCGCAACGGGGGCACGTGCCGTCGTCATCGAGCTTGGCCCCGCACACCGCACAACGAGACAGCATGAGGCGATCGTCGCGCACGGCGCACCGAGATGGCGCGCACGCGCCCAACTAGGTTGTGCGCCGTGCAGCTCGGCGTCACGCTCTTCGCGACCGACCGGTCCATAGGCATCCTGCGACTCGGCCGTGCCCTCGAGGAGCGCGGCTTCTCGTCGTTGTTCCTCCCAGAGCACACTCACATTCCAACAAGTCGACGCACGCCGCCGCCGACCGGCGAGGCGGTGCTTCGCGAGGAGTACCGCCGAACCCTCGACCCCCTCGTCGCGCTCGCGGGCGTGGCGTCGGTGACCGAACGACTCAGGGTGGGTACCGGCATCTGCCTCGTGGCGCAACGCGACCCGATCGTGACCGCGAAGGCGGTCGCGACGCTCGACAACCTCTCAGACGGTCGGTTCGTCTTCGGCATCGGGTTCGGGTGGAACGAGGACGAGCTCGAGCATCACGGTGTCGCCATGGCGCAGCGCCGAGCCGTTGCCCGTGAGCATGTCCTCGCGATGCGTCGGCTGTGGACCGAGGACGAGGCGTCGTTCGACGGGGAGCGCGTGTCGTTCTCGCCGAGCTGGTCGTGGCCGAAGCCCATCCAGCGTCCCGGTCCACCCGTGCTCATCGGAGGAGCACCGGGTCCGAAGCTGTTCGCGCACATCGCCGAGTACGCCGACGGATGGCTCCCGATCGGCGGTCGCGGCGTCAAGGGCGCGCTCGGGGACCTGGCCGCGGCGGTCGAGCGTGCGGGACGTGATCCGGCGTCCGTTCGCGTCGTGCCGTTCGCGACGCTGCCCGACCAGGGCAAGCTCGACTACTACGCGTCGCTCGGCATCGAGGAGGTCGTGACCCAACTCCCCTCAGCCGAAGAGGACGTGATCCTCCCAGTGCTCGACGAGTACGCCACGTACCTCGGCACGTGACGTCGCCCTCCCTTCGTCTCGGGATCCTCGGCGCCGCGCGCATCGCGCCCCAGGGCGTCATCAAGCCTGCCGCTCGACTCGGCGACGTCGAGGTCGTTGCGGTTGCTGCCCGCGATCCCGCTCGAGCACGGACGTTCGCCACGAAGCACGCGATCGGACGCGTCCACGAGTCCTACGACGATTTGATCGCTGACCCCGAGATCGACGCTGTCTACAACCCCTTGCCGAACGCGCTGCACGCACGCTGGAGCCTTGCGGCGATCGCCGCAGGCAAGCACGTGCTCTGCGAGAAGCCGTTCACGTCCAACGCCGCCGAAGCGCGCGAGGTCGCCGTTGCGGCCGAGTCCTCCGGCCTCGTCGTCATGGAGGCGTTCCATTACCGCTACCACCCGCTGGCGGCGCGAATGCGCGAGATCGTCACGAGTGGTGAGCTCGGAGAAGTCACGCGCATCGACACCTCGATGTGCATCCCGTTGCCGCTCTTCGGAGACATCCGCTACAACTACGCCCTCGGTGGAGGAGCGACCATGGACGTCGGTTGCTACGCGCTCCACATGAACCGGTACCTGGCCGGCGCGACGCCGGAGATCCTCGCGGCGACGCCGACTCGCCTGCGCCGCGATCGCGAGGTCGACCGTGCGATGCGGGTGGAGGTCCAGTACCCGACGGGTGTGACCGGGACGGTGCGATGTGCGCTGTTCTCCCGGCGGCTGCTCGACATCTCCGTGCGCGTGGCCGGAACCCAAGGAAGGATGCGGGTCTTCAATCCGACCTCGCCGCAGGCATACCACCGTCTCGTCGTCAAAGGGGCGAGCGGACGACGGCGCGAGCCGCGGATCCGTTCGGACGGCACCTATACGCACCAGCTCCGTGCGTTCGCTACCGCGGTGCGCGGCGAAGGGCCCGTGCTCACCGACGCACGCGACGCGGTCACGAACATGGCGATCATCGACGCGGTGTACGACGCCGCGGGCATGCGGCGGAGAGGAGCGTGACCTTCGGGAGGCGCTCCTCGGACATGGTGGTTGGTCAGGCGACCGCGGTGGCTTCGAGCTCGACCATGAGCTCGGGGAAGGCGAGGCGGGCGACACCGAGCAGCGTGCTCGCGGGCGCGACGCCGGCGGCGGCGAGCCGCTCCGCGGCGACGCCGTACTGAGCGAGGAACGCGTCGACGTCGGTCGTGTAGATGTTCATGCGAACGACGTTCGCCAACGTCATGCCCGCACCCGCGAGGACCGCCTCGACGTTGTCGAGTGCGAGGCCGATCTGCGCGGCCATGTCGCCCGGGTGTTGTGGCTCGCCCTCGGCGCTCACTGCCGTCTGGCCGGCGAGGAAGACCTGGCGGGTGTGGCCCTCGACGAGCTCGCCCTGGTTGAACCCCATCGCGACCGACCACTGCCAAGGGTTGACGGCTCGACGTTCCACGGTGTCTTCCTTCCTCTACAGACGCTCGATGATCGTCACGTTGGCCTGCCCGCCGCCCTCGCACATCGTCTGGAGGCCGTAGCGGCCACCGGTGCGCTCGAGCTCGTTGAGCAGCGTCGTCATGAGACGCGTGCCGGTCGCGCCGAGCGGGTGGCCGAGCGCGATCGCTCCGCCGTTGACGTTCACCTTGGCGAGCTCCGCGCCGGTCTCGCGTTGCCACGCGAGGACGACCGACGCGAAGGCTTCGTTGATCTCGACGAGGTCGATGTCGTCGAGCGTCATTCCGGTCTTGGCGAGAGCGTGCTCGGTCGCTGGTATCGGGGCGGTGAGCATGAAGATCGGATCCGCACCGCGGACGCTCAGGTGGTGGATGCGCGCTCTGGGGGTCACGCCGTGACGGGCGAGTCCGTCCTCCGAGACGACGAGCATCGCGGTTGCCGCATCCGAGATCTGGCTCGAGACGGCGGCCGTGACGCGTCCGCCCTCGCGCAGCGTGGGCAGGCCGGCCATCTTCTCGAGGGACGTCTCCCGTCGTGGGCCTTCGTCGACCCTGACGTCGCCGTACGGTGCGATCTCCTGGTCGAAGCGCCCTTCGTCGATGGCAACGACCGCCCGGCGGTGGCTCTCGAGGGCGAAGCGCTCCATGTCGGTGCGGGTAACGCCCCAGCGCTCGGCGATCATGTCCGCGGCACGGAACTGCGAGACCTCCTGGTCGCCGTAGCGCTTCTGCCATCCGATCGACCCCGAGAACGGATCCGTGACGCCGAACTGCTCGGCGACGACCATCGCGGCGGCGATCGGGATCATGCTCATGTTCTGCACGCCGCCGGCGATCACGACGTCGCTCGTGCCGCTCATGACGGCCTGCGCCGCGAAGTGCAGTGCCTGTTGGGAGGAGCCGCACTGGCGGTCGATCGTGGTACCGGGGACCTCCTCTGGGAGGTCGGCGGCGAGCCATGCCGTGCGCGCGATGTCACCGGCTTGGGGGCCGATCGCGTCGACGCACCCGAAGATCACGTCCTCGACGGCGGTCGGATCGACGTCGGTCCGTGCGAGCAGCTCGCGCAGCACGTGCGCGCCGAGGTCGGCGGGATGCGCTTGGGCAAGGCCGCCCCCGCGGCGGCCCACGGGTGTCCGGACGGCGTCGACGATGTAGGCCTCAGGCATCGGCTGCTCCTTGTGGTGGGTCCAGGATGGCACGTGCGACGCGCTCACGATGCTCGGCGGCGCTGCCCCAAGCAGCGGCGAGCGCCCACACACGCTTCATCCACAGATGCAGGTCGTACTCGTCGCTGTAGCCGATCGCCCCGTGGCACTGGAGGGCGACGCGCGCCGCGAGCTCGGCGGCGTCGGAGGCTTGCGCCTTCGCCATGGAGACGTGGGCCGACGCCTGCGCATCGTGATGATCGATCGACCACGCGGCCCGCCAGACATGGGGTCGGGCGAACTCGAGGGCGATCGCCACGTTCGCGAGGTGGTGCTTGATGGCTTGGAAGCTCCCGATCGGCGCGCCGAACTGCCTGCGCTGGGTCGTGTACTCGACCGTGACGTCGAGGAGGTGGCTCGAAAGACCCACGAGCACGGCTGCCGTGCCCAGCGCGCCACGATCGAAGGCACCGATCGGGTCGACGTCGTGGCGCGTCTGCGAGGTCGGCGCCCAGTCCACCTCGAAGAGCCGGCGCGAGCCGTCGAGCGCGGGCACTGGACGCGGGCTGATCTCGGACCGGGGGACCGAGTGGACCCCGTGGTCGGTCACGAACACCACGACGTCAGCAGATCCTGCGTAGGGGACGAGATCTGCGCCGGGAGCGGAAGCGGTCGCGGTCCCGTCGATCACGCCGAGGATCGGCGCCGAAACGGCGGCATGTTCGACGAGGGGTTCCGGCAGTGCGGCGCGTCCGGCTTCCTCGAGCGCGAGGACGAGGTCCACCATGCCGAGACCGAGGCCGCCGGGTTCGGGTGCACCGACCGCGAGCACGTCGACCTCGGCCAAGCGACGCCATGCGGCATCGGCGCGGCCCGTGTCGTTGTGCCATGCGGCACGGACGACCGACGGAGGGCACTCGCGCGAGAGCAGATCTCGCACCGTGTCGCGCAGCGCGAGCTGCTCGTCGGAGAACGCGAGCTCCATGGCTAACCGCGCGGCAGGCCGAGCACGCGCTCGGCGATCACGTTGCGCTGTATCTCGTTCGTTCCGGCGTAGATCGGACCCGAGAGCGCGAACTGGAACCCCTTCATCCACGCTTCGTCGGCTCGTTCCGCGTCGGTGCCGAGGATGCGGCGCGCGAGATCGTGCATCCGGACGTCGAGCTCCGACCAGAACACCTTGGTCAGGCTGGCCTCTGCACCGGGCTTCTCGCCGCGCACGAGTCGTGTCACGGTGGCGAGCGTCTGGAGCTGATAGGCCTCGGCATCGATGATGCACTGTGCGACCTCGGTGCGCAGACGTGGATCTGCGCCGCGATCACGCCAGAGCGCGGCGAGTCGCTTCGCTGACTCGAGGAACCGTCCGGGGCTTCGCAGCGTCAACCCGCGCTCGGACCCCGCCGTCGCCATGGCCACCGACCAGCCTCGGTCGACCTCTCCGAGCACTTGGTCGTCGGGGACGAAGACGTCGTCGAAGAACACCTCGGCGAAGCCCTCGTCGCCGTCGAGGCGACCGAAGCCGCGCACCGTTACTCCCGGAGCCTCCAGCGGCACCAGGAAGTACGTGAGCCCGCGATGGCGCTCGGCGTCGGGATCGCTCCGAAAGAGTCCGAAGAGGTGGGTGCAGAACGCGCCTCGTGTCGTCCAGGTCTTCTGGCCGGCGAGCAGCCAGCCGCCGGCTGCGTCGTCGCGCCGTGCCCGACTCTGGATGCCCGCGAGGTCGCTGCCGGCGTTCGGTTCGGACCATCCCTGGCACCACGTCTCGTCGCCGGCGGCCATCGGCGGGAGGTAGCGGTCCTGCTGGTCGCGCGTGCCGAACTCGAACAACGACGGCGCCAGCAGGAAGATGCCGTTCTGGGTGACGCGCTGGGGTGCGCCCGCCCGGTAGTACTCCTCCTCGAAGATCAGCCATTCCCACAGGGAGGCGTCGCGTCCCCCGTACGCGTCGGGCCACGACACGACCGACCACCGCGCCTCGAACAGCTGTCGCTCCCACTCGAGGTGACGCTCGAAGCCCTCCCGCGTGTCGCCCGACGGCAACGGCTCGCCGGGGACGTTCGCCTCCAGCCACCCGCGGCACTCGGCGCGGAAGACGGCCTCGTCGGCGGTGTCGGTCAGCTCCATGCCCGTGGTCCGCGTTTGGCAGAATTCGTCTGATGAATGGCCTTGCTGCCAGCAACGATCGGCCCGAGGATGGAACCGTGCCCCTGCCCGTCGTGATCGTCGCCTACCCCGAGGTCCAGCTCCTCGACGTCGTCGGTCCGCTCGAGGTGTTCTCGATGGCCGACGACGAGTTGGGCACGGGTGCGTATGCACCCAGGGTCGTGGCACGGGGCGGGCGACCGGTTCGGGGCACGAGCGGCCTCGAGATCGTCGTCGACGGCGACCTGCCCGAGGTCGGCACCGCGCTCGACACGGTCCTCGTCGCGGGCGGCGAGGGCACCGAAGCGGCGCTCGCGGATCGCGAGCTCCTGAGCTGGCTGCGCGCGGTCGCTCCCAGCGCGCGCCGGGTCGCCTCGGTCTGCTCGGGGGCCTTCCTGCTCGCGAATGTCGGTCTGCTCAACGGCCGGCGCGCGACGACACACTGGAACGTCTGCGACGTGCTCGCCGACCTGCATCCGGAGGTCGAGGTGGATCCCGATCCCATCTACGTGCGCGACGGCCCGATCGCGACGTCGGCAGGCGTGACGGCAGGCATGGACCTCGCCCTCGCGTTCGTCGAGGAGGATCACGGCCCCGAGGTCGCGTTGGCGGTCGCGCGCCGCCTCGTGCTCTTCATGCGCCGTCCCGGGGGCCAGGCACAGTTCAGCGTCCAGCTCGCCCATCGACCCGCAGCACTCGAGCCGTTGCGCGATCTCCAGGCGTGGATCGTCGAGCATCCCGAAGCCGACCTCTCGGTCGGAACGCTCGCGGCTCGGGCAGCGATGAGCCCGCGCACGTTCGCACGTGCCTTCCGCAACGAGACCGGGACGACACCGGCCGCCTACGTCGCACAGGCCAGAGTCGAGCACGCGCGCCGGCTCCTCGAGACGACCGACCTGTCGACTGACTCGGTGGCGCGATCGTCGGGCTTCGGCACCGTCGAGACCATGCGCAGGGCGTTCTCGCGACGCGTCGGTGCCGCACCGAGCCAGTACCGGCATCGCTTCCGAGTCGCAACCCCCTGACCGCTCCGAAAGGACACCGCTGTGAACGCTGCTTCCACCGAGATCGTGTTCCTGCTCTTCGACGGCGTGGCGCCGCTCGACGCCGTCGGGCCGTACGAGGTGCTCCAGCACGTGCCGGGTGCGTCGATCACGATCGCGGCTCGCGAACCCGGTCCGTGTCGCGCCGACGGACCGGGGCTCGCACTCGTCGCCGAGGCTGCATACACGGACACGGCACCGGACGTGCTCGTGGTGCCCGGTGGGGTCGGCACTCGTACGCTGGTGAACGACCAAGGCCTGCTCGAGTGGTTGCGGGAAGCGCACGCGAACACCCGCTACACGACGTCGGTCTGCACCGGGGCGCTGCTGCTGGGCGCGGCGGGGATTCTCGACGGTGTCGACGCGACGACGCATTGGGCGTTCCGTGACGCGCTCGCGGACCTTGGAGCGACGCCAGTGCCCGAGCGCGTCGTCGAGCGGGGGAAGGTCATCACGGCGGCAGGCGTGTCGTCCGGCATCGACATGGGACTGACACTCGCCGCGCGCCTCGCGGGAGACGACGTGGCGCGTGCCATCCAGCTCGGCATCGAGTACGACCCACAGCCACCCTTCGACAGCGGCAGTGTCGAGAAGGCGGACGCGCAGACGGTCGAGCTCGTCCGAACGTTGCTCACCGCGTGAGCAATACGGACGAGCCGTGACCGAAGAGCCCCTGGTTCACGGTGAGTCCCGTCCGGGCGTTCTCGACCTGGCGTGAGCCTGCCTGTCCCCGGAGCTGCCACGTGACCTCGCACACCTGCGCGAGTGCCTGCGCGGGAACGGCCTCCCCGAAGCACGCGAGCCCCCCGCTTGGGTTCACCGGGATTCGCCCGCCGATCGTCGTGTCGCCATCGTGGACGAGACGCTCGGCCTCCCCCTCCTTGCAGAGCCCGATGTTCTCGTACCAGTCCAGCTCCAAGGACGTCGAGAGGTCGTAGACCTCGGCGACGTCGAGGTCGTCCGGTCCGAGCCCCGCCTCCTCGTAGGCCGCGTGCGCGATCGAGTCGCGAAAGGTGCGTTCGGGAGGTGTCACGCCGATCGCGGAGTCCGTCGCGAAGTTGGGCATCTCGATGACCGTGTTCGGGTAGGTCGGCGAGACGGTCGAGACCCCGGCGATGCGCACCGGCTGGGACACGCCGCGTCGGCGGGCCCATTCGGCGTTCGCGATCACGACGGCGGCGCCACCGTCGCTCGTCGCACAGATGTCGAGCAGTCGAAGCGGTTCGGAGACCACCGGCGACGCCATGACGTCGTCCTCGGTGACGGCTTTGCGGTAGCGGGCATTCGGGTTCTCGAGACCGTGCGCCGCATTCTTGACCTTGACCTTGGCGAAGTCGGCGGGTGTGGCGCCGTAGCGCTCCATCCGTCGCCGCGCGTAGAGGGCGAAGTACGTGGGGTTCGTGGCACCGAGGAGTCGGAAACGCAGCCAGTCGGGGTCGTCGCCACGCTCGCCGGCGTTCGGAGCGAGGAAACCCTTAGGCGTGGTGTCGGCGCCGACGACGAGCGCGACGTTCGCCCTGCCCGCGAGGATCCGGTTGCGCGCGATGTCGAGCGCCGTCGCTCCCGACGCGCACGCGGCGTACGCGGAGGCCACGGGTGCTCCCTGCCACCCCAAGGCCTGCGCGAACGTCGCCCCGGAGACGTACCCCGGATAGCCGTTGCGCATCGTGTCGGCGCCGGAGACGAACTCGACATCGGACCACTCGACGCCAGCATCGGTGAGCGCATCGCGGGCAGCCGCAATGCCGTACTCGACGAAGTTCCGTCCCCACTTCCCCCAGGGATGCATCCCGACACCGAGGACGACTGTGCTCATGGTCGCCCTCGCCTCGGCCGCAGGGTACCTGCGGCCGCCCTTCGGGACGCTCGGGCTCCGTGCTCGCTCGACTCGGCTCCGCCTCGCTCGCTCACGGTCACACGTCCCCCTGATGTACCGGCTGCCACTTCCAGACGGTGTACTCGTGGTCGTCGTCTTCGTAGAGCGTGCCGAGCGTCAGTTCGACCTCGTCGCCCACGTGGAGCGCCGCGGGGTCGACGCCCTCGGCGAGCTGGCCGAGGACGACCATCTGCTCGGCACGCAGCTCGACCGCGACGACCGTGTACGGCACGAACGGGTCGGGCGCGACGTAGGGCTCGGGTGGCGCGTAGTGGTTCGTGGCGAAGGACCACACGGTGCCTCGACGGCTCAGCTCGACGGGTTCGCGCTCCTCACCCGGTGCCGCTGGATTGGCCGACGTCGCGATCGCAGTCGGAAAGAAGTAGCTGCCGGTCTCCACACCGCGCGCGCCGAGGAGCGCGGGTTCGTCGCCGGTCGTGAACCAGCCCTCGACGGCCGGGGTGCGTCGCTTCGCGGTCATGCTCCTCCTTCGAGCCGCCCGAGCGTATCGGTCGCCTCCTTCACGAGGCGCTCGACGAGGTCCGCCACGGTCGGGAGATCGTCGATCTCGCCGACACCCTGGCCTGTCGGCAGGATGCCGGCGCTCGGGTCGCCGTCCACGAGTGCGGCCTTGGTCATCATCGGGGCGTTCGCCGCCATCACGACCTGACTCCAACGCAATCCTTGACTGCGGCGCATGGCGCGTGCCTCCGACCAGAGGTCGCGTGCGCGAGCGCGCGTGACACGTCGGAACGCGAGCGCGTTGCGAATCGCGCGGGGCAGCGAGGTGAGCGCTCCACCGCGCTCCAGCCGCTCGACGAGGTCGGTGCGAACGACACGTTGTGGGTACCCGTCGACCTTGGTCGTCACCACGGTTCCGGTCACCTCTGTGCCGAGGTAGACGCGCTTGACGTCGTCGGGAACGGTGGACTCGCGCGTGAGGAGGAAGCGGGTCCCCATGGCGACGCCGTCGGCACCCCAAGCGAGCGCGGCGACGAGTCCACGACCGTCGGTGAAGCCACCCGCCCCGAGCACCGGAACGTCCACGGCGTCGACGACGGCGGGCAGGAGCAGTGACGTCGGGATCGACCCGGTGTGTCCGCCACCTTCGGCGCCCTGGGCGATGAGGGCGTCGACCCCCCAAGCCGCGACCTTCTCGGCGTGGCGCGGCGCCCCGACGGTGGGCATCGTCACGACGCCCGCGTCGCGGAGCGTCTTCACGATGCGTTCGCCGGGCGCTTGGGCGAAGCTCGCGACTCGAACGCCCTCGCGCATCACCAGGGCGATCCGCTCGTCGATGTCGGCTGCGTCTGCCCGCAGGTTCACGCCGAAGGGACGATCGGTGCGATCCTTGACGTCACTTACGGCGCGGGCCAGGTCGTCGAGGGTCATCGTCGCGGACGCGATGATGCCGAGCGCACCGGCTGCGCTCGTCGCCGACGCGAGCCGGGCGCCAGCCACCCAACCCATGCCGGTCTGCACGATCGGGTGCTCGATCCCGAAGAGGTCGCAGGCCCTCGTTCGCAGCGGGGCTGCCGTGGGGCTCATGCGACCTCGTTGTCGCGCAGGCCGGTCGGGTCGAAGAGCTCGCGGATCAGGCGGAGCTCGTCATCGGTCGGCGCACGCGTCTCGACGACGTCGTCGGGGACGACGAGATCGAAGCCGGTGGACGCGGCGACGTCGTCGACGGTGACGCCCGGATGGAGGGAGCGCACCCGCATCGCGCGGTCGGGCGTCTCGAAGTCGAAGACACCGAGGTTGGACACGACCCGCGGGATGCGGTGGAACCGGCCGCGTGTGCCGAGCGCACCGGCGCGGTCGTAGCCGATGCCCGTGACCACGTCGACCTGCTCGACGAAGGATCGAGGACTGTGATTGGCGACGAAGTAGCTCGTCGGGTCGTTGATCGTGTTGCCCGGCGCGCCACGGAACCCGAGGAGCTGCACCTTCGGGGCTTCGAGCGGGCCGATGCACGCGATGTTCTGGTTGCCGTATCGGTCGATCTGGGTGGCTCCCATCATCACGTGGCGCCGGCCCGACCAGGTGATCTCCAGCATCATGCGGAACGGGTTCCACCCCTCGACGACCTTTGGCGCGTCCGGGTGCCCGAGGGGCAGGTCGTTCGTCACGAAGAGCGCCTCGGCGTCGGTGAGGACGAGGTCGGGCTCGAAGGTGGCGCGCGCGAGGCGCCCGCCGAGGATCGGGATGGTCCCGATGGGGTTCGCCACGATCTCGCCGTCGCCGCGGAACGCCTCGGCGCACGCGACCACGCAGATCTCGGCGCGGGTGGGGTCGTTCACGGCAAGCCGACCTGCGCGAGGTAGTCGGCGTGGGAGGGAAGGTCGACGTACTTGGTGCGGAACGCTTCCCAGGCCTCGGACGACTTCGCGCTCGCCGCGTACTCGCGCTGGAATGGCTCGTCGCGGTCGTAATCCGGGGTACACGACGTGAAGTGCGCGCCATGGGGGGCCTCCACGACCGCGTCGGTGAGCAAGCGGGGGATCCGCAAGCTCTCGACCGGGCCCTCGGCGAGGAACTCCTCGGTCTCGACGATCCGCTCGACCGAGACGAAGCCGCGGCGTGCAGCGCGAAGGAAGAGGTCGTCCATGTACGGATCGACACCGAGGAACTGCCCGTTACCGCGGGCATCGGCGCGATGAACGTGGACGATCGCCGCGTCGAGCTCGATCGCGGGCGCGGCGACCAGCTCCTCGCCGTCGTCGTAGGGGGAACGGACGGTCCGGAGTTGGGGATTCGCGCGGAACAGGTCCGAGCCGAGCCCGACCCTGGTGGGCAGGAAGGGCACGCGCCACGCGGCTGCTTGAAGGCCGAGCAAGAACGTGCCTTCGTCGTGCTGGGTGGTGGTGATCGCACCCGACTCGACCGCCGATCGGAAGTGCGGCTCGAGTGGGATCGAATCCAACGACACGAAGCTGAAGATCACGCGCGCCACCTTGCCGGTCGCGCACAGCAACCCGACGTCGGGACCGCCGTAGCTGGCGATCGTCAGGTCCGTGAGGTCGGATCTGGCGATCGCTCGGAGGAGGCTCATCGGCTTGCGCCTCGATCCCCAGCCGCCGATCCCGATCGTCATACCGGAGCGAAGCTCGGCCACGACGTCGTCCTCCGTTGCCCGCTTGTCGGGCATCAGTCGTCGTGCCCCTCGACGAACGCGTCGCGTGCGCGATCACCGGCGCCCGCGAGGTTCAGCTCGAACGTGAAGCCCTGTTCGTAGCGGTAGCTACGTTTCACGTCGACCGGGTCGATGCCCTTGAGGGACTCCTTGGCAGCGCGCATCACGATCGGATCCTTCGAGGCGATCTCGGTCGCCAGCTCGCGGGCCGCGTCACGCAGCTCGTCGCGAGGAACGACCTTCCAGACCGTTCCCCACTCGTAGAGCTGCGCTGCTGTCACCGTCCCTGCCGTATAGACGAGCGCGCGCATCGCCTTCTCGGGGACGAGGCGCGCCAGATGGGTCGCGGCGCCGAGCGCCCCACGGTCGACCTCGGGCAGTCCGAACGTGGCGTCGTCAGCGGCGATGACGACGTCGGCGTTGCCGGCGAGACCGACACCACCTCCGAGGCAGTAGCCACCCACGGCGGCGAGGACCGGAACCGGGCAGTCGTAGACGGCGGCGAAGGCGGCGAAGCAGCCTCGGTTCGCGCCGATGAGGGCGTCGAAGCCTGTGGTCGCCTGCATCTCCTTGATGTCGACGCCCGCATTGAAGCCCTTGCCCTCAGCAGCGAGGACGACCGCGTGCACGGTGGGATCGTCGCCTGCTGCCGTGACCGCTTTGGCGAGCTCGAACCACCCGGCGACGGGCAGGGCGTTGACAGGTGGGTGATCCACCACGATCTCTGCGATGTGATCACGCACGATGGAGGTGATCGGCATGGTTCCCTCGCGATCTGACAGAGCGTCAGATCGTAGCGGCGCGCTCTAGGATCCCGCGAGTGAGCGTCGATCCACTCGACTGCACCGGGCGAGTCGTCGTCGTGACCGGCGGGGGACGGGGCATCGGACGCGGCATCACAGATCGTTTCGTCGACGTGGGAGCGGACGTCGTGGTGTGCGCTCGCAACGAACCCGAGTCGCTTCCCGACGGGGTGGTCTTCCTTGCCGCAGACGTCCGGGATCCGAAGCAGATCGAAGCGGTCGTCGCCGGAACGATCGCGACGTTCGGTCGCCTCGATGTGCTCGTGAACAACGCCGGTGGCGCACCACCGGCCGACACGTCGAGTGCATCACCGCGCTTCACGGAGAAGATCCTCGCGCTCAACCTCACGGCGCCGCTCGTGTTCGCCCAACGCGCGAACGCGGTCATGCAGGGCCAGCGTGAGGGCGGCTCGATCGTCAACATCGCGAGTGTGAGCGGGACACGCCCGACGCCGGGCGGCGCTGCGTACGGCGCCGCGAAGGCCGGACTGCTCAACCTCACGGAGACGCTCGCTGTCGAGTGGGCGCCGAACGTGCGGGTGAACGCGCTCGTCGTGGGTATGGTCCGCACGGAGCAGACCGAGCTCCACTACGGCGACGCCGCCAGCCTGGCCGCCGTCGAGGCGACCGTCCCGATGGGCCGTCTCGCTGAGCCCTCCGACGTCGCCGACGCGTGCCTGTTCCTCGTCTCGCCGCTGGCGCGCTACATCACGGGCGCCACCCTCGAGCTGCACGGTGGCGGCGAGCGGCCCACCTATCTCGACGCCGTCGAGCAGGCCCGGACCTCCCTCGCCGAACGGGGCGCGCCCGAGCCCTAGGCGTGTTGGCTGCTCACCGAGACGACCTCGCCGGTCATGTACGTGGAGTAGTCGCTGGCGAGGAAGGCGACGACGGTCGCGACCTCCCAGGGTTCAGCCGCCCGGCCGTAGGCCTCGCGGTCGACGAGCTCCTCGATGAGCTCGTCCGACGACGCCTTCGCGAGGTGCTCGTGCATCGCGAGTGACGGTGCGACCGCGTTCACTCGAACACCCGATGGCGCCGCCTCGATCGCCGTGCATCGCGTCAACGCCATCACGCCGGCCTTCGCGGCCGCGTAGTGAGCCTGCCCTGCTTGGGCCCGCCACCCGAGCACCGAGGCGTTGTTGACGATGACGCCAGTGCCGCGGGGCAGCATGTGGCGGAGCGCGGCGCGAGTGCATCGGAAGGTCCCGTTGAGTGTGACGTCGAGGACTGAGTTCCACTGATCATCGGTCATCTCGACGACCTCGGCCATCCCGCCAAGGCCCGCGTTGTTCACGACGACATCGATCACGCCGAGCTCGCGCTCCGCGTCGGCGAACAACCGGGTCACGTCGTCGAGGTCGGTGACGTCGCACGGGATCGACGCGGTGTCGAGGCGGCGCGCGGCTTCGGCGAGTCGCTGTTCGTGGCGGTCGCTTACCAGCACACGCGCGCCTTCGAGTCCACACCGTTCGGCCGTCGCGAAGCCGATGCCGGTGCCGGCCGCGGCTGTCACCACGACGGTCTTGCCCTCGAGCAGGCCGTGGCCGGGTGGGGGAGAGGGCGGAGGCGGTTGCGTCATGGTCGAGGCTCCCGTGGCAGGGCGAGGATCTGCTCGCCGATGATGTTGCGCTGGATTTGATTCGAGCCGCCGTAGATGGTGTCGGCTCGAGTGAACAGGAACAAGCGTTGGGCGAGCTCGTGGTCGTCGAAGACCGCGCCGGAGGTCCCGAGAGCCTCGAGCGCGAGCTCTCCCACGTCTCGGTGCAACGACGCCCAGAACAACTTGGAGACCGCGGTCTCGCGGGTCACTGCTCCACGCTCGAGCGCTGGGAGAGAACGCAGCGCGTGGTAGCGCATGATGCGTGTACGGATCCAGGCGTCCGCGAGCCGCTGGCGCAGCGCCGGATGGATGCCCGAACGTCGGGCGATGGCGACGATCTCGTCGAGCTCTCGAGCGAACGTCAGCTGCTGGCCGAGGGTGAGCGCACCGCGCTCGAACGCCAGGGTGCCCATCGCGACCTTCCAACCACCGTCGATCTCACCGACGGTGTTGGCGACCGGTGTGCGGGCGCCGTCGAAGAAGACCTCGTTGAACTCCGAGGTGCCGGTGATCTGACGGATCGGCCGGATCTCGATGCCGGGTTGGTCCATCGGCACGAGCAAGTACGAGATCCCACGGTGCTTCGGGGCGTCTCGATTCGAACGCGCGAGCACGAAGCACCAGTCCGCCCACTGGGCGAGCGAGGTCCAGACCTTCTGGCCGGTGATCACCCATTCGTCGCCGTCGCGCTCGGCGCGCGTCGCGACGTTGGCGAGGTCCGAACCGGCGTCGGGCTCCGAATACCCCTGACACCAGAGCTCCTCCCCCCGCACGATCGGAGGAAGGAAGCGCTCACGCTGTTCGTGGGAGCCGAAGTGCACGATGGTCGGTCCGATGAGCCCTTCGCCCACGAGCCCGACACGACCTGGCCCGTCCGCACGCGCGTACTCCTCGTAGAAGATCACCTGTTCGGCCAGGCCCACCCCTCGGCCTCCGTAGCGCGTCGGCCACGACAGGCACGTCCAGCCCGCGTCGCCCAGCGCGCGCTCCCAGGCGAGGCGCTCGTCGAAGAGCGCTCCCTCGTCGCCGGGACCGCCGCGCCCCCGCACCGCGGCGAACTCGCCACGGAGACGGTCGGTGAGCCAGGTGCGCGCCTCGGCGCGGAAGGCCGCTGCGTCCGTCGACTCGGTCAGATCCATGGGCCGGGCGAAGGTATCAGCGTCGTTGGGTTCGGCGATACGCTGCCGCCCCATGCGTATCGTCGACGCCGACTGTCACATCCTCGAGCCCCCCGACATCTGGAAGAACTGGTTGCCGGAGAAGCATCGAGAGCACGCGCCCCAGCTCGTGAAGGACCCCGCCGGGGGAGATGCGTGGCTCACCGCGGTCGGCGGCGACCCCGACCCCATCGGGCTCACCTCGACGCCCGGCATGCCCTGGGACCAGTTCCGCTGGTTCGGGGTGAGCTACGAGGAAGCCAGGCGAGGGTGCTACGACGGGGACGCCCGTCTGGGTGACATGGACATCGACGGCGTGGACGCCGAGGTGCTCTTCCCGCCGCAGCGCACGATGAGCCACTTCCTCGGCGACGACGACGACGAGTTCGTGCTCGCCGGTGTCGAGGCGTACAACAACTTCCTCTTCGAAGAGTTCTGCGCACCCGATTCCGACCGCCTCATCGGCCTTGCGCAGATCCCCTCTCTCGGCATCGACAGCGCGATCGACGGTCTTCGCAAGGCCAAGGCGCGTGGCGCCAAGGGTGTGCTGATCTCCAACTGGCCGTCGGGCAACGACTCGCTCTCGCGAGATGACGATCCGTTCTGGGCTGTTGCCGTCGACGAGGGCGTGCCGGTGTCGGTGCACATCAACATCATCAGCCGACGCCAACGCGCCGCCGGGCGAAAGGCCGCCGCCGAGCGCGGCAACGTCCTCTACGACACCGGGTCCGAAGTCGCGCGCGCCAAGGCCATCGGGTCCATGAGCCACGTGTTCTCGATGTGCGCCGGGAGCATCACGCAGATGCTCTTCACCGGAGTGTTCCAACGCTTTCCCGAACTGCAGATGTGCTGGATCGAGACCGGTGTCGGCTGGTTGCCGCACTTCATCGAGAGTCTCGACGATCGGTATTGGCGCAACCGCTCCTGGGGTGAGCTGCCGATCGAGGAGCCACCGAGCTTCTACTGGTATCGCAACAACGCGGCGACGTTCATCACCGACCGCTCGGGCATCGCGCTCCGCCACAAGGTCGGCGTCGACAACATGATGTGGTCGAGCGACTATCCCCACCACGGCAACGACTGGCCACACTCTCGCAAGGTCATCGACGACACGATGGGCGATCTCCCCGCCGGTGAGCGCGAGCGCATCGTCGCCGGCAACGCGGCCCGGATCTGGGGCTTGTAGCTACTCCTGCCGCGTCCGCTCGATCGCGGCGAGCGTCAGCCGCTGGAGCGTTCGGTTGTGCACGTATTCGGCGAGGCGCTGGGTGTGCGACAGCATGTCCCCGGCGTGCACCGCGGCGTGGTCCTGGAAGGCGTCAAGCTCCTCGGGATCCCAATCGTCGTCCTCACCGAGGAACATCGAGAGCACCTCGGCCTGCATCTGCTCGACGCCGGACGCGTAGATGCGGCACATACCGACGACGATGTGATCGGGGAGACCGAGACGTGACAGTTCGGCGACCGCGCTGAGCATGTCGAGGTCGGTCGCGTCGTACGCGTCGCGCCCGAACTCGGCGGGATCGCGCAGCACCACCCCGCGCAGCGCGTCGGCGATCGATTGGGCCACCCCCGAGCGGGAAACCAGGGCGTCGTAGTCGTAGGACCCGCCGGCGTCCCCGAAGACGACCTCGACGAGCCCCGCGCGCTCGTCGAGCAAAGCCCGGATGGCAGCGAGCGAGAACCTTCGGTTCTGGAGGTCGCGGATCTGCCGGAGCCGCTCGAGGTGCTCGGGGCCGTAGCGCTTGGTGCGACCACTCGGCGTGC
>Ga0299914_10000778_pt1 | contig 19910 bp, 22 predicted proteins | sample RVTome_10_FD_201361 | JGI IMG/M metagenome (GOLD analysis project Ga0299914, IMG submission 201361) | Soil microbial communities from uranium-contaminated site in the Upper Colorado River Basin, Wyoming, United States - RVT153D57 (version 2) ...
GTGGGCACGCGCGGGCGCGGGCGAGGAGGACGAGTGGGAGTACCTCGGCCCGGAGCAGGACGCGCGCACGACCTGCGCCGCCGGCTTCAAGCGGCTCGACGCGGCAGTGCCGTTCGAGGACCGGCTGAGCGGCTCCTGTCCCGCGGAGTGGCCCGGGCCCTGGACTGCGTGCCCCGATGCCGCTTGGATCGCGGCGGTCATCGGTCGCGCGAACTACTCGGTCACGGGCGAGACGGGCACCGCCGCCACGGCGGAGGGCGACGGCTGGGGCTTCAACCTGTGGGCGACGCCGATCCCGGAGGACATCGCGCTCGAGGACTGGCCGGTCTTCGGCCGCACCGCCGGCGTCGAGATCTACGGCGACGCCGAGCCGCGGCTCTGGTGGTCGGCCCAGCAGCGCATCGTCTGGCTGAGCGCCGGCGTGACGGAGGACGCGCGCGTCCCCACGCTCGCCGAGCTCGCCCCGCTCGTCCGCGCCAGCCGCCAGCTCACCGCGCCAGCGGCCCGCTAGCCGTGGCTCCGACAGCCACGCCCAGGGGTCTGACCCCAGGGCATGGCCGCTCGGGACGAGATGTGTGTCACAGAAGTGTGTCGGGCGGCCGGGGGCCGGTGCGGGAGACGAGGCACGATGCGTCCTTGCGGGGCGTTCGCAGTCCCGGCGCGCCAGGTCCGCTGGAGATACGTCGGGGGGTCAGGCCCCTGGGCCTGCTCGGGACGGACGTGTCCCGCCTCGGGCTGGCTACGGCTCGCGCGGCTCGCCCGGGTTAAGCGCTTCCTGCAGGCGGACCATCTTCACGGCGATCTCGACCATGAGCCAGTCGTCCTTGCGCAGGTCGAGGCCGGAGAGCTCGCCGATGCGGCGCAGGCGCTGGCGCAGCGTGTTCGGGTGGACGTAAAGGGCCTCCGCGGTCGCGCCGATCGAGCCGCGGCGGCGCAGGAACTCCTCCAGCGTCTTGAGGAGCGCGGTCGAGCGCTGGCGGTCGTACTCGGCGATGCGCGCGACGGCGTCGCGGTGGGCGTCGCGGACGTCGCCGTCGAACGGCATGCGGAGGAGGTACTTGTACGGTCCGAGCTCCTCGTAGGCCATGACGCCGGGCGTTCCCTGGAGAACGGTGGTGCCGAGCAGCGCGTGCTGCGCCTCCTCGAACCCCGCAGCGAAGGACGCCGCCCCGCGGCAGACGTTGGAGACGCCCACGGACACCTGCGTCTCCAGCCCCGCCCGCAGCTCGCGGACGGTCGCCAGCAGCCGCTCCTCGCCCTCGTGCGGGACGCGCAGGAGGGCGCGCATCGAGTCGTCGCGGCGGTCGACGAGCGAGCCGGGCGCCGCCGCCGCGAGGGCGCGCTCGAGCTCGTCCGAAGGCGGCGAGGCGGCGAGGACGACGTGGCGCCCGTCGAGGTCGCAGCCGAGCCGCGCGGCGCGCCCCTCGAGCCCCGGGAGCGACTCGGCGCGGGCGAGCTGCTCGAAGAAGTCCTTGATGAGGTTCTTCTCGGTGAGGCGCTCGATCAGCTCGATCTTCTTGAGCGCGACGGCGGTCTGGTTGGCGACGGCACGGGCGAGGTCGACCTCGGAGGTGCCGGTGGCGGCCAGGAGACCGAGGAGCTCGTCGTTCGCCACGAGCGGGACGGCGACCGACGCCGACCGGCCGCTGCGGGCGAGCTCCGGGCCGAGCTCCGAGAGGCCGATCTCGGTCTGGGCGCCTGAGCGGCCCGGCGCGGAGGCGCGCAGGTGCAGGATCTCGGAGGCGGGGTCGAGCAGGTAGAGGTGGCAGGCCTCGGCGCGCAGCAGCCGGCGGGCGCGCGAGGCAACGGCCGGGAGGACCGTCTCGACGGTCTCCGTGCCGGCGAGCGTCTCGCCGAGCTCGGCGAGGTGCTCGAGCTCGTCCACGCGGCGGCGCATCTCCTCGTAGAGCCGCGCGTTCTCGATGGCGCGGGCGACGAGCGAGGCGCTGGAGACGAGCACGTCGACCTCGTCCTCGGAGAACTCGCGCGGAGCCTCTGTGTGGCTCGAGATGACGCCGATGACGTTGCCGTCCTTGCCCACGATCGGCACCGAGACGAGCGACTGGAAGCGCTCCTCCTCGAGCTCGGGGACGTACTTCACGCGCGGGTCGTCGAGCAGCTCGTCGCGGATCCACGCGGGCTCCTTGTGCTCCGCCGCCCACCAGGCGAGGCCCTCGCCGCGGTCGAGCGCGATCTCGCCGACGAGGTGGGCGTACGGCTCCGACGCCGCCTCGAGCACCAGCCGGTCGCCCTCGACGAGGTAGACGAAGCACGCGTGCACGGAGGTGGCGTCCGTCAGGAGCCGGACGACCCCGCCGAGGACCTCCTCCAGGTCCAGGGACGAGCCGACCGTCGAGATGATCGCGTAGAGGAACCGGTTCTCACCGGCATGGGTGCCAGGCGCGCCTATCCGCGCATCGTACGGTGAAAACGGCGCGAGGTCACGCCCGGTACTCGGCGAGGGGGCTCCCTGGGAGAAGCCCCCTCGCCTCCTCCACCCGGGTTACCGGCGCGGCTCGCACTCCATGGGGCGCACGCGCCCCCCAGGGCGAGTAGGGGCGAACGCCGGCTCCGACGCGACCATACAGCGCTCGCGCGAAACGATCAACTCACTTGCACTTATGCAGGTCGACCGGCAAATCAGGGCCTTCCTCCGGGCCCGGCGAGCGCGCTCGCTCAGGTCACCCGCGGCCGCGCGGCGTCGACGAGCAGATGCTCGGCGCGCTCGAGGACCGCCCTCAGCCGCTCGACCCCCTCGCGCACGTCCGCGAAGCGCGTGTAGAGCGGCGGGAAGCCGAAGCGGATCGTGTCCGGGCCCCGGAAGTCCGGGACGACCCGGGCGCGCTCGATGAGGGCGCGGCAGAGCCGCCAGGCCTCGGGATGCCGGAACGAGACGTGCGCGCCCCGGCGGGAGGGGTCGCGCGGCGTGCCGAGCTCGAAGCCCAGCGGGGCGAGGTGGGCGTCGTGGAGCTCGACCGCGTATCCGGTGAGAGCGCGCCCCTTGGCGGCGATCTCCACGATGCCGGCCTCGGCCACGAGCTCGGCGCCCGCGCGCACGGCCACCAGGCCGAGCACCTGCGGGCTGCCCGCGAGGAAGCGCGCGACTCCCTCGGCCGGCTCGTACGGGCGCTCCATGGCGAACTGGTCGCGCTGCCCGAACCAGCCCTGGATGGGGGTGCGAAGCTCCTCCTGGAGCGTCGAGCGGACGTAGAGGAACGCGGGCGCGCCCGGGCCGGCGTTCAGGTACTTGTAGGTGCAGCCGACGGCGAGGTCGACCCCGTGCTCCTCGAGCCCGACGGGGACCGCGCCCGCCGAGTGGCTCAGGTCCCAGAGGACGAGCGCTCCCGCCGCGTGCGCCGCCTCTGTGATCGCCGGCAGGTCGGCGAGCGCCCCGGACCGGTACGCGACGTGCGAGAGCGCCACGAGGGCCACGTCGCCGGGCGCGCACGCCGCCTCGATGTCTGCGGCCGTCGGGCCCTCGACCGGGTCGCCGGCGACGAGGCGGAGCTCCGGCGCGAGGCCCTCGAGGACGTAGCGGTCGGTCGGGAAGTTGTCCACGTCCGTGACGACGACGCCCCTTCCGCCGCGCGCGGCGAGGGCCGCACCGGCGAGCTTGTAGAGGTTCACGGTGACGGAGTCGGTCACGATCACCTCGCCGGAGCGAGCGCCGAGGATGTGCTCGGCGAGCAGGTCTCCGACCTGCTCGGGCAGCTCGATCCACTCGTGCCAGCCGCGGACGAGCGCCGTCGCCCACTGCTCGACCGTGTCCGCGATCGCCTGCCGTGTCCGCACGGGCAGGCGGCCGAGCGAGTTGCCGTCGACGTACACTGGCCCGTCCTCCTCGTGGACGAACTCGTCCCGGAAGCGGGCGAGGGGGTCTCCGCGGTCGAGCGCCGTCGTCTCTATGGTTCGATCATAGTGAACGCCCTCCCGCCGTACTCCGCCGCCCGGGCCGACGTCCTGCGGCTTCCCGGCGGACGGACGGAGCGGGACGAGCTGGCCGTCGAAGAGCCGCTCGAGATCCGTCTGAACGGCGAGCCCGTCGCCGTCACGATGCGCACGCCCGGCCACGACGAGGAGCTCGCGCTCGGGTTCCTGCTCTCCGAGGGGGTCAGACCCCGGGACGCGTCCCTTCCGGACGATCTGGCGGCGAACACGGTCGAGGTCGCCGTCGAAGGCTTCGACCCGGAGCCGCTGCGGCGCAACTTCTACACAACGTCCTCCTGCGGGGTCTGCGGCAAGGGAGCGCTCGAGGCCGTGGCCGTCGAGGCGCCGCGCGTCAAGAGCGGCCTACGGGTCCCGGCGACGGTCGTCGCGGGGCTGCCCGACCGGCTGCGCGAGGCCCAGCCCACGTTCGCGGCGACCGGCGGCCTGCACGCGACCGGCCTCTTCGCCGCCGACGGGGCCCTGCTCGTCGTCCGCGAGGACGTCGGCCGCCACAACGCCTTCGACAAGGTCGTGGGCCGTGCGTTCCTCGACGGTCTCCTGCCGCTCGCCGACAAGCTCGTGTGCGTGAGCGGCCGCCTCTCCTTCGAGCTCGTGCAGAAGGCCGCCGTCGCCGGCGCGCCGGTCGTCGTCGCCGTGGGCGCCCCCTCCACCCTGGCCGTCGAGCTTGCGCTCGACCGGGGGATCACGCTCTGCGGCTTCGTCCGCGACGGCCGCGTCAACGTCTACTCGGAGCCGTGGAGGATCACATGACGTTCGCGGTCCCGGCGGAGGCCTACGACCGCCTGGTCGGGCGGTACAGCTACGCGCTCGCCAGCGCCCTGGCCGACGCGGCCGGGATCGAGTCCGGCTGGTCGGTGCTGGACGTCGGTGCCGGCTCGGGCGCAGGGACGCGGCGGCTCGTCGAGCTGGTCGGGCCAGGGCGCGTCGCGGCCGTGGAGCCGTCCGAGCCCTTCGTCGAAGCGCTCCGGGAGCGGCTTCCGGGCATGGACGTCCGCCGCGGCTCGGCGGAGTCGCTCCCGTTCGAGGACGGCGAGTTCGATTCGGCGCTGTCCGCGCTCGTCGTCAACTTCATGGAGGATCCGTTGGCCGGCGTGGGCGAGATGCGGCGGGTGACACGGCCCGGTGGCGCCGTCGGGGCGTGCGTCTGGGATTACGGCGGCGAGATGACCCTGCTGCGGGCCTTCTGGGACTCGGCCGTCGCGCTCGCCCCCGACCTCGCCGCGGTCGCAGACGAGCGGAGCCGGATGCGCTTCGCCCGCGAGGGCGAGCTCGCCGGGCTCTGGCGGCAGGCCGGCCTCCGGGACGTCCAGCAGGGCGAGCTCGTCGTCTCCGCGGAGTACGAGAGCTTCGACGACCTCTGGGAGCCGTTCACGCTCGGAGCCGGGCCGGCGGGCGCCTACGCCGCCTCGCTCGAGCCCGGGCGGCAGGAGGCGCTCAGGGACGACTACCGCAGGCGGCTGACCGTCCCGGACGGCGGCTTTAGCCTGAGCGCGCGAGCATGGTACGCGGTCGGCCGGCCGTAGCGGGAGCGCTCCTCGTGGGCGGGGCCAGCACCCGGTTCGGCTCCCCGAAGGCGCTCGCCCGCTACGAGGGCGAGACGCTGTCCGAGCGCGCGTACCGCGTCCTCGGCGAGGCCTTCGAGCACGTGATCGTCGTCGGCAAGGCGGCCGACCGCCTCGACCTGCCGTTCCCGGTGCTCGACGACGGCAGCGAGACCCGGGCGGCGATCGTCGGCGTCGCCGCCGCGCTGCGCCTCGCCGACGCGGACCGCGTCGTCGTCCTGCCGACGGACATGCCGCTCGTGACTGCCGAGCTCCTGCGCACGCTCGCCGACGCCTGCGAGAGCGCCGATGCCGCCGTCCCGCACACGGGGCCGCTGCCCGGCGCGTACCGCTGCTCTGCCCTGCCGCTCCTGGAGCAGCGGATCGCCGCCGGCGACCTGGCGCTCTACCGGGCCTGCATCGAGCTCGAGCCGCGGACCGTGCAGTGGGACGAGGATCTGCTCCGGAACGTCAACACGCCGGCCGACCTGGAGGGCGTCTAGGGACGGTACGGACTCCCCGCAGCGAGCGTCCGTGCGAATGCGGATGCGGCCCGGGCGGTCTGCGACCATGGTGTCGGGGTGCGACCGGTGAGCACCATCCTCGACCGCTTCCGCCGTGCGGCGGCGGTTCCCGCGGGAGTCGGCGACGACCTTGCGCGCGAGCTCGCGCCGGTCTTCGCTTCTCTCGACGCGATCGAGGCCGAGTGCGAGCGGGTCCGCGCGGATGCCGCCGAGGCCGCCGAGCGCAGGGTCGCGGCCCTCCGCGCCGAATCCGCCGTCGTCTCGTCACGGAGCCGGGGGCACGCCGAGCAGGTTCGCACCGAGACCGAGGCCGAGCGCCGCCGGGCCCGCGAGGAGGAGGCGCGCGCGCTTCGGGCCGAGGCCGAGGCAGAGGCCGAGCGCATCAGGGAGCGGGGCGCGGCCGCCGTGCCCGAGCTCGTTGCCGCCGTCGTCGCCTGCGTGCGGGCGGAGTCGCCATGAGCGCCGGGTGGGTGGCGGGAAGCGTCCGTGGGAGGCTCCTCCTCGGGCGCCGGCTCGGCCGCGAGCCCGCCCTCGGCCTGGCCCGCGCCGGCTCGGTCGGCGAGGGCCTGGCGTTGCTGGCTGCGTCGCCCTACGGCCGGGCCGCCGAGCTCGCCGGGGACGTCGCCCAGGCTCAGCGGGCGATCGCGGCGACGCTGCTCCTCCACCTGCGCCTTCTCGCCGGCTGGCTGCCGCCGCCCGGCGTCGGCGTGGTGCGCGCCCTGGCGGGCTGGTTCGAGGTCGTCAACGTCGAGGACCGGCTCGCCTACCTCCTCGGGCACGAGCCGGAGCATCCGTTCGAGCTCGGGAGCCTCTCGGTCTCTTGGCCGGCGCTCTCGCAGGCCCAGACCCCGGGGGACCTGCGCGCCGCCCTCGCGGCGTCGGCGTGGGGCGATCCCGGCAGCGAGGAGCCGGCCGACGTCCACGTCTCCCTCCGGGCGGCCTGGGCCCGGCGCGTGCTCGCCGAGGCGCCGGAGGCCCACGACTGGGTGGGAGGCGCACTTGCCCTGGTCGCCGCGCGTGGCCTCGCTCGCGGGGCCGCGCTCCGGGCGGCCGCCCTGACGCCGCTGCTCGGAGCCGCCTGGGAGCGCGCCCAGACCGTCCAGGCGCTCGCAGAATCCCTTCCGAGGGGGGCGGCCTGGGCGCTGGAGGGCTGCGAGGATCCCGCCGACCTGTGGCGCGCCGAGGCTGCCTGGTGGAGCCGGGTCGAGCGCGACGGCGAGGAGCTGGCCCGGGGGAGCCGGGAGGGGCGCGGCGCCGTCGTGGGCGTCGTCGCCCTGCTCGCCGCCGATGCCCGTCGCGCGAGCCTGGCGATCGCGGCGGCCGCTCGGGGCGAAGACGTTCTCGTCGGAGCGGGCGATGTCCCCGGTTGAGCCTTCGGTCCCGGCGAGGATGAGCCGGATCGCCATCGTGGCGCCGGAGCCGTCGCTGCGCGACGCGCTTGCCGCCGTGGCCGACGCGGGCGTCGTCCAGCTCGTGGGAACCTTGCCCGCCCCGGAGGGGGAGGAGCTCGAGGCGCTGCGGCGCCTGGAGCGCGCGGCCGCCGACAACGGCCGGGGAGGCCCCCGCCTCGCGTTGCGCGCGGTCGACCCGGCCGAGCTCGAGCGGCTGGAGCGGCACGACCTCCTCGCCGGGGAGGTCGAGCTCGGCCGGCACGTCGACGCAGCGATCCGGCACGGGCGCTTCGCGGCCGTCGTCGGCTGGACTCCGCAGGCCGAGGTCGAGGGCCTCGAGCAGCGTCTCGCCCCTCACGGCGCCGGGCTCATCGAGCTCCCCCGCCCCGCGTGGGTCGAGCCGCCGACGCTGCTTCCGGAGAGCCGGGCCGTCCGGCCCTTCCGGCCGCTCGTGGACACCTACGGCGCGCTCCGCTACGCGGACGTCGACCCGACTCCGTTCGCTGCGCTTTCCTTCGTCGTCATGTTCGGGATGATGTTCGGCGACGTCGGGCAGGGGCTGATGCTCGCCGGCCTCGGCGCGGTGCTCTCGCAGGCGCGGCGCGGGCGCTTCGCCCCGTTCCGGAATCTCTGGCCGTTCCCCGTCGCAGCGGGCCTCGCGGCGACGTTCTTCGGGTTCCTCTACGGCGAGTTCTTCGGCCCCACCGGGGTCGTCCCGACCATCTGGGTCAAGCCCACCGAGGATCCCATCGTCCTGCTCGCCGCTGCCGTCGCCGTCGGCGGCGTCCTTCTCGCGATCAGCTACGGGATCGGCATCGTCAACCGCTGGCGCGAGGGGGGACCGGCGGCGGCGCTGACGGCGCCCTCCGGCATCGCGGGCCTCCTCATCTTCTTGGGGCTGGGCCTCGCCGCGTGGGGCTGGTACGTGGAGTCCGTGGCCCTCGGCGTCCTCGGCGGCGTGCTCGCGCTCGCCGGCGCGCTCCTTCTGGGAGCCGGCTTCCATGCCGAGGCCGGACGCGGAGCCGCGGCGGCGACCCAGGCGACCATCGAGGTGGTGGACTCGCTCATCCGCGTCGTCGCGAACGTCATCTCGTTCACCCGCCTGGCAGCGTTCGGGCTCATGCACGCCGCGCTCGCAGGGGTCGTGTGGGACGCGACCACGGCCCTGTGGGGCGGGGCGGTCGGCTCCGTGCTCGCCGTCGTCACGTTCGTCGTCGGCAACGCGCTGACGTTCGCGCTCGAGGCCCTGGTCGCCGCCGTCCAGGCGCTCCGCCTCGAGTACTACGAGCTCTTCTCGCGCATCTTCGCGGGAGAGGGGCAGCGCTTCACGCCCTGGCACATCCCGTTGGACACACGAATGGAGGCAGCATGGAAACCCTGATCTGGACGGCGCCGGTCGTGGCCGCGGTCGCCGTGCTCACCGTCGCGGGCCTGCGGCGCGCGCCGCGCCGCGGCGTCAAGCGCCTCGTGGCGGTCAACCTCGTGCTCGCGCTCGCGGCGCTCGGCGTGCTCACAGCGCTCCTGTTCGGCGCGGTCGAGCCCGCGCAGGCGCAGGCCGAGGCCGCCCAGACAGCCGATGACACCTGGGCGGCCTGGCTCGGCGCCTCGATCGCGGTCGCCGGCTCGGCGATCGGCGCCGCGATCGCCGTCGCCTACACGGGTGCCGCCGCCCTGGCCGCGATCAGCGAGAAGCCGGAGATCTTCGGCCGCGCCATGGTCATCGTCGGCCTGGCCGAGGGCATCGCCATCTACGGCCTCGTGATCGCCATCATCCTCATCGGCAGGACGTGAGCCGGGTCGTCGCCATCGGTGAGCGGGAGCTCGTGGACGGGTACGGGCTGGCCGGCGCGCAGGTCCTGCCGGCCGGCGACGCCACCTCCGTCCGGCGCGCCTACGCCGAGGTGGAGGGCGACGCCGGCCTGCTCATCCTCACGCCGGCGGCCGAGGCGGCGCTGGCGGCCCGGCTCGCCGACGCGTCCCGGCTCGTCTGGGTGGTGCTGCCGGCGTGAGCGTCGAGCGGCTACGTGCCACGCTCCTCGAAGGCGCCGAGGGGGAGGCGCGCGCGCTGCTCGAGGACGCGGACCGGCGGGCCGCCGCCGAGTCCGAGCGCTCGCTCGCCGACTCGGAGCGGCTCCTGGAGACCGCGCGGGCCGAAGGGGAGGCGTCCGGCGAGCTCCAGTCCGCGCGGGCGCTGGCGCTGGCGCGGGCCGAGACCAGGCGCCTCGTCCTCGAGGCGAAGGCGGCGGTCTACGAGGACTTCCGGAGCCGCGCCCTCGCCGCCGCGCTCGCCCTGCGCGACGACCGGGCGGCGTACCCCCCTGTCCTCCGCAGGCTCGAGGCCGAGGCCCGCCGCGCGCTGGGAGACGGCGCCGAGCTCGAGCTCGACCCGCCGGACGCCGGCGGCGTTCGGGCGCATGACGGGAGGCGCAGCGTCGACCTGACGCTGCCCGTCCTCGTCGAGCGCTGCATCGGGTCGCTCGGAGTCGCGGTCGAGGAGCTCTGGCGATGAGCGGCACGGTCGTCCGGGTCGACGGCCCCGTCGTCGAGGTCTCGGGCCTGGAGGGCGCGGCCATGCTCGACCTCGTCGAGGTGGGGGGCGCGCACCTCCCGGGCGAGGTGATCGCCCTCGTCGACGGCGTCGCCACCGTGCAGGTCTACGAGTACACGGGCGGGTTGCGCCCGGGCGAGAAGGTCGTCTCGAGCGGCCTGCCGCTCACGGCCGAGCTCGGCCCCGGGCTCCTGGGCGGCGTCTTCGACGGCATGCTCCGGCGCCTCGCGGACGCCGAGGAGTTCCTCACGCCCGGCGGGCGCCTGGCGACGCTTCCACGGGAGCGACGGTTCGACTTCACCCCGCACGTCGCCCCCGGCGCCGACGTGGGGCCGGGCGCGCTCCTGGGCACGGTGCCCGAGGCCCGGGCGCTCGCGCACCGCGTGCTCGTCCCGCCGGACGCCGGCGGCCGGGTCGACTGGGTCGCAGACCCGGGCGCCTACGGGATCGACGACGTGATCGCGCGGGTCGGCGGCCGGGAGCTCGGGCTCGCGCACCGCTGGCCCGTCCGGCGCCCGCGGCCGTTCCGGGCCCGCGGCCACGCCGGTGCCGTTGCGCCTCTCGTGACCGGCATCCGGGCGCTCGACCTCTTCTTCCCCCTGGCCCGCGGGAGCTCCGCCTCCGTTCCCGGCGGCTTCGGGACCGGCAAGACCGTGCTTCTGCAGGAGATCGCCAAGTGGTGCGACGCCGACGTGATCGTGTACGTCGGGTGCGGGGAGCGCGGGAACGAGATGGCCGACGTCATCCGGGAGCTCCGGTCGCTCGACGACCCGCGCACCGGCGACCCGCTGCTCGCGCGGACCGTCCTCGTCGCCAACACGTCGAACATGCCGGTCCTCGCCCGCGAGGCGAGCATCCACACGGGCGTGACGGTCGCCGAGTACTTCCGCGACATGGGCTACCACGCGGTGCTGATCGCGGACTCGACCTCGCGCTGGGCCGAGGCCCTCCGCGAGGTCGCCTCGCGCACCGGCCAGCTTCCGGCCGAGGAGGGCTATCCCGCCGCCCTGGCCTCCGAGCTGGCGTCGTTCTACGAGCGCGCGGCGGCGGTGACGACCCTGGGAGGGAACGAGGGCTCCGTGACCATCCTCGGCGCCGTGTCGCCGCCCGGCGGGGACATGTCCGAGCCGGTCAGCGCCCACACGCGGCGGTTCGTCAGGGCCACCTGGTCGCTCGACCGCGACCTCGCCTACGCCCGCCACTACCCCGCCGTGAGCTGGCGGGACTCGTGGTCTCGCGACAGCGAGGCGCTCGCCGACTGGCACTTCCTGCAGCGCGACTCCGGCTGGGCCGAGCGGCGCCGCGCCGCGCTCGGCCTTCTCGCCGAGGCCGATCGCCTCGAGTCGATCGCGCAGCTCGTCGGTGCAGCTTCGCTTCCCGACCGCGAGCGGGTCGTCCTGCTCGGTGCCCGCTTGCTGCGGGAGGGAGTGCTCCAGCAGAGCTCCCTGAGCGCCACCGACGTCTACTGCGCCCCCGCGAAGCAGGCGGCGCTCCTGGCGCTCATGCTCGCGCTGCACGATCGGTGCCTCGCCCTGGTCGAGCGCGGCGTCCCCGCCGAGCGGATCGAACAGGCCGACCTGTCGGAAGCCGTCCGGGCGCGCGAGCTCACGCCTCCCGACGGGGCCGCGGAGGTGGCGGCCCTCGGCGAGCGGGTGCTGGCGAGGCTGGAGGGGCTCGCGTGACCAGGACGCCCGTCTCGTACGCGTCGCTCGCGTCCATCCAGGGGCCGCTCGTCCTCGTCGAGGGCGTCGAAGGCGTCGGCTGGGACGAGCTCGTGGAGATCGCCGCCGACTCGGGCCCTCCCCGGCACGGTGTCGTGCTGGAGGTGCGCAGCGACGTCGCCGTCGTCCAGGTTTTCGAGGGCACGAGTGGCCTTCGGCTCGACGACGCGCGCGTCACGTTCGCCGGCGCCCCGCTGCGAGCTCCGGTCGGAGAGGCGTGGCTCGGGCGCGTCTGCAACGGCCTCGGCGATCCGCTCGACGGCGGCCCGCCGGTGCTCGGCGGCGAGCGCCGCGAGGTCGCGGGCCGTCCGCTCAACCCGGCGAGGCGGGACACCCCCCGGGACATGATCCTCACCGGCGTGTCCGCGGTCGACGGGCTGGCCGCGCTCGTCCGCGGGCAGAAGCTCCCCATCTTCTCCGTCGGAGGGCTCCCTCACCTCGAGCTCGCCGCCCAGGTGGCCGCACAGGCGCGGGCCGGAGGGGACGACGAGCCGTTCGCCGTCGTCTTCGGCGCCATGGGCATCACGCATGCGGACGCGGCGATGATCCGGCTCGAGCTCGACGCGCGCCTCGCCTCGGGGGATCTCGTGCTCATCCTGAACGCGGCCGACGACCCGCTCGTCGAGCGGATCGCCACGCCCCGCATCGCCCTCACGGTCGCGGAGCACCTCGCCTTCGACCTGGGCCGGCACGTGCTCGTCGTCCTCGCCGATATGACCAGCTACGCGGAGGCGGTCCGCGAGGTGGCGGCGGCGCGCAGCGAGGTGCCGAGCCGGCGCGGCTACCCGGGCTACCTCTACTCGGACCTCGCCTCGCTCTACGAGCGCGCGGGCCGCATCCAGGGGCGTCCGGGCTCGGTCACGCAGCTCCCGGTGCTCACCATGCCCGCCGGCGACGTGACCCATCCGGTGCCGGACCTCACGGGCTACATCACGGAGGGCCAGCTCGTGCTCTCCGAGGAGCTGCACGTCCAGGGCGTCTACCCGCCCTTCGACCCGCTCGCGTCCCTCTCCCGCCTCATGCGGCTGGGCGCCGGGCCGGGGCGGACCCGGGACGACCACCTCGCGGTGGCCGCCCAGGTCTACGCGTCGCTCGCCCAGGCGCGCCGCGCCGCCGACCTCGCCGAGATCGTCGGAGCGGACGCGCTCTCCGACGGCGAGCGCCTGCACCTCGAGCTCGCCGACGTCTTCCATGCGCGGTTCCTCTCGCAGGGCCGCTCCGAGGCGAGGTCGCTCGAGGAGACGCTCGCCCGCGCGTGGGAGGTGGTGTCGGTCCTCCCGCGGCGGGAGCTCTCGATGCTGCCGGCGGAGCTCCTCGACCGGCACTACGGGGGCGCGTGAGATGGCGCTCAGGCCGCCGCCCGGCCGTGCGGGGCGCCTCTGGCTCCTCCATCGCATCGACGCGGGACGCCGCGGCGGGGAGGTGCTCGACCAGAAGCGCCAGGCCCTGCTCCGCGAGGAGGCCCGCCTGCGCCGGGAGGTCGGACGGGCCGAGGCCGAGTGGCGTGAGCGCGCCGCGGAGGCCGCGGGCTGGCTCAGGCGCGCGGCCGTGCTCGGCGGCGAGCGGGCGCTCGGGCTCGCGTCCTTCTACGCCGGCGGCTCCGCGGAGGTCGACCTCGTCTGGCGGAACACGCTCGGCGTCTCGCACCCGGCCGAGGCGCGCCTCTCGACCGGAGAGGAGAAGGCTCCCTTCCTCGGCAGTCCGGCTCTGGTTCCGGCCGCCGAGGCCCACCGCCGGGCGCTCGAGGCCGCCGCGCGCCTCGGAGCCGCGCGGGCGAGCCACGATCGGGTGGCCGCCGAGCTCGCGCTCACCGCCCGGCGCCTGCGGACGATCGAGCGGCGTTGGCTCCCGGAGCACCGGCACGCGCTGCAGACGCTCGAGCTTCGGCTCGACGAAGAGGAGCGGGAGGAGTCGGCGCGGGTCCGCTGGACGGTCGGCCGCGACCGGCGCTTCGCCCCCGACCGGTCGATCCGCGGCGGCGGACGACCGGATCAGGACCCGGGGTTGGAGATCAGCTAAAGCAGCGAGCCATCAGAGCTTGGTGAGATCACGCTTCGCGGATCTTCCAGAAGCTGTCCTTGCGGACGATCTTGCCGTCATCTCCGAATGTCCAAAGGTCGCATCCCCGCACATCGACTCGCACACCGTCGCTGGTGGTGCCGCTGATCGTCCATTCCGAGACCCCCCGGTTCCCACACGCGAAGTGATCGTCGTCCCCATAGTGGACGTCGGGGAGGCCTTCGAAGCGTGCCGCAAGTCCGCGACGCACCGCGTCCTTCCCCACGAAGCGTCGTCCCCATCGTTCGGGCCCCCGAGGGGCCTCGAACACGCAGTCCTCGTCGAAGTGAGACATGATCGCGTCGAGGTCGTGCTCGTTGAAGCTGCCCAGCACCTCTCGAAGCATCTCGGTATTCCCCCAGGCGACCATGGCCTCCTCCCGGCGTCGACACGTAGGCCTGACGCAGTTCGATGAGCTCGATCTCGGAGACGGAGATACTACGGCGGTGCCCGACCGGTTCGGAGGCGGAGCTTCAGAGCTCGCGGTCCCAGTAGTCGACGTCGCTCTCGCGCCTGACCATGACGTCGTCGGCGCCGTCCTCCGTGAAGACGCCGATCTTGTCGCTGTCCGGGTAGACGGCGACCCCCGGGCCGCCCTTCGTCGAGAGGATCATGATCCGCACCGTCTGGTCCGTCCGGTTCGTGACCTTGTGGGCGCCCCCCGGGCCCTCCGGGAAGCCGACGAGGTCGCCGGGCTCGAGCTCGTCCTCGCCGCCCGGGTGACGGAGCGTGGGCCGGCCGGTTACGACGAGGAGCCACTCCTCGCAGCCGTACTCGTAGTGGTACGGGAAGCTGCTCTGCCCGGGCGGCAGGTCGTAGACGGACGCGCCGAGCCTGGTCGCGCCCAGAGCCGGCGCCAGGCGCGCGAAGGCGAGCCGGTAGCCGTCGGGCCGCTCGCCCGAGTCCTCGGCGGGCACGGCGAACAGGTTGACACGGTGGAGGTCCGTCATCCCGCCAGGCTCGTCAGCCCGCGTGGGGCGACCACCCGCTCGCGCTCCGCTCCCACGGAGATGAGGCTCACCTCGATCCCGAGCTCCGCCTCGACGAAGGCGACGTACGCGCGCGCGGCCGCCGGGAGGGCGTCCATGGACTCGGCCCGGTCGAGCGGCTCGCCCCAGCCGGCGAGCGTCTCGTACACCGGCTCGGCGTGGTGGAAGTCGCTCTGGTGGGCGGGGAACTCTTCGGTCTCCGAGCCGTCGGGAAGCCGGTAGCGGACGCAGACGGGAAGCTCGCCGAAGGCGGAGAGGACGTCGATCTTCGTCAGCGCGAGGCTCGTCATCCCGTTCACGCGCACGGCGAAGCGGAGGGCGACGAGGTCGAGCCAGCCGCAGCGGCGCTCGCGGCCGGTCGTCGTGCCGTACTCGGCGCCGAGCTCGCGGACGCGCGCCTGCTCCGGGCCCTCGATCTCGGTCGGGAAGGGCCCTTCGCCGACCCGGGTCACGTAGGCCTTGGCGACGCCGAGCACGCGGTCGATCCGCGTCGGGCCGATTCCGACGCCGGTCGTCGCCGCGCCGGCGATCGGGCTCGAGGAGGTCACGAACGGGTAGGTGCCGTGGTCGAGGTCGAGCAGCGTCCCCTGGGCGCCCTCGAGCAGCACGCGCTTCCCGTTCCGGAGCGCCTGGTCGACGAGCAGCGACGTGTCCGCGACGTAGGGGCGGAGGCGGACGGCGTGCGCCTCCATCCGCTCGGCCAGCTCCTCGACCTCGAGCGGCGCGACGCCGTGGACGCGCTCGAGCACGACGTTCTTCTCGGCGAGCGCGGTCTCGAACTTCTGGCGCAGGATCTTCGGGTCGAGGATGTCCTGGACGCGGATGCCGATGCGCGCCGCCTTGTCGGCGTAGGCCGGGCCGATGCCGCGCCGCGTCGTGCCGATCTGCAGCCGCCCGAGCCGGCGCTCGCTCGCCGAGTCGATGGCGACGTGCCACGGCATGATCAGATGGGCGTTGCCGGAGACGCGCACGCTCTCCGTCGGGATGCCGCGGCCCTCGAGCTCGTCGAGCTCGGCCACGAGCAGCTCCGGGTCGACGACGCACCCGGCACCGACGACGCAGAGCTTGCCGGAGAGGATCCCGGACGGGATGTGGTGGAGCGCGAAGGTCTCGCCGCCGAGCACGATCGTGTGCCCGGCGTTCGGGCCGCCCTGGTAGCGGCAGACGACGTCGGAGTCCAGGGCCAGGAGGTCGACGATCTTCCCCTTGCCCTCGTCGCCCCACTGGGCGCCGACGATGACGGTGGCCGGCATCCTCCGGAGCTTACGTCCACAGGGGGATGTGGAGAGAGGGAAGAAACTCTCCGCGTCGAGCGGGAAATCGCTCCACAGGGCCTGGGGGTCCCGCTGGGTAGGACCAGCCGAGGTTTGTGCGAACATACGTTCTCTCACCTGCAACTGGCGGAGTTTTTCACCTGTGGACGATCGCAGCGCGCAATCAACAGGTCTCGGAACGAGACGGCCAGGCCTCATAAAGTCGCGTCCGATGGCGACGAACGGAGCCCGGACCCCGGCCCTCGCCGAGCCGCAGGTCCCCCCGCAGAACCTCGACGCCGAGGAGTCCGTCCTCGGGGCGATGATGCTGTCGCCGGCCGCCATCGCCGCGGTCAGCGAGGTGCTCTCCCCCGACGGGCGGGAGTACTACCGGGAGAGCCACGCCAAGATCTACCGCGCGGCGCTCGCGCTCTACGCGAAGGGCGAGCCGGTGGACGCGATCACGCTCGTCGACGAGCTGGACGAGCGGGGCGAGCTCGAGGACGTGGGCGGCAAGGTGCGCGTCCACGAGCTGGCGGCGCTCGTGCCCGCGAGCGCCAACGCCGGCCACTACGCCCGGATCGTCAAGGAGGCGGCAACCCTCCGCGGGCTCATCCGCGTCGGCGGCGAGATCGCGCAGCTCGGCTGGGAGCGGCCGGGCGAGACGCCGGAGCTCGTCGACCGGGCCGAGCAGATCCTGTTCGAGCTCTCGCAGGAGAAGGCGACCTCGGAGTTCAGCCACATCGAGACGCTCCTGAAGGAGAGCTTCGAGCGGATCACGCAGCTCTACGAGTCGGGCGCCGACGTCACCGGTGTCCCCTCGGGCTTCCGCGACCTCGACCGCATCACGTCGGGCTTCCAGGAGGGGAACCTCATCGTCATGGCGGCGCGCCCGAGCATGGGGAAGTCGGCGCTCGGCCTCGGCGTCGCCGCGAACCTCGCGGTGCGCAAGAGCGTGCCCGTCGCCCTCTTCACGCTCGAGATGTCGAAGTCGGAGGTGACGCAGCGGCTCATGTGCAGCGAGGCCAAGGTCGAGTCGCAGCGGCTCCGCACCGGCAAGCTCTCGGCCGACGACTGGCCCCGACTGACGGCGGCGTGCGACAAGCTCGCCAAGGCGCCGATCTACGTGGACGACACCGGCTCGATCACGATGATGGAGATCCGCTCGAAGGCGCGGCGGCTGAAGGCGAAGCACCCCGACCTCGGGCTCATCATCGTCGACTACCTCCAGCTCATGACCTCGGGGACGTCCGTCGAGAACCGCGTCCAGGAGGTCTCCCAGATCTCCCGCTCGCTGAAGGTGCTCGCGCGCGACCTCGACGTCCCGATCGTCGCGCTCTCGCAGCTCTCCCGCGCGGTCGAGCAGCGCCACGACAAGCGGCCGATCCTCTCCGACCTGCGCGAGAGCGGCTCGATCGAGCAGGACGCCGACATCGTCATGTTCATCTACCGCGACGAGTACTACAACGGCGAGGAGTCCGAGTCGCAGGGCCTCGCCGAGGTGATCGTCGCCAAGCATCGGAACGGCCCGACCGACACGGTCAAGCTCTCGTTTCTCAAGCGCTACGCGAAGTTCTCCGACCTCGCTGCGTCCTGATGGTGAGCGGGGCGCCGTGCCGCATTCGGCGCCCCGCCTCCTGAGGAGGGCCCGTGGCGTGAGCCGTGTGCCTGCTCACCCGACGCGGGAAACGGGCGATTTCTTCCCTCCGGGAATCGCGGCGCGCCGGCCGGCGTTGACGAGGGCATGATCGCGCGCTGGTGGCGGGGCTGGACGGCGACGCAGGAGAACGCGGACGCCTACGAGGAGCTCCTGAAGACGACGATCCTCCCCTGGGTGGGGAGCCACGACGGCCACCGCGGTTCGTACCTCGTCCGCCGGAACCGCGAGGACGGCGTCGAGTTCGCCACGCTGACGCTCTGGGACTCGCTCGACTCCGTGAAGGCGTTCGCCGGCGAGGACTACGACGTCGCAGTCGTCCCCGAGCCCGCCCGCGCGGTGCTGTCGCGCTGGGACGAGCGCTCGCTGCACTACGACGTGGTCGACGAGCGCCCGGCCGGGAGCTGAGACAGGTTCCTCGCGCGCGGCGCGGGTGAGGATCTACGCCTGCTCGTCGTCCGGCGCGGCCTCGGCGTCGCCCTCGGGCGCTTCGGCGACCGGCTCGTCCGCCTGGGGCTCGACTCCCGGCTCGGTGGAGTCGCTTTCCGCGACCGGCTCCTGTGCCTCCGCCTCAGCCGACTGCTCGGCTTCCTCGGCCTCGGCCTCCTCGGTCTCCAGCACCTCCACGACCGCAGCCTCGACCTCGGCGTGCATCTCAACAGCTTCGGCCTCCGCCGCCGCGGCGGCCTCGGCCTCGGCCGCGGCCATCGCCTCGAGCTCCTCCTCGGGCGGGAGCTCGCCGCCGATCGGCACGACCAGCGTCTTCACCTCGACCCGGACGTCCTCGAAGACCGTGATCGGCACCGCGTAGCGCCCGATCCGCTTGATCGGATCCGGGAGGTCGATCTTGCGCCGGTCGACGCGGATCTTCCGGGTGCGCCAGATCTCGTCCGCGATGTCCGTCGAGGTGACGGAGCCGAACAGCGTCCCCTGGGGACCGGCGTTCACGTCGAACGAGAGCACGGTCTTGCGCAGCGCCTCGGCGATCTTCTCCGCCTCGTCCGCCGAACGCGCCTCGTGGCGGGCGCGCCGGGCCTCGCGCCGCTCGAGCTCGGCCACCTTCGGCTCGGTGGCGGCCTCGGCGAGCTTGCGCGGCTGCAGGTAGTTGCGCATGTAGCCCCGCGAGACCGAGACGACCTCGCCGCGCAGGCCGACCTGGTCGACGTCCCTGAGCAGGATGACGTCCATCAGCGGTTCCCGCCGCTGACGTGGTGCGAGTCGACGTACGGCAGGAGGGCGACCTCGCGCGCGCGCTTCACCGCCACCGCGATCTGTGCCTGGTGGCGCCGGCAGGCGCCCGTGATCCGGCGCGAGCGGATCTTTCCCTTCTCGGAGATGTAGCGCCGGAGCTGGTTGTAGTTCTTGTAGTCGACCTCGTCGATCTTCTCGCGGCAGAAGTAGCAGCTCTTCCGCCGGGTCGGGCCGGACGAGGGGGACGTACGGCGCTGCCGCTTTGCTTGCTCTCGTGCCATGCGGAGTCGACCTCTTCTCTAGAACGGGATGTCGTCGTCGGTCGCGGCGGCGCCGGTCGGTGCGAAGTCGCCCCGGTCGGGCGCGACGTCGGACGACGGGATGTACTGGCTCTCGCCGCCGCTCTCGCCACGGCTGTCGAGGAACTGCACCTGGAAGGCGACGACCTCGACCTTCGAGCGCTTCGAGCCGTCCTGGGCCTCCCACGAGGACCAGTCGAGGCGGCCGTCGATGCCGACCCGGCGGCCCTTGGCGAGGTGCTGCGAGAGCATCTCGGCCTGGTTGCCGAAGACCTTCACGTCGAAGAAGTTCGGCTTGTCGGTCCAGTTGCCGGCGTCGTCCTTCTGGCGCCCGTTCACGGCCAGCCCAAGCTGGAGGACGGGCGAGCCCGACGGCAGGTGGCGGAGCTCGGGGTCGCGGGTGAGGCGACCGACGAGCGTGACGCGGTTGATGTCTCCAGCCATGGTTCTCAGCTCCTCAGTCGAACGTCTGTTCTATCCTACTCGCCGGCCTGGACGGCCTCGGCCGGCGCGGGTGCGGGCGCCTCGCGCTCGCGCGCGGGGGCGGAGGACGGCTCGCGGGCGGGCATCGTCGCCGCGGCGGGCAGCCGCCGCACGGCCATGTGCCGCAGCACGCCGTCCGTGATCTTGAGGACGCGCGTGAGCTCGTCGAGCGTCTCCGCGTCGCAGTCGAACTGGAGCAGGTAGTAGAAGGCCTCGGGCTTCTTGTCGATCTCGTAGGCGAGCTTGCGCCGGCCCCAGGAGTCGTCGCCCTGCCACGCGCCGCCGCGCTGCGTGACGAGCTCGCGGA